>Ga0068855_100002168_pt1 | contig 24256 bp, 15 predicted proteins | sample KBSCornC52_FD_66592 | JGI IMG/M metagenome (GOLD analysis project Ga0068855, IMG submission 66592) | Corn rhizosphere microbial communities from Kellogg Biological Station, Michigan, USA - KBS Corn C5-2 | ecosystem: Host-associated > Plants > Roots > Rhizosphere > Soil ...
TTTATGTATAACTTCAAAACCTTTGGCAAGGGTATGTTTTCTTCCGGCAGGGATAATGGGTTTAAAAGGCATTCATAGTGCCTTTGCGCTCTTTGCGACTTCTTAGCGCCCTTTGCGTTCCAAAAAAAACTGTTGTTCGCTTACTCAACGTATTTAGCCAGTTCAAATAAGTACGAAGAATATATGGTGACCGTATAAACTACTGGTTCGAGTATTGAACCGGGTATGGCTTTCGGTTATCTTGCGTATTGCTTCATATATACATTTTGGTTTCAGAGGTAACCATAGCCGTCCATATCGATGGAGGGCTTTTTTATTATAAGTCAGTAAAGTCCGAAAGTCAGAAAGTCTGAAGGACGATCAGGGGATTTTCTTCCGGACTTTCCGACTTCCGGTCTTCCGGACTTTACTTAAAATAGTAGTTTTAAATGCAAATGAAGTCTGCAATATTTGTATACATCCAGATTCATTTAAAACTAATATCCATTGTACTCTATTACTACTATTTTACCCTGCCCAACCGTTTACAATTCGGTTTTACTAAACCGCAACGGTATTATTCAACAGGTAAGAACTACTTTTCTTAGTAGCCGATCCTTACTGCAAAAAGTTGAAAAATATGTAACCCTGTATACCTTTTCCCCATATATGGAAGGACAATTCACAGAGGGATATGTTCCATACCGCTTTGAAGTAGATGATGCTGAACCCGATAGTGAAAATCATTCAGCATTGCAGGAAATTATTCTTGCCGGCAGCAGCTTTATCAATCGTCAGAACCAGTTGTATCGCTCGTGTTATGCCGAACTGGTAATTGTGTTTACCGATAAGAACAGTTGTAACCTGAGCGAAATTAAAGATGTTCTGCGCAGCGTATTGAATTACTATAACGGCGTGTGCGGCTGGCCCCACTGGAAAGCATTTGCCTGGCGCAGGATCACACGCCGAAATACAGTTATGGTGGCGGTTTCTTTAGAGAAATAATGGTCCTTCGACTTCACCCGCAGGCAGTGAGCAGCAGACCGTAGACACAAAATTTTCACCATTAAACTACTGGACTACTCCCCATTGCCTGCGCACTACTGCATCAGCAAAAACCATTTGCGTATGGTATATAATGTTAAAAGCAAATACACAAAAGCGGCACAAACAAAGATAATATGATACGGTTGCAGAAAATAAGTGCGCAGCGACAGCTGTTCTGTTTTTTCCCTGCCCCGTGTCCATTGCAAAACCTTTTTGAGGGCCGGTAACAATACAGGAATTTTATTCCAGTTGGTATACCGTACGCCTGCATAATTATACGAATAGTTATAATTCGACGGGACCTGTGTTTTATAATAAGCCCAGTTTTGCTGCACGTCGGCAAAGGCGGCCAGTGTTTTTTGTGGTGTGGTGAAATACAGATCGTATAAAGGATCAAGCACTACCCAGCCATGTCTGGTATTGGCTTCGATAAGGATATGACCGCCATATTTGCCGTTCACTTTCATTTCTGCAAAGCGAATATCTACGCCACCGGTTTGCAGTATTCGCGCCAGTACTCTTGAAAATGAACCACAGGCGCCATTGGCTGTCATCAGATCATATGTAACCGGATATATAAGATCTGATTTGAATGCCGAAAACCGGTAGTTATCGAAAAGCGGTTGTCTGACGTTCAGTAACTGATGACAAACATGCATCGAACATAACAGAAAAGAATCCTCATTGCGGCTATTAACGGGCTCAGACTTTATATTATAAATGATGTCTTTAAATAATGCCGCTTCGTAGTGTGACTCAGTATAAGCATAAAAGATTGTACTGATGAGCAAGCCATGAAAAAAGGCCAGGATATAGCGGTTTTTCATTTTCCATCCGGAGCCAACGGTCGTATGTTTTTGTTCACTACGTTTCATAAAAAGTAGAATGCTGTACCAAATGGAAGCTATACCCCGGCACTTAGGTTGAACCGTTTATACCGGTTTCGACTGGTTTTTCAATAATAACGTGGAATTTTTACCTGTTAATAGCGTGTTGTATTGCTGCTCGCAGCAGCTCGGGTTGTGGAATCGTCTGCATACTGGCAGACCTATGTTTCACAGGATTTAGATGGAGGTTTGTGATATTGGCAGCGAGTATTGGATTGTTGATTATCTTACCAAAAATAATCTCTAAAACCTTTACATGCTCCTGCTTCAATTAATAGTATTTGCCTGGTAATTAACAAATACTTGCACATATCAGGAGTTTAAGAGGCGTTAGATGGTTTTCTGCAGAATTTTGGATATGAGCTCAGATTTGGATTCCACACCCAGTTTCTGATAAATATTTTTCAGATGATGGTTGATGGTATATACCGAAACAAACATTCTTTTTGCCATTTCCTTATACGATAATCCTTCCTTTAACAAATTCACCAGCTCCATTTCACGCTTCGTGAGCCGGGCTGCAAGTTGTTCCGATACATTTCCCTTCAGATGATCGATCAGTTTTTTAGCCGCTTTGGGCGAAAGACAGGCGCCTGAACTATATACATCCCTGATAGAACTGTAAATATCCATCAGCTTCGAGTTTTTTATCAAAAAGCCGCTGGCGCCCGATTTCAGAGATTGCACAATATACTTTTCATCATCATCACCACTAAGGATAATGATCTTGCTCTGCGGATAAAAGTCAAGTATGGTGCGTACTCCCTCATTGCCTGCCTGCTGCTGATTAATATCGAGCAAAACGATATCCGGCTCAGCTATATGCAACCCCTGACGGATGTTTTTGATAAGTTCTTCAAGCGACATAAATGTGAACACAATGGAGATCTCGGGAAAGTCCTGGAGAAATTCTTTATAGCTGTTCAGCAAAAAATAATTGTCATCGATCAGACCGACCTTAATCATGGTTTAAGAGGTTGGGTTACAGTTTTAAATGGGAATTGAATCGGTAAATTTATTACACTCATAGGTGAACGATAGTACTATCAATAGTACATGATTGAACAGAATAGCAATAAAAGCTACTCAATGTAGTTGTTCATACGGGTGATAGTCGGAAATCAATACAGATGCAAAAAGCTATCAATTGCAACAGGCAACTGAGCAGGCTTTGTTAATGGGTTTCGTTTGTTGAAATTGATTGAGTAGGGTAGGATAACCAGATGCCACACTATTGGATAAAGCATATTCAATTTTATGAATATGTTTAATGAATAATGTTGTGATATTTCAAAGGTAGGGGAAAAATTGTTATTTTCATATCACATTGTTTAACTGCTTGCAATGCTTGCTTAACTATATGAAGCTAATATCATTCCTCATCACTTTCTTTCTATATACGATTGTACAGGCCCAACAGGGCGTTGGTATATTCGATCATCAGGCCGATGTGGGCAGCCCCAAAAAAGCAGGGTCTGTTCAATACGATGCCGGCACACAAACATATACACTGAAAGGTGCAGGCTATAACATCTGGTTTAACCGCGACGAATTTCAATACGCCTGGAAACAACTAAAGGGCGACTTTATCCTGACCGCTAATTTTGAATTCACTGCACAGGGATCAAATGCGCATCGAAAGATCGGCTGGATGGTTCGTGCATCAACAGATGCAGAAGCCGTTCATATGAGCGCTGTATCGCATGGCAACGGACTAACCGTTTTGCAATGGCGGCTTTTGCGTGGTGCTTACATGCGTGATCCCGAAGATGAATTGTTTTTCAGTAAACATAACCTGCAGATCATTCAACTCGAACGCAGCGGAAAAACATTCATCATGCGCGTAGCTCATCCCGGCGAACCATTGCAGGTGGTAGGAACGAAAGAAATAGACAACATGCCTGATTCTGTATTGGCCGGTTTGTTCATCTGTTCTCATGACCCCGATGTTATTGAAGAAGCCCGTGTATGGAATGTGCGTATTGATAAACCGGTCGCCGATAATTATGATGCCTATCGTCAGGGATTTATAGGAAGCCGTCTTGAAATTATGGATGTATGGACTGGCCACAGAAAAGTTATTTATGAATCAACCGGTCGCTTTGAAGCACCCAATTTTATGCCGGGCGGAAAGAAGTTGTTGTTTAATAAAGATGGCTTTTTGTATACCATTCCGGTAGAAGGAGGAACACCGGAGAAATTTCCGGTGGGTGATCTGAACCGGATCAATAACGATCATGGTATTTCATTCGATGGAAAATGGTTAGCAGTAAGTCATCATCGCTCCGGAATGAAAGGCGGCGGTTCAACCGTATATGTAATGCCAATGGCTGGCGGTACACCGAAATTACTCACACCCCAAACGCCTTCGTATTTTCATGGCTGGGCGCCAAACAATAAGGATATTGTTTTTGTGGGGCAACGCGATACAGGCACCATCTTTAATATCTATAAACTGAATATCAATGGCGGCGCCGAAATTCCGCTTACAACCAATACCAGCGCCCATGTAGATGGCCCCGAATATTCACCCGACGGCAAGCATATTTATTACAACGCCAATGTAACCGGAACAATGCAGATCTGGCGCATGAAACCCGACGGATCAGATAAAGAGCAATTGACGTTTGATGAATACCATAACTGGTTCCCCCATATTTCTCCGGATGGCAAATGGATGGCCTTTATTTCATTTCCGCCCGGTATCGATCCTGCCGACCATCCTTTTTATAAACGTGTTGTATTGCGTCTTATGCCACTCACTGCTGTCGGCGCGCCCCGCGTAATCGCCTATGTTTACGGCGGCCAGGGAACCATCAATGTACCATCCTGGTCACCCGATGGAAAGTATATTGCGTTTGTGAGTAATGATTAAAACTTTATCACCTCATAATACGCCTTCTTCGGTTGCAGCTTTTGATCAAATAATAACGGGTAATTTTTACGGCCGGGAACAGGGTATCCGTCGAGCCAGGTATTGCGGTCAGAAACGTTCCAGAATGTAACGCCCGTGATCACGTTTTTATAATCGCGGAAAATGCGGAATACCTTTTTGTATTGCTCCAGCTGCTGCTGTTCACGCTCGGGTGTGAATGCATCTGATTCACCGGGTCGTTTTGCACGTCGGTTCTTTTCCCAGGGATATACTGATATATCCAGCTCAATGATCTGCACCTTTAAACCAAGCGAAGCAAATTTTTCGATAGCCGCGCGCAATTCATTTTCTGAAGGCTCATAGACCGACCAGTGCGCCTGCAAACCTACACCATTGATCGGTACTTTGGCATCAATGAGTTTTTTCAGTAGCTTATATACCCGTTCTCTTTTTTCCGGTCTTTCGGTATTGTAATCGTTATAGAATAATACCGCATTGGGATCGGCTTCATGCGCATATTCAAATGCCTTGATAATAAAATCTTCACCGCAGATCTGATACCACAACGAGTTGCGTAACAAACGGGTACTGTCGTCATCAACGGCTTCATTCACTACATCCCATGCATATACTTTTCCTTTATAGCGGTTAACAACCGTCGTTATATGTTCTTTCAGGCGGCGTAATAAAACTTCTTTGCTCACCTGATTGCCCAATGAATCTTTAAACAGCCAGTTGGGTGTTTGTTCGTGCCAGCATAAATTATGCCCGCGCACTTTTATGCCATGCGCCTGTGCAAAGTTTACAATCGAGTCGGCGAAAGCCCAGTTGTAGCGGTGCTCCTGCGGATGAATAGGGCCCATTTTCATGGCGTTTTCAGGGGTAATGCTGTTAAACTGCTGAACGATCAGTTGCGCTTCATCTCCTGATAATGAACCCGGACTAACAGCTACGCCAATAGGAAAGTAATTTTTATAATAGTCTTTCAATCCTTTTGTTTGGGCGTTTACAGCTGTAGCTTGTGCGCTACGCGCTTCTTTTTTCAGGCTAAGAGTGTATAGGAGTAGGAAGGGGAAAAGGAGAGTTAATATTTTTATCTTTATCATTAATGTATGTTTTATAAAATGAATTGAATATGCTGAAATTGAAAGCCTCTTTTTCTCTTTATCTCTTATAGCTCTTACCACTACTGCAGTTGGCGCCCGCGCCCTTTAAAAAGCCGGAGGCCCCAGATAACTTTTTTTAACCCCGCCAAAATCAATCACTATTTTCTGCAGCACGATGCCGGGATCAATGGCCCAGAACTTTAATACATGGTGATTGGGCCGGTTCAATGTATGCGTTGATGCACTGATGCGGATATTATCACTTACCGATTGTGCCCATGCTTTATCAGAATTATCCGCATGCAGGTTAATAAGTTGTGGTGCCTCATCATCAAAAGAAATGGCATACCGTAATCCCGCTGATTCATTAAAAGGCAGGGTAGGAGAGCAGTAAGCCATTACACGCACCGTACCTGTATCCGCGCAATAGATGCTGTATTCAACATGCGCATCTTTGGCATTAAAAGCAGCAACGCCTTTTGAAAGCTGATCGTCTTTGGAGAAATATACATTCGTCGTAATGCCATTATCTGTACGGCCAATACCGGGTATGGTATACCAATGCACTGTGTTGTCATTAATAGCGCGTGTATAGCGATCGGCATCCATAGAAATATATCCATTGCTTTCAACATATCCTTTTTCTTTTGCCAGACCGGCGAAGGTCATCTTTTCAGCAACGGCATATACAATTACTTTGCGATTATCGGCCCCTGTTATGGTTACCGGAATACGATGCATACCTGCAGGAACTTGTGACCAATTAATATCAACCCATATTCTTTCCGCTTTATCAATGGTTCCTTTGGAGGAAGATAACTGCAACCACGGTGCTCCTGAGGAAATAGTATAATTGAATGACTTGTTACCGTGGTTAAAGATTTCTATATAATGTTTGGTAGGATTATAAACATTGAACTCCGGAAGAACTGCGTCTGTTGCTTCACCAGGCCATACAGCTTCAGAACCCTCAACTGCAACGCCCATAGCAGCATTATCAGGTATAGATATCGTTTGAACAGCAGGCATTTTATTAACCGGCGGTTGCTGCCACCAGGTATAACCGATATGCGTCTGGTCCATCATATGGATCCATTTGCCATGGGCAATTTCTTTATTGTAATGATAGCTTAACAGCGAATCTTTAATAAAGAGCTCTTTACATTCAGCAGCCAGATCATTGGTACAAGCCCGCCCCTGTTTTGCATATAAATGATTTTTAGCTGCTGTAATGTATAGCTGGTTAAGATTGGCGCTTGCTTTAATGGGAAATAATACCAGCTGATCAAATGCGTCTTTACCTTCGGCGGGAAGCTGCTCATACATTTTTTGCGCTTCGTCAGCCAACTTATTATAATCGGCTTCCACTGTTTCAGCTTCGCGATAATTGATCAGGCTATAGGTATCCGGAGATAATAATTCGGGTTTGCGCCGGCTATTGTATTGCGTATATTTTGAAAGCATGTCGCCAATGGCGGCTGCATATTTATCGCCGAACTGTTGTGCGGCCCATTGGTTTGTATAATTGCTTACCTGGGCGATGGATAATGTAGGCTTCCACGCATAATCTAAAAAGAAAGAGATAGGTAACTCCATTGGTTTAAGGTCACCCACATTTACAATCCAGATGCGATTAACGCCATATTCATAAGTAAGATGCATTTGTTCCCAAACGCGGGGGATGGAGTTGGTATTTATCCATTTGTAATTTCTCGGACCGCCTACATAATCAAAATGATAGTACATGCCATAACCACCCTTGCGGGCCGGTGTATTCCATTTGGGCAGCTTACGAACATTGCCCCAGTTATCGTCGCACAACAGTAAAGTAACATCATCGGGTACCCGCATGCCTTTGTCGTAATAGTCCTGCACCTCTTTGTACAAGGCCCATAGCTGCGGTGTGGCAGAGGCATCTTTGCCAGTTATGGTAGATATTATTTTTCGCTGATCGCTGATAATTCTTTCCAGTAAAGAAATATTGCTGCCGGCGCTCATAGGTTTATCGCCATCGCCGCGCATGCCAACCGTAACAATGCTTTCGTAGGAGTGCATACGGCGAATACCTGTTTCCCAGAAATTCTTTAAGCGGTTTTCGTTGGAATCGTAATCCCATTTGCCAGCCCCGTAACGCCGCCATTCATCGTGCGCCCTAAGCATGGGTTCGTGGTGACTGGTACCAATTACAATACCATAGCGATCGGCCAGCACCGGATTCAGCGTGTCGTCGTCGTAAAAAGCATTGCCCCACATAGCAGGCCACAGGTAATTGCCCTTTAAACGTAAGATCAGTTCGAAAACCTTTTCATAAAAAAGGTGATTGAAACCGTCAAAGCTCGCCTTGCTCCACTCCGATAAAGCCGGAGCTTCATCATTAAGAAAAATACCTCTGTACGTTACCCCGGGTGATTCATAACGGGCAGCCTTGTTTGTATACCACAGTTCTTTGTTCTTTTTAACAGGTACATCGGCCCACCAATACCACGGAGATACGCCTATTTGTTTCGACAATTCAAATACGCCATATGCTGTACCGCGCCGGTCGCTGCCCGTGATTACCAGTGCATTGTCAACACCGGAAAATGGCTGATGAACTACCTGCAACTGAAATGCTTCCCATTTTCCCTTAATGCTGTCAGTGTGTAGCTTGTTAGCGGTTACCAGTTGCTTGATCAATCCGCTTTTATCTAAAGAGCCAATAATGATAATGTTTTTTGAACTGGTAGGAAGGGCATGCGCCAGATTGGGTTTTTTGCCCGTTACTTTTTCAATGTCACTCTGCAGCAGGTCTGCTGCTTTCTGAACCAGCCAATGATCATTTTCATCGGCATAAATAGGGGCAGGCTGTTCACCCACAATGGGGAATGCTCCGGCAGCCGCTTTATTCGCGATCTGTTGGGCGAAAAGTGACAGGCTGCAGGCAAATGCAAAAGTTATAATTAATATCTTTTTCATATGGAAGTGATGATAGTCTGATCGTCTGAGGCTTGTAAAATCCGGGCAGGATTCATCCTAAAATTAAAATGGCCATAATGCAGCGTTATGGAGGCCTTAATGAAAAATGCTTTAACCAAAACATTTTCCATTAAGACTAGCTTGAATCGTTCAACGGCCTCCATGTAAATAATCAGAGCCTTAACCAAAAATTCGAACCTTGTATCTTTCTAAAAACCAATTGAATTACCGCCATCTACCGGCAATACAACGCCTGTAATATAACGTGATGCATCAGTTGCCAGGAACAGGGCTGCGTCGCCGATGTCTGAGGGAGCGCCCATAGTACCCATGGGGGTGCGTGACATGGCTTTGTTTTTACGGTCCACATCATTATTGAAAGCCTTTGATGTCATTTCGGTAGCAATAAAACCGGGAGCAATGCAATTGGCGCGAATGCCTTTGGGTGATAATTCCACTGCCATGGCGCGCGTCATACCTTCAATAGCTGTTTTCGAAGCAGAATAGGCAATTACTTTGGGAATGCCGTATTGTGCCGCCATGGAGCTGATGTTAATAATGCTTCCTTTTCCTGCGGGCATCATGGTTTTAACTACTTCGCGGGTAAGCGCAAACACCGCTGTTACATTCGTAAGCAATACCTTTTGAAAATCTTCGTCCGTTACATCGGTAAAATCTTTCTTCATATTAATACCGGCGTTATTTACCAGAATATCAATATGCCCCAATTGTGCAATCACCTCTTTAACCAGTGTGGGTATTGATGCCAGATCGCTCAGGTCGGCTGCTATGGGTACGCACAATTCGCCAAGGTGTTGTTTGGCCTTATGCAGTTTTTCAGAGTCACGGCCTACAATGACAGTGGTAATTTTGTTATGCACAAACTTTTCGGCAATAGCGAGCCCGATACCCGAACCGCCACCGGTTACAACCGCTACTGTTGTGTTAACTGTCTTCATTTATTTAAATTGTTAATTTGAAAACGTGCAAATATGCAAATGTGCAAATGCTTTTTCATACCGATAATTGTATTTCATTTTCAAATTTGCACATTTGCTAATTGGCACATTAACCCGGTGCATACGGAAAGCTTAATGCTTCGTAATATTGTAACGTATGATCAGGTTGTTCGTAATTTGACGGAATAGGTTTGCCCGAAAAGGTTTGAAAATACAGCAAACAGGCATTGCGCCACCATACTGCTTCCTGCTCCTGTATGTTCAGTAACATCTGCACTTCCTTAAACCTTTCTTCACTAATATATTTTTTCAGATGGCTCCAGGTGCGTTGCATCCATCGAACCGAATCAACACCGGTGTTGTATTTAAAGCACATTTCTTCCCACAGCGTTCTGCCCGACTTCATTTTAAAACTCCAGGGCACATGATGAAACCACAGTAAATATTTTTCGGGGCAGCTGTTCATATTTTCAAACTGCTCACGAACAGCAGGTTGGTATTGCGCCAGTGCATTGCTGCCTGTGGCGGTTCTGTTGAAACCAATACCGGCCGAATCAGCTTTATGAAAATAAACAGGGTTCCAGTCGGCCCGCGGCGCTTTGCTATACCAGGGAGCAGGTCCGTAATGATGACCATATCCCATAATATGATGCAGACCTAGCGGAGTCATGTAATCAACAGTAATCTCACGCGACGCCAGCATTATTGTTTGTACCGAATCAACAAATGGTTGCTGATTGGTATAGGTCTGGCGGATCCATTCATTCGCGATCTGGGCAGAACTAATGTCATGGTTCCATGCCAGTCTTCCCAGGGCATACCAGTTGGCCTGACCAAAAGGGTGGCCCGTCCAGTTAAGATCGCTGCCGATATTCGATACGCCCGCCATGCCGCTCAGTATATGATCATCTGCCGAACCGTCTACTATCTGTGCTACTGTGCTGTTATTGTTTTTAGCGTACGTGTTGGCGCTAAGCACTTCTTTAAATAAAGGCGCCAAAAAAACGAGATGTGTTGCAAAGCCAAGATATTCCTGCGTAAGCTGAAACTCCATCATCAGTGGTGTTTGCGGCATAGCGCCAAAAAGCGGATGAAAAGGCTCACGCGGTTGAAAATCGATAGGTCCGTTTTTTACCTGCACCAATACATTCTCTCTGAATTTTCCATCGAGCGGTTTAAACTCATTATATGCCTGTTTGAATCTGTCTTCGGGTGTTTCACTGCTGTAAACAAAGGCGCGCCACATTACAATACCATGATGAGGGGCCAATGCATCGGCCAGCATATTCGCGCCATCGGCGTGGGTGCGGCCATAGTTCTGCGGGCCCGGTTGTCCTTCTGAATTGGCTTTTACCAGAAAGCCGCCGAAATCGGGAATGTAGTTATAGATCTCATCCACTTTTTGTTTCCACCAGTTGCGAACCGCAGAATCAAGCGGGTCGGCCGTTTTCAGTCCCCCCATTTCAACCGGCGCGCTAAAGCGCGCCGTGAGATATACTTTAATATGATAAGTACGGAATACATCCGCCAGCGCCGCTACTTTTTTTAACCAGGGCTCTGTTAATACTACCGCATTCGCATTTACATTCGTCAGTACGGTGCCATTGATACCGATAGAGGCATTGGCGCGTGCATAATCAATATACCGCTGATCGATAAAACCCGGCAGCCGCTGCCAGTCCCAGATAGAACAACCCGCATACCCGCGTTCCACCGTGCGGTTCAGATTATCCCAATGATTCAGCATGCGCAGTTTGATCCGCGGAACGCTGGTAATGGCCAGCTCGCTCACCGGTTGATGCGTTTGCAGCAGCCGTAAAAAATGAAACACACCATATAATATACCCGCATCCGTATTGGCGGTAATAAGAATGATCTTTTTATGTTGCGGCGTTGCCATGGTGCGGATAATAAACCCTTCATTGCCCAAACGGCTGAAACTTGTATCGGCAATCAGCGAACGGATAAAAGGGTAGTGGTCAGGTGTTCCTGCTACTACGCTTCCGGTATTTGGGTCAGACTGTACCGGGATCTTTCTTGCCAATAGTCCTTCCAGACCAGTTATTAATTCTTTATTGGCGGCCTGTAAAATATTGGTGGTCGTATTGCATACAATGCCGTTGATCTGCTGCCGGTACTGTTGCAGCAAGCCCGCGTTGTCAATAGTATTATAGCGCAGCCATAACTGGTAGCCATCCCCTGCCCGCAGGTGGCCGATGAACAGGATACCAATAATAACTGCAGTGAACTTTTTCATATGATAGCTTTAGCAGAAGTCCGAAGTCCGAAGTCAGAAGTCCGAAATCAGAGGTAGAAGTCAGACATCAGACTTCAGACATCAGACCTCCGACCTCCGACTTCATCGAAGATGCCCGTATAATCAGTTCTGATCTTAATAAAATCGTGTTGGTAGCCTCTATACTGGTTATCCCGTTGAGGTGATTGATCAAACTTCCGGCTGCCATTTCACCCATCTTATAGCCCGGATAGTTTATCGTTGTAAGATTAGGTTCTATTACCGTTGATACAGGGTCGTTGTTGAAACCAACAAATGCAATATCATGCGGAATACGGATGCCCGCTTTTTTCAGGGCCTGAATACACCCTACGGCGCAATTGTCGTTCGCTACAAAAACAGCATCGGGTAAAGGGTTCATTTTCAAAATGGCTTCTGCTGCCTGTATACCGGCTTCCTGACTCAGGTTATTCACAAGTACGTAATCTTCGCTGAAAGGGATTTTATGCTCAGCCAGCGCCTGTTTATAGCCTGCCAGACGGTCAACATACACGTTTCGTTTTGGCGTAGCGGTAATATGAACAATGCGGCGGCAACCCTGTTCTATTAAATGACAAGTGGCTTCATAAGCCCCCCTGCGGTTATCTATTAATACATTGGTGCAATCAGGGTGGTCCATTACGCGGTCAAAAAAGATCAGCGGAATATTCTTCTTAAAAAACTGGTCGAAGTGTTTAATGTCTTCGGTATCATATGCCAGAGAAACCAGCAGACCGTCTACCCGGTTATTGAACATCGTTTTGGCGCTGTTGATCTCCTTAACAGCTGATTCCGATGACTGGCTTATAATTAAATTATAGCCTTCATTATTCGCAACGCTTTCAATCCCGGCAATAACGGTGCTCATAAAATAACTGTTCAAACGGGGAACTATTACGCCCACCGTATACGTGCGTTGTTCGCGCAGGTTGCGCGCAAAATGGTTATAGCGATAACCCATTTCTTCAGCCAGGTCAAATATCTTCTTCTTCGTTTTCTTGCTGACAACGGGGTCGTCTTTAAGGGCCCGGCTAACAGTAGCGATGGAGATATTCAGCTTACGTGCCAGGTCATATATAGTTACTTCTTTTGGTTTTGTCATACAATCGATTACATAACTGATAGTAAAGGTAAAGTAAAATTATTTTGAAAAAAATAATGTAATCGGTTACAATTTTACGGATTTCTCTCTAAATTAGTGTCCGAAACGAGAATTAATTGCTTGTCATGATTAAAAATAAAGTCCGAAAGACGGAAAATCCGGCAGTCAGAAAGAAGTTCAATTAATATGTATTTCTTTCGGTCTTACCGACTTACTGTCTTTCGGACTTTACTTTTTTAGATCACCAAAACTAATCTTATTATTAAAAACGATTGTTTATGAAAAGTCCGGTTACACTTAGTACCGTTCCAGGGTCAACCTTTCTCAGGCATGCACGCCACTGGTTTTCCCTGACCGTCACGATCCTGTGCATTTTTCTTACATCATCCCTGCAGGCTCAAAATAATATGCGCATAAAAGGTCGCATAACCAGCGAAGCTGGCCAGCCTGTAGCAAGCGCTACCGTTGCATTAAAAGGGACTTCCATAGCTGCCACTACAGACGCTGGAGGTAATTTTGAAATTTCAGCGCCCTCAGATGGTACGCTGGTAATTTCTTCCGTTGGCATTACTTCAAAAGAAGTAAATATAAATGGCAGAAACAGGATTGATATTTCTGTGGCAACCACCGCCAACGATCTTGAACAGGTAATAGTAATAGGTTATGGTACGCAAAAGAAAAGAGACGTTACCGGTTCAGTAGTATCGGTAAATGAAAAAACTTTAAAAGAAGTACCGGCACCGAACGTGATTGCCCAGTTAAAAGGCCGTACACCCGGTGTTTCCATTATAAGTAATGGAGCTACCCCGGGAAGTGGCGGACAAATACGCATTCGTGGTAACCGCACCATCACCAATACGCAAAGTTCGGCCGATGCGCTGGATGGCCCATTGCTGGTGGTGGATGGTATTCCGTATGGCGGTAGCATCAATGATCTTAGTCCGGATGATATCACCGGTCTGGAAGTATTAAAAGATGCATCGGCCACAGCCATTTATGGTTCAAGAGGCGCCGGCGGAGTTCTTCTTATTACTACCCGGCGCGGAAAAGCCGGCAAAGCAGTTATCAGTTACGACGGCTATCATGGTATTTCGCATATCATGAAGGAATATAATGTAATGAATGGACAGGAATATGCGCAGTTTAAACAGGATGCCGCTACTTATAACAGGACCAGCCCCGGTACATCTGCTTATTTACTTACACAGGCTGAGAAAGATGCGCTCGCCGCAGGTGTTTCTACCGACTGGCAGAAGCTGATCTATCAGAATGGATTTACTACCAGCCACCAGCTGAGCGTTTCAGGTGGTACCGAAGCCACTCAGTTTGGCCTTGGCGCCGGTTATTATAATGAAACCGGTATCATCCCTCACCAGAAATACGAACGCTACTCGGTACGGGCCACTATCGATCATAAAATAAACAGTCGCCTGAAAATAGGATTAAATACCATCAATACTTTATCATACATAAACACACCCGGCGGAAGTGGAGTGCCTTTTTCACTCGTAAGGTTAACGCCACTGGCTTCCCCATATTTACCCGATGGTACACTAAACCTTACACCGGCCATCGGTTCGCTGGATGCCAGCATAATCAGTCCGTTAACGCTTAAAACCAAAGCAAGTTCCATTCTTGCCCGTACCAGAAGATTAAGGACCTTTAATAGTGTATACGCCGAAGTGCAAATAGCAAAGGGTTTACGGTACCGGTTAAATGTAGGGCTCGATTACAGGCAGGAGGCCGCCAATAACTATAATGGTCCGTTAACCTTTACCAATACGGCCACTACACAGGCTTCTTCCAATGCATCTGTCAGCAATACCGAAGCATGGTCGTACAACATTCAAAACCTGTTGTACTACGATAAAACAATTGCCGAAAAACATAAGATCAATTTAACCGGTTTGTTTGAAGTAAATAAAGATCATAACCAGGCAAGCACCTTTAACGTAACCGGTGTACCCGCTGATTATATCAACAGTTCAAACTTTTCACTGGCACAGGGTCAAACAACCGGTAGCGGAACATTTACCGAATCGGGCCTTTTATCCTATATGGGCCGCGCCAATTATACGTATAATAACCGTTATCTTCTTACAGCTACCGTTAGGGTGGATGGTTCTTCAACCCTCGCACCGGGATACCAGTATTTTACTTATCCGGCTTTTGGTTTGGGATGGAATGTTACTGAAGAAGAATTTATGCAGAACTATCATTTCATCAACAACCTTAAGTTAAGAGGCGGCTGGGGTATTTCGGGTAACCGCAACGTAGCGCCTTATCAAACACTTGGATTGCTTACTGCTGCTGCCTATAATTTTGGTTTAACTTCAGGCGGCCAGCAGCTGGCTTATACAGTTACACAGGTTTCCAATCCTTTCCTCTCCTGGCAGTCAACCTCTCAGTACGATATCGGTCTTGACTTCGCAGTTTTGGATAACCGCATTACCGGTTCGGTTGACGTGTATCAGCAAAAAACAAAAGACATTCTGCTGCCGGTAAACCTGCCGCAGAGTAATGGCGCCAATTCAACGGTTCAAAACCTTGGTAAAACAAAAGGAAGCGGCCTCGAAATCAGCCTTAGCAGTGTTAACGTTAGAGCAACCAATGGATTTACCTGGAGCACAGATGTAAACTTCTTCTTTAACCGCGAACAGATCACTGAGCTTACAACGCCCAGCGAAAAAGCAAATAAAAGCAATGGATGGTTTGTGGGCGAACCGCTGAGTGTTATTTACGATTATAAAAAGGTAGGTATCTGGCAAACCGAAGATTCTGTGAAAGGATTAACAGCTGGCCAAACTTCTCCCAAAGCCTATCCCGGTCAGATCAGAGTAGAAGACCTGAACGGCGATGGTAAAATAGATGCCAATGACCGTCAGATCCTCGGCAACTTTCAGCCTAAATGGGAAGGCGGCTTAACAAACAGGTTTGCTTACAAAGGATTCGATCTTTCAATTGTAATATATGCCAGAATGGGTATGAAAGTACTTGTTCCATATCTCACAGCTGATGGTGGTGCAAGCGGTTTTCCTTTCTTCAACCAGGGACGTTTGAACCAGGTAAAAGTAAATTACTGGACACGCAGTAATCCAACCAACGATTTCCCTGCGCCCGATGCCGGTACCGACAGGCTTAATTTCGGTTCTACCCTCGGTTACCGCGATGGCTCATTTATAAAATGCCGCAGTATTAATCTCGGCTATGAATTGCCCGCCGGTGTATTGAAAAGATTAAAGGTTAATTCACTGAGGATCTATCTGAATGCCACCAATCCGTTTATTATTTATTCTCCTTTTGTTCGTGATGGTTTTGGTCCCGATCCCGAAGGAAATGGTTATGGTGGTGCGGTTAATCCAACCGGTGCTTCAGATGCATCGGCGCCTACCCGTCAGGTTAGTGTGAGCCTCAACAATCCTGCTATTCGTCAATACACAATTGGAGCCAACTTAAAATTCTAAACGACTAAAATGCGCTATATGAATCTATATAAAAAAACAGGCTGTTTATTACTTGCTGCGGTAATATTGGTTTGTAATAGTTGTAAAAAAGTATTGGAAGAACATCCCGAGTCGAGCATTCTTCCCTCATTTCTTGCTACACCTGCGGGCGTGTTAGGCGGCATAGCCGGCGTATACAACGATATCCGCAGTCAGTGGGGTACCGAAGGTTTCAGTGCCGAAATGGTAGCCGGTACCGATGAGCATCTGTCAGGCGCCAGCGCCAGCGGAATTCAGTTATATACCTACAACGGACTGAACTCAAGCAATTTTGGCAGTGCATGGGGCACCGCTTTCCAGGATATCAATACCATCAATGGCGTGCTCGAATATGGCCAGGCTATCGATTCGTTAACGTTGGCGCCTGCTACCAAAAGGGTATACATGGCCCAGGCCAAATTCCTGCGTGCTTTCTGGTATTTTTATCTGGTGCAAACCTGGGGCGATGTGCCTTTACATACTTCATTTATTTCAGTGGCTACCAAAAGCGCTTCCCGTACACCGGCTGCACAGGTATATGATCAGATCATTAAAGATCTGAATGAGGCCATTGTTGATTTACCCAACACGCCTACATCTCCTTTCCTCGGTAAAGCCGCTACAAAACCAACTGCTTTATATCTGTTGGCCAAAGTATATCTTACAAGAGGATGGTTGAATAATACTACCGCCGATTTCACACAGGCATATAATATAGCATCATCGATAATAACTAATAAGGCGACTTATGGCCTCGATCTGTGGCAGGATTATGGCGATGCCTTTAACCCCGCTAACGACTATGGCAAAGAAACCATGTTTGTAAGCGATCACAGTATTGATCCCAAATACGGATTATATAATAACGTAAGTGGTGTTACACCCGGCCCCGGTGGCGGCGCTTCAGGCGGTGCAGCCCAAAACCTAACACCCTGGTTTTACATCTGGAACTATCCTTCCAACAGTGGTATCAACTCGTATAAAGATAAAACTACCGGTGCATTGAAAAACATGGGTGCTTCTGATATGATAAGAGATGCCGCCAATGGCCGCCCCTACACTCGCACAAGACCTAATACCGATGTACTGAAGTCAGGCCCTCATACGGGTAAACGTTATCTTCTCGATGAAGCTTTTGCCGACAGAACCAACGATTCACGTTATAGTAATACATTTCAGACTGTATGGATTTCCAATACGGCCGTTACCAACTCAGCTACTGCCGACAGCAATAAACGCGGCATCAGCTATAGCATGACCGTGGGTGTTGACACTGCCATATGGCTGCCCGATTTTGAAGTGCCTGGAGCACCTCAATTTAATGGCACCACACCTTTTAAAGGAATTATCATTCCGCCCAGTTTATGGACGAACTCGTATTTCCCTGCGGTAAAGAAATTTATGGACCCCAGCCGTGGAGCAAACTTTAACGATCCTTCCACCAGGCCCGTAGTTATTTACCGGTTCTCAGATGTATACATGATAGCTGCCGAAGCAGCATTTAAAGCAGGTGACCTCACAAATGCAGCGGCTATGCTGAATGTGGTACGGCAACGAGCAGCTTACAGAAAAACAAATACACCGGCTCAAAATGCTGCCGCTGTTGCTGCCATGACGATTACGCCTTCTGATGTAACATTAGATTTTATTCTCGATGAACGTACGCGCGAGTTCTTTGGCGAATGGCAAAGATGGCACGACCTGGTACGTACAAAATCATTGGTAAGAAGAGTAAAGGAATGGAACCCCGAAGCAGGTCCCAACATTCAGGATTTTCATACTTTACGGCCTATTCCACAAACTGAAATCGACCGGGTTACAGAAGGCCCTGCCTTCACCCAAAACAATGGATATTAATAACCGAATATTGAACATTGAACATCAAAAGTTCAATGTTCAATTTTTTTTTAAACCATGATCCTTACAATAAAGATGACGCGTTGGATAGCACTATGTTTGATAGGAATGAATACCACCATTGCTTTTGGCCAGGTAAAACTGCCGCGGCTTATAAGCGATAACCTGGTATTGCAAAGAGATACCAAAGTAAATATATGGGGATGGGCCGCTGCAGGAGAAAAAGTGGACCTGCGGTTTATGGGCCACACATATACCACTACAACCGCTGCCGACAGCACCTGGAAAATAACCCTTCCCGTTATGAAAGCCGGCGGCCCGTACGATATGCAGATCGATGGTACTAACCACATCCTTATAAAGAACATACTGATAGGAGATGTATGGGTATGCTCCGGTCAGTCCAATATGGATATACCCATGGAAAGGGTAAAAGAAAAATACCCTGATGTCATTGCACAGTCCGATAACCCCGCTATACGACAATTCAATGTTCCTGTGACCTTTAATTTCAGTACCCCGCAAAAGGACCTGCCGCCCGGAAACTGGCAACCCGCAAACCCGCAAACGCTGTTACCTTTTACGGCGGTAGGTTATTTTTTTGCCAGGGCCCTCTATGAAAAATACCACGTACCTATTGGTTTAATTAAAGCCCCTGTAGGTGGATCGCCCGCCGAATCATGGCTGAGTGAAGATGCATTAAAAGCTTTTCCCCACTATTATAAAATAGAACAAAAATTTAAGAGCCGCGGGTATATCGATAGCATTCGTAATAACGACCGGCAGATTCGTGATAACTGGTACGCGAATATTTACCAGAACGATAAAGGATTGCATGATACCAGGCCATGGTATGATACTGCCTATGATGCATCCGGCTGGTCAACTATGCCCATCCCTTCTTTTTGGGACGAACACGGTTTAAAAGCAGTGAATGGCGTGGTTTGGTTTCGGAAAGAAGTAGATGTACCCGCATCTATGACCGGTAAACCCGCTAAATTACTCCTGGGCCGGATTGTTGACCAGGATTCTGTATATGTAAACGGCCGGTTTGCAGGCACTATCGGATATCAGTACCCCCCACGCCGCTACGATCTGCCCGCCGGTATGTTAAAACCCGGAAAGAATATCATTGTAGTGCGAATAATCAACAGTGCCGGGCGTGGCGGTTTTATTACCGATAAACCATATAAGTTATTTGCCGGCGATGACACCATAAACCTGAGCGGCGATTGGCAATACAAACTGGGCGCTACCGCTCATCCTTTGCCACCTTCTACTTTTTTTCAATATGAACCAGGTGGTTTATTCAATGGCATGATCGGTCCTTTATTGAATTTCCGCATAAAAGGCGTAATATGGTATCAGGGTGAATCCAATACGGGGAAGGCAAAAGAATATCAGACCTTATTCCCCGCCGTAATTGCTAACTGGCGCGAAAAATGGGACCAGGGTAACTTCCCGTTTCTATTTGTTCAGCTGGCAAATTTTATGGAGCCTAAAAACGAGCCATCAGAAAGTAACTGGGCCTTATTGCGCGAAGCGCAGCTCAAAAGCCTGTCAGTACCCAATACCGGTATGGCCGTTACGTCAGACATTGGCGAATGGAACGATATTCATCCCCTCGATAAAGAGGACGTTGGCAAACGCCTGGCCCTGATTGCAGAAAAACTAGCCTATGGGGATAAAAAAGTAGTTTATTCCGGCCCGTTATATCAGTCGATGCAGGTTCAGGGAAACAAAATTATACTGACCTTTACCAATACAGGGTCCGGACTGCAGGCAAAAGGAGGTGGCGATCTGAAGTATTTTGCCATAGCCGGTGATGATAAGAAATTTGTATGGGCAAAGGCCACCATTGAAGGCAATAAGGTAGTTGTGTATAGTGATCAGGTGCCACATCCCGTTGCGGTACGATATGCCTGGGCCGATGATCCCGAAGGCGCTAATTTGTATAACAAACAAGGATTACCGGCTTCGCCTTTCAGAACTGATGACTGGTGATTGTTTCTTTCACCACATAGAAACATAGGGCACAAAGGAAAGCACATAGTCGATATCTATGTGAAATCTATGTTTTCTATATGCCTATGTGGTGCAATCTTTAAAAACCTACGAACTGGCAATATGAAAAGAACGCTAACTTTTGCAATGGGTATGGCTTTGTGCATGATGGTAAAAGCACAACAGCGACCCGTCTATCTCGATCCTAACGCGCCACTGGAAACAAGAGTAAAAGACCTTGTTTCAAAAATGACGCTTGAGGAAAAAATCGCACAAATGGTTTACACCGCGCCCGCTATTCCACGCCTCGGTGTACCCGAATACAACTGGTGGAACGAAGCACTACATGGTGTTGGCCGTTCAGGAGTTGCAACCATTTTTCCGCAGGCCATCGGGCTCGCCGCTACTTTCAACGACAGCCTCGCTTTTCTGGAATCAACTGCCATTTCTGATGAAGCACGCGCCATGTACAATGTCGCCGTTAAAAAAGATTACCGCATGAAATATGGCGGACTTACATTCTGGACACCCAACATCAACATCTTCCGCGATCCACGCTGGGGCAGGGGACAGGAAACCTATGGCGAAGATCCTTTTCTTACTTCACGCATGGGCGTGGCATTTGTAAGAGGACTGCAGGGCGATAATCCCAAATATTTAAAAGTAGCAGCCTGCGCCAAACACTACGCCGTGCATAGCGGTCCGGAAAGATTACGGCATGAGTTCAACGCTCAGGCATCCATGAAAGATCTATGGGAAACTTATCTGCCTGCCTTCCACGCATTGGTAGATGCACATGTTGAAGCCGTCATGTGCGCTTACAACAGTACCAACGGAGAACCATGCTGCGGCAACACCTACTTATTGCAGGATGTATTGCGTAAAGAGTGGGGATTCAAGGGACATATCCTGTCCGACTGCTGGGCGCTCGTAGACATTTACCAGGGCCACCATGCAACCGCCAACGCTGCCGAAGCTGCTGCCCTTGCTTTAAAAAGAGGCGTGAACCTCGACTGCGGCAACACCTATCCTTCACTTGCTGATGCCGTAAAACAAGGATTAGTAACCGAAAAACAAATCGACAGTTCTATATCAATTTTATTCCGTACCCGTTTTAAACTCGGCATGTTCGATCCTGCCGGCGACAATCCATATAACAACATTCCGGAATCAGTAATTAACAGCCCTGAACATCGCGCCTTGTCACGTAAAGTAGCAAGCCAGTCGATCGTATTGCTCAAGAACAATGGTGCTTTACCTTTAAAAAACGATCTGAAAAAATATTTTATTACCGGTCCCAATGCGACCAGCGTAGAAGCTCTGTTAGGGAACTATTATGGTATCAACAATAATCTCATTACCATAGTTGAAGGCTGTGCCGGACACATACAACCCGGCAGCCAGATGCAATACCGCCCCGGCGCATTGCTCGACAGACCTAATATCAATCCTATTGACTGGACCGCCGACGAAGCGCACAACTCCGATGCTACCATCGTGGTGATGGGCATCACAGGTTTAATAGAAGGAGAAGAAGGTGAGTCTATTGCATCACCATCTTTTGGTGATCGCCTTGATTATAATATTCCAAAGAACCAGGTTGATTTTTTGCGTAAGATGAAAAAAGACAATAACAAACCTGTTATTGCAGTCATCACCGGCGGCAGTCCCATGAACCTGGAAGAAGTACAGGAAATCGCCGATGGCGTATTGCTCGTATGGTATCCCGGCGAAGAAGGTGGCAATGCAGTAGCTGATGTGATCTTTGGTAATGTATGTCCTTCAGGCAAACTGCCTGTTACTTTCCCCAAATCGCTCAGTCAGTTGCCTGCTTATGAAGATTACAGCATGAAAGGAAGAACCTACCGTTATATGTCATCTGAGCCATTATATCCATTTGGTTTTGGATTGAGCTATACAAAATTCAACTATAGTAATCTGCAGATCTCAAAAGCCGCTGTTAAAAAGAATGAACCGGTTGAAGCAACCGTTACTGTTACCAATGCCGGACAAATCGCCGGTGATGAAGTAGTGCAATTATACCTTACCTGCGAAGCAACAGGCATTACCACGCCCTTGTATTCATTAAAAGGCTTTAAGCGTATTACCTTAGCGCCCGGCGCTACAGAGCAGGTACATTTTACCATTACGCCCGATATGCTCAAAGTAATTAACGACAAAGGCGAAAGCCTGCTGCCCGCTGAAAAAGTTAAGATCAGCATTGGCGGCTCTTTACCCGGCGCCCGCAGTGAAGCACTGGGTGCGGCAAAAGGAGTAGAAGGCTTTGTAACTGTTAAGTAAACAGGTAAGCGTGTCACGGTTCTAAACCGTGGCACGCCTACGCGTTTGCCAATTCACTATTCACGTTTGACCATTCACGATGGATTACACTATGCGTTGGTTCGGGCCCAATGATCCCGTTCCTTTACAACATATAAAACAGGCCGGATGTGCAGGAGTAGTTACTGCTTTGCATCATATTCCTGTTGGCGACATCTGGACGATAGAAGAGATCAACAAGCGTAAAGCAATGATCGAAGCCGCCGGTATGAGCTGGACGGTGATCGAAAGCTTACCCGTGCATGAAGACATAAAAAAGCAAACGGGTAATTATCAGCAATACATTCAGAATTATCAGCAGAGCCTGAGAAATGTGGCCCAATGCGGCCTCAAAGTCATCACCTACAACTTTATGCCCATCCTCGATTGGGTACGTACTGATATCAACTATCAAATGTCCGATGGTAGTAAGGCGTTGCTTTTTGAACGGCTCGCCTTTATTGCTTTCGATGTGTATATGCTCGAAAGGCCGGGCGCTGACCAGGATTATTCCAGTGATGAATTGTTGGCTGCGCGTGCACATCTCGATGGCATGTCTGCCGAAAAACGCGCCACCTTATATCGTAACGCACTGCTCGGACTACCCGGTAGTGATGAACCGTTTACCAAAGAACAGGTGCTGGCCGCATTGCAAACCTATCACGGTATAGATGCCCGACAGCTGAAAGAACATCTCTTTTATTTTTTACAACAGGTTGTTCCGGTCGCTGAAGAAGGCGGCTTGCAAATGGCTATTCATCCTGATGATCCGCCCTATCCTGTGCTCGGTTTACCGCGTATTATGAGTACCGAGCAGGATGTAAAAGATCTGTTGAAAGCTGTTCCTTCGCAGGCCAATGGATTATGCTTTTGCACCGGTTCCTTTGGTGTTCGGCGTGATAATGATTTGCCCGGCATCATACAACGCTATGGCGATCACATTCATTTTATACATCTGCGCAGCACAAAGCGCGACGGTGCCGGCAATTTTTTCGAAGCCGATCACCTCACCGGTGATGTAGATATGTATGCCGTGGTAAAGGAGCTTGTATTGCTTATGAAGAAGAGAAACGTTACGCTGCCCATGCGCCCCGACCATGGCCACCAGATGCTCGACGATCTCCACAAAACCACCTATCCCGGCTACAGCGCCATCGGCCGCCTGCGCGGACTGGCAGAGTTGAGAGGGTTGGAAATGGGAATTAGTAAGAGTTTGTAAAACTACTTCATGTCGCTGCTCTGCGAGGCTTGCAGCCTCGCAGTTCTATTCTGTGGCCTGCGGCCACTTGTTTTCTCTGGGTTGTCACCCGCGGTTATTCACGTGAAAACCTTTCAGGCTTCTCAAATCCGCTCGGTTCGTGCTTAAAAAATGGCGGTACCTCGCATCTACTACATTTGTTCTCATGAAT
>Ga0068855_100002170_pt1 | contig 24240 bp, 22 predicted proteins | sample KBSCornC52_FD_66592 | JGI IMG/M metagenome (GOLD analysis project Ga0068855, IMG submission 66592) | Corn rhizosphere microbial communities from Kellogg Biological Station, Michigan, USA - KBS Corn C5-2 | ecosystem: Host-associated > Plants > Roots > Rhizosphere > Soil ...
GACACCGTCGTCTTAGAGACGCCCGCGGCTGCCGCGACGGCCCAAACTGTCGGGCGCCGGGCCGGTTGGGCTGCCGGTTGGTCGCTGGCCACGCTTCCTCGCACCATCTCTCGATCATGGCCGCGGTTAGGCGTAACCGCAGTGCAATCATGGTCCCACGGCAAGCTCTTGCGGGCCGCATAGTTTGCCGCGCGGCGCCATTTCGGTCGCCGCGCGCACGCGAGGTAGCGGCGAATGCGCTACCCGAGGGCGATTCCCAGCAACTCCCGCGCCTGCCGGGCCATCTCGAGGTCCTCGCGCGCCGCGACCACGACCATGCGAACGCGTGCTCCCGCCGTGCTGACGTCGGCGTCGGGTGTTACCGACAGATTCTTGTCGGCGTCGGCCTCGATGCCCAAGAAGCCCAGCCCAGCTGCGGCCGCCAGCCGCACGGCGGGCGCGTTCTCCCCGACGCCACCCGTGAAGACGCACGCGTCGATACCGTCGAGCGATGCTGCCATCGAGGCGATGCCTTTGCGCAGCCGGTGAATGTAGACCGCAAAGGCCAGGCGTGCCTCCTCGTCGCCGCGCGATATCACCTCGCGCATGTCTGGGGTGCCGGCGAGGCCGGCAAGCCCGGAGCGGCGCTCGAACGCATCGCCGAGGTCGACCTCGCGCTCGGAGAGCCACAACACGAGGCCGGGGTCGATATCACCGCAGCGCGTCGCCATGACCAGGCCCTCGAGTGGCGTGAAGCCCATCGTTGTGTCGACGGAAACGCCGTCGAGCACCGCGCAAAGCGAGGCGCCCGCACCGAGGTGGCAGGTGACGACCTTCCTCGCCTCCGGGGCGAACTCCAGTGCCTGCCTGCTCGCCCACGAGTGCGACAGGCCGTGAAACCCGTATCGCCGGATGGCGTAAAGGTCGGTCCATTCCCGTGGGATCGCGTAGGTCGCGGCCGCGGCCGGGATCGTCGCGTGGAACGCGGTGTCGAAGCACCCGACGTGTGTGGCATCGGGTAGCCGTTTGAGCACTGCGTCGTACGCGTCCATCGACTTCGGTTGGTGTAGCGGCGCCAGCGGTGTGAGCGCGCGCAGCCGTTCGGCGACGTCCGCATCGATGACCACGGGTGACTGGAACTCGGTGCCACCGTGGACGATCCGGTGCACGACCATGTCGACGTCCGGCAACGTGTCGGGCATCGAGTCCCACGACTCGTCGACTTCGTTGGCCGGCCCGAGCAGCCGGAGCTTCAGGGTGCTCGAGCCTGCGTTGACGATCAGCATCGATCCGCGCCCATGCATCAGTAAGGCCAGGTCCAGTTCTTGATGTCCGGCGCGTCGTCGCCGTGGTCTCGGGTGTACTGCCGCTTGCGCAGCCGCTCGTCGATCATCCGCTGCCTGACGTGCGCAGCCCGAACCCCGAGCGACGGAACGCGGTCGATGACGTCGATGACCAAGTGGTAGCGATCGAGGTCGTTCAGCATGACCATGTCGAACGGCGTCGTCGTCGTGCCCTCCTCCTTGTAGCCGCGCACGTGGATGTTGCCGTGGTTGGTACGCCGGTACGTGAGCCGGTGGATGAGCCACGGATACCCGTGGTAGGCGAAGATGACCGGCTTGTCGGTGGTGAAGAGCTGGTCGAAGTCACGGTCTGACATGCCGTGCGGGTGCTCGGTGTCTGGCTGCAATCGCATGAGGTCGACCACATTGACGAAGCGCATCCTGAGATCGGGGAAGAACTCGCGCACCATCGCGGTGGCGGCCAGCGCCTCCAGGGTCGGGATGTCACCCGCGCTCGCGATGACCAGATCGGGCTCGCCAACCCCGTTCTCGTCGCGGTCGTTGCTTGCCCAGTCCCAGATTCCGATTCCTCTTGTGCAGTGTGCGACCGCATCGTCCATCGAAAGGTAGTTCAACGCTGGCTGCTTGCCGGCGACGATGACGTTCACGTAGCTGCGGCTGCGCAGGCAATGGTCGGCGACCGATAGCAAAGTGTTCGCGTCTGGTGGCAGGTAGACCCTGATGATTTCCGGCTTCTTGTTCATCACGTAGTCAATGAATCCGGGGTCTTGGTGAGAGAAGCCGTTGTGGTCTTGCCGCCAGACGTGGCTGGAAAGTAGATAGTTCAAGCTCGCGATCGGACGACGCCACGGTATGCGGCGCGTGGTCTCGAGCCATTTCGCGTGCTGGTTGAACATCGAGTCGACGATGTGAATGAACGCCTCGTAGCTGTTGAAGAGGCCGTGCCTTCCGGTGAGCAGATACCCCTCGAGCCACCCCTGGCACATGTGCTCCGACAGCACTTCCATGACTCGGCCGTCGGAAGCGACGTGTTCGTCGGTCGGCTTGATTTCGGCGGCGAGCATGCGGTTCTCGACGTCGAACACGGCATTCAGTCGGTTGGACGCCGTCTCGTCCGGGCCGAAGACCCTGAAGTTTCGTGACTGCTCGTTCAGCTTGAAGACGTCACGCAGCAGGCCGCCGAGAACTCGGGTGGCCTCGGCGAATGTGTTGGCCGGCTTTTCGACCGGCACAGCGTAGTTGCGGAAATCCGGAAGCTTCAGGTCACGCAGCAGTAGCCCGCCGTTCGCGTGCGGGTTCGCGCCCATGCGCCGGTCGCCGGCGGGCGCGAGCGCCGCGATTTCGTGACGGAGCTGCCCGTTGGTGTCGAAGAGCTCGTCAGGCCGATAGCTGCGCATCCATTGCTCTAGCTCGCGCAGGTGCTCGGGATTGGTGGCCAGCCCGGCGAGCGGGACCTGATGCGATCTGAAACTGCCCTCGGCCGGCAACCCGTCGACTTCCTTCGGGCCGGTCCAGCCCTTCGGGGATGCGAGCACGATCATCGGCCACGCCGGGCGGGCCCGCTCGCCGTCGTTTCGGGCGCGCTGCTGGATCTGCCGGATCGCACCGACCGCTTCATCGATTGCGGTGGCCATCAGCCGGTGCATCGTCGCCGGATCGTCGCCCTCGACGAGAATCGGTGCGTAGCCGTAACCACGCATGAGGTCCATCAGCTCGTCGCGCGGGATGCGGGCAAGAACCGTCGGCCCGGCGATCTTGTAGCCGTTCAGATGCAGGATCGGCAGCACTGCGCCGTCGCGAGCGGCGTCGACGAACTTGTTGCCGTGCCAGCTTGTGGCCAGCGGGCCGGTCTCGGCCTCGCCGTCACCGACCACGCAGCAGACGACCAGATCGGGATTGTCGAACGCCGCGCCGTACGCGTGCACCAGGGCGTATCCGAGCTCGCCGCCCTCGTGTATCGAACCTGGCGTCTCAGGCGCGGCGTGGCTAGGAATCCCTCCAGGGAAGGAAAACTGGCGAAAGAGCTGCCGCATGCCGTCGGCGTCCTGCGTAATGTGCGGGTACGCCTCGGTGTAGCTGCCTTCGAGGTACGTGTTGGCCACCATGCCCGGGCCGCCATGGCCGGGCCCGCAGATGTAGATGGCATCGAGGTCGTACCGCTTGATCGCGCGGTTCATGTGCGCGTAGATGAAGTTAAGCCCCGGCGTGGTGCCCCAATGGCCGAGCAGTCGCGGCTTGACATGCTCGATCGTCAGCGGCTCGCGCAGCAGCGGGTTATCGAGGAGGTAGATCTGGCCGACCGACAGGTAGTTCGCCGCCCTCCAGTACGCGTCGAGAAGGGAGAAGTCTTCCTCGGCCGAGGAAGTGACCGACGCATCGGTCGTCGTCATGGCGCTCCTTTCGCGGTCGGATGTCGCGGTCGGACGTCGAGCGGGCTGTCGCGACCTCTTTACCCTTGCAACCACGCCGCGAACGGGGCGTGAGGACCAAGGCCGCGCTGACCGGGCCCTTGGTCCTGATCAGCGATGACGTGCAGCCCTAGGTGCGTTCGCCCGATCGGGCGTGCAATTCGGTTATGAACAGCTTCCGCGCGCCGATGCTTGCGGCGCTACGCGATCACCCGTTCATCTCTGAGATGCCTGCGTCGTCGCTGCGTCGGATGGCGAACCACGCGTACCGCGCAGTGTTCGCGCCCGGCGAGTCGATCTTCCGGGAGGGCATGCCCGCCGACCGGTTCTTTCTGGTCCGCAGCGGGCTGGTCCGGCTCGACATGGAGGTGCCCGGCCACGGCCGCGTCGACCTCGAGACCGTCGGCGCCGATGCGGCGCTGGGCTGGTCGTGGTTGCTGGCCCCATATCGCTGGCATCTGAGCGCGACAGCGGCGGAGCGAACGTCGGTGCTCGTCCTTGATGCCTCGATGATGCGGGCGCTCATGGCTGCCGACCCGGTGCTGGGCTACGAAATGATGCGCCGGTTCGCGGCCGTGATGTTCGACCGTCTGCAGGCCACCCGCACCCGCTGCGCCGACGCTGGCACCGTGACGCTGCCAGAAGCGGCCATCTGCGGGCCCTGGGCCGGTATCAGGGCCATGGTTCCATCGCTTGCCTGACGAATCGCCGCGCTCTGGAGTGTGGTCGCATGATCCTCAAGGAAGCCATCACGCTGCCGGGCGTCGACATCGTCGGCGCTGCTGCGCTGCGGACGGTGCTCGTCGCCGCCACGCGCGCACCGTCCGTTCATAACACGCAGCCCTGGCGATTCACCGTGACTGCCAAGGACGTCCAGCTGCACGCCGACCGCCGACGGCAGCTGGCGATGATTGACCCGGAGGGACGCGAACTCACCATCAGCTGCGGTGCGGCGCTGTTGAACATGCGCGTGGCCGCCGCCGCGCTCGGCCGGCCCCTGCATGTGGAGGCGCTGCCCGACGTCACCGATCCGCTGCACCTCGCGACGGCTCGGTTTGGACGTCGGGAGGAAGCCCCGCTAACCGATGCGGCACTCGCTGACGCGATCGAGCGCCGGCACAGCCATCGGCGTGGCTTCGGCCCGGGCCGGATCCCGGCTGATGTCATCGCCGCCTTGCAACAACAGGCCGAGCGCGAGGGTGCGTCGCTGATCCATCTCGACGCCCACCAGCAGCGGGCAGCCGCGCGACTTACCCGGGTGGCCGACGCGTTCTTCGCGAGTGACCCCGCCTACCGGCGCGAACTCCGGCACTGGGTGTCCAGCCTGAGCGAAGCGGCCGACGGGGTTTCGGCCACGGCGTTCGGCACGCAGCCGGCGCGAAGGGGCGGGCCGCCGCTTCGCGACTTCACGCTGGCGATGCCGTGGCTCGAGCGAGCTCCGGAGTTCTTCGCCGACGAGGACTGGTTCGTCGTCGTGACCCATGACGACGAACGGCTTGCATGGCTGGCCGCCGGGCAGGCGGTCGAGCGGGTGCTGCTGCACGCGACGCTGGCCGGGCTCGGAGCCTCGTTCATGACACAAGCTCTCGAGGTGCCGGTGATCCGCGCTCAGCTGGCGGTCTGCGCCGGAACAGCCGGAGCCGTTCAGGTACTGCTTCGTGTGGGGCCGGCGAGACCGACGGCAGCAGCCGGGCGGCTGCCGCTGGAGCAGGTCGTGACTTTCGGGCGCGACAACGCCGTGCTGGCCGGCATTTAGCCCGCTGTTTTTCCAGCCGGCTGCTTTTCGGAGTCAGCGGTGTGCTAACCACACGTCGTCGATACGGCGGCGAGGGGTCGCCACGTCGCCCGCTGCATAGCCCAGGCGCAGGATCATCTGCGGGTAGCCTCCGAGCGCAGGCGACACGAGGTCGTGCCGGATCTCCGGCTCGTCGAGCGGCTGGTTGAGGAACGACGCGGCGAGCCCGCGAAGGCGCGCGGTGAGCAACAGCCGTTCGAGCGCCTGACCGGCCTGCAACCACGCTTCTGTGTCATCTCTCGGCGTCGCCAGAATCGCAATCCACGGATCCGGCGCGAACCGTTCCTGCCGTCCTGTAATGCCGTGCAACGCGCCGAAGTCGCGCATAGGCGGCAGGCCGGACGGCGACAACGACCCGAACGCGCTGACCGGGATCCCGTCCTCGCGCGAGGTACTGCCAGCAGTCCATTTCAGCAGGTCCGGCTCGTATCCAGGCGATTGACCAAGAGCGATGTCGGCGAAGGCCACCAGATCGAACAACCAGCGGCGCTGGCTGCGGCTGATCGGGGCGATGTTGGCGTGTTCGTGGTGGACGCATTCGGCGAGTTCGAACAGCACTGCGCCGGGAACCGTCCGCGGAGCGAACGGGCCACGATGCGTGTGGCGATGCCTGATGGCGGCGAACAGCAGCGCATCGGCTGGATTCGTCCGATCGCGTTCGCCTCGCCGTCCAAGGGTCACGCTGGCAAGCAGCAGCGGATCGGCCGGTAAGGGGCGCAGCTGAACGGCGGCCGGTCGGCCAAGATGTGCTGCGGCAACGCGCAGGTTGAGCAACGCTGCTCCGCAACTGATGACGAGCTGGCGGCCCCGAGGGTCGACCGACCAGTAGAGCCCGCGGCTCGGATCGGCGTAGACATCGATCGTCGAGTCATGGACGTCGAAGGCCCACGGTTGCGTGTTCAGAACCGAAGGAGCCATGCCTGCTGCGCTAACCAGAGTGTTCGCCTCCGTGCGACTTAGTGCCGGCGCAATAGGGGATTTCGACGTCACTCGCTGCGGGGCACTCATCGCCGCCTCCTCTGTCATCGCATTTGCACACTGCTTAGCAGCCTGCGCTGAGCTGGCCCTAAACCGCAGAGCCCAAGGTCGCGTGGAGTGGGGTCTGTTGTCGCTGGGGGCGGGACTTTCGTCGGTATGAGGGCGCGGTAGGGGGCGCCGAGCATGGTTTTGCAAGGTTCGACGGAAGCGCAGTAGCCGGGAAGTCCGGCCGCCTAGAGGAGGTCGTCATGCGCCGCAAGACGTTCGATGCGTTACTTACCACTGGTGGGCTGCTGATCGCGGCGGTGCTGTTGGTGGCCGGAGGATTGCTTACCTGGGCGCACTCCTTCGTCAACGACCAGGTTCACAGTCAGCTGTCGCAGCAGCAGATCTTCTTCCCCAAGGCCGGGGATCCGCAGCTGAAGGAAGCCGAGATCGGCCCCTACCTGAACAAGTACGCGGGGCAGCAGCTGACCAACGGGGCGCAGGCCGAGGCCTACGCCGACCACTTCATCAAGGTGCACCTGGGCAAGATCGGTGGCGGCAAGACGTATGCGCAGCTGTCGACGCTGTCGCAGGCGAACCCGTCCGACACCAAGCTGGCCGGCACGGTGCAGACGATGTTCCGCGGTGGGACGCTTCGCGGCCTGCTGCTGAACGCGTACGCCTTCTGGAAGATGGGCCAGATCGCGGCGATCGCGGCGATCGTGAGCTTCATCGGAGCCGGCGTGCTGTTGCTGCTCTCAGCACTGGGCTTCTGGCACCTGCGCCGCACCGACCCGAGCGCCGAAGTGCTCCCGAAGCTCGGTGCGCGAACCCCGGCTCCCGTCGAACGGTAAACGGCGCGACGCACCGGGAATCCAAGGGCCTCCGCGGCAAGGCGGAGGCCCTTTGGCATGTCGTGTGGTCAGTGCGTCTTGAGCACGGTCAGCAGGACGGCGGAGTCCTCGACAGCGAGCAGGTCGTGCCGAGCGTTCGGGACCACCAGCAGGTCGCCGATGCGCCCCTCCCAGCTGTCGTCGCCAGCGGTGAGCTTCACGCGCCCGCGCACGACGTAAACGGTGGCCTGCTCAGGGGCCTCGTGCTCGCCCAGCCTGGAGTCCTTAACCAGGGCGACCATTGTCTGGCGCAGCATCAGCTCGTGCCCGCCGACGACCGTCTCGGCGGTGCGCCCGCCACCCGCGGTGGCGGCTCGTTCGAGCAGTTCGCGGCCAAGCGCTTCGAGCGAAAACTTTTGCATGGGCCAGCACCCTTCGATTTCGACGCCATCGCTACCGGTGACCCTACGTCGTGTGTGGTCAATCCCACTCCCAGGGGAGCCTGCAGTGGCGGCGTCCACCCTGTATTTGTGACGACGGCGATGGTAAAAAAGAGTCGAACCGACCACGAGGAGAGACATGAGTACGCCGATCCGGATCGAGTCAGCCGACGAAGCTGCGCTGTCCGCCATGCTCGACCATCACGCGCAGTTGCGCGGCGAGCTCGAGTCGAGGTTGGCCGCGTTCCGCGAGGCGCTCGCCGTTGACGCACCACACGGCGCGCGCGACGCGCTGGTCGAGTTCGTCGACCACCACGTGCTTCCGCACGCCGCTGCGGAGGAGGGCTCGCTCTACCCCGCGGCCGCGCGCAACGAGCGAGCCGCGTTGCTCGTCGAGTCGATGGTTCTCGAGCACCGCGAGCTCGAGCGCAAGGCGCAGTCCTTGCGGTCGGCCGCAACACCCCGTGCGGCACTGAGCAGTGCCGAGGCGATCGCAGCGGTGTTCGCCGTCCACGTGGTGAAGGAGAACGACCTGCTGCTGCCGCTCCTGTCGCGTGACCCCGACGTCCGGCTTTCGACTCTGCTTGCCGACATGCACGAGAAGCTCGCAGCACCTGCTTCCGGCGTCCGTGCGGCTACCGACGCCGAGGAGCTCGACGTTCGCACGATCGCGCATGGCGCGCGGCACGAGATCATCTTTAGCAAGCTGCACGCCCTCGCCGCCGGAGAGCGGCTTTTCATCGTGAACGACCACGATCCCAAGCCGCTGCGTTACCAGCTCGATGCCGCGTGGCCGGGCGAGTTCGACTGGAACTACATCGACGCAGGCCCGCAGCTCTGGCGCATCGAAATCACCAGGGTCGGCTAACGCGCGACGCGAATAGTCCAGCGAGCCGACGTAGGCTCGGAATATGAGCCGGCCGCACCAGCCGCACAAGCCGCACGTCAAGCGGGTCTACGACGATGCTTCGCCGGACGACGGGGTGCGGGTGCTCGTCGACCGCGTCTGGCCGCGCGGCCTGACCAAGGAGCGCGCGCAGCTCGACGAGTGGTGCAAGGCGGTCGCGCCGTCGACCGAACTGCGGTCCTGGTATTCACACGACCCGAAGCGATTCGACGAATTCGTGCGGCGCTACCAGGTGGAGCTCAAAGATCCCGAGCGAGCCGAGGCCTTCGCACACCTCAAGTCCATCGCGGCGCAGTCGCGGCGCCTCACGTTGCTGACCGCGACCAAAGACGTCGAGCTCAGCCAGGCCGCCGTGCTCGCCGGATTGCTGAGCTGACAGCAGGGCCATCGCCACGGCGCCTCGGGACGTTGGTCACTTTCGTCGCGACGCGCGCATCGGGTGAAGTGGAAACGTCAACCACACGTCGGAGGTCCATCTTGGCGCGCCATCTCGCCGCTCGGAAGCCGCACTATCGTGTCGTCATCATCGGCGGTGGCGATGCGGGCATCAGCGTCGCGGCCAGGTTGAACCGCAGCGGCGTTGACGACGTCGCGATCATCGAGCCGAACGAGAGCCACTACTACCAGCCGCTGTGGACCCTCGTCGGGGGCGGCCTGGTCGACGCTCGCAAGACGGTGCGGCGCGAAGCGTCGGTGCTGCCTCGGCGGTCGGCGTGGATCCGTGATCGCGCGGTCGAGGTCGAGCCCCAGAACCGCTTGGTGCGAACCCAAAATGGCAGTGTCGGCTATGACCGCCTGGTCGTGGCGCCGGGCATCCAGTTGGATTGGGACGCGACACCGGGCATGCCCGAGGCGCTCGCCACGCCTTTCGCGTCGTCCAACTACTCTTTCGAGCTTGCCCCGAAGACCTGGGAGGTCATGCGCGACCTCAGGCGCGGGACGGCCGTCTTCACGATGCCCGCCGGGGCAATCAAATGCCCTGGAGCGCCGCAAAAGATCGCCTACCTCTGTGCGGATCACTGGCGGATGGGCGGCGTGCTTGGTGATATCCGGACCGTGCTGGTGTTGCCGGGCGGAGGCCTGTTCGGCATCCCGGTCTTCGCGCGCGCTCTCGCGAAGGCGGTGGAGCGCTACGGCATCGAAGTGCGCTTCAACACAGAGGTCGTGGAGATCGACGGCGACTCGAAGCGGCTTGTGCTGCTGGACAACGCCACGGGCGCCAAGCATCCGCTTGACTACGACGCGCTGCACGTCGCGCCGCGCCAAAGCGCGCCCGACTGGCTCAAGCATGGGCCGCTCGCCGACCCCGCGAGCGCTGACGGATACGTGGAAGTAGACCGGCACACGTTGCAGCACGTGCGGTTCCCGGAGATCTTCGCGTTGGGCGATGCGGCCAACACGCCGAACTCCAAGACGGGCGCGGCGATCCGCAAACAGGCGCCGGTGGTGGCAGCGAACATCGTGTCGAGCTTGGCCCTCGAGCCGCTGATAGCTGCGTACGACGGCTATGCGGCCTGCCCGTTCACGACCGCGCGCAACCGCATGCTGCTTGCCGAGTTCGACTACGACTGCAATCACCGGCCGTCGATCCCGTTCATCGACACGACGCGTGAGCGCTACGACATGTGGCTACTCAAGCGATACGGGCTCCCGTTCCTGTACTGGAACGTCTTGCTCCGCGGTCGGGGCTAGCGAGCATTCTGACGACCGCGATAGTATTTATTGTCGACGGTCTCTCTACAGGTTGGTGAACGCATCGTGGATGCCCTGCAATGGCTCGGCAAGCCCGACGATGACGCGGTACTCGAGGCGCTGCACGAGGTGATCGACCCTGAGCTCGGGGTGAACATCGTCGATCTCGGGCTCGTCTACGACGTGGCGGTCGGCGACGACGGCGACGTTGCGATCCAGATGACCCTGACGACGCCCGGCTGCCCCCTCGGCGGCTACCTCGAGGACGAGATCAATGGCTGTTTGAAGCGATTCCCCGCTGTGCGTGCGGTGACCGTCGACCTCGTGTGGGAGCCGGCGTGGCATCCGCTTGCGATGACCGAAGAGGCGAAGCGGCAGCTGGGTTGGCGAGGTTGAGCACTCCCGCGAGGCAACGCCGGCCGGGCCTCTTGCTGTTGCCCGCCGGCGTCGTCGTGATGCTTCTCGGCCTGTGGGGTGGGCTCGCGCGGCTCGGCTACTCGCTGCCGGCTGACACGTCGAGCGCCGATGACCACGGCATCTTGATGAGCCTCGGGTTCCTCGGCACCCTCATCGCCGTCGAACGCGCGGTTGCGCTGCGCCGATCATGGTCCTGGGTCGCTCCCATGGCATCGGCAGCCGGCTCGGTCCTGCTGGTCGTTGGGCTGCCTTCGGTGGTTGGCAAGACGCTGCTCCTCGTCGGCGGTATCGGCCTCACCGCCGCCTACGTCGCCCTGGATCGCGTCCAGCGCTCGACGCACAACACCTTGATGGGTGTGGCTGCGGTGGGATGGGTCGTCGCCGCCGCACTGTGGCTCGCCGACCGCGACATCGCGTTGCTGGTTCCGTGGCTCGCGGTGTTCTTGGTGGTCACTATCGTCGCGGAGCGGCTTGAACTCTCGCGCCTGCTGCAAATCTCGCACCGAGCCCGGCTGGTGCTCGCATTCAGCGTGGTCGCCTTCGTGGTTGGTGCCGGCGTCTCAACATTCGACAGCGATGCCGGAGTGCGCGTCTGCGGTGCCGCACTCCTCGCACTGACGGCCTGGCTGCTGGTCTGCGACCTCGCGCGCCGCACGGTGCGGCAGCGCGGCGTGACCCGGTTCATGGCAGTCGGCCTGCTCGTCGGCTATGTCTGGCTCGGCACCGGTGGCGCCCTGTGGCTGGGCTACGGCTTCCATCTCGACGATGCCGTGTTCGACGCGCAACTGCACGCCGTGTTCCTCGGGTTCGTGATGTCGATGGTGTTCGCGCACGCGCCGGTCATCGCGCCATCAGTATTGCGCCGGCCGTTCCAGTACCGCCCGGTGCTGTACGTGCCGCTCGCACTCCTGCACCTGTCGCTCATCGTCCGTCTCCTCGGCGGCGACGCGCTTTCTTCGGACGTCGCGTGGCGGGCGGGCGGCATCACGAACGTGGTGGCGCTGCTGGCCTTCGTCGCCGGAACCGCGTTTTCCCTGTTGTTCGTGCGAAAGCGCAGCGCGTCGTCGTCCGGGAAAGAGCTTGTCGTCCGCAGTAAGTGGCGTGATCTGGCCGGTTCTCCAACGGCGGCCGGCGCCGTGATCGGGGTGGTCGTGCTCGTGGCAGCGGTTGCGTTCGCGAACAGTGGCCGGTCGTCGGCCGACGCTCCGGCCGCCACCGCCGGAGTGGTGAACGCCAGCGCAACCACTGGCGTGGCGGTCTCGCTGCGCGAGATGTCGATCGATCCGTCGACCGTGACGGCGACACCAGGTGCCCGTCTTGTATTGCGGGTCACGAACGACGGCACGATGCGGCACGACCTTCGACTGTCGAACGGCGCTCACACGCCGCTGCTGAGCCCCGGTCAGACCACCGTTCTTGACGCCGGGGTCGTTACCGAACCGCTTTCTGGTTGGTGCACCGTGCCGGGCCATCGTGCTGCCGGAATGACGATGCGCATCGTGCTCGGCCACGCTGCTGCATCGCCGAGCGCCGCGCCCGATGACGCCATGTCGGCCATACCGGGGATGGCTGGCATGGCCGGGATGGGTTCGCTCGCAGGTTCCCCGCCGGTCGGCTGGAAGCCCGTCGACGCGGCGTTGCCCGCCGTCGGCGCTGGAGCGGTTCACGACGTCACCTGGCATATCAAGGACGTCAAGCTTGCGGTCGCGCCTGGCGTCACGCAGACGATGTGGACGTTCAACGGCTCTGTACCTGGTCCGGTGCTGCACGGACACGTCGGCGACACCTTCAACGTCACGGTCGTCAACGACACTCAGATGACCCACAACATTGACTTTCACGCCGAGGAAGGACCGCCCGCGACGGCGATGACACCCATAGCGCCGGGTGCGTCGCACACCTATCGCTTCGTCGCGCAGTACGCGGGTGCATGGCTGTACCACTGCGGCACTGAACCCATGCTGATGCACATGGGCAACGGGATGTACGGCGCACTTATCGTCGATCCTGCTGGCCTGCGGCCCGTGGCGCAGCAATACGTGCTCGTCGGCTCAGAACTCTTCTTCGGCAGCGAGGGTGGTGTCGGTGACTACGCGAAGATGAAGGCCGACACCCCCGATGCCGTGGTCTTCAACGGCTATCCGTTCGCTTATCAGCATGCGCCGCTGAAGGCACACACCGGCGACCGGGTGCGGGTGTGGGTTGTCGATGCGGGGCCGACCAGGTCGGTCGCGTTCCACGTTGTCGGCGCGCCGTTCGACACCGTCTACGTCGACGGTGCGTACGCATTGCAGGCGGACGACGCCGCCAAGGGCGGTGCCCAGACCTTGCCAGTCGATCCGGGCGACGGCGGGTTCGTCGAGTTCACCTTCACGGAGCCCGGGCAGTACCCCTTCTTGAGCCATGCGATGGCCGACGCGGTGCTCGGCGCCGCCGGGACGTTTGCCGTGAGCAACTAGCGAGCGCGATCACATGGTCTCGTGGTGGTCGTGCTGCTGGCTACCGCGCTGGTCGCCGCTTAGCGCGGCCGTCGGGCCCGCTCGAGTCTTTGGTGGCCAAGTGTGCGATGCAAAGGCTGGGCTCGACGAAGGGGTCGAGCCGTTCGGCCACGATCGGCGCATCGAGTTCGGCGAGCATGCCTTGCATGAGACCCAGATGTACCGCGCACACCACGTCCTGGTGTTCGATGGCGGCCTCTCGGAAGGGGCAGTGGTGCAACAGGATCTGCCGCTTGCGCCCGTTGGTCTTGGCTTGCGGCATGAAGCCCACGTCGTGGAGCATCTCGACCACCTGGCGGGTCGCGCTCGCTGCATCGACGCTGCGGTGGCGCACCGATGGTGTGCCGCCCTGTGGCTTTGCGAGCTGCTTACCCCAGCGCAGGCCGGCCTGCAGCGCCTCCTTGGCAGGGCGGGCCGTGTGCGATGCCAGGTAATCGGTGAGGATTGCCGCGAGTAGCCGATAGCTGCGCTGACCGCCGCGTGCACTGCCTGGGCGCGCGACGTAGAGTGCGCGCGGGCGCCCGGGCTGCTCGCGCGTTTCCGTCGTCCGCTCGACCAGGCCGGCTTCGACGAGGCCGTCGAGGTGGAACCGCGCGGTGTTCGTGTGCAGCCCTGTGGTGGCCGCAACATCGGCCACACCGAGCGGGTGGCCCGCGTCTTGCAACAGCGTAAGTACCCGCAGCCGACTCTCGCCGAGCGCCGGTTGGCCGCCCCCCTCACCGATCAACGTGTTCACGAGACCTATTTTTACATATTGGCTCGGTAGAAAGTGGCGAACGCCACTCGTGATCTCTAGCGGAACCTCGGTCGGATGGCATACGTTTCGACAGAAGATCGAAACGGTAGGTCTCGCGTGATCGCGAGGTAGGTGCGGCGCCTATGGCGCCGCCAAACGAAGCGGGGCGATCGGATGCCAGACTCGACGATCTCCGGGTATGGGGAGAAGACGCCGATGGCCGAAGTTGATCCCGCCGCCCGCACCTCGCCGCCCCAACTGGCACCGCTGTTGCCGGCTGGTGAACCCGTCGAGTCACTGTTACGCAAGGCACAGTTCTTCGCGCCGGGCACGCCGTCGTCCAACTATCGCGAGGTGCATCGTGTCGACGGCCGTGGCGCGGAGGAGTTCTACCGCGAGCGTTGGCGGCACGACAAGGTGGTTCGCTCGACGCACGGCGTCAACTGCACGGGGTCGTGCTCGTGGAAGGTGTACGTCAAGGACGGCATCATCACGTGGGAGACGCAGCAGACCGACTATCCGTCGGTAGGGCCCGATTCTCCGGAGTACGAACCGCGCGGTTGCCCTCGCGGCGCGTCGTTCTCCTGGTACACGTACTCGCCGTCGCGCGTGCGCTACCCGTACGTCCGTGCCCCTCTCTTGCAGCTGTGGCGCGATGCCCGGCGCCGGTTAGGCGACCCGGTCGCCGCATGGGCGGAAATCGTCGCCGATCCCGAGAAGACGCGCAGTTACAAGTCGGCCCGCGGCAAGGGAGGCTTCGTACGGTCGACGTGGCCCGAAGTCGCCGAACTCATAGCGGCTGCACATGTGCACACGGTGAAGGAGTTCGGGCCCGACCGGGTGGTCGGCTTCACTCCGATCCCGGCCATGTCGCAAGTTTCGTACGCCGCCGGCACCCGCTTCCTGTCGATGATCGGCGGCACGATCCTTTCCTTCTACGACTGGTATGCCGACCTGCCGCCTGCATCCCCGCAGGTCTTTGGCGACCAGACCGACGTGCCGGAGTCAGGCGACTGGTGGAACTCCTCGTACCTGATTATCTGGGGCACCAACCTGCCCATCACCCGCACGCCCGACGCGCACTTCATGACCGAGGCGCGATACAAGGGCCAGAAGGTCGTCGTCGTCAGCCCCGACTATTCCGACCACACCAAGTTCGCCGACGACTGGCTGCCGGCGAACCCCGGCACCGACGGCGCCCTCGCGATGGCGATGGGTCACGTGATATTGACCGAGTTCTTCCGCGACCGCTTGGTGCCGTACTTCACCGAGTACGCGAAGACCTACACCGACCTGCCGTTCCTCGTCACATTGCGCAAGCACGGCGATTCCTACGTGCCCGATCGCTTTCTCACGGCTGCCGATCTCGATGGCGACGAATCGACCGTCGAGGCCGCTGCGCACAAGACGGTGGTGCTGGACGACGACAGCTGGCTGCCGAAAGTACCGAACGGTTCACTCGGGTTCCGTTACAACGACAGCGGTGTCGGCAAGTGGAACCTCGAGCTTGGCGACATCGATCCTGCGCTCACGTTGTACGGCCGGCACACGGAAACGGCACCGGTCGACCTGCCGCGGTTCGACGTCGGTGAGAACGAAGGTGGTGGCGCCATCAGGCGTGGCGTGCCGGTGACCCGGGTTGCCGACAAGCTCGTCACCACGGTGTTCGACCTGCTGATGGCGCAGTACGGCGTGCCGCGCGAAGGATTGCCAGGCGTGTGGCCGAGCGGTTACGACGACCAGCACCCGTACACGCCGGCGTGGCAAGAGGCGATCACCTCAGTGCCTGCCGCCGCCGCGACCCGGGTCGCTCGCGAGTTCGCCCGCAATGCGGAGCTGACGCACGGCCGGTCGATGATTGCGATGGGCGCGGGCACCAACCACTGGTTCCATTCCGACCAGATCTACCGCACGTTCTTCACGCTCACCATGTTGTGCGGCACGCAGGGCGTTAACGGCGGGGGCTGGGCGCACTACGTCGGCCAGGAGAAGGTGCGGCCGCTGACCGGCTGGTCGACCACCGCGTTCGCGCTTGACTGGCAGCGACCGACCAGGCACATGACCGGCACGTCGTTCTTCTACCTGCACACCGACCAGTGGCGGTACGAAACCTTCGGGGCGGGCGAGTTCGCGAGCCCGCTCGGCCGCGGCTTGTTGACCGACCGCACATTCGCGGATTGTCTCGCGCAGGCGTCGCGACTGGGCTGGACGCCGACGCACCCGGCCTTCGATCGCAACCCGCTCGACCTCGCCGATGAGGCCGCGCGTGCAGGTAAGCCGGTACCCGACCACATTGCCGATGAGCTGGCCGCAGGGCGATTGCACTTCGCAGGTGAGGATCCCGATAACCCGGTGAATTTCCCGCGGGTAATGACGATCTGGCGAGCCAACGTGCTGGGCTCGTCGGGCAAGGGCATGGAGTACTTCCTGCGGCACTTGATCGGCGCCGACGACGCCGTGCGCGCCGATGAGTCGCCCCCGGAGTTGCGCCCAACTGAGGTGGCGTGGCGTGACGAAGCTCCGCGCGCGAAGCTCGATCTGCTGACCACCATCGACTTCCGCATGACGAGCACCTGCACCTTCTCCGACATCGTGCTACCCGCGGCCACGTGGTACGAGAAGTACGACCTGTCGTCGACTGACATGCATCCGTTCGTGCACTCGTTCAATCCCGCCATCGCGCCGCCCTGGGAGAGCCGCACCGACTTCGACATCTTCCACACCGTGGGCGAGGAGTTCTCGAGACTCGCGACCACTCACCTCGGCACCCGTACTGACGTCATCGCCGCACCGCTCGCGCACGACACCGCTGACGAGCTGGCCCAGCCGGGTGGGCGGGTCGTCGACTGGAGGGCTGAAGGCAAGCGGCCGACGCCCGGCGTCGACATGCCGAAGCTCATCACCATCGAGCGCGACTACGGTGCGGTCGCGGCGAAGATGAAGGCGTTGGGCCCGCTCGTCGACACGCTCGGCACGACGACCAAAGGCATCACCTGGGTGCCGACGAATGCGGTCGAGTATCTGCGGCGCACCAACGGCGTGATCCGCGGCGGTGTGGGTGACGGCCGTCCTGCGCTCACCCGCGACGTCCACCTCGCCGAGGCGATTCTCGCGTTGTCGGGCACGACAAACGCCGAACTCGCGATCCTGGGCTGGAAGCGCCTCGAGGAACGCACCGGCGTGAAACTCGCCGATCTGGCGGAGGAGCGAGCCGGCGACCAGATCACCTTCCCCGACACGCAGGTGCAACCGCGCGCCGTCATCACCTCTCCCGAGTGGTCGGGTAGCGAGACAGGCGGACGCCGCTACTCGCCGTTCGTCGTCAACGTCGAGCGCAAGAAGCCGTGGCACACGTTGACCGGCCGGATGCACTTCTTCCTTGACCATGACTGGCTCGCTGAATACGGCGAAGGGCTGCCGACCTTCCGGCCGCCGCTGAACTACGCGCGGCACTTCGGCGACCAGGGCATCGGCGACTCGAACCGTCCCGAGGTGACCGTGCGGTACCTGACGCCGCACTCGAAATGGTCGATCCACTCCGAGTATCAAGACAACCTGCACATGCTGCGGCTGTTCCGCGGCGGGCCGGTCATCTGGATGAGCCCGATCGACGCGCAGAAGATCGGTGTCAGCGACAACGACTGGATCGAGGCGTTCAACCGCAACGGTGTGGTGGCCTGTCGCGCGGTCGTCACACATCGGATGCCGGCCGGAACCGTCTTCATGTACCACGCGAAGGACCGCCACCTGATGACGCCGAAGTCGGAGATCTCCGGCTGGCACGGCGGGTCCGACAACTCGCTCACCCGGCTCGTGATGAAACCCACGCACATGGTCGGCGGTTATGCACAACTGTCGTACGGCTTCAACTACTACGGGCCGACCGGCAATCAGCGAGACGAGGTCACGGTGATCCGCCGTCGTTCTCAACAGGTTGAGTGGTGATCCGCCGATGAGAATCATGGCGCAGATGGCGATGGTGATGAACCTCGACAAGTGCATCGGCTGCCACACCTGTTCGGTCACGTGTAAGCAGGTTTGGACCAACCGGCCAGGCACTGAGTACGTGTACTTCAATAACGTCGAGACCAAGCCGGGCGTCGGTTACCCGAAGCGCTACGAAGACCAGGAGCAGTGGCAGGGCGGCTGGACTCTCGACCGCAAGGGGCGTTTGCAGCTGAAGGCCGGCGGCCGGGTGCGCAAACTCCTGTCGATCTTCTACAACCCCAACCTGCCGTCGATCGACGACTACGGCGATCCGTGGACCTACGACTACGAGACCGTCATCAACGCACCGCTTGGCACCGCGAATCCCAGTGCACACTCCATTTCAGCGCTGACCGGGCGCGACATGGACATGCAGTGGGGCAGCAACTGGGAGGACGACCTCGCCGGCGCGCCAACGCACGCGCCCTCTGACCCCAACCTCGCCAATATGCAGCAGCAGGTGAAGATGGAGTTTGAGCAGGTCTTTATGTTCTACCTGCCCCGCATCTGCGAGCACTGCCTCAACCCGTCGTGCGTGGCGTCCTGCCCGTCGGGTGCGATGTACAAGCGCGAGGAGGACGGCATCGTCCTGGTCGACCAGGATCGCTGCCGTGGCTGGCGATTCTGCGTCTCGGGCTGCCCGTACAAGAAGGTCTACTTCAACCACCGCACCGGTAAGGCGGAGAAGTGCACCTTGTGCTTCCCGCGTATCGAGTCGGGCCAGCCGACGATCTGCTCCGAGACGTGCGTGGGCCGATTGCGCTATCTCGGTCTCTTCTTGTACGACGCCGACCGGGTGCTCGAGGCAGCCACCACGCCGAACACCCAAGACCTCTACGAGGCGCAACTCGACGTCTTCCTCGATCCCGAGGATCCGGAGATTCGCGCCGAGGCGGCCCGCCAAGGCATTCCCGACGACTGGATTCAGGCCGCTCGCAGGTCGCCGGTGTACGCGCTCGCGGTGCGCCATCGGGTCGCGCTGCCGCTGCACCCGGAGTACCGCACGCTGCCGATGGTCTGGTACATACCGCCGCTGTCGCCGGTGTCAGACATCGTGCATGCCGAAGGGTACGACGACGCCGAACCCGATCACGTGTTCGCGACCATTGACTCGCTACGCATCCCGCTGGAGTACCTGGCGAACCTGTTCACCGCCGGCCGGGTCGACAGTGTCCGCGCGGTGCTGCGCAAGCTCGCCGTCGTCCGGGCAATAATGCGTGCCGAGCAGCTTGGGCTCACTCCGAACGACGAGTTACCGAAGACCGTCGAGTCGACCCGCGCTGACTTGCATGACCTCTACCGGTTGCTCGCGATCGCGAAGTACGAAGACCGTTACGTCATTCCGAAGGCGCACGCCGAGGACGCCGGCCGGTTGATGTATCAGCACGAGCAGCTCTTTTGCAGTCTCGACGGCGAAGGCGGCCCCGGCATGGGCGGCATGGGGCCGCACGGCATTCGCAGCTTCGAACCCGCCACACAGCCGGGTGCGACCCCTACGAGCCAGACGTTTCGTGGGGACGACGGCAAGGTGCACTTCAACCTGCTGGGGTGGAACGGCAAGGGGAGCACGTCGAACCTGTTCCCCGAGGGGGCGGAGTGACGGCGGCGATGGCAGCGCGGGTGGACACTGCTGCGGTCAGCCCGTACAAGCTGGCGTCACTGTTGCTGCAGTACCCGACGGTTGCGCTCTTCGACGGCCTGGAGCACATCGATGCGGCAGTCGAATCGACACCGGGCCCGTGTCGCGAGCCGTTTCGCCGGTTCGTCTCGTGGCTGCACGCCACGTCGTCCGAGAAAGTTGCTGAGCACTACGTCGAGACGTTCGATCTGCGCCGACGCTGCACGCTCTACCTGACCTACTACCGCTACGGCGACACCCGAAAGCGCGGCATGTCGATGCTCGCCTTCAAGGCCGCCTACCGCGGCGCCGGTTTTGAGCCGAGCGACGACGAGCTGCCCGACTACCTGCCGATGGTGCTCGACTTCGCCGCGATGGCGCCGCGTGGAGAGGCGTTGCTGCGCGCGCACCGAAGTGACCTCGAGCTCGTGCGGATCGCACTGCGCGACGCGAAGACTCCGTACGCCGACGTCGTCGAAGGCCTGTGTGTGCTGTTGCCGAAGCTCGCACGACGCGAATCCGCTGCCATCCGCAAGATCTGGACGGACGGCCCTCCTGACGAGGGTGTGGGGCTGGAACCGTTCGCTCCACCGGAGTACCTAACACGGGAGGGCGGCCGATGACCACGGCGTGGGCAACTTTCTGGTGGATAGTGTTGCCCTACCTGGCTATGGCGTCGTTTGTCGTCGGGCATATCTGGCGTTGGCGGTACGACCAGTTCGGCTGGACCAGCCGGTCGACCCAACTCCAGGAACGCAGGTCGTTGAAGTGGGGAGCGCCGCTCTTTCACTACGGGACCTTCGCCGCCATTGCCGGGCACGTGATGGGCATCCTGATACCTGCACGATGGACCACGAAGATCGGTATTTCGCCGCACGTATATCACCTGTTCGCTGCATCGGCGGGCTTGGTCGCCGCCATCCTCGTCATCGGCGGGATGGCGGTACTTGCCATCCGCCGGGTGTTTGTTCCGCGAGTGCGGGCGACGACCAGCCCGGTCGATTGGGTCGCGCTGATCCTGTTGGGTGTGATCGCGATCCTCGGCATCATCACGACAGCGGTTAACGCGCCACTCGAACACGAGTACCGGCAGACCATCTCGCTATGGTTCCGCGGCCTGTTCAACGCCAATCCCGACGTTACCGCGGCGCTGAAGGCACCGCTGATATTCCAGATCCACGCGGTGGCGGCATGGGCCCTCATCCTGGCGTGGCCGTTCACTCGCCTCGTGCACGCGTGGAGCTATCCGGTGTGGTACTTGTGGCGGCCGTACGTCGTTTACCGCAGCCGCCGCGCCACCCCGCCCAACGAGCCTGGCACCGGTGGGCGCAAGTGGCGCAAGATCGGCGTTCCGTACTGACGTGGTGGGCGTGGCCCATCGTGCGCACGATCGGCGAGAACGAGACCTGGGCGGCCATCGCGGTGTGGGCGGCCGTGTTCGCCGCCATGCTCACGCACCTGTTCCGAACGTTGCTGCTGCCGAAGCCTGATCGAGTCAGCGCCGCTCGCACACCCACTCCTCAGGCAGCTGACCCGACTCAATGAACGCCTTCAGCCGTGAACCGACCTCGCCATGCAACACCTGGTCGGCCTGCGGGTAGAGGATCTGCTCTTCCTTCGGGTTGTGATGTTGCAGTTGGACGACGAGTTCGCGGCACAGCTTCTGTAGCGCCGCGGTGTCGGGGTCTAGTGCCAGCTCGGTGTCGATCGCGTCGAGGATGCGCCACAGCTCCCCGTGTTCGCGCAGCATGACGAACACCGGCGCCACCATGCCGGCCTCGCGCAGCGGCGGGAACAAGAACTCTTCCTCGAGGTAGATGTGCCGGCGCAGGGCGGCCGATGCGCGCCGCAGCGGTCCAGCGTCGATCGTGCCGGCCGCGAGTCCCGCGGCGAAGACCTCGATCTCGTCGTCAATGTCCTGGTGTTCACGCTCTAGCGCTGCGGCAAGTGAGTCGTCGGACACGTCGTCCGCCCCTTTCTGGCTGGTCTGAGTGCGATTGATTTTACACGATCACTATGGTAAAAAAGAACTATGAAGACGAGCGAATGGCCGATGGCTCGGCCGGGCGACCCGGCAGCTCTGCTGAATGGGGTTCAGGAGCTCGTCGATGCTGTACTCGCGGCCGAGGTCATCGGTCGTTGGCCGCAGGCCGAGCTCACCGCGCTTGTCAGCTACCTGCATGCTGAGGTGCTGCCGAGGGCACAGCAGGAAGAGCGTGAGGTCTTCACCGGCCGGCCGAGTTCGAGCCGTATTGCCAAACTGCGTCGGGATCACCGCCGGTTGGGGGAGGCGACCGAGGTGTTGGCCCGTGCCGCAAGGGGTGAGGGCAACCGATCGGTAGCGCACGTCAGTACAACCGCTCGCAGCCTGGTGTCTCAGCTAGATCGGCATCTGGCCAGCGAGCACGAGGTCCTTACGCTCGCGTAACAGCGTCGTCAGCCGTTCCGCCGCACCGTCGCGAGCACCAGCCCGACAGGAATGCTGACGAGGAGTACGACGACGATTGCCTGAAACGCGTAGGCCGGCCACTGGCGGCCACCCAAAACAGTGCGATTGCCGCGCGCGGTGAACGCAAACCCGGCGAGCACGGCTGCGAGCAGCGCACCGCCGACGTACACCAAGGCGTGCAGGTTCGCCAGGGTGCCCGCGATGACCGCAGCGTTGGCGAGGTTCCACGCGGTCGCTTGAACGCGCACGATACGTACGGACGGCGCGGACGCCGAGAGCGCGGCCTGACCCGCACCGAGCGCGATTTGCGCCACCCCGACCACGAGCACAAGGTAGGCAGCCGCCCATGACGCGTGCTCCGACGGTGCGGGAGCCGATGCTGCGGCAACGAGACCGCCCGCCACGACGGCCGCGGCCCCAACCCCGAAGAGCGGCCAGCTGACGGTCCAACGCGTTGCGTCTACTCCCACGGGTCTGCGTCCACGAAGCCAATCGTGCCGGATGTCACTTACGCAGCGACCGGGTGCGGTTGGTGTGCGGCGAGCCAGCGCAGCCCGTCGACTCCGACTTGCGGCCTGCCGTCGGCGACGATCGTCGGCGTCGTCCACGTCGCTAGTTCGACCCACGCCCCGCGCCACGCCGCGAGCCGCCGGTACGCCGCGGTGGTGATGGGACCCCGGTTCGTGCTGACCGCGAAACCCGATTCCCGCAACGGAAACGCAGCCGAGTGACCGCGCTTGATCGGCGCCGCGAGCAAGGAGCGCAACACTTCGACGCTGCCGATGTCGACGCCGCGCGTCCAGTACGCGTCGAACAGCAGCTGACGCACGTCGTCGCCCACGCCGCTGCCGACCGCCTCCGCATAGCCGGCGTTCGCCGCCGCCGTATTTGGCAGCATCGATGGAGCGGCGGCGGCGAACTCCTCGCCGGTGTTCAGCAACTGCCGGACTGCCTCCAGTTCACCTGTCACTTCGGCTTCGTCGAGCCTGCGCCCGAGGACAGGCAGCTCCTTCGCATGCTCGACCGCTCGCCAGTCGATCTGAATGCCCGCGGCGATGAAGGTGTCAGCGCGCAAGCTGGCCAGAAACGAGAACGGACAGTTGAAGTCGCCGTAGATGGTGATCACGGGTCACGCCGTCGGTTCGGGTCGCCCGATGCGCACGCGCCAAACCTCCGGGCCCTGCTCGAGGTAGTCCCAGGTGAAGTCATCGGTGTGCTCCGCCGCGAACTGGTAGTACAGCGGCAACGGGTCGTGGTCGTTGACCAGGACGAACGCAGTTCCGGGTGAGAGAGCTGTGTACGTCTCGAAGATCAGGTCATGCCGGCGGGCCGGAACCTCGGCTCGGACGTCGAGCAATTGGTCGGTTGCACTCACTGACTTCTCCTTAGCGGACTCTTCAACGGTTTCACCTGGGTGCAGGCGCGCCAGATAGTGCAAGACCCCCGCGAGCCGCTCAGCTGCGGCGAGGTCGGTGCTGCGAACGCTCACCCAGGCCTGCGCGGCGAGCCGGCTGGCGCCTTCGGCGTCGCCTCGCTCACCAAGCGTGCGCAACGCACGGCTCAGCACTCTGGTGAGATCGCTGACGGTCTTCTGGCAGCTGCTCTCGTGGAGAATCGGCTGCTCGGTGGAAGGTGGGTCGGCGACGCCCAACTGATGGACCATGTTTTTACGATAGCAGTCGTACAAAAAGCGAGTCGACCCCTGACGGGCGATGCAGGCAAGATGACGGGGTGATCTTCGCGACACGCAACAGCCGCGCCACATGGCACCGGCGCAGCAATGCGGTCGTCTTGCTGTACCTGTGCGCCGGGCTAGCTGTAGCGGGCCTCCAGCGTCGCTGGCCACCAGACTGGCTGCTGGTGCATGTCTTGCTGCTTGGTGCGGCAACGAACGCCATCGTGATCTGGACCGCACACTTCACGAATACCCTGCTCCCAGCCCAGGCACGCGCCGCCTCGAACGTCGGCTGGGTGCCGCTGGCCGCTCTCAACGCTGGCGTCGTCTCGGTGCTCGTGGGTGCCGAGCGCGAGGTTGCCCCAGTCGCGGTCGCGGGCGCGGCGCTCGTGGTGCTCGTCGTAACGTGGCACGGCATCGCGATGGCGGCAGCAGTGCGACGCACGCGAAAGGCGCGGTTCGGCCCCGTCGTCCGCTTCTATTGCGCAGCGGCGGCTGCATTGCTGGCCGGTGCGAGCATCGGTGCCGCGCTCGAGGTC
>Ga0068855_100002182_pt1 | contig 24207 bp, 29 predicted proteins | sample KBSCornC52_FD_66592 | JGI IMG/M metagenome (GOLD analysis project Ga0068855, IMG submission 66592) | Corn rhizosphere microbial communities from Kellogg Biological Station, Michigan, USA - KBS Corn C5-2 | ecosystem: Host-associated > Plants > Roots > Rhizosphere > Soil ...
GAAGCGAACATAGGCGCTATTTTGGCCTCGGAAAAACCGCTAAGAGCTTGTTCCGCCACAACGTCACCACCCTTCACACGGGTGGGGTCACAAGTTCAATCCTTGTACCGCCCACCATTTTTAAAGAATGGTTTCAATGCTTTAGGTGTTGCGTAAGGGTGTGATCAGTTTCTCAATTGTACCGAAAGACCGAGACATCACTCTATATACGTCACGGAATTGCGGCCCTCACCGCAGTCAGGCTCGCCGATAAGGTATCACCCCACGCCTCAAGGTCCGCGATCCAGCGTCCCGCAGATTCATCGGATACATTCCCGTTATCGTCTGGGACAGGTCGCGCTGGCTTTTCAGGGATGCTTATTTGGGCTCGGCTTACCGGGCACGATGGGGCCTGAAGGCGCTCCACTGTGTGAGAGCACCCCCCTAATAGCCCGAGCACAGCCAGGGCTGGCATTACCTTTTGCAACACGGCTGATTTCCTCCTTGAGTAAGTCTGTGTCGGCCTGGAGCTTAATTGCCTTGGCGTTGGCCTCGGCAAATGCCGCTTCAGACCGGGCGCGGGCCTCGCGTTCCTGTTTGATGATCTGGGCGTTTTCATTCGCCCGCTGTTCAGCTTGGTCCGCTCGGGCAGAAGCCTCGCCGGCATGATAAATGCCATAAACCACGGCAATGACAGCAACAGCGCCAGCTACCGCGGGAACGACCCAAGATGGGAGACCGCCGAACCATGCTTTGATTGCGAGCCAAACGGCGCTCATTTCTCCAGCTCCATCATTCCCCACCACTTATGAATCTTGGTCACATAATCTCGTGTCTGGAGAGCATTGGCGGGGCCGGTGACGTAGGTCATGCAGGGTGAGATATCGGGCCATAGAACAGCTTCGTTGCATTGGCGCTGTGCTTTGATCACGTTTCCGAGCCCTGAATTGTAGGAGGCGAGCCCCAGATCGTGACGCTGCAATTGAGTTCGCCCGGCAGGTTTCCAAGAAGCTCTAAGCTTTCCTTGATAAAAGGCCCAAGCCTCAATCCCAAGGCGAGCGTCAGATCTTGGAGTTCCGGCATCCCGTCCCATCTGACGTAAAGCGTCATTCCAGGTTGCTGGCATGAATTGTCCGAGTCCGCAGGCCCCGACTGAAGAACAAGCCTCTGGTTTGAGATTGGATTCTTGCCAGAGCTGGCTTTTCCCAAGTCTCCAGATGTCGAGGTCTTTCCACCATCGATGCACCGAAACTTGGATGTCGGAGTCGTATCGGTCATTGAAATCTTTCGAGTATGCCGCCCAGGGTGATAACCACAGCACTAAGAAAAATGGCCATAGGGAGGGCATTGCCCTTTTTAGCCGCATCTTCCAGGGCATCAATCGCACCCTCCATATCAAGTCCGGTTGCTTTCTCGATGGCCCATGCAAATAGCCCCAGGAACCCCAGGGCAATGGCGAGCTTTGCTATGGAGAGAAATGTCGCTGTGAGGACAAAGTCATCGGTCACGAATGCCCATCCCGCAGATTATCAATTCGGTTTTGGACCGCGCCAAACCGGACTTCATCTTGCTGGATGTGCTCCTGTAGGAGCTTTTTGATCCATCCCATATCAACCTTTAGGACCAATATTGTGGCCCCAGCGGCTAGAAATGTTGTGGCGACATGCCAAAGAAAATCAGAAGTCATGGGCTGTTAACCCTTTTCATGCGTTCTATTAGAGCCATCGCCGTAAGTCCTTTTGCGGTGGGTGGAAGTCGGGGCGGAGTGTTCGCGCATTCCGTCCCGGCGCCTGGTTAATTTTGATTGTGGGCTGCAGAACCCAAGCCCTGTTTCGCGGCAATATGAGATAGTTCTTTCCCGACAGATTCCATCTCGTATCGATTGGCCTGCCTCATCAAACGCGCAGCCAGTTTTGGATTGAGGGCTGCTTCAACAAGTATGTTTCCAACCGCCTCGTCTGGGAGGTGATACATCCACTCAAGCGGCCTCGCGACGGTCTGCGCAGCCTTTCCGACCGCTGTATCTGGGAAGTTTTTCCCCATGATCCGGCCAATAGCGTTGGCGACGGTGAAGTTCTTGAACGTGTCGGAGCCAGGTGTTTTTACAGTTCCGGCTTGAGCCGCAGAGCCTCTATCGAGGTCAGCAACGATGTTCGTGAGAACGTCTATTTGAGATTGGGAAAGGTTGGCATTGCCTGGGCCCTTGCCAAGTTTTCCCGATGCAATGGCCTTGCGAACCATCGCGCCGAACTTGCCCATGGTAAGGACGGGGACGCCATGGACCGGGTCGGTGACCGCAGTGCGTCCATTGGCGCGGAGATTATTGATCGCTTCGGTTTGGTTTAGCGCTCTTGATCTTTTGCTATATAGGTCAAGGTAACGCCTAAATCCGGGTGCGACTTTTTCAATAGCGCCATCCAGCGCGTTAATGACACTAGCCAGCTGACCTTTTGCCAATCTGAGGTCGGAACGACCGGCGGTGTTGTATTTCCCGTCTCGCGCATCGGCTAAATCCTTGCGGACCGCATATAGCGTTTCCGCATCGCCACTTGCGACGCCGTCTTGGCTAAGAGCTTTATCAGCGAAATCCATAGCATCGCTGACGGCCTGCCTTTTGCCATTCGGCGAACTGCGTATGTTAGTAATAGTGTCGAAAACCGGATTAAGGTCTGCATTGAATTGGGCGGCTATACCTGGGCCATGCTGCGCTGCAAGTTGCTGACCAGCGGTGCGTTGCGCTTGATTGGACGCCAGCGCGGGGGTGAGATTTTGTGATATAGCATTGTCACGTTTATTTTTAGCATATTCCAGGCTTCCGCGCGCGGGGTTTTCAGATCCATCGCTTTGCATGGAAATGGAGTCTAAGGCATTGTTTCGTGCTAGGTTTTGGTCTGCAAGACGTTGATTAAGCCGCGCATCGCTCCCCGACCCCGCAATGATCATAGGTCTTTCGGCGGCGATTAACCCGGGGTCCTGCGACAGCTGGGCAATGGTCGGGTTGGAGCCGGGGATTATCGGCCTGGCCGCGTCCATGCGCTGAGACGCTATCGTCGGATTTGTTGACAAGCGATTCAGAACTGTTCCGGCGATGAGATTGCGGCCGTTTTCCGTAAATGGATCGATAGCCAGTGATTTAGCACCCAAAGCGGTGCGCTCGCCCAACGTGCTTGCGGCCCCCGGCGTCATGGAACCCGCGACATTCAAGGCCATTAGAGCTAACGGGTTTTTTACGCCGAACGCCCTGCCCGCTTCCGTCGCGGCAACACCGCCAGCAGCACCAGCGGTTTGCCATAGAGGCGCGTCAGCAAGGGATTTCATGATTAGAGAGGTAGCCGGCGCACTGCTTGCCAACGAACGCGCGATCCATCCCGCCAATCCAGCTCCACCGCCAGCGCCAACAGCGGCGGAGCCGATATCAGTCAATCCGCGTTCCATTTGGGTCTGAGGCTCTGGCAAGCCCAATGATGTGGCGGCTTGTTCTCCTAAATCAGAGACAGCCCGAGAATGACGAAACGGCTGAGGTGGGGCGACAACATCTTTCCCGGCAATCGCATTGATTCCACGATCCGTTAGGCCAACCAGTGAATCATATGCATCCATCCCGAGAGCGGGTAAGCCAAATATAGCTGACGGAATGCCCTGAACGACGGCGCGACCTGCGAGGCCGGTATCATGGGCGACGGCACCGGCGACTGAATCATTCACCGTCGCTTTAAACGGGTCGAAGTCAACGGGCGTCGGTTGCGGCGTTCCTTGCGTTGGGCCACCGATATTAAGTCTGATTTCACCGGGCTGCGCAGGAGGCCCAAATTGAGCGGTTGGATCAACCGCCGAAAATGGATCATAGTCAACCGGAACGGCTGCTACCGCCATTGTATATACTTTCCTGGACGATTGGGGTCAGGCGTGAACCATGCGGGATTGCCGTCCCTATCCTTCCCCATCTTTGCATCCGGTGGAATACCGGGAGGTGGTGTGGGTGCGTTCGGGTTCGCTCCCGGCGCATATTGCGGATTTTCCAGTAATGCCGCCACTTGCGGGTCCAACTTCTTCGCAAAGTCTTTGCGCTGCGTTTCAGTTTCATATTGCTGCTTCAGCCCATGAAGCTGCCCAACCATGAGGCCCTTAAACGTATTTATATTTCCAGCCCGCTGTGGCCCGCTTGTGGCGGAAGATAGTGGAGCGGCAAACTTTTCTCTGTCGGATACTGCGGAATTTCCACCGAGTACAAATTTTGCAACCTCGTCCCCGACCAAGGGGGCGGCGGTTTCATAGCTTGTGATCGGCACGCCGCCGAACTCTGCGGAGAGTTTGTTTTTGATTGCGTTTGCGGCCTGAACGTCTCCGCTATCAAGGGCTTGCCCCAAAGCATCAAGCATTTGCAAATGGGTTGTCGCTACGTTGGCCGATCTGACAAGGGCGCCTTCTTTTCCAGACGCAAATTTGGTCTGGGCAGCGTTTGAGCTATTATAGAAGCGTTCGTCATAATCCGGGTTGATCTGCTTAACGCGGTCCATAATGGCCAGGTTAAAGGGACGCATTGCCCCCGCCCCACTGGGCGGCTTCTTCTGATAGTTGGCAATCATTTCCGCAGTCGATTGCACGTCTTCATCCGTAACCATCTGCGTGCCGTCAGGTTTTTTGGTCTGACCCGTTTGCTTATTGATGAGAATTGGATTCCCGAACGCGTCTTTCGATTCAACCCATCCTGAATTTGCGGCGGCGTTATTTGCCTCGTTGGTCTGGGCAAGCACCCTTGCTCGTTCATCGGGGTCCGTGATTTTCCCCGCATCGTGGTCAATGATGGCCTGGAGCTGTGCGCGGCGTGGGTCATCAGGAGCCATCGCATTCAATGCGGCGATATTACGCTGTTGCGGCGTTTGTTCCGGGAACACTGACTTTGCGTTAGCTTCTCCCGAGGCTTTCGGATCGAGCAAATAGGCTTGTATCTGCGCGTCCGTCCAGCCAGCGGATTTAAGCTGCGGCACATATGCTGCTGCTGATGCCCTGCTCACATCCGTGGCCAGGAATGCAGTCGGGTCCGCCTGTCTCAACAGGTTCGCGTTTTCCTGGTCGGTCTGCTTATAGCTATCGGCCAATAGGTTCTTGACCTGTGGTGGGGCTGAGTTAACCGGCATCGTTTGGAAATTGCCGTTGGCGTCGGCTTGCTCATAATTTCCTGTCGGAGCAGATGGCGCGTTCCAGGTAATTCCCGTGTTGGGATCGGGCATACCATAGCCGAGCTTGGATTGTGCCGAGGTCTGGGAAAGAAGATTTTGCGCGGCCAGCTTGGCTTTGAGGTATTCGAGATTATCGGTCGCGTTCCTGGCGTTTATTCCAGAGAACAGGTCATCAAAGAAACCCATTTAGATCACCCAATCGAGAATTTTGCAGTGTTGGAATTACTCGACCCAGATTGATCGGTGTTGCTCGTAAACGATGAGCCATTCCCCGCTCCCGCTGACTCAAGGAGCGCCTGGAGCTGCGCCTGTGTGATGGTCCCATTATCAAACAATGCCTGAGCGGCCTTTGTATCAATCCCGTTCGCCGTGACGATGTTATTGAGGATGCCTTCATCAATCCCGGTCTGCTGGGCGATGCTCGCGGCCATCTGACCTGCAGCGGCAAGTTTCTGATTGGTGTTGGTCTGCTGCGCGCCAACATTGAATTTCGATGTGTCGGTCAACAGATTTGCGTTGAATTGGTTATTGCTGAGCAGGTTCCCGGCATTGGTCGTGTCCGCCGAAAGCGTCCTGTTCGCGTCCTGCTGACCCAACCCAGCAGCAGTATTGAATGCGTTCAGGCGTAGTCCAGCAGCTAGATTTCCAGCCCCTAAAGCTGAATCGGACTGGAACACGCCTTGAGCGACACCCGTCCGCTTATTCCCAAAAGCCCCAGCATTAGCGGCGGTCAGAGAATTGTATCCCTTGTCGGCGGCATGTTGATAACTATCCAGGCTTGAGTTCACGTAGGCGTCATTCAGGGGCGTCATATAGGGCGTCATGGCAGACGCGCCGGTTTGTGCGTTTACCAGGGGCGCATTAGCTGAGGTCGAAGCCGTAGCCTGTGGGGCGGTTTGGTTTTCAATGTCCCATAGTGGTTTGTTTACATAGTCTCCCAGGGCACCCTTGAAGTATTGAAGGTCTGGATTGATCGAAGCCACCGCCGCATCAACGGGGCTGTTAAGTAGGTTTTTGTTCTGAAAGTCCAGGGCCGTTTGCTGAGTCTTATTGGCGCCTATCTGGCCATATCCGTTCGTCGGCGTGTATGCAAACGGCTGTGTTGATGTTGCCGTGGCGGGGGTTCCGTCAGCGTTATAGGAATATCCATTAACGGTATATGTTGACGGTTGTGTGGTTCCAGTCTTTGCGGTGTTCGGTGGTGCGACATACCCAGATGAGCTGTTAACCGGCATATTCAACGAACTTAGTATGTTGTTGAACTGCGTCTGCCACTGCGGCGAAAGGTTGGGCGTGCGCGTACCATATTGGCTAGTATTACTATTGCTGGACGTGCTCGTGTTCGAGTCACTTGCGCTCGGAAGCCAACCCATCACTTAACCTCATGCTCTAAAGAATAATCGGCCCAACTCTCGCCAAGCGCTCTAAATTCCGCATTTACCTGCCTCGCCCATTCCACGCCCCCGATGATCCGCGCCGCCATCGTCGTCAGGGATAACGCGGAAAATCTCAGCCCGTAGGCAATGATGATATTTTGGGATTTTTTGGTTTTCTCCAATGCGTTCGCCGTCAGCCAATCGAGAATGGATATTTCAACCAGCGGGCTCAAAAGCTGGAAGTTCCGTTGATAGAATCCGTTCCTTGGTAATTTCACGAGGGCCGACATGAACGCGTAATTGATCTGCTCCGGATCAACCGGCTTATCCCGGTCGATCAGATCGTCCCAAATCTCAGCAATGCTATGAATTGTTAGAATGAACTCTACCGCCTCTTGATCGCCCTTTAGATATTTGACGATCTCGTCTTTCAGGATCATTTTTGGCGGCTCGTGGCCTTAACGTCTACTTGAACGCGACCCTTGCGCCAGAATGTCGGAGCGGCGTTACCGGACCATTTTATCTTGAGCTGTTCACCCTGGGCTCTGATGCTTTTTTGCCCCGTTGCGGATGTAATATCCAAGGAGTTATAAATTCGCTGGAATATCCCGCGTATGTTGCGAATGATTCCGGTGATGGTGATTGTATAGCCGCCCTGGAGATCATCACTATCCGGTCTAATCCCATTCACGAGAATTTGACCGTCTGTGTTCGATTGATAGGAACTCTCAAGAAACCAAGATCGAGGGCCGCCGTCTTTGGTAAATCCCTTCTCGTGGAACCAGATTTTTCCGGTCGTATCTACAGCTAGGGGATATTGAAAAACCGTGGCGTCAACAAAGCAGGTTCTATCGAACAGCCCACATGACCAGATCGAGCCCGATAACGTGTCCAGGCTCACATAACGGGATACTTCGCTCCCATCTCTCAAATCTGGATAAAAAAACCATGCCTCCGCATAATTTTTACCCACAAGGCGTGAAGCATAAACTTTATCCTGCTGCACCCATGCAAGGTTGTCCTTTGTGTCTCTCGCGACGGGGCACGGTAATTGTGCTGGCGCGGCTCCACTAAAGGCAAAGAATGCCCCCGCTGGGGTCATCCAATACCATCGACCAGCTACCTCAGAGACCGCATTCGGGCCGATTAGACCACACCCATTCCCCAATTCGATAAAGTCATAAACTCTATTTGGGTCGGCGTTGTATCGCATCAGCCAGAAACTTGAATCCGTCCATATTCCGTTTCCATTAGCCGATCCCTTCCGGCCCGCGACAGCTCTACCACCGGACGAAAGCGTATCTCCACCGGCTAGATTCGTATCCGTGGGCGTCCAGGTCTGATTGTTCTCCGCATCGGACCAGTCGATTTGCAGGGCGTCAAAACTTCCGTCAAGATTCGACCCTACGGCGACGACTATGCGTTCATCCGTCACAAACATATGCCCGACTTGCGTAGGGGCATTGGGGAGTAAATGCGCGGTCGTCAGAACCTTGACGGAGACGTTATCAACCGTCCCGACGAAAGAACTGTCCTTCGTGAATACGATGGTATCGGAACCGCCGTTTGCATAGAAATCAACCGCATAATGCCCAGCCGCACTAAGTGCTGACCCGATAGAAGTGGCCCCATGCTTTGGCTGAAGTGTTCCGGCACTTCTGGTCATGTCGAAAGTCAGAAGATGCCATGCGCCGTTATTAAGCGTGACGTTAGTAGATAAATCTGAGCCAGCGCCCGCAGTTGCGGTCGCCACTCCACCAGAGATTACCCACCCCGAACCAGACGACCATCCGACCGAAGACGTAAAATCACCATTCGTCACAAGTTCCGTATTGGTGACGTTCGGCGCCCATTCGTAAATCCCCCCACCTCTCGGAGAGGCGAGAAGGTTTTCACCCCAAGGGGCCAAAGACCATGTTCTTGGATAGAGGGTAACTGAAGAAGCGGAACCTCCATATCCACCAGAGCCAAAACCACCCGTTCCAAACCCGGCCCCGCCAAGCCCATCCGACTGGCCGGGAGCTAACGAATATTCATAATAGACCGTACCACCACCGGGACCGGCTGCCGTCGCCGTCGCGGTCGTAATCACGTAGTTATTGGCGTCCGTGACCGATTGAACGACATATGAGCCGGATATTGTTATTCCGCCGACAGCGGAGGCGTTCGAAAAGCTGACCTTTTGGTTCGCCACCAGCCCATGGGATGTATGGGTGACAGTCGTTGTTGTTCCATTCGTGGTCGTGAACGGATTCGTCAGAGTTCCACGTGAAACAACCGGAGTGATATCATAGACGTTTCCGTCGATATCCATCGCATATAGTCTGAGATGTGTCCCGAATGCCGCGTATGGATTTCGCGCATTGTCCGCCCAGGTAAATGCACCCCTCGCCAATCCTAAGAGAGTGGTGGTTGACGCGGCTTCCTGGCCGTAGATTGTTTCCGGTTCCCCATCAATGAACCTGATGCCGTTACCGTCGATGTAACGGCCCATGCTTCCGGCTTGGAGTGGTGAGTTATCCTTGTCTATGCCTGGCGTGAAATTAAGGTCAGTCCAGGTCATTAGGTTGTGGGCCAGTTATCCATGTCGGCTTTTATGGGCATCTTGCGGATAGACATTTACGCCTACGCACCCTTGTCTAGCTTCTGGACCGCGTCCTTCACGGCGGAATTGTCTGCGAGAACCGCCAACGTATCGACTGCCGTAAACCAGGCGTGACCGTTGACGCCAGATGATCCGCCGGCAATAACTCCGTATTCGCTACTGGACCCTTCAATCGCAGCCCATGTCGCATCGACGCCGGCATCACCTGCCGCGCTTGCGGTCGCCAATGCATCGGCGGAAACGCGCTTCAGGTCGGCAAGGGCTTCGATAAGGTTTCCAACTGCCAAGGCGACCTTGTTCGAAAGCGCCTTCGTAACATCGTAATCGAGTACAGCCATTTTATGCTCCTATGGTTGCGCGCAATGCGCTGGCTTGGTTGAACTGTCCTTTTTTATCGAGTAATGCAGCGCGGCCAAGGACCATGGCGCGGTTTTGCTGCTGATGATCAATCGGTCGCGCGAGCGCATTCGGATTGGTGAATGCTCCGTTGACATAGGTCCAGCCTGCATATTCGGCGTGGTACGCATCAAGCGTAATGAACTCAATGCCAGCGGGAGGGTCTGCTAAAGGGCCTGTGGTGGACGTGACTGCACTTACAAACCCATCAGATGTGCGTATATGCGCCGTATAGTACATTAGTAATACTCCACAACGACAAACCGCACAGTGGGAGCGCCTGTGGAGTTTATGCCGGAAACGGTTGTCGAATTGGTTAGCGTCAGCGCTACGGCGCTTCTGCTTGGATCGGTGGCAGAATCTCCGCTTACCCCTAGATTCGCGAGAACGGCCTTCGCTGTATTGACACTGGAAATTGTAGCCGACCCAACTCCAGCAGCCATGCCGATAGAACCATATTGCACGCTCCGAATGGTGCCGCTCGGAATAATGGCCATTAGCCGAGCGTCCTTTTATTAATCATCAAATTGACCGCAGAATTAACTGTTGCGGCGCCAGTGATGTAGTCGCCCTCTTTCAGCACAATCGGTCCGGAAATCTGTTGCGTCGTAAATCCTGTAAGGGTCATGGAATTTACAATCTGTTGCGTGCCATGACTGATCGTCACGCCCACAGTTGTGCTGGTAATGCTGGTGATGAAGATATTTTCCACGATTTGAACAAGATTCGCGCCAACCGCAGATGTTATTGTTGCCGTAGCGGAAACAAGCGCGACCTTGTCGTAATCGTAATTGAATGTCGAAAGCGCGGCGACATTTGGATTTGACATTAGATTTTAACTCCTAAGGCAAGTGTCATAGCAATCGCCGTTTTCTTTGCGTTGACGGTCAGACGCGTGTTTTCGTTCCCACCGAGGTTTTGCGTTGCCATGCTGATATCACCGCTGACGGTTATTTTCTGAGAGAGATATCCGGCTGTCGTATCGGTTCCGCTGTTCAGCATTGTTCCGGCTGAGGCGGGTAATGCCGCATTGGCAATCAGCGTTTGAACCTGGGAATAGTTCGGTACATCCCCCGCGTTCGTGAGCGTTGTGGTCTCGCCCATCCATGTCGGAGTGTCGGTGGTGTAATCCGTGGAGCCGTCGCACCTAATCAGCACGCGGCGATTGTTGGGGATCGCAACGCCAGTACCGCCAGAACATTTAATAGTTACAGTTGCCCCAGCGGTATTATGAACGCTCATCCAGTTCTGATAGGTCGGGAACGTTAGGGTCGCGGCGGCCGACAGCGCCCCGGTAAGCAGCAAATGCGCGCATTGGCCTATGTTTCCGGTGCTGTAATTTGTCCACGAGACCGTCGCATCCCCCGTCACAGCAAGGGTTTGATAACCCTTCATTGCCTGCTCTGTCTGACGCTGCGTCGTGATGAGATATCCGCCCCATAAGTTCGTATTCGAACCCGTGGACTGCTCACGCGTTAGGAGGATTGTGCTCGCGGTGTCTGTCACTGGAACCTGGCCCCGCTCTTTTCAATGACCGTATTGAACGGATCGCAAAACCACTGTTCCAGCATGGCCACCCGGGCGGCGCTTTCGCTCGGGTGGCGGATTGCGCTGTCCAATGTCTCCTCGACGGCTGGCGGGACAGCAACCCTCGGGCTCGCGAGATATGTTTCGATGATACGAAGCACAGTTAAGGCCGCGTCGGGGTCGCCCGCCAGAATGAGCGCATGAGCCGCTGCAAGATGGCCTGCGGCGTGATAGCGGATATTCTCAGGTGTACTCATGCTGCCGATCCATCTGCATATCTCCAGGTCGTTCCGTCAGACCAAGCGGGCTTTGCTGTTGCTCGAACGTAGTAGGCACAAAATGCGAAGTTGACCGCGCTCGGAAGGTTTGCGGCGGCAGCAACGTTCGGCATACGGTTCGCGGTGGCGAATCTGGCATTCACCCATTGGACCAAGTCTCTTATTGCCGCGATGAGGTAGGGCGGTGATTCTGCCGGCGGAACGGGTTGGTTAGGCAATCGACACCTGAAGATTTGGCTTAGTTGGGACTGCAGCCCATCTCACGTTCCGGTCATCGCCCATCAGGTCGTTTACGTTCTGGTCGTAATAACCCTTCCAGTATTGGAGACGATCATCGTTCTCCAGGAAGATGGATATCTCCATCATCGACCGTTCCACATAGATATCGGGGTGATAGGTCAGCACCCAATTCGTCGTGTTGGTGGTGCTCAAGGCCGGGATTTGTTGGGTGTAAATGAGCTTCGTCGCGTAAGACGCGTCCGGAATTGGGCGCATGTAGGCGCGGTTAGTCCCAACAATGGTGTATTTCTCTGGCTTGCCGGTCGTCGCGTTCGGGTATTGGGTGAATAATGTTGTGGGATCGACAAATTCGAGAATCTGAACCGGGTCGGTCGCGATGAGAAAGGTTCTGGCACCTGCGAAATCGGTGGGAAAATCCATATATTCCACACCGAGGGCAGTTGTCAGAGATGAGGTCAGGCTCTCCATGTTCTTGTTCCCGCCTCGGGAGACAAGATCGCGCTGGATTCCGGCGGTTGCGTTGGCGATGGCGCGTTTCACCATCCCATCAATCGTGGAAGGTGAGTATGCCGTTACATCGGCGAACATATCGTCCCGGTTTGCCGTATCGCCTACTGCCGCTTGGAGTTTGGCGTAGGTGTCGATGGCCATCAGATTCGACCCGGCACCGTCTTAAGCTTGTAATTATCTCTGTCATTGATGATCTGGCGGAATTTCTTCTCGTCGTATCCATGACCGGGTTGGAAGCCGCATTTCTTCTTGATCTGCTCGTGAATGGCTATCGGCAGGGATGTAGCTTGGTACATCTCCTTGCCCTTAAAGCCGGTGAAATCGTTCTGCCGGGCAATATTCATATCCAAGACGCCTTGGATTAACTGCTTCGGCTGCTCGTGCCTGACAGTCATCTTCCGATCCTGGCCCTCACCGTGGAACCATATGGTCGTGCGAATACCCAACACTGGGTTCCATTTCTGGTAAACGCCGGGTGAGATTTGTGTGAAGCTGAGATCGATCATAAGAAAACGGGGTGAGATTGCTCCCACCCCGCTCCATTTTCAGTTCTAGGTGACGGCGAACAAGGCTGCGTGCGCTTTGGGCGCGTCAACCTGCAAGGTATACTCGGCGATGACCTCAAATTTGTCGGCATCGCCGGTCTTAGCCAGGTCCTCCGTGAACATAGGTCGCAAGTAGCTCACGGCGGCGTGTCGCGTATCCAAGATATGGATTGTATTGTCCAACCCATTTGTCGTCGCAGAGTCCGATGCGTATTGAACATCCACGGCGACCTCCAACTGACTGAAGTTGGACAGCCATGTGTCAACCGTTCCAATCAGAACGCCGGGCTTGACAGCATTCATATTGTAACGGATCTGCGCAGCGCCGCCCAAAGACGACTGCAGCGTGAGGTTTGAGAACGCCGTCTTTTGCTTGGGCGACATCAGAACAAGGTTGGGCTTGCCGCCGGAGATGTACGCCGCCTGAACCGCGCCGTTAAGGCTGGTGAGATTCATCGCACGGGAGGTTGTCGCGGCCAAATTCCACGCGGTGGCGCCAGTACCTGAACCAGCCGTATAGAGGTTGGAGCCGAACTGAGCCGTCGTATCAGAGTTGGTGATATATCCACCAAGTCCAGCCGCCTGACGCACGGTGGTTGTGCCACCGGAGGCATAAGCGACGTTATCCGCGAGCATCACTTCCATATCGCGGCGAAGCTCGACGGCCTTCAGCATTTTCTGGTTGTCGAGTTCGTTCGAAATGCCGGCCACGACAACGGACGACATGGTGCCGGTGACGGAGCCGATTTTCTTACTGATGGTGCAGATGTTGAAAAGACGAGTACGCGCCGTTGCCGCAGCAGCGGATACGTTGTCATCACCTTCCAACTGGGCGTTGGTTTTAACGGCAGCCGCAAGAGTCTGGACCTGCCATTCATGCTTAGTCTGTTTGGCAGCGGGCCCGGTGCCGATGTTCGAGAACAGCGGCGTTTCCTGGGGATCGATCAAGGCAACGATATCGGTCAAATCCTCGCGGATACCGATAGCAGCAAAGGTATTTTGAGAGTTCGTTTGCATAGTCATCGTGGCAGTTCCTTATGGGTTAGCCGCGCTGTGCTCTGCGTAATCCAAGGATTGCAGCGGCGTCGGCGATTGAGCCTGTGGACTTAAGACGCGCTGTCGCTTGCTGGATTGAGGATTGGCGTTGCGCCTGCGCACTGACTTTGGCGCCGGGCCGAACAACCTGGGGCTTGCCGGAAATCATTTTGGTGACGTTTCCCGCATTCGCTTCCGCCGCGTCTTGCAGCATGGCTTTATGCAGGACCTTGATCATCCAAGGCTTCGTCATCATCTTGACTTCGCTCGGGTCAGCCCCTTCTTTGAGGGCGTAGACCGACATTGCCGTATAGTCCTTGTCCCGTTGCGCTGGGTCGGACCAAGACGACTGGTAACTTTCGGCAAGCTGCTTATCCCGGAGATTGACGGCCTCGGAATAGGCGCGCTGTTCGGCCTGTGATTTGGCCATCTGAGCGCGATCTATTTCAGCCATCTGCTCCTGTTGATCGGCGAACCGCTCCAACCCACTGACCGGATCTTCTGAAAGCCACTGTTTGAGTGTCTTCGGCTGTCCAATCTTCTGTTGGAGGTGTCCAATCATCGTATCCAGTTGCGTCAGCTTCTGCGACCGCTCGGCTTCAAGCCCTTTGCGCTCCTCAGCAAGCGCCTGAAGACGGCGCGTGTGATCGGCTTTGAGCATGATGTTTTCGCGAATCTCGTCCTTTGTCAGGGCCACGCCTTCGCCAAGATCGATCGTCCCAGAGGGGTCGTCTTGAGCTTCGGCGGTTTTGGCATCGGGTGATTCGGCGGCAGCAGTATTGTCTTGGGGCTCATCACCCGGATTGGGCTGCTCATCCTCGACGGGCTGCGCAATTTCTTGGGATTGAGCGTTGGCCTGGGTCGTCCGCTCTTGGCGGGCCTGGGCTGCACGCTGTCCCAATGTCCGGGCAGCATCGGAAACGGGGTTGGCCGGCGCGACCTTGCTCTCGGCATAGCGCTGCGCGGCTTGGGCAACAGTGAGGGTTGTCGGCTGCTGTGGCGCAGCGACTTGGGTCTGTTCTGACATGATATCCTCTGATTATTTCGCTAGGAAATCGGTCCAGGCCGTCCAACGACGTTTGGCCTGGTCTTCATAGAAGCTGGAAACGTCTTCGTCCTTTGGCTTATCCGTGGCCATTAGTGCATTCAGATGTGCGGCGACCTTATCCACGGTCCGCCATGCATCGAGATAACGCCTACGTCCTTGGTCGTCTTTCTCATCACACGCGAGAGCAGCCGCCAATGTCTGGCGCTTGGCTTCATTCAAAGCAGCAACAAACGCATGGTTGTTCATCAGGTACTTAGCTTCCGCCGCAACGTCACTCATGGGCTGACGCTCATATCAAACGGCGGCGTTTTCTTTGGGGGCTTAACCCCAGTCTGAAAGTCCTTAGCGATCATTGAAGCATCGACTTTGGCGGCTTCGATGATCAGGGAGTGTTTTTCAATGCCAAGCTGCTCGGCCTTGAGCATCGCATTCCAATAGTTGTTCTCCCGAGCTGTACGTTCAGTCGAGGCGATTTGCGCGATGGCTTTCTCGCGCTCGAAATCGAGGTTCGCGGCGTCGGATGCCGATTTCGCCTGGGTTTTGGCGTTCTCGGTATCCGCAAGTAACTGCGCTTCCGGTGATGGTGTCGGGGGTGGTTGCTGCGGTTTCCAATCGCCAGGGTCGGTGAAGAATTTCTCGGGGTATGCAACACCGGCAGATTCGGCGATGAGTTGCTGCGTTTTAACCAACTGCTTCATGCTGACGATCGGGTTATCCGGCCCCAATTGCATGACGACTTCTTTTTGTGCAGCAGCGATCTGCTGTAGCATCGCCATATCGCGGTCGCGGTTTCCCGTTCCCAACCCGGTATTGATATTGACTTCCAGGTCCTGCAATCCCGCCCATTGCCGGGGATCGACTTGAACCGGAGAACCGTCAACCTGAATCGCCCGCGCGAAATCCTGGTAGGCGATGATGCATTTCAGGACGGAGCGGAATAGCTTTCTCATTCCCCCTTGCGCCCAAATCCGGGCGATCATCTCCAGCCGGCCCTGCATCGCGCTATACTGAAGGCTGGCAGCAGTGGCGGATTGGTTTTGCAACGTGTCAGGGTCTAATCCACCCGTTGCCCTGCCAACGCCAGTTCTTATCTCCGCTTCGCCATCGAAATACGACATGGCCGTAAGGACTTTGTCGGCCACGAAGGGAATGGACATTTCCCTGATCGCGCCGGGTTGTTTGACAAGCACCGGAGCGCCCGGCGCCATGTTCATCAACTGATCTGGTTTAACAATCCAGTCCATCACCACCTCACGCTGAGGGGTATTGGAAAGGAATAGATTGTCGTTCATCTGCCGAATGAGAACGGTGCGTATCTTCTGCAGTTCGGCCAAATCATCGGCGGGGCAACGCCCATAAACCGTATGCGGCATGGGAATGGGGGTGAAGTTTGCAAAAAACACCTGGGCTTCGTAGGGCTCGAAGTCCAGAACCTTCAGCGCGTTATCGCTTCCTCCCGCCAGGAAGTACCATTCTTTGATTCCGGTTCCATCGGCATCACAGCGGATAATACCTTGCGCCACCGTGACCTTGCGCAACATAGGGTCGGCGGCTTGCGATCTGTTCTGCAGCCCCGCCGCGTCCATATTGTATTTGGTCGTGCGGTTCGGATAGGGGTCGGCGTAGGCAGGTAACGCGTTAACTATTTCCGCTGGGTATCCATCTTCTATCAAATCGCCCACGGTCATGAACGTGCGGTGGGCTTGGAGGATGCAATAATCATCCGTCCTGGCGTCCCGGCTGATGACGTATTCCTCGGGCGGGATTACCTCAATACAGACCTTGGACTTGTTGGTCTTCTGGCGCACTTTGATCGAGTGCATCTGGGTTGGGCCGTTTGGCCCCTGACCAATGGGTCCAGGCGTATGTTCAATCGGCTCCATACCATTGTTCGCTACCGTCTGCAGGAACGTCGGCAAATGCTCATGCGGAATGTTGTCATGGATCTGATCGGAGGATTCCCAGTTCTCCTCCCACCAAACCTTTACCGTGCCGAGCTTTTGAATCAGCGCGTCATCGCACCAATCCCCGAGGAGCAATTCGCCCCGGTTATCCTTACGAAACACCACGTCATTCACATAATGCGTGATGGTCTTAACGATTGGGTCCAGCTCATCTTTGGGGCTGACGTACTCGGCGATATTCCGGCCTGCGGTAAAAATGCGCAGAAGACTGGGCTTCATCAACCCGATGTAGCTTGAAACAGTTCTATCCGTGATCTTCGACCGCCCGTTTGGAGCGGGAAGATCATTCATTATCCCACGGTAGTAATCGTAGTTTCTGTCTCTATCGGCGGCGATGCGATCTGGGCCATAAACATATTCAAGGCCAGCCGTCATTTCGTTGGAGATAAGCCGCTCAATGGATTCTTTATCAAGTCCCTTGCCGGGCTCAGCGATCATGCGACCCAGTCAACCTTAAATTCCATAACCTCGTTACCCCAGGCCGCTTTAGATGTTTTCTTAATGCCGGTGAATAAATACCGGAATGCGTCGGCAGGATGGCTTGTCCAATCATGCAATGGACGGTCGCGGAAGACTTTCTTCTGCTCATCCCATTCGGTGCGGTATTGCTTCAGCGCCTCAATTCCGCGCTTACATTTCTCAGCGTCGAACCAACAGCGGTTGAGAACCAAACGAACCGCATTAACGCCATCTTCAACGCCCAATTTTGGCGCGACGGTTGCGTTAATGTCCAATTCCTTCAGGACCTCTTTCCGGCTTTTGCCAGTACCAAGCTCTTTCGCCTCAACGTCATGAGGTAGGATATGGTCAGCATAGACATAGGGCTTGGCCCTCAGTTCCTTGACATACCAGTCAAGCCCAACGCCGTTATTCTCCAGATAATCGATCAGGTGGTATTCCTGTCCTACCTGCTGGCAGAACCAAATCGCGGTTGAGTCGCCTATTCCTAAATCCCACGCCGTAATTACATCGGTGGATTTGTCATATGGCACCCGGCAGATGCGCTTCTGCGCCTCGGCCTCGGCCATTTCTTTGCCGTAATATGCGCCCTGGATTGCGGCTTCAAACGAGCACTCAAATTCCTGGGCATATTGATCTGCGGTCAGATCACGTTTAGCGGCTTGCAGCTCAATCTCGTGAATAAGTCCGGTTTCTGAAGCGCGATGCATCCGCGCATACCAGTCCGGGCTGTTCTGCGCCGCCTGCCAGATTTCGTAGAAATCATTGTGACCGTTCGGTGTCCCGATAAAATCCGCCCACCCCAGCCGGTCAGATAGCGCCGGTCGTACGACAGGCCATATACGAGGGTCCATGGTGCCATATTCGTCAAACACCACCCCATCCAGATAAATCCCTCTCAAGCTATCGGGGTTGTCGGCGCCGTAAAGTCTGACCTGGGCACCATTCGGATAATCAGCGCGCAGTTCGGATTCGTTGAACGTCGCGCCGGCTGAAATCAGCGGGGCCGAATAGAACTTCAGATAATCCCAAGCAACAGCTTTGGCTTGCTTCAGGAATGGGGCGATATAAGCAAACCTCGGCCGCTCAAGCGTTTCGGTCAGCGCCCCTCGGATCAAATCATTCACCCGCGAGACCGTCTTTCCACCGCGACGGTGGACAACCTCACACGAAAAGCGTTGGGTCCGGTTATGAAATGGCTGGAATAATGGTCTTGGCGTATAGGGGATGATTACCCGGCGTTCGGCTGCCAAGAAATCACCAATGGGCCGCCATCAGCGCCCGTATGTTCATTTGTTACCTTATCGCCATATTTTTTCGGCTTCAGCTTGGCCGCCACCCATTTCCGGGCGTCAACACGAAGCCTAGAGCGATTAATCCATTCGTGATCGCAAACTTCATATTTGCTGCCGTCATCATGGGTTAGCGTTTTGGTATCCCGGCTCGCCTCATCGGCTATCCCAATGATTTCATCCGCCAACGTGTCCGCCTGTTCTTCGCGTGCGCGCGCGTACATGTCCGAGAATTCATTGTGGCGGCTAAGCCATAAATATACCGTTGATCTAACCGGCATATCCTCTCGCTCACATATTTCCTTCAGAGATTGGCCATCCCCGAGAAGGGAACAAATCTCAGCGGCTTTCTCAGGGCTGTAATCAGTCGGGCGCGACATCAGGCAGCCTCGCTATGCCGGATTGAAATAACCTTGCTCAAATCAGCCTTGGGTATCTCGAATTTATTGGCCGGGAGCGGTTCAAGATACCCGCCAACTTTCATGGGGTCTTTGTTGAAATCCTCATTCGCATGTAACCCTATCGTGGCGGCGTAGAATGGGAGCAATCCATGACCATAGACCGTCATGGTAAATGCGGGTCTGAGTCTTTCAGATGCGGTATGAATCGGAAGCTCCTCGATGATGCGGTCAAAGTCGAAATACTGTCGCGCCATGTGGGAGTTTGTATCGAACTTCCGTTCGTACCCTCGGGATTTGCAAAGCACGGGACCGGATTGGGCGTCTTTGGCTTCGATCTTGTGGTAGGCGTGGAGCTTTCCAGCGGAACGGCTACTGTCAAATCCGAACAGATGGAATTTGTCGGCGCCCATAAAATGGCCGGGCATGATCGACCTTAGCCCTACCGTCGTCGCGCCAGGAACCACATGCCACGGCCTGGTCGGCCAGTATTGGCGAAGGACCGCAGTCGGCTCGTCCCCTTGCGGGAAGTCCTGGCCGGCGTGCCACAGGAAGACCGGATAAGCCTTCAGGCTCTCAAACACGCTGTCATGGCATTGGCTGGCCACGAAATAACGAACGTCCTTCCTCGGGCGTTTAACGTAATCCGCAACCCAGTCCTTGGGGTCGAGCAGGAAATGCCCCCAGGGGACAATTCCTTTTTCCAATAGCCAGTCATGTGACTTATTCACGCTGACGATATTCACGCCGCGCTTCTTCAAACGGAGAATATCTTGAACACAGTTATTGATGGACGGGCCCCCGCCTATAATCGCCCATTCCTTGGCTTTGTTTTCGCACTGCAAGAAATGAGGTAGCTTTCGCTCCATCGCGCTACAGGCTCTCGCCCTCACGTCTTCCCGGCTGAGCCGACCACCCATTGTGCTGTGGAGAACGCTTTTAAGCGTAGGTCCATCACTGGACAGATCAATTTCCGGGAATGTCTCGAATGACATTTTCCCTCACTTGATCTGTTAATGGAGATGCGCCCGAGCATCCCGACCATTTTTAAGCTGTGCTTGAATGTTTGTGACGGTGCCGGGCGCAATTCGCGGAACGTTACAATTAATACCCTGGAATTATGGAACGTGAAGTCAAGCTGCTTTTTGAGCCCTTCTGGTTTTCGCCCATTTGATCAAAACGCTTAGACCGAGCATGAACTTTTTCCGGTCGGGACAGTGAGCGGATTGCTTTCCCTTCAGCCAGCCTGGATAGCGTTCATGAATAATCACGTTATCAACAGCATCGAACACCCCTCTCCCGTGACTCTTGAGCATGTCACACGCTCGGCGAAATTCCGCTTCGTCTGTCGCATCACCCCCGGTTGGCTCCCCGCCTGTGGCATGGAGCAGATCCATGGCCTTTGGGTGGGGGCTGCCGAATACATTCTGGCGGGTCGCTCTGAATGCACATGCAGCGTTATAGGCGTCTAAACTGATCACCGGATGCACTTTGTCATATCTGAGGGCTTTGATCGCATCCAGGGGGCAGCTCGCGAGAGTGGCGTCCTCTGGGGAGATTTGAGTGCGCTTCATGATTAGCTCCGGGGTTCCGAGATCAATTGAGGGACGTGGTTTATTCTTAGGGCGACCGCCCTTATTGATTTTCTTTCTCATGGTCACCTCGGTACGTGTTGATAACGGATTTCATCGGGCAGTCATTCGGCCAGGAACTCATACATCCCAGTTCCATAACGATCATTGGCGCATATCCGCAGGATGCGCAGCGCTCGACGGTTCCGGGTGTTCTTAATTCACCGTTTTTGAACCCCCGGCTCACAGCAGCCCCCTTACACTCAAATAATGATTAAAATCCCCACTCTTTGGGTCGGCTGGCATCAATGCATCAACAGACTCAATCCTCCCCCCGCGCTCATATATCTTCCATATGCGATAGCCCAACTGGGCTGCGGCCTTATTCCACTCAGCGCAATTGTCGGCGTCAAACGTCTCAAGCAGAATGTCGGGCCTGCTTTCCAATGACATCCCACCCAACACAAGAGCCTCTGCACCCTCCACATCGATCTTCACCAACCCGCGCTGGCCGAGCTTGATGTCATAATTCGAGAACTTCTCGGCGACAGCGAGCACAGACTCATGCCTGCCTTGGGTTTCGCCCAAATGTCCGCCACTGGAGATGAAGCCATCCTTATAAACCCATGAGAGAGTGGCCACGCCGCGACGGTCGGCGAGTGCTTCCCGATGCAACTCTATATTCTTGAAATCGTTAATGCGCTTATGCACGGAGAGGCGCGCGAACGCGTCAGGATTAGGCTCGAAGGCATGTATGGGGATGTCCTCTCTAAGTGACGCTGCGGCGAGGCTATAAACCCCCTCCTGCGCCCCTATATCAATGATGGTCGAGGCAGAGCGCACCAGTTTGCACCAAAGCGCCATTGAGATTGGCTCGAAATGTTTAAGCTGGACGATGTCAACATAACGATGACTGTCGTTCGCTGAAAACATCCTAAACGGAGGGCAATCGAAAATATCAACACTATAAAAGCCAGGCACAGTCACTTGGCGTATCTCTCATATAATTCCATATACTTCACGCGATCTGGATCAATCTGACGCTTGCCATCAGGACCGGGCTTCAATCCCATAAATTTGTTCTTGCCGGAATTACACCACACGATTCCGTTATCTTTATACTCATAATCAATATGTTTATCGTCCAGGAACGCCAGCTTCGGCGAGCAGCCCAGATCGCGGAGATATTCATAGCATCCATACATCGCGAATTGATCAATGCCCCATTGTAGATTCCCGCGCTGCCAGCAGAAGGCGATGTAGGCCGCAATCAGCCGGAAATATCGCTGCGCTGCGGGTGTCGGGGCCACTCCAACCACGCAGGCGTTGAACTGATTCCACGGCTCGAACCTGCCGGCGCGCACACGGAACGCAACGTCATGGCCATCGAGCGTTGCAAACATTGGTGCTGGATCGTTGCGGAACAGCGCATCAACATCCATCAACCACAGCGGCCCCTTGGCTTCTCGGAGATGTTGCCACAAGCGTATAAAACGAATGGAATGATAATAGGCGCGCGAGGCTTCACAATATTCATATGTCCCGACGCCTAATTTATTCCCCAACGGGTTCATTTCATGAATATGGATGTTTTGGCCATTTGAAACATCGCGGAGAGACGCCACTAACGCATCTCCGAATGCGTTCATATATTTCCCATCGGCGCCGAGATATATCGTTGGGCTTGATGATGCCAGCCCCGTCCCATGGACCTCTGGCAGTCCGCGTAAAATATCCTCATCACTCATACTTTCCAGATATGCATAAAATTTGGGATCAAAATTAACACATGACCACACGTGATTTTGTACGCGGTCGCGAAACAGCGTGAGATTCCGCTGCGCGCCTGAGCGGTCTCGATCACAAAAACGCGCCAAACATTTCGCGACCAGATCATTACTCTTGAACGCCAGTTCCTGATAAAGCTCAAAATCATCCACACAGTATTTGAAAAACATCTCATCCAAACTGGTCGCGTGATAAGGCATAAGCTCGCGATCAATGCGCGCGGAGAACTCCTTATAAAATAGGAGCGCCCCTAGAATTTTTAGCTTTTCGCTATCCGATTCACTGTTCTCCAACATTTCATCCATGGTTTCGGCAGTCGAGCGCGGTTGATCGTCAAATATCGTCCGCGCATACGCAATTCCGGCATCTATATTTTTCGAGTCAGAACACCAAGCGCTGTAATAGGCCAATGCAGCCAAGCGCCGCTGTCCTTCCGCTTCTGCTTTTTGGGCTCTTGCAAAATAGTCGATGCCGAACGCAAAGGTCATTCTGGATCGTCCTTGCGGCGGTGAGTGCGCATGAATCCAACTGTTTTTACATCATCTGCGCGTCGAGCGTGTAACCAACCTCCAAAACTAAATGGAGATACTATGCTATTAGCTTGAATAGGCTCCAGCTTGCGCATGGCGCGGTACGCGTCGAGTATGCAGTCAATTACATCTGGGCTGCCCGGTCGCCTGTTGAACGCTTTCCAGCCGGCTAAGCGCTGCTCCTCCGTCACAGGTATTTCCGGCTCATCGGATGGGTTGAGGGCGACTTCAAGAATGTCGCGCATATTCTTCCAATTTATGTCAGCGGGGCCATGTATTGGCCACATTGCCTTCCAAAGTGCCCGCTCCACCATCGCGTCGTCTATCTGTATTTTCTTGGTCATCCGGCACCTAGAATCGAGAAATCGTTCACCTCTTTTGGTGACATTGGCTTTGGCTTAGTCGGAATTAATCCGACCTCACGCAATAAAATCTGCGCTCTGGCCAGGGGATTGTGATGGATTTCAGATCCAGTCACCCGAAACACGCGGTAACCGTATTCCTCGATAACGGCGGTTCGTCTTACATCCCGAGCAATATCCTTGTGAAACGCGGCACCATCACATTCGATCACAATCCGAGGGGCACCATTGGGATGTATTACAACAACATCAGCGCGGTATTTCCCAATCGGAACCTGGACATCAATCTTTGGCCTGATTTCCGGGTCTGCCGTCAGAATCACCAGGCACAAAGCACATACGAAAAGCTGCTCAATTGGGCTTTCACACTTCTCCACAATCTCCAGCATTTCGGCTGGCATTTGGCCCATGAATGGCGTGACCAAACTCCACCCCGAAATGCCATCAATCTCGCGCCGGCTCATGCAACCCTCGCCTTTCGTTTTCTGTCCAATTCATTGGCCATTTTGTCCGCCCATTCCTCGCTATTCAGCAGCCCCTCGTAAAAATGCAGGTATTCGCGTTCGGGCAATGTCTGCTGGGCGAACTGGATGATTTTCCCTTGCCAAGCCGCCTTCTTCTGCTCAGGCGTCCAGGTGGAACTCCGTCCCTGAAGGGAGGAAGCGAGACCACCTAAGATTTCTTGAGAATCTTTCTTTCTGGATTCTGGCCTCTGGCCTTTGGGTGCAAGGGGTATGTTATCCGGGGGGTTAACCCCCTCGCTTTTTGTAAGATTAGGGTTTCCACCTAACCTCCCGTTTTTCTTAGCATCTGCCGCCTTTTTTGCGTCACGGGTCATTCGCCGTGAGTAGATAACGCCCGCGCGCGTTTTGGACAAAACTCCCGAATTTTCCAGCTCGGCTAATAAGGCGCTGATCTGGTCCTGCGGGGTTCCTGTCAAAAGGCCGAGTTGCGTTTCTGTCACGGGATTACCGTTCACTACGAGGTGGCCGTAGGGTTGGGCGAAATGCATGAGACACATGCACTCGACCCACAAACCCCTCGCTGCGATTGAACACATTCGAAGGGATTGGTCTCCGCGCCAGTCTTGCGCGTAGAATTTGAAATATGGGCGAACGGGCACA
>Ga0068855_100002184_pt1 | contig 24191 bp, 18 predicted proteins | sample KBSCornC52_FD_66592 | JGI IMG/M metagenome (GOLD analysis project Ga0068855, IMG submission 66592) | Corn rhizosphere microbial communities from Kellogg Biological Station, Michigan, USA - KBS Corn C5-2 | ecosystem: Host-associated > Plants > Roots > Rhizosphere > Soil ...
TGGGCAAGCCCAACAACGGCGGGACGAAGATCTTCTCGGTCACCGGCCACGTGAACCGCCCGGGCAACTACGAGGTGCGCCTGGGGACCCCGTTCGCGAAGCTCCTCGAGATGGCGGGCGGGATGCGCGGCGGGAAGAAGCTGAAGGGCGTGATTCCCGGCGGCTCCTCCATGCCCGTCCTCACCGCGGAAGTGATGATGAACCTCGACATGGACTACGACTCGATCGCGAAGGCGGGCTCGTTCCTGGGCTCCGGCGCGGTGATCGTCATGGACGAGGACACCTGCATGGTGAAGGCCGCCGAGCGCCTCGCGTACTTCTATTTCGAGGAATCCTGCGGCCAGTGCACCCCCTGCCGCGAGGGCACCGGCTGGCTCTACCGCATCATCCACCGGATCGAGACCGGGGAAGGGCGCCAGGAAGACCTGGATCTCCTCCTCGACCTCGCGGACAAGATCCAGGGGCGCACCATCTGCGCGCTGGGCGACGCGGCGGCGATGCCGGTGCGCGCCTTCGTGAAGGTGTACCGCGACGAGTTCCAGCACCACATCGACCACAAGCGCTGCCTCGTGCGGCCGGGCGGGTACAGCTCCGCGAATCCGGACCTGGCCAAGCTCGCCGCGGATTAGGGAACATGCCCATTAACCTCGAAATCGACGGCAAGCCGGTCACGGTCGACGCGGGCGCCACGGTGATGGACGCCGCGACGAAGCTGGGCGTCTACGTCCCGCACTTCTGCTACCACAAGAAGCTCTCGATCGCGGCCAACTGCCGCATGTGCCTGGTGCAGGTCGAGAAGGCGCCGAAGCCGCTTCCCGCCTGCGCCACGCCCGCCACGGAAGGCATGAAGGTCCACACGCACTCGGACGCGGCGATCGAGGCGCAGAAGGGCGTGATGGAGTTCCTCCTCATCAACCACCCGCTCGACTGCCCCATCTGCGACCAGGGCGGCGAATGCCAGCTCCAGGACCTCGCGGTGGGCTACGGCCAGTCCTCCTCCCGCTACGGGGAGGCGAAGCGCGTGGTGGTGAACAAGAACCTGGGGGCCCTCATCTCGACCGACATGACGCGCTGCATCCAGTGCACGCGCTGCGTGCGCTTCGGCCAGGAGATCGCGGGCGTGATGGAGCTCGGCATGGCCGGGCGCGGCGAGCACGCGGAGATCGTGTCGTTCGTCGGCCGCACGGTCGACTCCGAGATCTCCGGGAACATGATCGACATCTGCCCGGTGGGCGCGCTCACCTCGAAGCCCTTCCGCTTCACCGCGAGGAACTGGGAGCTCGCGCGGCGCCGCAGCATCAGCCCGCACGACTCGCTGGGCTCGAACATCATGGTGCAGTCGAAGGGGGACCGCGTGATGCGGGTGCTCCCGATCGAGACGTCCACCGTGAACGACTGCTGGATCTCGGATCGCGACCGCTTCGCCTACGAAGGCCTCAACTCCGAGGAGCGGCTCCTGCACCCGCTGGTGAGGCGCGCGGGCGTTTGGGCCGAGGCCGACTGGCCGGAAGCCCTCGACGCGGCGGCCGAGGGCCTGCGCGACACGATTTCCCGCCACGGCGCGCAGGCGCTGGGCGTCCTCCTCGCCCCGAACCTTTCGGTGGAAGAGCTGCACCTGGGTGCCAGCCTCGCGCGCGGGCTGGGAAGCGACAACGTCGACCATCGCGTGCGCCAGTCGGATTTCCGGGGGAGGCCCGCAGGCGTGCCCTGGCTGGGCATGCCCATCGCGGCGCTGGACGACCTGGAAGCGGTCCTCGTCGTCGGATCGAACGTTCGCAAGGAGCAGCCGCTCGTGGCCGTGCGCCTGCGCGGCGCGGCGAAGCGCGGCTGCGCCGTGAGCTTCGTGAACGTCGCCATGGACGATCCGCTGATGCCCACGGCGGCGCGGATCGCCTCGCGTCCCTCGGAGCTCGCGGCCACGCTCGCGGCCGTGGCGGGGGCGGCGGGCCAGGCGAAGGGCGAGCGCGTGAAGGGCGACCTGAAGCGCGCGATCGGCGAGGCGGAGCGCGCGATCGCGGCGAGCCTCGCCGGCAAGGCGCGGAGCGCGATCCTCCTCGGCCACTACGCGCAGCAGCATCCCGACTACGCCGTGCTCCTCGACATCGCGCGCGAGATCGGCCGCATCACGGGCGCGACGGTGGGCGTCCTGCCGGACGGCGGGAACGCCGTGGGCGCGCACCTCGCCGGCGCCGTTCCCCGCACGGGCCTCACCGCTCGCGCGATGATCGAAACGCCGCGCCGCGCGTACCTCGTGGCCGGCGTCGAGATGGCGGTGGACATGGGGCCGAAGGCGATCGAGGCGCTCGCCGCCGCCGATTTCAGCGTGGTCCTCACCGCGTTCCGCGGTGCCGCGACCGAGCGCGCGCACGTGATGCTTCCCATCGCGCCCTATGCGGAGAGCTCCGGCACGTTCGTGAACATGGAAGGCCGCGCGCAGGCGTTCAACGCGTGCGTGAAGCCGCAGGGCGACGCGCGCCCCGCCTGGAAGGTGCTCCGCGTCCTGGGCTCGCTCCTCGAGCTTCCGGGCTTCAACGCGCAGACGCTGGACGAGGTGCGCGCGGACATCTGCAGGTTGCAGGGGGCCGCGGACCTGCAGGCGTGGGTGGGGAGCCGCCTCTCGAACGAAGGCGCGGGCGTCGAATGGGAAGCGCGGGCGCGCGCCTCCACGCTCGAGCGCATCGCCGAGTTCCCGGCCTACGCGACCGATCCGATCGTCCGCCGCTCGCCGCCGCTGCAGAAGACCGCGGACGGCAAGGCCGCGCGCACGGCGCGCTTCCATCCGGCCACCTTCGGGGCGATGGGGCTTGCGGCCGGCGGCCGGGTGCGCGTGCGCCAGGGCGGGGGCGAAGCGGTCCTCGCAGCGGTCGCGGACGCCAGCGTGCCGGAGGGCTGCGTGCGGGTCGCGCGCGGCGTGGCGGAGACGGCGGCGCTGGGCGAGGGCGACGTCGCGGTGGACGTCGTGCAGATGGAAGCGGTCGCATGAACGAATACGTGACGCAGATCCAGGGCTACGCCGACCAGTGGCTGGGACCCGTGTGGGGCCCGCAGGCGTTCTCGCTGGGACGGGCGCTCGCGATGATCGTGACGGTCCTGGTGCCGCTCCTCCTCGCGGTGCTCTACTACCAGCTGGTCGAGCGCTGGGTGATCGGCTGGATGCAGGTCCGCAAGGGGCCGAACCGCGTGGGCTACAAGGGCATCCTCCAGCCCATCGCGGACGCGATCAAGCTCCTCATGAAGGAGCAGATCGTTCCCGCGGGGGCGAACAAGGGCCTTTTCCTGCTGGCGCCGATCCTCTCGGTCGCCCCGGCGCTCGCGGCCTGGTCGATCGTGCCCTTCGCCCCGAGCTGGGTGATCTCCAACGCCGACGCGTCGGTCCTCGTGCTCCTCGCCATGACCTCGCTCGGCATCTACGGGATCATCATCGCGGGCTGGGCGTCGAACTCGAAGTACGCGTTCCTGGGCTCCATGCGCGCCGCCGCGCAGATGGTGGCCTACGAGCTCGCGATGGGATTCGCGATCGTGGGCGCGCTCATGGCCGGCCAGAGCATGAACTTGACCGAGATCGTGGCCCGCCAGCGGACGGACCTGGGCTTCATCGGCTGGTTCTGGATCCCGCTCTTTCCCCTCTTCCTCGTGCACTACATCGCGGGACTCGCGGAGACGAACCGCCACCCGTTCGACGTGGCGGAGGGCGAGAGCGAGATCGTCGCGGGCTTCCACGTCGAGTACTCGGGCATGGCCTTCGCCGTGTTCTTCCTCGCCGAGTACGCGAACATGATCCTCATCTCGACCATCTCGCCGCTGCTTTTCTGGGGCGGGTGGCTCTCGCCCTTCGACTTCCCGGCGATCCGCGGCGCGGGCCCGGCCATCGCGTGGCTCGCCGCGCCCAGCGTGCTGTGGCTGCTCGCCAAGACGGCGTTCCTGATGTTCATCTTCCTGTGGATCCGCGCCACTTTCCCGCGCTACCGCTACGACCAGATCATGCGGCTGGGCTGGAAGGTCTTCATCCCGGTGACGCTCGCCTGGATCGCCGTGGTGGGGGTCGCGATGATGGAGCCCATCGCGCACTGGCCGGTCCTCGCCATCTGGTTCGGACATTGACCATGCTCGCACGCGTGAAGGACATCGCATCCGGCTTCATGCTCGTGGAGCTTTTGAAGGGCTTGAAGCTCACGGGGCGCTTCCTGTTCTCGCGGAAGATCACCGTGATGTACCCGGAGGAGAAGACGCCGGCCAGCCCCCGCATGCGCGGCCTGCACGCGCTGCGCCGCTACCCGAACGGCGAGGAGCGCTGCATCGCGTGCAAGCTCTGCGAGGCGGTCTGCCCCGCGCTCGCGATCACGATCGAGAGCGAGCAGCGCGACGACGGCACGCGCCGGACGACTCGCTACGACATCGACCTCGTGAAGTGCATCTTCTGCGGGCTGTGCGAGGAGAGCTGCCCCGTGGATTCCATCGTCGAGACGCGGTTCATCGAGTACCACGGCGAATCGCGCGGCGACCTCCTCTACACGAAGCCGATGCTCCTCGCCATCGGCGACAAGTACGAGGACGAGATCGCCGCCGACCGCGCCGCCGACGCGCGCTTCCGCTGACATGGACCTCCCGCTCATCCTCTTCTGGTTCTACGGCTCGGTGCTCCTCGCCTCGGCGCTCGCCGTCGTGCTCGTGAGGAACCCCGTGCACGCCGCGCTCTTCCTCGTGCTCGCCTTCTTCTCCGCTGCGGCGCTCTGGATCCTCCTCTACGCGGAGTTCCTCGCGTTGACGCTCGTGCTGGTCTACGTGGGCGCCGTGATGGTCCTCTTCCTCTTCGTCGTGATGATGCTGGACATCAACCTGGAGCGCCTGCGCGAGGGCTTCTGGAAGAGCCTGCCGCTCGCCCTCCTCGTGGGCGTGCTGATGGCGGCCGAGATGGTGGCGCTCGTCCTGCGCGGCGGCGGGCCGGGTCCGGCGCCCGCGGTGCCCGCGGGCTCCAACACCCGGGCGCTGGGCGAGGTGATCTACACCGACTACGTCTTCCCCTTCGAGATCGCCGCGGTGATCCTGCTGGTCGCGATCGTGGCGGCGATCGCGCTGACCCTCCGGCAGCGGAAGGAGACCAAGTACCAGGACCCGGGCCGCCAGCTCGCCGTGCACGCGGGCGACCGGCTGAAGATCGTGAAGATGGCGCCGGAGACGACGGTGCGCCGGGCCGGGGAGGGCGCGGAATGATCCCGCTCGAGCACTTCCTGGTGCTGGGAGCGCTCCTCTTCGCGATCAGCGTGGTCGGGATCTTCATGAACCGGAAGAACCTCATCGTGCTGCTGATGGCGATCGAGCTGATGCTGCTCGCGGTCAACATGAACTTCATCGCCTTCTCGCACGCCCGAGGGGACCTTTCGGGCCAGGTGTTCGTCTTCTTCATCCTCACCGTCGCCGCCGCCGAATCCGCGATCGGCCTCGCGATCCTGGTAGCGCTCTTCCGGAACCTGCGCTCGATCCACGTGGACGACCTGGGCTCGCTCAAGGGCTAGCGCGGCAGCCCGGGACAAGAGAAAAAAACATGGACCTGATGACGCTTGCCTGCATCGCCGCCTTCGCGCCGCTCGCGGGCTCCATCCTCGCGGGATTCCTCGGCTGGAAGCTCGGCCGCACGTTCGCGCACTCGGTGACGATCCTCTCGGTCGCGATCTCGTTCGCGGCCTCGGTGGCGGCGCTCCTCCAGGTCCGGGGGGGCGCCCACCTGGACAGCGCGGTCTACACCTGGATCGCGGGCGACGGCTTCCAGATGCACGTGGGCTTCCTCGTCGACCGCCTCACGGTGACCATGATGGCCGTGGTCACGTTCGTCTCGCTCATGGTGCACGTCTACACCATCGGATACATGGCGGACGACCCGGGCTACCAGCGGTTCTTCTGCTACATCTCGCTCTTCACCTTCTCGATGATGATGCTGGTGATGGCGAACAATTTCCTCCAGCTCTTCTTCGGCTGGGAGGCGGTGGGCCTCGTCTCCTACCTCCTCATCGGGTTCTGGTACACGCGCCCCACCGCGATCTACGCGAACCTCAAGGCCTTCCTCGTGAACCGCGTGGGCGATTTCGGGTTCCTCCTGGGGATCGCGATCGTCTTCACGGTGTTCGGGACGCTCGACTACGGCCCGGTCTTCGCGGGCGCGCACCTCTTCCAGGGCGGCACGGTGGAGCTCATCCCCGGCCTGCCGTGGGCGCTCCTTTCCGTGATCTGCATCTGCCTCTTCGTGGGCGCGATGGGCAAGAGCGCGCAGTTCCCGCTCCACGTGTGGCTCCCGGACTCGATGGAAGGCCCCACGCCCATCTCGGCACTGATCCACGCGGCGACGATGGTGACCGCGGGCATCTTCATGGTGGCCCGGATGTCGCCGCTCTTCGAGCTCTCGCCCGCGGCGCTCTCGGTGGTGACGATCGTGGGTGCCATCACCATGTTCTTCATGGCGCTGGTGGCGATCGTCCAGTACGACATCAAGCGCGTGGTCGCCTACTCCACCCTCTCCCAGCTGGGGTACATGACGGTGGCGCTCGGCGCCTCGGCGTACCCCGTCGCGATCTTCCACCTGATGACGCACGCGTTCTTCAAGGCCGTGCTCTTCCTGGGCGCGGGCTCGGTCATCATCGCGCTCCACCACGAGCAGGACATGCGCAAGATGGGCGGGCTCGCGAAGTACATGCCCATCACCTATGCGACGGTCCTCATCGGCGCGCTCGCCAACGCCGGCCTCCCGCCCTTCGCCGGGTTCTTCTCCAAGGACTCGATCGTCGAGGCGCTCGCGATCTCGCAGGTGCCGGGGCACACCTTCGCCTACGTCCTCGCCGTGGCGGGCGTCTTCGTGAGCGCGCTCTACTCCTTCCGCCTCGTCTTCTTCGCCTTCCACGGGAAGGAGCGCTTCGAGGCGCACGGCCACGAGGCTGCCCACGCCGCCGAGGAGCCGCACCACGAGCCCATGCACGGGAAGCCCCACGAGACGCCGTGGGTGGTCACCGTGCCGCTCATCCTCCTCGCGATCCCCTCGGTCTTCATCGGCGCCATGGCGATCGGCCCGATGCTCTACGGCGGCTGGTTCGGCTCCTCCATCGCGGCCACGCCCACCATGGAGGAGATGGCGAAGGAGTTCCACGGCTGGGCGCCGATGGTGCTCGACGCCTTCGCGGGCCTGCCGCTGTGGTTCGCGCTCGCGGGCGTGGCGACCGCGTACTTCCTCTACATCGTCCGCCCGGACCTGCCGGCGGTGGTGAAGGCGAAGGCGGGATTCCTCGCGACCATCCTCGAGCGCAAGTACTACCTCGACGACTTCAACGACTGGTTCTTCGCGGGCGGCGCGCGGAAGCTGGGCTCCGGCCTCTGGCTCTGGGGCGACAAGACGCTGATCGACGGCATCATGGTGAACGGCACGGCCCGCCTCATCGGCTGGATCGCCCGCGCCACGCGCCGCATGCAGACCGGCTTCATCTACCACTACGCGTTCACGATGATCTTCGGCGTGTTCGCGCTCCTCTCCTTCTTCTGGGTGTACCTGCTCAACTAGAACAGCCGGGCGAAAACAACGATGTTCCAGGGATACCTCCTCACGCTCGCGATCTGGGTGCCGATCGCCTTCGGGATCGCCGTGCTCGCGATCGGCAACGACCGGGCGCCGGCCGCCGCGCGCTGGACCGCGCTCGCGGGCTCCGTCGCCGGCTTCCTCGTGTGCCTGCCGCTCTGGAGCGGCTTCCAGCCCACCGCGGACATGCAGTTCACGGAGCTCGGGCGCTGGATCCCGCGCTTCAACGTGAGCTACCACCTGGGCGTGGACGGCATCTCGATGCCGTTGATCCTCCTGAACAGCCTCATGACGGTGCTGGTCGTGATCGCCCACTGGGAGGTGGTGACGGACAAGGTCGCGCAGTACCTCGCCGCCTTCCTCATCATGTCCGGGCTCATCAACGGCACCTTCGCGGCGCTCGACGCCATCCTCTTCTACGTGTTCTTCGAGGCGATGCTGATCCCGATGTTCCTCATCATCGGGGTGTGGGGCGGGCCCAACCGGGTGTACGCGGCGGTGAAGTTCTTCCTCTACACGCTGCTGGGGTCGCTCCTCATGCTGGCCTCGTTCATCTACCTCTACTACCAGACGAACGGCAGCTTCGAGATCCTCGACTTCCACCGCCTGGCGCTCCCCATGGGGCCGCAGGTCCTCATCTTCCTCGCGATGTTCATGTCGTTCGCGGTGAAGGTGCCGATGTGGCCGGTGCACACGTGGCTCCCGGACGCGCACGTCGAGGCGCCCACCGGCGGCTCGGTGGTGCTCGCGGCGATCACGCTCAAGATCGGCGGATACGGGTTCCTGCGGTTCAACCTCCCGATCGCGCCGGACGCCTCCCACCTGCTCGCGGGCTTCATGATCGCGCTCTCCCTCATCGCGATCGTCTACATCGGCCTCGTGGCGCTCGTGCAGGGGGACATGAAGAAGCTCATCGCCTACTCGTCCATCGCGCACATGGGGTTCGTGACGCTGGGATTCTTCATCTTCACGGCGGACGGGATGCTGGGCGGCATCGTGCAGATGATCTCCCACGGCTTCATCTCCGCGGCGCTCTTCCTCTGCGTGGGCGTGCTCTACGACCGGATCCACTCCCGCCAGATCGCGGACTACGGCGGGGTCGCGAACACCATGCCGGTCTTCGCGGCGTTCTTCGTCTTCTTCGCGATGGCCAACTCGGGCCTTCCCGGCACGAGCGGGTTCATCGGCGAGTTCCTCGTGATCCTGGGGACCATGAAGGTGAGCTTCTGGTACACGTTCCTCGCGGCGACGACGCTCATCACCGGCGCCTCGTACACGCTCTGGATGGTGAAGCGGGTCGTCTACGGCGAGGTCGGGAGCCCGAAGGTCGCGGCGCTGAAGGACGTGGGCGCGCGCGAGCTCACTTTCCTCGCGATCCTGGCCGCGGCCGTCCTCGCGCTGGGCCTCTATCCGAAGCCCCTCGCGGACGTCGCGAACCCGACCCTCCACCAGCTGCTCCGGCACGTCGAGCAGAAGAAGACGGATTGACGCTTCCGATGACCACCGCCACCTTCACGTACGCGACGATCGCGCCGGCCCTGCCGGAGATCGTGCTGCTCGCGCTGGCCGCCCTCCTCCTCGTGGCCGACCTCTACCTGAAGGACCCGGAGCGCCGGGCCACGTTCGGGCTCACCCAGGCCTCGCTCGGCGTGACGGCGATCGTGACCGCGCTCCAGGTCGGGCTCCCGTCGCAGGTGACCCTCCACGGCATGTACGTCTCGGACATGCTGGGGCAGGTGCTCAAGGTGGCGACCCTCCTCACGGTGATGGCGACGCTCGGCATGAGCCGCACGTACCTGCGCCTGCGCGGGCTCCTCACGGGGGAGTTCCTCACGCTGGCACTCTTCGGCACGCTCGGGATGATGGTGATGATCTCGGCGCACCACTTCCTCACGCTCTACCTGGGCCTGGAGCTCATGGCGCTCTCGCAGTACGCGATGGTGGCGCTCGAGCGCGACTCGGGCCGGGCGACGGAAGCCGCGATGAAGTACTTCGTCCTGGGCGCGCTCGCCTCGGGGCTCCTCCTCTACGGCTTCTCGATGATCTACGGTGCCACGGGCTCGCTCGACCTCGCGCGGGTCGCCTTCTCGCTCGAGCACGGCACGTCGCGCGAGCTCCTGGGCGTCTTCGGGCTCGTGTTCGTCGTCTCCGGCATCGCCTTCAAGCTGGGGGCGGCGCCCTTCCACATGTGGATCCCGGACGTCTACCACGGCGCCGCCACGCCCACCACGCTCTACATCGGCGCGGCGCCCAAGCTCGCGGCGTTCGCGTTCGTGATCCGGCTCCTCGCCAACGGCCTGCAGGGCATGACGTCGGACTGGCAGCAGATGCTGGTGGCGCTCGCCGTGGCCTCCCTCCTCGTGGGGAACGTGATCGCGATCGCGCAGGCGAACCTCAAGCGCATGCTCGCGTACTCCACGATCTCGCACATGGGCTTCCTCCTCCTCGGCATCATCGCGGGCGACGACACGGGCTACGGCGCCTCGCTCTTCTACGCGATCGCGTATGCGCTGATGACGCTCGTCTCCTTCGGCATGATCCTGCTCCTCTCGCGCGCCGGGTTCGAGGCGGAGAACATCGACGACTTCCGGGGCTTGAACCAGAAGTCGAAGTGGTACGCGTTCATGATGCTGGTCACCATGTTCTCGCTCGCGGGCATCCCGCCCACGGTGGGGTTCTTCGCGAAGCTGGCGGTCCTGCAGGCGGTGCTGGACGCGGGCTACACGTGGCTCGTCGTCTTCGCGGTGCTCCTCTCGGTCGTGGGCGCGTTCTACTACCTGCGGATCGTGCGGCTCATGTACATGGAAGCGCCGCAGGGCGAGATCACCGTGGATCCCGCGCCGGGCCCGCGCTGGATCCTCTCGGCCGCGGGTGTCGCGACGCTCGTCCTCGGCATCCTCCCCGCGCCGCTCTTCAACCTGTGCGTGCGGGCGATCTCCGCGTCGATGTGATGGCGGAAAAGCCCCCGGCCTCGGCGGATTTCACCGAGACCACGGTCGCGACGAGGCTCGCCTACGACGGCGGGCTCCTCAAGGTGCGGCGCGACGAGGTCCGGCTGCCGGGCGGCGCCACCGCCTGGCGCGAGTACGTGGTCCATCCCGGCGCCGTGGTGATCCTCGCCTTCGCGTCGGACGACACGATCCTGCTGGAGCGCCAGTTCCGCTATCCCAAGCACCGCCACTTCATCGAGCTTCCCGCGGGCAAGCTCGAGCGCGACGAGCCGCCGCTCGGCACGGCGCGCCGCGAGTTGGCCGAGGAGTGCGGATTCGAGGCGCGCGACTGGTGGCGGATCGCGGTCCTCGACCCCTGCATCGGCTACTCCACGGAGACGATCGAGCTCTACGGCGCGCGCGGCCTCACCCACGTCGGGGCGAGCCTGGACGAAGGGGAGCACCTCGAGACGTTCGAGGCGAAAGTCGCCCACGCCCTGGAATGGGTCCGGGATGGCATCATCACGGACACCAAGACCACGCTGGGGCTGCTCTGGTGGGCGCAATGGGGCAAATTTCCGACCTGACACCGGGGAGAGCCCCCCTGTTCTGCCCCGCGGGACAGGGGGTCCGTCCCCGGTGGTGAGCGACCTCCTCATCGTCGGGGGTGGCATCAACGGAACGGGCATCGCGCGCGATGCGGCCGGCCGCGGGCTTTCCGTGACGCTCGTCGAGCGCTCGGACCTGGGCTCCGCCACGAGCTCCCAGAGCTCGAAGTTGATCCACGGGGGGCTACGCTACCTCGAGCAGTACGAGTTCGGGCTGGTGCGCGAGGCGCTCCAGGAACGCGAGGTGCTCCTGCGCCTGGCGCCCCACATCATCCGGCCGCTCCTCTTCGTCCTTCCGCACGGCGCCGGCATGCGGCCCGCCTGGATGATCCGCGCGGGGCTGTGGCTCTACGACCGCCTGGGCGGGCGGATCACGCTGCCGGGCTCGAAGGCCGTGGCCTTCCCGCACATGGAGTGGAGCGCGGGACTCAAGGCCGACTTCCGCTCGGGCTATGTGTACTCGGACTGCCGCGTGGACGACGCGCGGCTCACGGTCGTGAACGCCATGAGCGCCCGCGAGAAGGGCGCCACGATCCTCACGCGCACGCGCTTCGCGGGCGCGCGGCGCGTGGACGGCGTGTGGGAAGCGACGCTGGAGGGCCCCGGCGCCTCCCCGCGGACGGTGCGCGCGAAGGCCCTCGTGAACGCGGCCGGCCCCTGGGTCGTCGAGGCGCTGGAGCGGATCGAGGACGAACGCACGCCCCATCGCGTTCGGCTGGTCAAGGGGAGCCACATCGTGGTTCCGAAAGTCCATTCGCAGGGGCACGCGTACATCCTCCAGAACCCGGACAAGCGCGTGGTCTTCGTGATCCCGTTCGAGGGGCGCTACAGCCTCATCGGCACGACGGACGTGGCGGTGGACGCCCTCCAGGACGCGTGGCGCATCGCGCCGGAGGAGACGGCCTACCTCCTCCAGGCGGCGAACCGTTTCCTCGCGAAGCCGCTCGCCGAATCGGACGTGGCGTGGAGCTACGCGGGCGTGCGGCCGCTCTACGACGACGGGAGCGCGGACCCTTCGAAGGTCACGCGCGACTACGTGCTCAAGGTGGACGGGCGCGCGGGCGAGGCCCCCCTCCTCACGCTCTTCGGCGGCAAGATCACGACCTACCGGCGCCTCGCCGAGGAGGCGCTCGGGAAGCTCGCCCCCTTCTTCCCGGGCCTGAAGCCCGACTGGACGGCCGGCGAGGCGCTCCCGGGCGGCGACGTCCGCCGCTTCAACGCCTTCCGCGACGAGATGCAGGAGACGTACGCGAGCCTGGGCCGCGACCTCGTGGAAGGGATCGTGCGCCGGCACGGAAGCCGCGCGCCGAAGATCCTGGGCGAGGCGCGCTCCATCGCGCACCTGGGCCGCCACTTCGGCGCGGGCTTGACCGAGCGCGAGGTCGAGTACCTCGTGGCGGAGGAGTGGGCCGAGACGGCGGAAGACGTGCTGTGGCGGCGCACGAAGTGCGGCCTCCACATGGACGCGGACGCGCGGGCCGCGGTCGAAGCGTTCCTGAAGCGATGAGGCCGCTCGGCGAGTTCCCGCGCGCGGATCTTGCCGCCGTGCGGGCGGTCCTCGCGGATATCGACGACACGCTCACGACGGACGGGCGGCTCCACGCGGTCGCCTTCTCGGCGCTCGAGCGGCTGCACGCGGCGGGCCTCCTCGTGATCCCGGTCACCGGGCGTCCCGCGGGCTGGTGCGACCACATCGCGCGGATGTGGCCGGTGGACGCGGTGGTGGGCGAGAACGGAGCCTTCTGGTTCCGCCACGATGCGCGCGAGCGGAGGCTCCTCAAGCGTTACGTCGTCGACGACGAGGAGCGCGCGCTTCGCAGGCAGCGGCTCTCCGCCATCGCCGGGCGCGTCCTGCGCGAAGTGCCGGGGTGCGCGATCGCCTCGGACCAGCCCTATCGCGAGGCGGATCTCGCGATCGATTTCCGCGAGGACGTGCCCCCGCTTTCCCGGGAAGCCGTGGCGCGCATCGTCGCGATCATGGAAGGCGAGGGCCTCACCGCGAAGGTGAGCTCGATCCACGTGAACGGATGGTTCGGCGGCTACGACAAGCTCTCGACCACGCGGCGCATGCTGCGCGAGGACTTCGGGATCGACGCCGATGCCGCACGAGAGACGCTGGTCTTCGTGGGCGATTCCCCCAACGACCAGCCGATGTTCGGGTTCTTCCCGAACGCGGTGGGTGTGGCGAACGTGCGCGACATGGCGGACCTGATGACGGTGATGCCGGCTTGGGTCACGCCTTCGCGCGGCTCCGCCGGCTTCGCGGAGCTCGCCGGGACGCTCCTCGAGGCGAAGGAAACCTTCCGCGACAGCCGCGGATAACTTCGGCTATGGCACGGCGCTTTTCGCATTATTTACATCGGCCACCCCGGCGGGGGATTGGGGCCCTCGCCGGTTTTATTGCTGCCATTGCCGTGGGCGGCTGCGCTAGCGGAATCGCCCTTGTATTTGATCCGAAAGTCGTTTCAACCCCACAAATCATTGAAGCATCAGGGTCAAAACATGATGTCTTCCTGGGGCTGCACTTTGTTACGACGGTGAGCTTCATGAGAACGGGACACGCAGAAGTCGTGGACCCGTACATTCCTGTCCTGAAAACAACCGCTCAAGGGTGGGCGCTGCAGTTGTTGGCGCCGGCCGGAGAGCCGGCGAACGTCAGAACTTTGCTGGAAGCGCACCACCGGGATATCGAAGCAGCTTTTGCGCAGATGACAGAGGAAGTGTCGAAAGTCCTTCCGCGGATTGGGAAAAGGCGATTCGTGGTCAGGGTCATCCCCAATGGACTGGACTACGATAATGCCTGGCTGTCGTTCGCGCTCAACGAGGGCAGTCTTGGACCCCTTCAGTTCGCGTATTCCGGCCCGGAATCGTCCCTCGACACACCCGCGTGGGCCAATCGGCTTGTGGTCTTTCTCGCCCATGAAACGACCCATTCATATTTTTGGTTTCACGAACCGGCGCCGCACAATAAATTTTCGGAAGAGGTTATCGCATACACGGTCCAACGATGTGTCGCGGACTCGGTCTCGGAGGCAGGGCGAGCCCGCTATCCGGGCAATTTCGGTGACATGGCGAACCAAGCGGCTAAGGAATCGCCATCCGCGTTCTATCAAGCGAATCGTAGAAGGTTCCCGGATTCCCTGATCGCGCAGTTTGTTGCGAATGCTCTCTATGACCGAAAGGAAAAGCTACGCTCCGACAAAGAGGAGCCAGGCGCATTTTCGACGGCTTTTTGTCGGTACATCGCATCGTCGGGAATCGACTTTACGACGGCCCACGACACAGCGCCAATATTGCGTTTGCCGCAGTGACACCCGCTCAAGGGCTCCGGCACTCCGAAGACGGGCGTTGCGCTGAAACTGCGACTCCCATCTGTGTTCATCTGTGTCCATCTGTGGCCCAACGCCTTTCGCTAACCGTTCGCCACCTCGCCCGCGTTCACGGCCGGCTTCTTCCATTCGAACACCACGCGCTGGCGGTCGGTCCCGTCGATCGTCACGGGCTTCGTGAACGACCACGAGTCCCAGTGCGTCGTGACGGTGTAGTCGCCGGCGGGCAGGCGTGCGAGGAAGTACGGCCCGTCGGTGCGGCTCGCGAGGACGACGTTGCCGGCGGCATCGCGGATCACGACGGGATTGTCGTAGAGCCCGTCCTTGCGCTTTCCGTCCTGCTCCAGGAACACGAGCTCGAGCGGGTAGTCCTGCGCGGCGCGTTTCACCGCCGCGGCCTCCTCCGGCGTCTTCCCGCCGGTGAGGTACTCCACGCCTCCCGCCGATTGCTGCGCCGGCGGGAGGTGGGCGAGGTAGGCCGGCGGGATCGCCGCCGGGGCCGCCATGGCGGCGCTCGCCGCCACGGCGCCTGCGAGGGCTTTCAACATGGCTTTCCTCCTTTCGACGGGCCGGGCGTCAGCCCAGCTCGATCGGCACGAAGAGCTGCCGGTCGTTCCTCTGGATCAGGAGCGCCACGTGCTTGCCGCTCTTGCCGACCTGGTTGCGAAGCTCCTGGGCCGAGTGCACGGGCTTGCCGTTGAGAGACAGCACGATGTCGCCGGGCTGCACGCCCGCGTGGGCCGCGGCGCCGCTCACCTGCTCGACCAGGAGGCCGCCCTTCCCGTCGTTCTCCTGGCGCTCCTCCGGCGTGAGCGGACGGACCGCGAGTCCCAGCCGTCCGTGCGAAGCCGGGCCGGCGTCGTCGTTGCTCGCGACGTTCTCGTCCTTCGCTTCGCCCGTGGAGACGGTGACGGTCTGGTTCCGGCCGTCACGCCACACCTGCACCGTGGACTTCTGCCCCGGCGCGGTGTTCGCGACGAGGAGCGGAAGGTCCGACGAGCGCTCGATCGGGTTCCCGTTGTACTGCAGGATGATGTCGCCCGTCTTCACGCCGCCCTTGGCCGCGGGGCTGTCCGGGTCGACGGAGGCGACCAGCGCGCCGCGCGGCCGGTCGAGGCCGAAGGACTCGGCGAGCGTCGCGTTCACTTCCTGGACGGTCACGCCCAGGCGGCCGCGCGTCACGTGGCCGTGCTTCATGAGCTGGTCCTTCACGTTCATCGCGACCTCGATCGGGATCGCGAACGAGAGGCCCTGGTAGCCGCCGGTGCGGGAGTAGATCTGCGAGTTGATGCCGATCACCTCGCCCGCGAGGTTGAAGAGCGGGCCGCCGGAGTTGCCGGGGTTCACGGCGACGTCGGTCTGCAGGAACGGGACGTAGGTCGCGTCCGGGAGCGAGCGCGACTTGGCGCTCACGATTCCGGCCGTGACCGAGTTCTCGAATCCGTACGGCGAGCCGATCGCGACCACCCACTCGCCCACCTTCGCGTCGCGGGAGTTGCCGAGCTTTACGACGGGGAGGTTCTTCGCGTCGATCTTGATGAGGGCGACGTCGCTTTCCTTGTCGACGCCGATCACCTTCGCCTTGAACTCGCGCCGGTCGGTGAGCCGCACGTTCACCACGTTCGCGTGGTCGACCACGTGCGCGTTGGTGAGGATGTAGCCGTCCGGGCTCACGATGAAGCCGGAGCCTTCGCCGCGCATGGGCACCGACTGGGTGCCGCCCTGCGGGCCGCGGAAGCCGCGGAAGAACTGGAAGAGGGGATCGTTGGGGTCGAGGCCGGGAATCTGGATCTGCGGGCCGTCGTTGTCGGCCACCTTGGCGGTGCCCTCGACCGTGACGTTCACGACCGCGGGGCCGTACTGGGCGACCAGCTCGCTGAAGCCGTTGAGCGGCAGGCTCGACGCGCGCGGGTTCGCGGCGGGAGCGGCCACGCCGGCGGCCGTCACCGGCTGCGCGTGGGCGAGGGCGTAGGGGCCTTCCAGCTCTCCGCGCCAGGCGGCCGCGCCGCCGGCGATCAGGCCGGCGCCGACCAGGGTCGCGATCAGGGTCTTCGATTTCATGTTTCCTCCACTCGAATGGGAAATGACCCGGGCGCAATGCCCGATGGAAGAAAGTGTGGGGAAGGCGGCTTAAGGGGGGCTTAAGGTCGAGAAGCCGGAAAGCCGACCCGCACGCGCAATCCCGTCCCCGCGCTTGAATCGAGCAGCTGGACCTCCCCGCCATGCCGCTGGGCGATGCGCCGGACGATGGCGAGCCCCAGGCCGCTTCCGCTCCCCGTCGTCGCCTCGCCGCGGTAGAACCGGTCGAAGACCCGCTCGCGCTCGGCCGGCGGGATGCCGGGGCCCGTATCCTCCACCTCGAGGAACTGGCCGCTGCCGTCGCTCCCCGCCCGCACCGTGACGCGGCCCCACGGCGTGTAGCGGATCGCGTTGTCGACCAGGTTCTCCAGGAGGGCGCGCAGCGCGTCACGCTCGCCCTGGACCACCGCCGGCGCGGGCGCGTCGACGGCGAGCGAGAGGCCCTTCGCTTCCGCGGCGGCGGCCTGGGCGTCGGCCACGCTCCGGGCGAGCTCCGCCAGGTCCACCGGCGCCTCGCCCTCGACCGGCGCGTCCGGATCCTGCCGCGCGAGGGCCAAGAGCTGCTCCACCACCCGCGTCGCGCGCGCGATGCCCTCCCGCAGCATCCCGTGGGCCCTCTCGCGCTCGGAGGCGTCCTGGGCACGCTCGGCCAACTGGAGCTGGAGCCGCAGGGCCGTCAACGGCGTCCGAAGCTCGTGCGCCGCATCCGCGATGAAATGCCGCTGCTGGGTGAGCGCGCCCCCGAGGCGGCCCAGGAGCCCGTTCAGGGCGGCCACGAGGGGCTGGATCTCCTCCGGGATCCTGCTGTCCGCGATCGGCTCCAGCGCCTCGGGCGTGCGCCGCGCGACCGCCTGCGCGGTGGATTCGAGGAAGCGCAGCTCCCGGCCCACCAGGCGCCAGATGAGGAATCCCATGAGCGGGAGCGCCACCAGGAACGGGATCAACGTCCGCCACGCCGCCGCGAGCGCGAGCCGCCCGCGCTCCGAGAGCGGCTGGGCCACCTGGATGGTGAGGCCCCGCTGCTGGATCGCGAAGACGCGCCACTGGTCGTCGTCGCCCTGCACGTCGCTGAAGCCGATCTGCACCGCCCCGGGCACGCGCAGCCGCGGGTGCGAGTTGTAGAGCCGTGCGCCGTCCGGCGCCCACACCTGGATCACGAAATCGAGCGCCTCCTCGCCCTGCAGCACCTCGGCCAACTGGCTCGGAAGGTAGATCCGGTCGCGCAGCGTCAACGCGAGCTGGCGCAGCTGGTAGTCGAAGAGCTCGTTCGCCTCCTCGCGCGCCTGGAAGAAGACGACGCCCGCGGCGATGAGCCCGCCCGCCAGAACGCTCGAGAGGAGCCAGACGATCAACCGGTGCCGGATCGACATTCAGCCGTCCTTCGCGAGGCTGTAGCCCAGGCCGCGGACGTTGCGGATCAGCGCGGGGTCGAGCTTCCGGCGCAGCGCATGGATGTGGACCTCGACCGCGTTGCTCGCCACCTCCTCGTCCCAGCCGTAGAGCCGCTCCTCGAGCTGCGCGCGCGACAGGAACGCGCCGGGGCGGTCGGCGAGCGCTTCGAGGAGCGCGTACTCCCGCGCCGAAAGGGCCACGTCGCGCCCCTTCCAGCGCACGTGCCGCGCGGCGGTGTCGATCTCCAGCTCGCCCGCGCGCAGCACCGCGCTCCCGCGGCCCGCGCGCCGGCGCAGCACCGCGCGCACGCGCGCGGCGAGCTCGTCCAGGTCGAAGGGCTTCACCAGGTAATCGTCGGCGCCGGCATCGAGGCCGGACACGCGGTCCGACACCGCGTCGCGCGCGGTGATGATGAGGACCGGCACGTCATGTCCTTTATGCCGCAGCGACCGAAGCACGGAAAGCCCGTCGCGGCGGGGAAGACCCAGGTCGAGCAGCACGAGGTCGTAGACGTCGTTCGCCGCCGCGGCTTCCGCCTGCGGGCCGTCGCGCACCCAGTCGACCGCGTGGCCTTCCTGCCGCAGCCCCTCGCGCGCCGCCGCGCCGATCATCGCGTCGTCCTCGACCAGGAGGAGCCGCATCGGCCGCTAGTCCGCCTGCTCGGGCTCCCGCGACCGCACCGCGAGGAGCGCCAGCAGGTCGTCCTTGCGGAAGGGCTTCGCGATCGTGGCGTCGAAGCCGGCGGCGAGCTTGTCCTCGCGGTACCTGGGCGAGTGCTCGAGGCTCGCGGCCACGATCCGGACCGAGTCCGCGTCGCGCGTGATGTGCGAGCGCAGCTTCGGGGCGGCGTCCTTCGCCCCCAGTCCCTTCAACGACGTGTCCGCGATCACGATGTCGTAGAAGTCCTGGTCGAGCGCCGCGTGCGCGTCCTCGAGATCGTGCGCCACGACCACGCTGCAGTCGTGCCGCCCGAGGATGTGGGAGGCGAGGATCTGGCTGTCGCGGCTGGGATCGACCAGCAGGAGCGAGGCGCCCTTCCGCTGCTCGCGCAGCGAGTGCCGTGTCACGAGCGTCGGCGTCTCGTCCGCGTCCACCGAGGCGCCGGTGACCGCGACGATCGCCTCGTTCAGCTGCCGGTCGTTGATCGGGTAGCGCATGTACGCGGCGATCCCGTTCTCGCGGCAGGCAATGGCGTCGCCGGGCTTCCCGTCGGTCGCGAGCATCATCACGAGCGTGGAGGAAAGGCGCGCGTGGTGGCGGATGCGGAAGGCGAGGAGAAACCCGTCCTGCACCGGGAGGCGATTGGAGAGCATCACCAGCGGGACCGGCGTCTTCTCCTGGTCCATGCGCTCGAGGAGCGCGATCGCCATCGCCGCGTTGTCCGCTTCGAGCGGCACCATGCGCCAGCCGCGCAGGAGGTTGGAGAGCGCCAGGCGCTGCTCCGGGTCCGCCGAGACGATGAGCACGGTGAGCCCCACGAGCGACACGTACGTCGGGCGCCGGGGCGCCGGGGCCGCGGGGCGCACGGGGAATTCGACCGTGAACCCGTAGAGCGGGTCCTTCGGGCGCGTGCCCACGGCGATCGTCCCGCCCATGGCGGTCACCATGAACCGCGCGACCGCGACCCCCATCCCGGCATCCGCGGATTCGCGCCCGGAGGCGCCGGACACGAGCACGCCGAAGGAGATCTGGATGCCCGTCTCGGTCGTGTACTCGGGCGTGATGTGGAGGGTCACCTCGCTTCCGGGTGCCAGCGCGAACGCGTTCGCGAGCAGGTTCTTCAGCACGAGCTGCAGGCGCCCCACGTCGCCTTCGAGCGAGTCCACGACGTCCTGCTCCACGCGGATCCGCAGGTTGCAGCCGTGCTCCTCGGCGTCCGGGACCACCCGCGTGATGAGGCTCGCGAGCGCGGGCCGCAGCGCGAACCGCGTCTTCCGCAGCACCACGCCGCCGGACAGGCGCGAGAAATCGACCAGGTCCGCGATCGCCGCCATGGCCGATTCGGTCGAGTCCCGGATGGTGCGGAAATGCTCGACGATCGAGGGCTCGACCTCCATCTGCTCCGCGCGGATCGAGACGGCGGAGACGGCCTCGAGCGCCACCGAGAGCTCCTCGCCGATCTTCTCGATCAACGCGACGCCGGCCTCGTTCCGGGCGACGGCGGGCTTCTCGGGGGCCGCGGGCGGGCCCTGCGGGTACTCGCGCGCGGCCCACACCGCGCCGCCGTAGCCCGACTCGAGGATGATGGGCTCGCGCTCGAGCGCGAGGGCGCGCCCGTCCGCGAGCGTGATCGCGATACTGGCGCTTTCCTCCGGGTTCGCGCGGATCTGCTCGAGCGCCCGGCGATCCACGCGGTGGGCGCGCGCGAGGACTTCGTGCACCGGCAGCCCCGAGAGCGACTGCGGGGCGCTGCCCAGGTCGAGGAGGCGGCAGAAGACCTCGTTCACCAGCTCGACGTCGCCGGGCACGGTCTCGACCAGGGTCGCCACGGGGAGCGCGTCCGTCATCGCGAGGAGCCGCGCGGTGAGGAGGTTCAGCGCGTCCTCGGTCTCGCGCTGCGGGCCGATGTCGCGCAGCACCGCGATCACGCCGGCGGTCTTCCCGCGCGCGTCCAGCGCCGGCTGCAAGGCCGCCTGCACCCAGAGGGGCGGCGCCTTCGGCTTCATCGCCATCTCCGCGTCGATGAACGAGGCGCCGGACTTCCCGTGCATCACCCGCTCGACGTTCTGCTGCACGCGCTTCTGGTCCCCGGGCGCGAAGATCTCCACGAGCGGCGAGCCCTCGATCGATTCCACGGGCCGCACCGCGAGCTGGGAGAGCGCCGCGTTCGCGAAGACCACGCGCCCCTTCGCGTCCGCGATGGCGACCGGAAGCTTCAGCGACTCGACGATGCGGCGGAAATCCTCGATCGGCATGGTGGAGGGAGGCGGGCGCTAGCCCGACTCGCCGGCCCTGCGGATGAGCGAGAGGAGGTGCGCGGTCGCGGGATGCAGGTTCGCGGGCTTCCCGCGGAGCGCCGGAAGCACCTGGCCCGCGAGGGTCTTCCCCAGCTCCACGCCCCACTGGTCGAACGCGTCGATGCCCCAGATGCACGCCTGCACGAAGACCTTGTGCTCGTACATCGCGATGAGCGCGCCCAGGTAGTAGGCGTCCAGCCCCGGGAGGACCAGCGTCGTGCTCACGCGGTCGCCGGGGCATTCGCGCCAGGGCTCGCGCGCGGCGACTCCGGTCATGAGCGCCTGCGACTGGGCGCACGCGTTCGCGAGCAGGATCTCGTGGTGCGACGCCTCGCGCCCCATGGGCCGCGCCGAGACGATGAAGTCGCACGAGATGCGATCCGTGCCCTGGTGCAGCCACTGGTGGAAGGCGTGCTGGCCCGGCGTGCCGGTGCCGCCCCAGATCACCGGGCAGGTCGGGAAATCGACCGGCTCCCCCTCGGATGTCACGCGCTTCCCGTTCGATTCCATCTCGAGCTGCTGGAGATAGGCGGGAAGGCTTTCCAGGCGCGAGGCGTAGCTGAGGACCGCATGGCTCGCCATCCCGAGGGCGTCGCGGTTCCAGAGGCCCACGAGCCCGAGGAGCGCGGGCGCGTTGTGCTCGAGCGCCTTCGACCGGAACTCGAGGTCCGTCGCGTGCGCCCCGGCGAGGAGCTTCTCGAAGCAGGGCATCCCCACGGCGATCGCGACGGGGAGGCCCACGGAGGACCATACCGAATAGCGGCCGCCCACCCATTCCTCGAAGAGGAAGATGTTGCAGGCGGGAAGCCCCCAGTCGATCGCGGCCTCCTCGTTCGCGGTCGCCGCGATCATGTGCCGTGCCGGCGCGTCCGGTCCCAGGGCGGCCACGAGCCACGCGCGCGCGGCGGCGGCGTTCACCATCGTCTCCTGGGTGGTGAAGGTCTTGGAGGCCACGACCACGAGGGTCGAAGCGGGATCGAGGCCCCGCACGGCATCGTCGAATTCGGCGGGGTCGATGTTCGTCACGAACCGGACCTGCGGGCCGTCCGCCTGGGCCCGGAGCGCCTCGACGGCGAGCCGGGGGCCCAGCGCGGAGCCGCCGATGCCCAGCGACAGCACGTGCGTGAAGCGCGCGCCCGTGGCGCCCTTCCACTGCCCGTCGCGCACCGCCTGGGAGAAGACGCGCATCCGCTCCCGATGGCGCTGCACCTCGGGAAGGACGTCCACGCCGTCGACCGCGACGTGCTCGTCGCCGCGGAGCGCGGTGTGGAGCGCGGGGCGCCCTTCGGTCGCGTTCACCCGCTCGCCCGCGAAGAGCCGGCCGATGGCGGCGGGGAGCCCGCGGTCGCGCGCGAGGGCCACGAGGAGCCGGACGGTCTCCGGGGTGATCCGCTGCTTGGAGAAGTCCACCGCGATGCCCGCGCAGCCCGCGGTCAGGGCCGCGCCGCGCTCCGGATCGTCCCGCCAGAGCCCCTCCATGCGGGTCGGGGCGAGCGCGTCGCGGTGTTCGAGGAGCGCCCGCCAGGCGGGAGAGGATGTGAACGAAGTCATGGGGAATCCCGCGGGAACGTCGTGGAAATTCTACCCCAGGGCGAGCCCCGCGACCCCCAGCGCCATCCCGGCCGCGGCGATCGCGCGCCGGGCGAGGTCGCCCTCGCGCAGGAGGTGCGCGCCCATGAGCGCCGCGAAGAGGATCGAGACCTCGCGGGCCGGGGCCACCAGGCTCACGGGCGTGAAGACCATGGCCGTGAGGACGAGGATGTAGGACAGTGGCGACATCACCGCGATCGCGAGCACGGTCTTCCGACGCTCGCGCCACGCGCGCCCGATGGTCCCCGGCGATCGCGCGCGGGTCCAGGGGAGCAGCACCGCCACGCGGAACGCGTTGCAGCCCCAGTCGTAGACGAGCGGCGGGACGAGCCACGCGGCGACGCTCGCCTTGTCCCAGATCGTGTAGCTCGCGATGGTGCAGCCCGTGAGGAGCGCGAACCCCACCGCGTGGCGGGCGTCGCCGCGGTGCCACGCGAAAGGATTTCCGGTGAGCACCAGGGCCGAGGCGCCGATCAGCACCGCGCCCGATATCGCGAGCGGCCCGGGATGCTCCCCCAGCGCCACGACGGCGACGACGATGGACAGGAGGGGTCCGGTGGCGCGGGCGAGGGGATAGACGATCGACAGATCGCCGCCGCTCCGGTATGCGCGATCCAGCAGCAGGAAATACGCGGTGTGGATCACGCCGCTCCCCAGCATGAGGACGAGGTGCATCGGCTGGAAGGCGTAGCCGCGGAACCACACGAGGAGCGCCACGAGCGGCGCGTAGACCGCGAGCGAGGCGGCCGAGGCGGCCGTGATGAGGCCCGCGCCGCCCCCGCTCTTCTTCAGAAGGAAATTCCAGCTCGCGTGGACGAAGGCGGAGAAGAGGACGAGGCCCAGCGCGAGGGCGCTCACGCGCTCAGGGCTTGAGAAGCCGCAGGAGGTCGAGGTACTGCGCGTCCTCCGGCATCACCGCGCCCAGCCGGAGGAGCCCGTCGATCGTGACCGCGCCGGCGTCGAGCGTGAAGTCGCCCGCGAGGATGTTGCCGATCACGTCCTCGATCGGGTAGAGCTTGATCTCGCTCACCTCGCCGTCCTGGTTCGCGGGCTTGAACTCCGGCGGGAGCCACAGGTCGTGCACGAAGAGGATCTCGCGATGCAGGCCTTCCGGCACGGAATACTCGACGCGGACCGCCCCCATGCAGTTCACGCCCGCGAGGAGCGAGGGCGCGATGCCCGCTTCCTCCCACGCTTCCTTGCGCAGCGTCTCATCGACGGTGAGGCCCGCGGCGATGCGCCCGCCCACGAGGTTGTCCATCTTGTCCGGGTCGACGTGCTTGCCGGCGCTCCGGCGGGCGATCCAGGCGTGCACGAGGCCCCCGATGCGCGTGAAGCCGTTCACGTGCGCTCCGTACCCCATCATCCCGAAATGCCGCGTGGCCGCCCGCTCGATGCGCACGAGCTCCGGCGCCGCGTAGTGGTGCGAGACGCTTACGATCTCGTCGCGCCAGCCGCGGATCACGCCGTCCCGCGCGAGCTCGCGGGTCACCTCCGCCATCGCGGCCGTGCGGCCTGCCGTCGTGTCCGGCTTCGCGCGGAGCGTCACGTACGCGGGGTTCACCTCGAAGACGTGGGGCCAGCGCCGGAGCTGGTCCGCGAAGGACGGGCGGAGCCACCCCACTGCGTGCTCCTTCACGTAGAAGGGCAGCACGGGAAGCTCCCGGCCCGAGTGCGAAGCGTGGGTGCAGGCGGCGCGGAGGAACCCCAGGAGGTCGGCGTAAAGGCGCGGTCTCATGAGCCTGTCGGGG
>Ga0068855_100002190_pt1 | contig 24156 bp, 19 predicted proteins | sample KBSCornC52_FD_66592 | JGI IMG/M metagenome (GOLD analysis project Ga0068855, IMG submission 66592) | Corn rhizosphere microbial communities from Kellogg Biological Station, Michigan, USA - KBS Corn C5-2 | ecosystem: Host-associated > Plants > Roots > Rhizosphere > Soil ...
GCCGAGACCGTGCGCTTCAAAGCCGTCCTACCTGAGAACGTGAACTTCACGATCACGGGCGTTTCCGCTTTTTCTCCCGACGGGCGCAAGCTCGCCTTTTCGGCCTCTGGCGCGGACGGTGTTCCGCGCCTGTGGATCCAATCCCTCAATTCGCTGGTTGCACAGCCACTTCCAGGATCGGAAACGGCCGCTGTCCTCATTGCTCTGTTGTGGTCGCCAGACAATCGATATCTCGTCTTCGAAGGCGATGGAAAACTCAAGAAGATCGACTTGTCAGGCGGCCCCCCGCTGGCACTGTGCGACGCGCCCTCGCGAATTGGAGGGGCATCCTGGGGCCGCGACGGCGTGATTCTGTTCTCGCTAGCAGGGCGCCTCATGCGCGTCTCAGCTTCGGGAGGGACTGCGTCTCCGGTGACGGCGAGTCTTCCGGGCGGCGAAGGCGTGGCATATCCGTGGTTCCTGCCGGATGGCCGGCACTTCCTCTACTACCGGTGGTCTCCAAAGTCGGAAATCGCTGGCATGTATGCGGGCAGTGTGGATGCCAAGCCCGAAGAACAAAGCACCCAACGCCTGATGCCGCTCGAACATCAGCCAATGTACGTGCCTTCGCTGGATTCCGGACCAGGAAATATCGTTTTTCTCCGACAGGACACACTGCTGGCCCAGCCCTTCAATGCCAGCAAGCTTCAACTGGGCGGCGAACCACTGCCTATTGCCGAGCGAGTCGGTTCGACAGGGGACTTTGGATTCTATTCCGTATCGGACAGCGGAGCCCTGGCGTACCGAACCGGGTCGACCAGCGGTCTGAACCTTCAACTCTCATGGTTCGACCGGCAGGGAAAAATTACTCCGACTCCGGTTGAGCCGGCCCGCTCCAGCACGGTAAAAGTATCGCCGGACGGCAAGCGGGTGGCGACCGTCCGTACTGATGCGCAGAACAACAGCGACATCTGGATCGTGGACCTCGCAACGGGAGGAAGCAACCGGCTCACCTTCGATCCAGCGTCGGACGGAAACCCGCTTTGGTCTCCCGATGGGACTCAAATTGCGTGGCAATCCACGCGGGGCGGCTTCTGGGGAATCTACCGTAAGGCGTCCAACGGCTCAGGAAATGACGAGCTGGTGTACAAATCCCCGGCCAGTGGCGCCCTTACCGACTGGTCGCGAGATGGACGCTTTATCATATTTCATTCCCCCGGCAAGGAAACCAAGATGGATATTTACGCGCTGCCACTGGGTCCCGGGTCCCCTGAAGATCGAAAGCCGATTCCCATCGTTCAGACGCCGGCAAACGAGTTGGGTGGCTACCTCTCGCCCGACGACCGCTGGATCGCATACTTATCCGACGAATCCGGCAAACAAGAGTTGTACGTTCAGGCTTTCAGCCCGGGAACGAAGCCGGGTGCTACGCCTGTATCTGGAAAATGGATGGTATCCAAGGGTAGCCTCGGCATGGCCCGCTGGCGAGCGGACGGCAAGGAGCTGGTATTTATCGGCGCTGATGGAGGCGTGATGTCCGCGGACGTAGAGGCCGATCCCGTATTTCGCGCCAGCCCGCCGAAACTGTTGTTCACGTTGCCACGCAGTTTGCTTGCACTGTCAACAACTCCCGGGGCTCTCTCCGATGCGACCCGAGACTTGCAGCGGTTCCTCATCAGCGTACCTGCACAAAGCAATGTGCGTCAGGAATTCACGATGGTGCTGAACTGGCAGGCCACGCTTAAACACTGAGATTTTTCCCGTCAGTTTCCACGGACTAAGGTCAATGCGGGGCGAACAAAAAGAGTAGCCCTGAAATTCCAACAAATCTCTTGCAATCAGTAAGAAGCCGGTATAAACTCGCTGAAGTGGCCCAATGTGGGTGAAAGTGTCACGTAATGGCGGACTCGCAACAGAACGGGATGATAGTGGCGGAGCCTCCCCACTCGATCGCCCAGGCGAGCGTCGACGAAAAGGGGCGCTTAAAACTTCCCGCGGAGTTTCTGGAGTATCTGGAAGCGCTCAAGGTCACCAAGGTTTTTATCACCACGTTCGATCAGCGTCAGGCTCGAATCTACCCGATCGAGGTGTGGAAAGTCAACGAAGCGCTGTTTCAGAATTCCGCGGAAAACGCCGCGGCGGCCGAGCGGCTGGCGTTTCTGGCGAAAGTCTACGGGGGCGACGCGGAAATCGACAAATCGGGACGCGTGCTGCTGCCGGCCAAACTGCGCGAGGTTCTGGATCTGGAAAAACAGCCGGTGTGGCTGGACGTATATCACGGCCGGATCAACGTGGTCAGCAAGAAGATCTACGACGAACGCATGCAATTGGCGCAGGCGAACATGTCCGAGGATCTGAAGATGCTCGAGAAAATGGGACTGAAGTAGCGGTTATGTATGCACACGCCGGTCATGCTTTCCGAGTGCCTGGAGTACCTGGCGCTGAAACCGGACGGGGTGTATCTCGACGCAACCGCGGGTTTAGGGGGGCACTCGGGAGCCATCGCGCGCAAGTTGGCGGAGCTCAGTGGCAGCGGCTTTGTGCTGGCCTGCGACCGGGATGCGGAGAGTCTGGAGATGGCCAAGGCGAACACCTTGGACGTGTCCTCGCGTATTCGTTTTCATCAGAGTTTGTTCTCCGAGTTGGGAAAGAGGCTGACGGCAGAAACGGTTTCACAACTGGACGGTCTGCTCGCGGACCTCGGCGTATCACGATACCAGCTTACGGACGGTGGGAGGGGTTTCTCACTGATGGCGGACGGTCCTTTGGATATGCGTATGGGGCGCGACACTCCAGGGACCGCCGCCGACATAGTCAATTTCGAGTCCGAGAAGGAGCTCGCCGACCTGATCTTCAGGTTGGGCGAGGAAAGGAGGAGCCGAAGAATAGCCAGAGCATTGGTGCGGGCACGCCCGATACAGACGACCGGTCAGTTGGCCAAGCTGATCGAAGAGGTCGTGCCCCGCACCGAAAAAATTCATCCGGCGACGCGCACCTTTATGGCTCTGCGCCTCGCCGTGAATCGCGAACTGGAAGAGCTGGACGCGCTGCTCGAATCCATACCCAGGCTGGTGAAGCCGGGTGGACGCGCGGTGATCGTCACCTTCATGTCGCTCGAGGACCGCAAGGTCAAACAAAGTTTTCAGGCCCTAGCGAAAGCGGGCCGGGCGCAAATTCTCACCCGGCACGTCGTGCGGCCTGCGGAAGAGGAAATTCGGAACAACCCACCGTCACGCAGCGCCAAGCTCCGCGCGCTTGAGCTTGTGTGAAGCAGTGGGTGCTGTAGAGAGGGAGCAAGGTCGGGCAAGATGGCAACGCTAGCGACTGCATTAGACAAGCTGTTTGAGAATCAAAATCACCGGGCCGGTGCGGCGGTGCACCGCGAGGCGAGCATGCCCGTCCGTCCGTTCGCCAACGAAGACATTTTCTTTCACGTCAAGCGGATCGACAACAGTCGAGTGGTGCGCGCCGCCGATCCTCAGGCGCGTCAGGCGTGCTGGAAGATGATTGGCTCCGTGTTCGCCGCGGCGGTGCTTCTAGTCGCCGTATTGCTTCCCGGCGCCTATAGCCTGTTGGCCGGGTTCCAGATTCAAGCGCTGCGTCAGGAAGCGCATAAGCTGGCCAATGAACAGGCATCGCTCGAACTGCAGGAAGCCCAGCTGCTTTCGCCCGCTCGCATGCAGGAACTGGCGCGCACGCAGCAGTTTGTGGATCCGCCGCCGCAGAAAGTCGTGTATCTGGATGGTCAGGGGGACGCGCAAGTAGCCCAGAACGCAACGGTTGAGCGTCAAGGAAAGTAAATCTCTTCGAAGAGCGTGCCATGCCCCCACCATCCACTACTCAGCGTCTTCAGTGGCTGCTCTGGGCGCTGCTCGCTTGGGCCGGAATCATTTTCGGCCGCCTGGTCTGGCTGCAGGTAATCCGGCACGATGAGCTGCTTCGCATGGCCGAACAGCAACAACAGAAAATTATCGAAGTCCAGGCGTTGCGCGGATCGATTTTGGATCGAACCGGTCAGCCTTTGGCCAAGACTCTCCCGGCCGATTCCGTGGTCGTCGATCCCCAGAAAATTCCCGATCTCAAGATCGCCGCCGACGTACTCGCGCGCACTCTGGACCTGGATCGCTCCCAGCTATACCAGCGGCTCAAAGGGTATCAAGCGCGTGGCAGTCACTTCATGTGGGTGGCGCGCAAGCTGGACGCCAAGCCGGCCGAGCGCCTGCGCGCTAAGAAGCTTTCCTATGTTGAGTTCCGCACCGAGCTGCGGCGTTTTTACCCGCACCATGAACTAGCCTCGCATGTGGTCGGATCCATCGGCTACGTGGATGGCAGCGATGCGGAGCGCGGCAGCGGGGGGATCGAATCTTCGTTTGAAGAGGATCTGGCCGGACGTCCTGGTGAGGCGCGCGTACTGAACGATGTTCGCCAAACGCCGTATGAATCCTTCGTAACGCGAGCGCCCGAAGCCGGTTCCGATCTGACGCTGAGTATCGATCCCAATTTGCAGTATGAGGCCGAGCGCCAGCTCGACAAAGCCATCGCTTCCAGCCATGCGCGCACCGGTTCCATCGTCGCCATTAATCCGTACACCGGCGATATTCTGGCCATGGCGAATTATCCGCGCTACGACCCCAACCTGCCTCCCAGCAGCGATGCGGATTCCGCGGCGCGCAGTAATCTGGCCATCTCGACCCCTTTCGAGCCCGGCAGTGTCTTCAAAGTTGTCACGCTCTCAGCGGCGCTCGAAACCACCAACTTGACCCCGGATTCCCTGTTCAATTGCGGCAACGGGGTCCTCAATCTGTATGGCCGCCTAATCCACGATACTCACCGCTATTCGATCTTGAGCATGGCCGACGTATTGGCGAAATCGAGCAATATCGGCGCCATTCAAATCGCGCTAAAAACCGGCGAGAAACCGCTCTACAAGTATCAGAGGCTTTTCGGCTTCGGACAGAAAACCGGGATTGAGCTGGCCGGTGAATCGGGCGGCAACCTGCGGGACGTCAAGCAGTGGATGCCGAGCTCGATCGGATCGCTGGCCATGGGCCACGAAGTCAGCGTCACATCTTTGCAACTGGCGGTGGCAGGAGCCGCAATCGCGAATGGCGGCTTGAAAGTGAAGCCCCGCCTGGTGATCGCACGTCAAAAGCCCGGCCAGCTATTGCAGCGTATTCCCGCCGAGCCGCCGGTTCGGATCCTGCGTCCGGAAACCGCCATCACCATGCGCCAGTTGATGGAAGGCGTGGTTCTGCGCGGCACCGGCCGCGGACTCGCGAATCTGAGAGGCTACACGTCTGGTGGAAAAACGGGATCGGCGCAGATTTACGACGCCAAAGCGCACGTCTACACGCATAACTACAACGCAAGTTTCCTCGGTTTTGCGCCAGTGGCTAATCCGCAAATCGTGATCGCAGTCACGCTGAATCACACCACGGGCGGTAGCGCCGGTTATGGCGGACCCGTGGCCGCCCCTGTTTTTCGAGAAATTGCCATGGACGCGCTACGAATGCTGGATGTGCCTAAGGATCTTCCCGAGGAAGATACTAAGCTCGCTCGTCGCACCGATTCAAAGAGCGATCCATCCAACCATGCACCTAAAGATCTGACTAAAGATTCGTTCAGGGCGGGACTATTCACTCCGCCCGGACAACGAACTGTATCCTCCGTCACTCCGCCGCCGGTTCGCGAGGATGCTTCAGTTTCGGCTGAGACATCCATCTCGGATCGGCGGCCTTTTTTGACTGCGAGCGCGGAGAGATCGGGCGGGCCGCGTACTCCTGATTTTTCGGGGAAATCGCTGCGCTCGGTACTGGAGGAATCGGCCGCGGCCGGTCTCTTGGTGGAAGTTCGGGGAAGCGGCCTGGCACGCAGCCAGGACCCGCCACCCGGGACTCCTGTTCGTCCCCACACGCTGCTTCGAGTTCAGTTCGGGCGATGAAACTCAGCGAGCTGCTGGCCGGAGTGACGCTCCGCGAGGCGCTCACGCCGGAACTGGCCGGCCTCGAAGTGGCTGGTCTTGAGTATGATTCGCGCCGGGTTGAGAAGGATTTCGTGTTTTTCGCGTTCGCCGGGTCCCGGGTCGATGGCCGCCAGTTTGCTCAAGATGCACTGGCCAAGGGTGCACTCGCGATCGCCAGCGAACTGGCCAAGCCTGCGGAATTCCCCGGAGTCTGGATCCAGGTCGAGCACGGCCGCCAGGCCCTGGCCATCGCCGCCAACACCTTTTATCAACACCCGGACGAGCGTGTCCACTTTACGGGAATCACGGGGACCAACGGCAAGACGACAACGGCGTACCTGATCGAGACGCTTCTGCGGGCCGCCGCTAAGATCACGGGACTCATCGGAACCATCGAATACCGGCTGGCGGATGAGGTTCGTCCGTCTCCGAATACTACACCGGAGTCGCTGGACATTATCCGTTTTGCCTCGGAGCTCGAGGCACGCGGCGGCACGCATCTGATTACCGAGGTCTCTTCGCACGCGCTCGCACTTGGCCGGGTCCACGGAATCCAGTTTCATACCGCGGTATTCACCAATTTGACTCGTGACCATTTGGACTTTCACGGGACCATGGAGGACTACGGAGCCGCCAAGCGTCAGCTGTTCGCGAAGAAGCCCGGACCTCGTTGGGCAGTGCTGAATGCCGACGATCCGGTGTCTAAAACCATGCAGCCGGAAGGCTCCGACTCACGCACCATCTGGTACGGGCTCACCGAAAGAGCCGATCTGCGGGCGGAGAATATCGTCTCCGGATTCACTGGTTTGGTTTTTGATGTGACCTTCATTCGGGAGGGGGCCGGCCGACGTGCGAAAGTAGAATCACCGTTGTTGGGCCGCGTGAACGTATCGAATATCCTGGCCGCTCTGGGCGCCGGTCTGAGCTATGGCCTGGATTTCGACTCCATGGCGAGGTCAGTCGCTCTCTGCCGCGCGGTGCCGGGGCGGTTTGAACCAGTCGATGAGGGTCAGTCCTTCCTCGTGGCCGTAGACTACGCTCACACCGACGATGCGCTTCGCAACGCGATCCAAACCGCGCGCAGTCTGGCGAAAGGCAAAGTGATAACCCTGTTCGGCTGCGGCGGCGATCGCGATCGCACCAAGCGCCCGCTGATGGGCATGGCGGCTGCCGAGTTGAGCGATTTTGTGGTGCTGACTTCCGATAATCCGCGTTCCGAAGATCCCTTGTCGATCATGAATGACGCGATGGTCGGCTTGCGGCGTTTTGACACTCGGCATGTAGCCCAGCCCGATCGCGGCAAGGCGATTCAACTGGCGATCCAGGAAGCTCAGCCGGGCGATGTTGTGCTGCTGGCTGGCAAGGGCCATGAAACGTACCAAATCCTTAAAGACCATACCATTCATTTTGACGATCGAGAAACGGCGCGCGAGGTTCTTCGATCATTTGGATACAGGAGTCAGAAGACCGAATGAACAAGCCGCTGAAGTGGGTTGCGGCGGAGCTCGGCCTGACCATCCAAAGTGACGCCCAGGTAAGCGGCTGGAGCGTCGATTCACGCACGCTACTTCCGGGGGACTTGTATTTTGCCTTGCGGGGTCCCAACCATGACGGACATGCATTCGTTGACGAAGTGCTAAAGAAAGGTGCGGTTGGAGCCGTCGTGGACCGTGAAGTCGAAACGGAAACGTCCCTTTTGAGGGTCGACGACTCTCTCGCCGCGCTTCAGAAACTGGCGTCCTCAGCGCGAGAGGAATGGGGCGGGGATGTGGTTGGCGTCACCGGAAGCGCCGGGAAAACCACTACTAAGGATGTAATCGCGGAAATGTTGTCGGAGGGATTTAAGACGGCCAAGACGGAAGGGAACCTGAATAACCACGTCGGGCTGCCGCTGTCCCTGCTGCGGATCGACGACCAGGCGCGCATTGCGGTCCTCGAAATGGGAATGAATCACGCGGGCGAGATCCGCGCATTGGCTGAGATCGCCCGGCCCAATGTCGGCGTGGTGACCAACGTCGGCTGGGCGCACATGGAAAGCTTCAACTCGATTGACGGTATCGCCGCAGCCAAGCGCGAGCTGATCGAATCGCTGCCTTCCGAGGGAACCGCGGTTCTGAACGCGGATGACGCACGCGTCGCAGCGTTCGCCGGCACATATAAAGGTTCCGTGGTGACCTTCGGCGAATCCGAGAAGGCGGCCGTCCGCGCCGAAGACGTGAAATTTACTGAAGATGGTGTGACGTTTCGCGTGGGCGCGATTCGCTTCGAAAGTCCCCTGATCGGCCATCACGCCGTGTCAAATCTCCTGGCGGGGATTGCGGTCGCTGGCGTCTATGGAATCACTCCCGATCGCCTGACCACTCGGGTCAGGAACATCCAGCCCGGGAAAATGCGCGGAGAGCGGCTCCGGCACCGGGGGATTCTTGTTTTTAACGATTGCTACAACTCCAATCCAGACGCGGCGCGGGCTATGCTCGCCGTGCTGCGCGATACTCCGGCGAAGCGCAGGATCGCGGTTCTGGGGGAGATGCTCGAACTCGGCCCTTGGGCTGAGCCGCTTCATCGCGACGTAGGTGACTACGCAGCGGCGTGCGGAATAGATGTGCTCGTTGGACTACGCGGCGCGGCCTGTTACATGTTGGACGCAGCCAAGCGATCCGGCCTACGGGCCGACGCCGCATTTTTTTTCGACGATCCCGTCCCAGCTGGCCGATTGGTGCGCTCGCTCGCACAGCCCGGTGATGCAATTTTGTTCAAGGGCTCGCGTGGTGTTCACGTGGAGCGGGCTCTGGAGCAGTTTCTTACCTCTGAGGAAGGAGGGAAAAGCTGATCCATGTTCTACTGGCTCGGATACGAACACTTATATCATCTCTTTTCTCCGTTCCGGATTTTTCAATACGCCACGTTTCGCACGGCGATGGCGAGTCTCACCGCGGTCACGATTTTCGTGCTCTTTGGGCCGTGGTTTATCGCACGGCTACGCAAATTTCAGATCGGACAGCACATTCGGGAGGACGGACCGCAATCCCACCACAAGAAAGCCGGGACTCCCACCATGGGCGGCCTGCTGATCTGCGCTGCGATCGTGACCTCGACGCTGCTTTGGGCTAACCTGCGCGTGCCGGCTGTTTGGGTCGCCATGGCGGGGCTAGTTACTTTTGGGGCCATCGGGTTCTGGGACGATTACGCCAAGCTCAAGCGCAAGCGCAATCTCGGACTTACAGTGCGCCAGAAGTTCGCACTGGAAACATTGGCTGCCATCATCGTAGGAGTCCTGCTGTTAGGCATGAACGCCAGCCGTCTCTACACGATGGAAATCAACGTTCCGTTCTTCAAAGATTTCAAGCCTGACCTGCTGATCCACCCTTGGTTGGGCAATCCTTGGACCTATCCGCTGGCGTTCAGTTTCTTCTTCGCGTTCGTCGCTCTTATCTTGGTGGGAGCATCCAACGCCGTGAATCTGACCGACGGACTGGACGGTCTCGCCATCGGGCTGATGCTGATTGCCGCGGGTGCCATGACGGTTCTGGCGTACCTCGAAGGCAACGCCGATTTTGCACGGTATCTCGAATTGTCGCGTCCCCGCGATGCCTCCGAGCTAGCCATCTTTTCCGCTGCCATGACCGGTGCGTCCCTGGGCTTCCTTTGGTTCAACGCGCATCCCGCGGAAGTCTTCATGGGGGACGTCGGATCGCTGGCGTTGGGTGGCGGGTTGGGAACGGTCGCGGTGTTATTGAAGCAGGAATTGCTGTTGCCGTTTATCGCGGGGGTGTATGTGCTGGAGGCTCTCTCGGTTATTCTCCAAGTCGGCAGCTTCAAATTGCGTGGCAAACGAATTTTCAAAATGGCCCCCTTGCACCATCACTTCGAACAATTGGGGTGGGCTGAATCCAAGGTGATCATCCGGTTCTGGATCGCGGGCCTGCTGATGGCATTATTCGCGCTGACGACCCTGAAGCTCCGATAGATGAGAAAAGCACGATGAAGGTCGACGGTGCGCGGGTAGTCGTGGTCGGGATGGCGCGCAGCGGCGTCGCGGCGGTGGAGTTATTGCTGGAACAAGGAGCGCGGGTGACGGCTGTGGATCAGTCAGCAATGGCAAATCCAAGATTGGCCCAGTTGGACGTGTCCGTCCAGCCCCAGGAAGCTTCTGCCTTCGAGGGAGCGGATCTGGTGGTGCTTTCGCCGGGCGTGCCCGCCGACCTGGAAGTCTTGCAGTCGGTTCGCGGGCGGGGAATACCGGTTGTGGGCGATCTGGAACTCGCGAGCTGGTTCTTGAAGGGCGAAGTGATCGGCATTACAGGTTCGAACGGCAAAACGACGACCACCGCGATGACCGGACACATCCTGCAAGCCAGCGGGATCCCGGTCCAGGTCGGGGGCAATATCGGCACCCCGCCGGCGTCCATGGTGCGAACTTCGCGCGCCGGGCAATGGAACGTACTCGAGCTATCGAGTTTTCAGCTGGAAACAATCTCGACATTTCGAGCGCACATCGGCGCAGCCTTGAACGTTACGCCCGATCATCTGGATCGGCACTATACGTTTGAAAAGTACGCGGCTGCTAAGGCGCGCCTGTTCGAGAATCAGCGACCGGAAGATTTTGCCGTGTTGAATGCCGATGACCCCGTAACCAAGGGCTACGCTGAACAAACCGCGTCCAAGTCCTTGTTCTTCAGTTCGACGAGCAAGGTTCGATCCGGCGCCAACCGGATTACCGCGCTCTGGATTCTAGGTGGCGTGACCAAAAAGCTCGATGTAATCGAGCTCGACGGGCAGCCGTTGATGGCGTCCGAAGAAGTCCCATTGCGCGGCGTTCACAACCTGGAAAATACGATGGCGGCGGCCATTATGGCGAAGCTGGCCGGCGCTACCCACGAGCAAATTCGCACAGCCGTGATGAGTTTCCCGGGCGTCGAGCACCGCCTCGAGTTCGTCCGCGAGCTGAACGGCGTCGCCTGGTACAACGATTCCAAAGCTACTAACGTCGACGCGACGCTCAAAGCTCTGGCGGCGTTCCCGGGCGGGCTGTGGGTGATCCTCGGGGGCAAGGATAAGAACAGCGACTATCGTCCACTGGCTGCGGCGATGAAAGAAAAAACGCGTGGAGTCTTGTTAATCGGCGCGGCAGCCGATAAAATTGAAAATCATCTGCACGGAGAAATATCCACGGTGAAGTGCGGGACGCTGGAAGCCGCCGTCCTTCACGCTCACGCGTCCGCGCACTCCGGAGACACCGTCCTGCTGGCTCCTGCATGTGCCAGCTTCGATCAATTCGAAAACTTTGAGCACCGTGGGCGAGAATTCAAACGCCTCGTAAACCACTTGGGAAAGAATTAATGGCAAGACTCAAGACCGATTGGATCCTGTTCCTGACCATTCTGGCGATGGTCGCTTTCGGCCTGGTGATGGTTTATAGCGCTTCCAGCGCCATCGCGGAAATTCGGAACGGCGCGGCTCCCTATTACTTCGCAGTGCGCCAGTTGGGTTGGGCCCTGGTATCGTTCGTCGTCCTGATGTACTTCAAGCGCATGGATTACCGGCGGCTGAATACGCCCGCGTGGGCCTTTTCCGGCTTGGGGATTGTCCTCGGACTTTTGGTGATGGTGTACTTCTTCGGCTCGCATCACCGCTGGTTTCGTTTCGCTGGCATTGGCTCGTTCCAGCCTTCCGAATTCGCCAAGCCGGCCTTAATCGTCTTTCTGGCATATTTTCTCGACCGGCGTGCGCGCGTCATCAACGATCGCCGCACGCTCCAACAGGCTTTCGTAGCGGTGGCAATGCTGGCAGGGGTCGTCGTGGTTGCCGACCTCGGGACCGCTATGGTCCCCGTGATTACCGCGGTCGTGGTGTTCTGGGTCGCGGGTCTGGAAAAGAAATATATGATCCGTGCCGGGGCAATCGCCGCGGCACTGGGCTCGGTTGCCATCATCTGGAGCCCCTATCGCCTCCAGCGCGTCATCTCTTATGTCGATCCCACCTACTCAAAGATCGAGAAGATCGACACGCAGGGACATCTGCGTGCGTGGATCCAGCGGTCGACCACTGTTCATGATGCCGGTTATCAGCCTCTGCAATCCAAGATTGCGGTAGGAACGGGCGGCGTGTTGGGCGTCGGCCTGACGCAGGGGAAACAGAAGTTGATGTTTCTGCCAGAACCTGACAGCGACTTCATCTACGCGACTATCGGCGAGGAACTGGGTCTATGGGGTACCACTGCGGTGCTCTCCGGATTCATCGTGATTTTGTGGCGCGGCGCGCGCTTGTTCGTTCTGGCGCGTGACGATTTCGGGAAATATCTTGCACTGGGCGTCACGGTGGCGATAGTGGTCCAAGCCTTCATGAATATCAGCGTGGTCCTGGACATGGGGCCGACCAAAGGATTCCCTCTGCCGATGATCAGCCTCGGCGGAAGCTCAATGCTGAGCACCCTGACCTGCCTGGGAATGTTATTGAGCGTAAGCGAACATGAAGGATGAAGCCCGATTCCAAGCCGGCGTCCTTCGTAATGGCGGGCGGAGGTACGGGCGGCCACGTGATGCCGGCTCTAGCCGTGGCGCGCGAACTGCGCGCGCGGGGTCACTCGGTGCGTTTCATCGGAACACGGCGCGGCCTGGAAGCGAAACTCGCTCCGGCGGAGGGCTTTCCCATCGAGTGGATCGAAATCGGGGGATTGAACCGCGTGGGATTGCGGAAAACCCTCGTCACCTTGGCGGAACTGCCTTTCAGCGTGTGGGGGGCTTCCCGCCTGCTGGATCGCGATCGTCCCACTGCAGTCTTCTCGATGGGAGGATTTGTGGCTGGTCCGGTTCTGCTGGCGGCTCTCTGGAAACACGTCCCCGTGGTAGTGATGGAGCCGAATGCCATCCCGGGATTCACCCACCGCAAGTTGGCGCGTTTTGTGGCGCGCGCGCTGGTGAGTTTCCCCGAAACGGCCAAGTGGTTCCCGGCAGGTGTTACCGAGGTGACCGGAATGCCGGTGCGCGAAGAATTCTTCGCGATCCCTCCCAAGCCGCGCAGCGACAAGCTGACGATCCTGATCACCGGCGGCAGCCAGGGCTCGCGGACTTTGAATCGGGCGGCTCAGGAAAGCTGGGAGCTTTGGGAGAAAGGCGCCGTGCGTCTGATCCATCAGACCGGTCCGAGAGCCTACGAACAACTCGCTCCGGGATTCCGGGCATCCGGAATCGATGGCGAGATCTCGGCATTCCTGACGGATATGCCGGCTGCGTTTGCGTCCGCGGATGTGGTCGTCAGCCGAGCAGGCATGAGCACGGTGAGCGAATTGGCTGCGGCGGGCAAGCCGTCGATCTTGGTGCCTCTGCCGACTGCCGCCGATCAGCATCAGTTGCGCAACGCCGAGGCGATGGAGCGAATCGGCGCCGCGCGAATGGTTTTGGATGCGGAGTGCAGCGGACAACGCTTGGTGGACGAAGTCCTGCGCTTGTCGCAGAGTCCGAATCTGCTCAATCAAATGGGTCAAGCCGCGCGAAGGTTCTCGAAGCCCGACGCCGCCCGTCGAGCGGTAGAAGTATTGGAGTCGTTCCGGTAAAAATGTCGTGTTGACACCGCGCAAAAAAGCCGAAACAATACATTAATAAAATGTTTTTCAAGCCTCAGCCTGTCCACTTCATCGGTATCGGTGGAATTGGCATGAGCGGATTAGCCGAAGTTCTCCTCGAATTGGGTTATCGCGTCAGCGGGTCTGACGCGAAACTTTCACCTATAACCGAGCGTCTGGCCGTGCTCGGAGCCGTGATTCATGAAGGCCACGACGCCGCGAATGTCGCCGGCGCGAATGCAGTTGTAGTAAGCTCCGCGGTTCGCCCCGACAATCCGGAAGTCGTGGAAGCCCGCCGCCTGGGCTTGCCAGTAATCCCGCGCGGCGAGCTGCTGGCTGAGCTGATGCGCCTGAAGTTCGGCATCGCCATCGCTGGAAGCCATGGAAAAACCACGACGACATCGATGGTCGCAGCCGTTCTGATCCATGCCGGCCTCGATCCGACTGTGATGGTCGGCGGACGTGCGGCGGTGCTGCGCGGCTCGAATGCGCGCGTGGGCGTGGGCGATTATCTGGTGGTTGAAAGCGACGAGAGCGACGGGTCTTTTCTGAAGCTCGCACCGATTCTGGCAGTGGTCACCAACATCGATCGCGAGCACCTGGATCACTACAAAGACCTGGATGAAATCTGCCGGGCGTTCGTGGAATTCGTGAACCGAGTGCCATTTTACGGCGCAGCGGTTTTGTGCCTGGACGATGAAAACGTCCAGTCGATTCTCCCGCGAATCAATCGCCGCGTGGTCACCTACGGCGCCAGCGCCCAGGCGGATCTGCGCATCACCTCCTGCTCCACCGGCCACATGGCCAGCGAATTCCATCTGGTTCATGGCTCGTTAAACGAAGGGCGCGATCTGGGATGTTTCCGCCTGAATGTGCCGGGGGCGCACAACGTGAGCAACGCCACCGCCGCCGTCGCCATTGCACTCGAACTTGAGATCCCGATTGAGATTATCCGCGAGGCTCTGGCGGGGTTCAGCGGTGTGGATCGCCGGTTTCAAGTGCGCGGCGCAGAGGCCGGGGTCACCGTAATCGATGATTACGGCCATCATCCTACCGAGATCCGCGCGACTCTGGCTGCCGCTCGCGCTTGTCGCTACCGCCGCATTCATGTGCTCTTCCAGCCGCATCGCTATACTCGGACGCAGGCCCTGATGGACGATTTCGCGCGCGCGTTTCACCAGGCCGACACGGTCCATCTAGTCGATATCTATACGGCGTCGGAGCTTCCGATCGAAGGTGTCAGTTCGCAAGTGTTGGCCGAGCGATTGCAGACTTTCGGCCATCGCGGCGCTGTTTATTCCGGAAGCATGGAGGCGGGCATTGAGTCTGTTGTCAAAGCCGCCGAATCTGGCGATGCCATCGTCACGCTGGGCGCCGGCAATGTCTCGCAGGCCGGCAATGTGATCGTCGAGCGATTAAGGAGCCGACGTTAGCGTGGCACGCAAATCTTACGAAGGAACGGGGGTATTGCCGGGGTTGGAAGAAGACGCCCGGCCAGCACCCAAGAAGAGTACCGCTAATTCCGCGCGTAAGCCGCGAGTTTCAGCGCCGCGTCTGATCGCCCTGTTCGTGACCGTGGCCGTTGTACTGAGTGCGGTTCTCTTGGGCCTGCACCTGATCGACCAGTTCTTAATAATGGATCCGCGTTTCGCTCTGGGAGGGCCCGGTGAGGATTCCTCGCTGCAAATTTCCGGAGCCGCCCACATCTCTCGCCCGGCGATCGAAAAGATTTTCGCCGACGATGAGGGCGTCAGCGTCTACCTGATTCCGCTCGCCGAGCGCCGTGACGCGATCCGCGAAGTGGCCTGGGTCCGGGAAGCATCGGTGGCGCGGGTCTGGCCAAATCGCTTGATCGTCCGCATACAGGAGCGTACTCCGGTCGCATTTGTTCAGTTGAATGCCTCCCGGTTCGGCCTCATTGATGCCCAAGGTGTGATTCTTCCGCCAGCCACAGACCGGTTTAAACTTCCGGTATTGTCAGGCGTACGGGCGGGGGATCCCGTTGTCAAGCGTCGTGAAGGTGTGCAGCGCATGCTGCGCCTGACCGCGGATTTGGGAGACGCGACCGCTAACATCTCAGAAATCGACGTATCCGATGGCGACAATCTCAAGGTCTCGCAGCCCTACGACGGGCGTTTTCTCACGTTGCTCCTCGGAGATCGCAATTTTAAAGCGCGGTACGGGAATTTCTTGAGCCATTATTCGCAGATCCAGCAACGGCTCCCCGGCGCGGCAGTTTTGGATTTGCGACTGGAAGATCGCATTACGGTGGTGGAATAAGTATGCCTGGTAAGACACAACTTGCGGTGGGCCTGGATGTTGGAAGCTCGCGCACGCGCTGCGTGATATGCGCTCTTCAAGGCGATCATCTTCGTTGTCTGTCGTACGGGCTGGCGGTTTCCAGCGGCTGGACCAAAGGCCGCATCACCGACCAGGACGCTGTCGCCGAATCCATCCGCGCTGCCGTGGCCGACGCCGAGAGGGGCGCGAAAGTGTCCGTTGAAGCGGCCACCCTAGGTATCGGCGGGCGATCCATTCAGGGCGCTCACGGCCGCGGCTTGTATGAGTTCGGCCGTCCCCGCGAGATCGACCAAGACGATCTGAGTTACGCCGTGGAGCTGGGGGCCGATGTGGCGCTCGAACGCGACCGGATGGTAGTGCACGTCGCTCCGCAGGACTTCATCCTGGACGGCCGCGCGGGGTTTCGTAAGCCGACTCGAGGCGTGTGCTCGCGTCTGGAAGCCAATGTTCATCTGGTGACCGCATCGGTTCAGGAGCATCAGGCGCTGATCGCGTCGGCGCACCTCGCGCATTTGCCCGTTGAAGAGACCGTGTTCGAGCCGATGGCCTCGGCGTACGCCTGTGTGGGGCCCGAAGAGCGCGCCCGCGGCATTGCCATTGTCGATATCGGCCGGGAATCGAGCGGTCTAGTGGTCTACGACGGCGAAAAATTGATCCTGGCTTCCAGCCTTCCGGTCACCGCCGATCACTTTACGCGCGATATCGCCTGGATGCTCAAGGTCGATTACGAGGATGCCGAAATCCTCAAGCAGCAGTATGGCTGCGCCATGCTGGGCCTGACCGCCGAGTCGACACTGATCGAGATCCCGTCGGCGGAGGGCCGTCCGGCGCGAGAAGCGCATCGCAGCGAGCTGATCGAGGTGTTGGACGCTCGCGCCGATCAGTTGTTCGGTTTCGTGCGGGCTGAAATTCAGCGCGCCGGCATGGATCGGAACCTTCTCGAGGGCGTGGTGCTCACGGGCGGCGGCGCCTTGCTGCCGGGTATGTGGGATATGGCGGAGAAGAAGCTCGACTGCACCGCCTGTTTGGGCTTGGCGAAGGGGATTGGAGATTGGCCGGAGGAACTGCGCAGTCCCGTATGGGCGACAGCCGCCGGCCTGGCGATGTATTCGGCAAAGTTGAAGCTGCACCGGCCGCCGCAGGGGCGCAGCCGGGGCCTCATGGGATTGGTGATGCGATGAGCGAACCGCGCGGTAAGAAGAACGTCAAGAAAGAGGATTCCATGGCACTCGATGCATTGAAGTTCGTGATCCAGGAAGAAGTTGCGCCTCGGACCCGCATTCGGGTCTTCGGCGTGGGCGGAGGCGGCTCCAACGCTGTGGCGCGCATGCTGCAGGAAGGACTCGTGGGAGTCGAATTCTGCGTCCTGAATACGGATGTACAGGCACTGGCTTCCTCACCCGCGGCGAGTAAACTGGCGATCGGTTCTAAGGTCACCAACGGTCTGGGCGCGGGCTCCGATCCCTCGGTCGGGCGGCAAGCTGCGCTCGAGGACACGGAAAAAATCATCGACCTTCTGGAAGGGGCCGACATGGTGTTCGTGACCGCAGGCTTGGGCGGCGGTACCGGCACCGGAGCTGCGCCGGTGGTTGCGTCTCTGGCGAAAGAGCTGGGCGCGCTCACCGTGGCCGTGGTGACCAAGCCGTTCGCGTTCGAAGGATCCAAGCGCCGCAAGCAAGCTGAGCAGGGGTTGGCCGAGCTCGGCGGCGTGGCCGATACCGTGATCGCGATTCCCAACGATCGTCTGCTCGACCAAGCGTCGTCGGATACGAGTATCTTCGATGGATTTCGCCTTGCGGACGATGTTCTGCGGCAGGCAGTGCAGGGGATCAGCGATATCATCACCACGCCTGGCCTGGTCAACCGCGATTTCTCGGATATCCGCAGCATCATGGTCGGCATGGGTTACGCCATGATGGGTACCGCGACCGCCACGGGTCCCAACGCCGCCGCGGCGGCCGCCGAAAAAGCCATCGGCTGCCCGCTTCTCGATGAAGGTGGTGTGCGCGGGGCACGCGGTGTGCTGGTGAACATCACCGGCTCGCGCGGTCTCGGCCTGCACGAAGTGAATAAGGCTTGCACTCTGATCCGTGACGCCGCAGGCAATGAAGATGTCGAGATCAATTTCGGAGTGGTGTTGAATGAGGCTCTGGGAGATGAGGTGAAGGTCACCGTGATCGCCACCGGCTTTGAGCGCGCCGGGTTGCCGACGATTATTCGGCGTCCCCGGACGACGCCGGTAATCACTGAACATGCGGCGATGCCTGAGGCGCTCCGAAACGAGCCTCCGCGCGCCGATCCGCCTCGTACCGAGGTCGTAATGGAGCCGGTAGCGCCAGAACCCGTGTATGCCGAGCCCGTCCCGGTGGAGATCGCGCCTGAGCCGCAGCATCCCCACTACGACGAGCCGCCGATGGCCGCGGCGACCCATGCCAACGGACCATCCGAGCCGCTGTTCGATGATCTGGACGTCCCGGCGATCCTGAAGCGTGACCGGCGCTTCGTGCAGTAAGTTTCGTGCGGTAAGTTAGGTTAGTAAGCCGGCGTCAAAACTGATATTCCGCCGGAGTGATCCCTTTGGCGCGTAGGTACATCTCGGCGGAGGCCCGGTGATGCGTGGTGTGGTCCATCAGGAACATCAGTAGTTCCAAGCCGGTCATGGAGCCCTCCGCACTTTTATAGGTCTTCGATATCTGCGCTGGAGTGAGTTTCGATACTTTGTCGATCGAAGCGTCAAACGCCTGCCGCACATACGCCAGTACGTCCTTCTTGTTCATGGAGGCCGGATTGCCGGGATTGGGCTTATCGTTGGAAAAGGGAGCGAGAAACCCCGCCTGCTCCTGCGCCAGATGCGTCATCTGCTCGGCAAAGCTCATCTGCGGAGGGGTGAGCTTAAAGCTGTAATCTGCCTCCGGCATTTGATCCGCAACCTTAAGGGTGAAATCGCGCGAGGTCTTCAAGTGCTTCAATACCACCGCCTTGATATCGACTTGCGCAAACGCGGGTAGACCGGCCAGGGCGATGCAGGCCAGCGTGGTTCTAGCACTCAAAAATCTGGAAGGCATGAGCTACTCCTCGTACAGATTGTATCGACTATGCAGCCGGAACCCGCGCGCGTTCAGCCGGGTTTAGGACTTCCCGGCGGCATGGCGGCGCGCCCTTGCAGGCCAAAGTTTGGTCATGCAAGCCCGCAGTTGCAGGATGGCTCGCGATCTGATCCGGGATATTCGCGACTCATGCAGGCCGATGATCTTGGATATTTCCTTCGGCTTGAGCTCGTCGCGATAGTACAGGCTCAGCACGGTTTGGTGGATCTCGGGCAATCCTGAGATGGCCGCGGCCAAAGTGCGCCGCAGCTCGCTGCGTTCGAGCACGGCGGAGGGCAGCTCGCTCGGGTCGCCGGAGAGGAAATTGAGCAAATCCCGTTGCTCGGAATTCACGGATTCTTCCGTATCCAGCCTTCCAAGATTCAGCGTGCGGACGTGCACCTGCCACTGGCGATAACAATCGACTGTGATGTTGAGTTCGGAGGCGACCTCCTGCTCGGTTGGCGCGCGATGCAAACGTTGCTCCGTGGCGGCGATGGCGGCTGCAATCTGCTTGGAGCGCTTGCGCAGCTGGCGCGGCGCCCAATCCAGACGCCGCAGGCTATCCAATATCCCGCCTCGGATCTTGTGCTCGGCATACGCTCCCAGCTGCACGTGGCGCGACGGATCGAAGCGGTCGATCGCCGAAATGAGCCCTACGATGCCAGTGGACACAAGATCATCCAAGCTTACGTTCTCGGGTAGACGTCCATGAATTCTGCGAGCGAGCAGACGGACCCGGGGCAGATGCTGCAAGATTAAGGAGTGGCGCTCTTCAGCAGACAGGGTTTGGCTATTAAAACGTGGATCGTGCAAATTTTTTACTCACTTCAATCGGGCGATTCAAACCTACTGAGGGGAACCCTCCGACCTAGCAATCGGCTGACCACATTTGTGCGAGAACAAGTTCTCTGGATGCACTGCTCGATGCGGTATGACATTCGTGTCCGGAAACTTCTGGGCGGGAGAAATTTCCGAGACCGAAAAATATTCCCGACTGTGTGTGGTATTCAAGTAGAGTTATGACCCAACTCACACGGCGCCAGTTCGGAGCTCCGATGGGAGCAATGCTCCTCCTAGGTACGCAAGCGCAGCGCCTATTCGGCATATCCGCGTCCACTAACGCGATCGACCGGACCCTGCGTGAAGGCATAGAGCGCAGAAAGATTCCCTGCGTCGCCGCGATGGTCGCCACGCCGGATAAGATCCTCTATAGCGGGGCGTTCGGTAAACGCGATTCCATTTCGGGACTCGATATTCAACCCGATTCTATTTTCCAGATCGCTTCCATGACCAAGGCGATCACCTCCGTCGCTGCGATGCAGTTGGTCGAGCGCGGAAAGCTGAAGCTAGACGAGCCGGTAGCGAAGCACCTTCCCGAACTGGGTAAGCTCGACGTGATCCAAGGGTTCGATGCCGCTGGGAAACCAGTGCTCCGTCCGGCGACGAAACCCATCACGCTGCGGCATCTGCTCACCCACACCTCCGGATTCGCCTATCCCGTGTGGTCCGCGGAGATGTTCAAGTATACGCAGGCCACTGGGCCACTCCCTCCAGGCGTCGTCGCTCCGCTGGTACCTCTGGTGTTCGAGCCGGGCACACGTTGGCAGTACGGCTACAGCGCCGATTGGACCGGACGTCTGGTTGAGACGGTCAGCGGGCTGAATCTGGAACAGTATTTTCAGCGCAATATCCTTGGGCCTCTGGGGATGAATGACACCACGTTCATTTTTCCGAAGGACAAGTTCGATCGCCTGGTGAGCCGGTCACAGAGGCAGAACGGAGGCCCGCTCCAGGAAGTCCCCCGCGCGATTCCCCCGAAGCCGGCCGCGTTCAACGGCGGCGGAGGCCTGGTTTCCACCGCCCCCGATTACATCCGGTTTATGCAGATGATTCTGCGCTACGGACGGTCGGGAGTTCGCGACGAGATTCTCAGTGCGAAGTCTGTGGAGCTGATGAGCATGAATCAGATCGGCGATCTGGGCGCGGGACGATTGAAGTCCTTTCAGCCCGACACCTCGAGCGATGTGAATCTGCACCCCGGAGCCGTCGACAAGTGGGGTCTGGGCTTCCTCATCAATACGGTCGCGTATCCGGGCGGCCGATCCGCGGGTAGCCTGGCGTGGGCGGGTGTATACAACACGTTTTACTGGATCGACCCGTCGCGCGGGATCTGCGCCGTGATTATGATGCAGTTCTTGCCGTTTGTGGATAAGGAAGCGGTGGGTTTGTTAAGCGACTTCGAACACTCCGTCTACGCAAATCTTTAATTTGCGTTTATTCGCGTTCATTGGCGGCTAGGAGATGTAAGACTACGCTCCGCCGTTGCGGACCCGAGCGGTGCTCGAACACATAGATACCCTGCCACGTCCCCAGCGCCATCCGCCCTCCGATCACAGGGATTGATAGGCTGGTCTGCGTGAGTGCAGAACGTATGTGCGCGGGCATGTCGTCCGGACCTTCTGTATCGTGCCGGTAGCCGTATTTCTCCGGAGCGAGTCGTTCGAAAAAATCCGCGAGGTCGAGCACGACGTCGGGATCCGCATTCTCTTGAATCACCAGCGACGCCGAGGTGTGCTGGATGAACAGAGTCAGCAGGCCGGTATCGGCTTTGGTTGAGGCTAACCAGACCGCGACTTCACGTGTGCACGGGTACAGCCCCTTGCCGCGCGTGCGGATTTCCAAAGTATGATGCAACTTATTCTACGGTGACGCTCTTGGCCAGGTTGCGAGGTTGATCGACGTCGCATCCGCGCCGAACGGCGATGTGATAGGCGAGCAACTGCAGCGGAACAACCTCCAAAATTGGCAGGAGCAGTTCGTGCGTCGTGGCGATAGGAATCACGTGGTCGGCGGTCTTGACCACTTCCTGGTCGCCTTCGCACGCCACCGCGATCACCTTGCCCTCGCGCGCCTTTACTTCCTGGATGTTCGAAAGCGTCTTCTCATACAGCAGGTGGCTGTTTTGATCCGCAAAGTCGCGTGTAGCCAGCACCACCGTGGGAAGATTTTCATCGATCAACGCGTTCGGTCCGTGCTTCATCTCGCCCGCGGGATAACCTTCGGCGTGGATGTAGGAGATTTCCTTCAGCTTCAGCGCGCCTTCGAGCGCGATGGGGAAATGAATGCCGCGGCCGAGGTATAGGAAATCGGAAGAACGGAACAGCAATTTCGCCAGATCCTCATATATATGGTCGTGGCGCAGGATATCTTCCATCTGGCTCGGCAGGTGCGTAAGTTGCTCCACCAGACGCTTCGATGTAGCTTCATCCAGCACTTCGCGCTGCTGGCCCAGGTACATCGCGAGCAGAAACAGGGCCGTCAACTGGCAGGTGAACGCCTTGGTGGACGCGACGCCGATCTCGGGGCCCGCGTGGGTGATCAGCGTGCCGGCCGCCTCGCGCGTAATCATGGATCCGACCACATTGCAGATGGCGAGTGTTTTCGAACCCTTGCTTTTCGCTTCACGCTGCGCCGCCAGCGTATCGGCCGTCTCACCCGATTGCGAAATCACGACCGTTAGCGTGTCCTTGCCGACCAGGGGATCTCGATAGCGGAATTCGCTGCCGTAGTCCACTTCGACCGGCACTCGTGCCAGCCGCTCGATCATGAACTTTCCGGCGAGAGCAGCGTGCCAGCTGGTTCCACAGGCCACAATGCGCACCTGGCGGAATTCTTTGAACTCCTTGGCGGAGATGTCCATTTCGTCCAGGAAAATACGGCCTGACTCTTGCCCTACACGTCCCAGGGTCGTGTCCCGCACCGCGCGCGGCTGCTCATAGATTTCCTTGAGCATGAAATGCTTGTAGCCGCCCTTTTCCGCCATGATGGGATCCCAAAGAATGTGGGAAACCTGGCGTTTCACAGGGCGTCCGTTGAAATCGGTCAGATGCACGCCGTCTCGTGTGAGGATGGCCATGTCGCCATCCGCGAGGAAAAACATATCGCGGGTATAACCCAGGATTGCGGGTACGTCGGAAGCCACGAAATATTCGCCGTCACCTAACCCCACGACCACCGGCGGTCCGGAGCGCGCAGCGACGATTTTGTTGGGATCTTTCCGCGAGATCACGCTAAGCGCGAACACGCCGGTCAACCGTTTCACCGTATCGCGGACCGCGCTCTCCAGATTACCGTCGAAATATTTTTCGACCAGATGGGCGATGATCTCCGTATCGGTCTCGGTGACGAATTTGTGCCCTTCCTCGACCAGCTGCTGCTTCAGAGCCAGGTAATTCTCGACGATGCCGTTATGCACCACGACGATATCGCCGTGACAATCGCGATGCGGATGGGCGTTCTCTTCGGTGGGCCTTCCGTGCGTCGCCCAACGGGTGTGGCCGATTCCGTAGGATCCTTCCACCGGATTCAGACGCAGCACTTCTTCGAGGTTTCGCAGCTTGCCTTGAGCCCGCCGCACCCCCAGGCAGTTGCCCTTTTCGAGCACCGCAATGCCGGCCGAGTCGTAGCCGCGGTATTCCAGCCGCTTCAATCCGTCCAGGATGATGGGAACCGCCGCCTGGTCTCCGATGTATCCAACGATTCCGCACATAATTAGTCTAGGATCTCCATTAGTCTAGGATCTCCACCCGGTAGTCTTCCATGACGGGGTTAGCCAGCACGTCGCGCGCCACTTGGTCCATTTCCTGCTGAACCTTTTCCTTGGGCGTCCCTGCCTGAATTTCGATATCGAAAAACTTGCCTTGGCGCACCGCTGTTATGGTCTTATGCCCTAACCCATTCAGCGCACTCTGGATGGTTTGGCCTTGAGGATCGAGCACGGTGGTCTTATAAGAGACGTAGACGCGAGCTTTCATAACGTAAGACCATTGTAGTGGGTTATCATGCAGTCTTAGGGAGAAGCGTTTATCGTAAAAGGCTGGGTACTTGCGTCGTCTAGTACTGGGAACGCCACACTGCTGGCGACCGAGAAGACCCGTCTCCTGATTGACGCCGGCCTGAGCCGCAAAGATACGTTCGAGCGTCTGGAGCGGATCGGCATTTCGCCCCGGTCTCTGACGGCGATCCTGATCACTCACGAGCACAGCGATCACGTTGCCGGCCTGGCGGTGTTGGCCAAGCCTCGCGACGGCGTGCAGATCCCGGTCTACGTTTCGCGGCTCACCGCGCCCTGCATCCCGTGGGGCGATTGCGTTCCGAATCTCCAGTTGTTCCAGGCCGGATCGGCATTTATGATCGGGGATATCGAAGTGACCAGCTTTACTATCCCCCACGATGCCGTGGACCCCGTGGGATTCTCGTTTCGA
>Ga0068855_100002197_pt1 | contig 24123 bp, 25 predicted proteins | sample KBSCornC52_FD_66592 | JGI IMG/M metagenome (GOLD analysis project Ga0068855, IMG submission 66592) | Corn rhizosphere microbial communities from Kellogg Biological Station, Michigan, USA - KBS Corn C5-2 | ecosystem: Host-associated > Plants > Roots > Rhizosphere > Soil ...
CCATGAACGCGACGGCATCGCCGACATGGACGTCCGCATCACCGTGCACGATCTAGGCGAGCTCTCGCACGTCCTGGCGCGCATTCAGGGGCTGCAGAATGTGATCAGTGCGAGGAGGAAAAACTAGATCGGCGGCTGGTGGTCCGCCGCGGCCAGAATCGGGAGCGTCGTATGGCCAAGGCTGCAGATTTCTTCTTGTCTGTCCGCGGACGGCGGACCGCAGACCGCGGCCTTTCAACTCCTCTGCAACTTTTCCTCTCCTCCCGTGTCCTGCGCCAAACCTGACGACACTGCCGTGCAGACACACCCACCAGGGCTTGGCCCTACTAAAGACTTCGCTGCATTCATGCGTGCCTATGAAGACATGGTGTTCACTACGGCCGCCCGCTTGACGGGTAACGATGCGCAAGCCGAGGACATTTCCCAGCAGGTGTTCTTGAAAGCCTATGAACACTTTGCCGAGCTCACGCACAGTCCCACGCCCGGCGGTTGGCTGAAAACGGTCGCGACCAATCTGTCTTTGAATCATCTTTCGCGGTACCGCAAGCGTTGGCGCTTCTTTTCCGAATTGCGCCCGGCGGACAGCGACGATGAACCCGAATTCGATGTTGCGGGAACGGATTGCGTCGTGGAGAACGTCGGCGCCAATCTCGATCGGGCCGCGATCGAGCAAGCACTCGCGCAGCTCCCGGATCAGCAACGCATTCCGTTGGTGCTCTTTCATTTCGAAGACATGCCTTATGACGAAATTGCGAGCCGGCTGCAGATCTCGCTGTCCAAGGTGAAAACCGACATCCTGCGCGGCCGTGCGGCGCTCGCGAAGGTTTTCAACGCAGCCGATTTCGCGTTCGATTGAACGATATGCCTATGAACACTCCTCACGATCCACAGCATCTCGAACAACTGGTCGATCGCGTACTGCGCGATCAGCCGCTGCGCAAAGCGCCCGCCGGTCTTGCCACTCGGGTGATGGCGGAACTCGCGCATCGCTCTTCTTTGCCTTGGTGGCGCAAGAGTTTCGGGCATTGGCCGGCGGCTGCACGCATCGTTTTCATCGCTGCATTGCTTGGAGTGATGGCGATCACACTCAGTCTCGTGTCGATCGCAACCCAAACGTCGCTGGGGACCAGTGCGATTGCACAAGCGACAGCGCCGCTCGGATGGCTTACGAACGTGCTTGCGATCTCGACCTTCTTACAACATCTCCTGACGGCGATCGCGCAAGCCGTGCCGCCGACTTATCTATATGGGGCAACCGCTTTCATCATCGCGCTCTATTTGCTGGTGTTCAGCGTGAGCGCCGCTGCGTATAGAACTCTCAACTTCAGTCGCTGACGCCACCATGGGCAACACATATTCATTGAGTCGATGGTTATCCGCAGTTGTATTTGCGGTATTGGTAACGTTCGCCCTCGCCTGCCGCGCTCAAGACAGCGCACCTGCGGATTCGGGAGCGCCTGTCACGGTCCAGTCGCAAGACGACGATTGGCACGGCCCCGATCATGAATGGCGCCACAAGCATCACCGTGGCGACAAGGCCATCGTGACCATCGGCCACGATTCGCACTTGGCCGCGGGCGAGACTGCAGACAGTGTGGTTTCCATCATGGGTTCTTCGACGGCCGAAGGTGATGTTGCAGATGCAGTCGTTTCGATCTTCGGCAACACACGCGTGAGCGGCACGGTGGGCGATGCAGCCGTTGCAGTGTTCGGCAATACGTATGTCGATGGCAAAGTGCGGGGCGATGTCGTTGCGGTTTTCGGCAATGTCGAATTAGGCCCGGAGGCCGAGGTCGGCCATGTCGTCGCTGTGGGCGGCGTCACCAAACGTGATCCGCAATCCACCGTACACGGCGGCGTCGAGAACGTGGGCTTCGGTGCCGCGCTGGGCGACTTCACTGGCTTACGCACGTGGTTCGAACGAGCGTTGCTACTCGGACGGCCGCTCGCCTTCGGCGATCATTTACTGTGGGTTTGGATTGTCGCTGCGAGCTTCTTGGCGCTCTACGTGCTTCTCGCGGTAGCGTTCCCAGGCGGCATCGAGCGATGCGCACGCACCTTTGCAGACTACCCAGCACACTCGATATTGACGGCGATTGCAGGCGCATTACTCGCACCGATCGTCATGATCCTCTTGTGCGTCACCGTCATCGGTATTCCGGTCGTGCCGTTCTTTGCAATGGCGCTCGTTGGCGCGACGCTGTTTGGCAAAGCAGCACTGCTCGCGTGGATCGGTCAAAGAATCCTCGCACCCTTGCGCGGCAGCGCGACGACGCATCCAGCATTGGGCGTGCTGATCGCTGGCATCATCGTGACATTCATTTATCTCGTGCCGATCCTAGGCTCCATCGTTTTCAACATTCTCGGCGTGCTCGGCTTCGGCGCTGCCCTATACGCGGCGATTCTCACATTCCGCAGCAGCAGAAATGCCGATGCAGCCGCGACATCAACCGATACTAAAGACTCTTCGACTTCCAACCCAGCAGCGGAGCCTCCCATGACCACAGCATCCACAGAGCAGACGGCAACTCCTCATGCTCAGCCCGCTTCCACTCCACCTGCGAATATCTCAGCGACGTTGCCGCGCGCAGGATTCTGGTTGCGCATGGGCGCTTTGATCATCGACGTCTTGATCGTCGGCATCGTGCTAGGAATTCTTCATCACGGCGGCCATTTCGAACTGCTTGCACTCGCGATCTACGGCGCGGCCATGTGGAAACTCAAACGCACGACTCTGGGCGGCATCGTCTGCGGTATCGCAGTGGTGCGCGTCGATGAACGCGAAATCGATTGGGCGACGGCTATTGTGCGTGCACTGGCGTGTTTCTTATCGCTCGTGGTCGCCGGCTTGGGCTTTTTGTGGATTGCCTTCGATGACAACAAACAAGCTTGGCACGACAAGATCGCGGGGACGGTGGTTGTGCGTGTGCCGAAGGGGATTTCGTTGTTGTAAGCGGACAGGTGGCCGCGGCATTTAGGTGGTCCGAGACATGCTAAAGAAGCAGGCGTAGACTGGCCCGCGAACGGCGGAGGTACATATGCCAGCGTCACTGAAGGAAATCGAAGAACAAGCTCGCGCGCTTAGCGCCGAAGAGCGCGCAAAGCTTGCGCAAACAATGCTTGAGTCGTTGCATCCGCCGTTGTCAGAAATCGAAGCGGCTTGGGCGGAAGAAATCGAACAGCGGGTTGCTGCGTTCGATCGGGGCGAAATTCCATCCTATCCAGCTGAAGACGTGTTTGCAGAAGTGCGGTCCGCGAGGTGACTCATGCGCAAACTTGAACAGATCGAGGAAGAGATCCAGAAGCTTTCCCGCGAAGAGTTCGCGGAGCTTCGCGATTGGATGTTGGAACAGGATTGGACGGCCTGGGATGCGCAGATCGAAGCTGACGCCAAATCCGGGAAAATGGACAAACTCGTGTCGGAGGCCAAAGCGGAGTACGAGGCAGGTCGGGCGCGAAAGCTTTGAATCAAATGCACGCCGGGCATTGGGCGATGAACTTCGAAAGATGGGCACAGCTGATGAGCGCTTGGGGATTTCCCGACAATGAGGTGACTTTCGCCAGCTTGTCGAGCGCATATTCGGAACGCGGCCGTTACTATCACACAAGGCATCACATTGACGCTTGCCTCCGCCATGTAGACAGGTGCATCCATCAATTCGACAGTGCTCGCGAGGTGGAACTAGCGCTCTGGTTCCACGATGCAGTTTACAATCCGTTGTCCGCAACCAATGAACGGGAGAGCGCCGGTTGGGCTGCCGCTTTTCTGCGTCAGAACCATGCGCCTTCGGATGAGATAACTCGAATCGATCGGCTCGTTATGGTTACGAAGCACGATGTTCCGACGCATACCAAAGATGAGTCACTGTTGGTAGATATCGATCTTTCGATCCTTGGCGCGGAACCTGCCGCCTATGACACTTTCGAGCAAGACGTGCGCAATGAATACCGGATGGTTCCCTCTTTCATCTACAACAAGAAGCGAGCCGAGCTGCTTCGTCACTTTCTAGCTAGACCTCGAATATATGCGAACGAGCCGTTCGTATCTGAACGAGAGCAGCAGGCCAGGAGCAACTTGTCTCTGGCAATCACGAAACTGGAAGGCGTCGAATAACTGTAGCCGAACAGCCGCATGGGCGCGCGCTTTATCGATTCGGAAAATCGATAGCGATCTTATCCGCGTTGAGCGCCGCTTCGTGCACGGCTTCCGACAGCGTCGGATGGGCGTGAATGGTGCGTTGAATGTCCTCGGTACTTGCCGAGTATTCCATCGCGAGCACGGCTTCCGCGATCAGCTCGCCCGCCATTGGACCGATAATGTGGACGCCCAAGATTTCATCGTCGTCTTGCGCCGAGATGACTTTGCAAAATCCTTGCGCAGCTTCCATCGCGCGCGCGCGGCCGCTCGCGAGGAACGGAAACTGTCCGACTTTGTAGGCGCGCCCGCTCGCTTTCACTTGTTGCTCGGTTTCGCCCACCCACGCGATTTCGGGCGCGGTGTAGATGACCGACGGGACGATCTTGTAGTTGACCTCTCCGCTCTTGCCCGCGATTAGATCGGCCACGTTCACGCCCTCTTCCTTGCCCTTGTGCGCCAACATCGGGCCGCGCACGAGATCACCCACCGCCCACACATTCGGTTGAGTCGTACGGCACTCGTGGTCGACTTTGACGAAACCGCGCTCATCGACTTCCACACCGGTGCTCTCGCCCAACAAGTTCTGGGTGTAAGGACGCCGGCCGATTGCAACAACCACTTTGTCCACGACGACGGATTGTTCGCCTTTGGCGTCCGTGTACTTGACCGTGACGCCGTCTTTGCTCTTGGCGGCACTAGATACTTTCGCCCCTAGCTTGACGTCCAATCCCTGCTTCTTGAAGCTCTTGAGCGCTTCTGCCGCCACTGCTTGATCGGCAATGGGCAGGAACGCATCCAGCGCTTCGAGCACGACGACTTCAGCACCGAGTCGGCGCCACACGCTACCGAGTTCCAACCCGATCACGCCGGCACCGATGACACCCAAGCGCTTGGGCACTGCGTCGAATTCGAGCGCGCCCCAAGAATCGACGATGTCCTTGCCGTCGAACGGCAATGTCTTGAGCTCCGTGGGAATCGATCCCGACGCGAGCACGACGTGCTTCGCCGTCAGCTCTTGTTTGTTGCCATCCTTATCCGTGTATTCAACCTTGTTACCTGCTAGCAGCCTGCCGTGACCGACGAGGCCGGTGACACCCGCAGCCTTGAAAAGGCCCGCAATGCCTGCCGTCGATTGCTTGACGATCTTCGCTTTGCGCGCCTGCATGGCGGCGACATCGAACGCGACGCCGCTCAGCTTGATGCCGTGAGTCGCGAATTCAGTCTGCGCCCGGTGATACAGCTCTGACGATTCGAGCAATGCTTTGGACGGAATGCATCCGGCATTCAGACACGTGCCGCCGAACGCATACGTGCCATCGCGATTTTTCCATTCGTCGATGCAAGCGACACTCAATTTGTTTTGCGCGGCGCGAATGGCACAAGGATAGCCAGCAGGCCCGGCACCGATCACGATGACGTCGTAGTGGGACATGGTTTGTGTATGAGAATTCTTTGGGTTGGTGAATAGGGGTTAGGAGTCAGGGGTTGGGAGTTAGTCCAGAAAGAGGCAGCTACCTTCTGGACTAACTCCTAACCCCTAACTCCCAATTCCTTGCCTTAAAGTTGCAACAACATCCGCGCCGGATCTTCCAGCGCTTCTTTGATGGCGACGAGGAATTGCACGGACTCGCGGCCGTCGACGATGCGGTGATCGTACGTGAGCGCCAAGTACATCATGGGACGAATGACGATTTGGCCGTTCACGACGACGGGACGTTCTTGGATTTTGTGCATCCCTAAGATCGCAACCTGCGGGATATTGAGAATCGGAGTCGAGACGAGCGAACCGAAGACGCCGCCGTTCGTGATGGTGAACGTACCGCCGGTCAGTTCTTCGAGAGTGATGGAACCTTCGCGTGCGCGCTGCGCATAGCGGCCGACCGACACTTCGATTTCGCTGAAGCTCATGCTTTCGGCATTGCGCAGCACCGGCACCATCAAGCCGCGATCGGTCGATACTGCAACGCCTACGTCATAGAACTCGTGATAGACGATGTCGGACCCGTCGATGGACGCGTTGACCGCCGGGAACTTGCGTAATGCCTCGACCGCCGCTTTGACGAAGAAGGACATGAAGCCGAGTTTGACACCGTGCGTCTTCTCGAACTTGTCCTTATGACGCGCACGCAACGCATTCACTTCGGTGAGATCCACTTCATTGAACGTGGTGAGCATCGCAGCCGTGGACTGCGCCTGCACCAACCGTTCGGCTATGCGCGCACGCAAACGAGTCATCGGTACGCGTTGCTCGCTGCGCGCACCCACCGCAGGCGGCAAACTCGCCGCGGGTGTTGCTATGGGTGCAGCAGGCGAACTTTCTTTCGCGGATGACAGGTGTTGTATCACATCGCTCTTGGTGACGCGGCCATCTTTGCCACTCCCTGCGATCGTCGATGGATTGATCTTGTGCTCTTCCAACATGCGACGCGCGGCGGGACCGGACTTATCCGTGTTCGCATCCGCTTTCTGCGCAGGCGCAGCCTTAGCGGCCGTCGCAGTCGGAGCAGCAGCCGTTGCGGACGCGCCCTCTTCCAAAATCGCAAGCACTTGGCCGCTCGTCACCGTCGTGCCGTTTGCCACTTTGATTTCACGCAACACGCCGCCGGCAGGCGCCGGCACTTCCAACACGACCTTGTCGGTTTCGAGATCCACCAAGTTTTCGTCGCGCGTGACCGCCTCGCCGGGTTTCTTGCGCCACGCCACCAGCGTTGCGTCGGCCACCGATTCGGGCAATTGCGGAACTCGAACTTCAATGCTCATGCGATCACTCTTATTGGCTTAGCGGGCGGGCGCCTTCAGACGAACCGTCTGGCGCAGAGATTCTTCCGTACTGGTCGCACGCAACGCGGCATCGACCAATGCTTGTTGTTGCTCGGCGTGCATCTTGAGAATGCCGGTCGCCGGCGCGGCAGCGGGCGCACGGCCTGCATACAACAATTTGTCCTTCGGTCCGAGCGGCGCCTGTAAGCGATGGCGGATTTGATACCAGCTGCCTTGGTTTTGCGGCTCTTCCTGGCACCACACGATCTCGCGCGCGTTCTCATATTTGTCGAGGATCGCCGCGTATTCTTCGCTTGGGAACGGATAGAGCTGTTCGACGCGAATCACGGCCACATTGCGCAGGCCGTCGGAGCGACGCGAATCGAGCAGATCGAAATACACCTTGCCCGAACAGAACACCACACGGTCGATCTGCTTCGCATCGACCTCATCGACCTCGTCGATCACGTTCTGGAACGTACCGCGCGTCAGATCATCGAGCGAAGACACCGACAGTTTGTGACGCAACAGGCTCTTGGGCGTCATGACGATGAGCGGCTTGCGCAAATTGCGGCGCATTTGCCGGCGTAGCATGTGGAACATCTGCGCCGGCGTCGAGGGCACGCACACCTGCATGTTGTTTTCGGCGCAAAGCTGCAAGAAGCGCTCGAGCCTGGCCGAAGAATGTTCGGGACCTTGGCCTTCGTAACCGTGCGGCAAGAACAAGGCGAGACCGCAGAGCCGGCCCCACTTCGCTTCTCCCGAGCTGATGAATTGATCGATGATCACTTGCGCGCCGTTCGCGAAGTCGCCGAACTGCCCTTCCCAAACGGTCAGACAATTGGGCTCGGTGGTCGAAAAGCCGTACTCGAATCCGACCACGGCTTCTTCCGAGAGCAGCGAGTCGATCACGGTGAAGCGCGGCTGACTGGGCGAGAGATTCTTGAGCGGGATATAGCTCTGTCCCGATTTCTGGTCGTGCCACACGGCGTGACGATGGAAGAACGTGCCGCGGCCGCTGTCTTGTCCGCTGATGCGAACCTCGAAGCCTTCGGTGAGCAAGCTTGCATAGGCCAAGGTTTCGGCGAATCCCCAATCGAGGGGCAATTGGCCGGCAGCCATCTTTTCCCGATCCTGCACCACCCTCGCCACCTGACGATGCAAGGTGACGTTGTCGGGCAGCGTGAGCAGCTTGGCGGACAGCTCGCGAATGGTCTCGGGCTTCAAGGCCGTCGTGAACGATTCGCTCCATTCGGCGCGCTGGTACTTGCTCCAATCCACCGTGTGCTTGTTGCCGATGAGTCCGAGCGCCTGTTTAGCTTGCTGCTTGCCCTCGTCGAGCTCGCGCCTGTATTGCTCCACCAACTCATCGGCCTCTTTGAGCGTCAATGCTTGTTCGGCTGCGAGACGTTCGGCGTAGAGATGGCGTGTCGTGGGTTTCTGGCGAATGACTTGATACATCACCGGCTGCGTGGCGGCCGGCTCGTCTGCTTCGTTGTGACCGAGCCGCCGATAGCAAACGAGATCGATCACGACATCTTTGTGGAATGTCATGCGATAGTCGAGCGCCAACCGCGCAACGGCGATGACGGCTTCGGCATCGTCGCCGTTCACATGGAAGATCGGCGCTTCGATCATCTTGGCCACGTCGCTGCAATAAAGCGTCGACCGAGTGTCCTGCGGATTGTGGGTGGTGAAACCCACTTGGTTGTTGATGATTACGTGCACAGTGCCGCCGGTGTAGTAGCCCCGCGCCTGTGACATTTGCAGTGTTTCCATCACAACGCCCTGTCCCGAGAACGCCGAATCACCGTGAATCAACAACGGTACGACTTTGTCACCGGGCGCATCGTTACTGCGCTGCTGACGAGCGCGCACCGAGCCTTCCACCACTGGGTTCACTACTTCCAAGTGCGAAGGATTGAAGGCAAGCGCAACGTGCACATTGCCGCCGGGAGTGCGAATGTCAGTGGAAAAACCTTTGTGATATTTGACGTCGCCGGACCCTTGCATATGGTTGACGTCGTATTTGCCCTCGAACTCGGAGAAGAGCGCTTGCGGCGACTTGCCGAGCACGTTGACGAGCACATTCAAGCGACCGCGATGCGCCATGCCGATGACGATCTCCTGCACGCCGCGCATGCCGCCCTGTTGGATCACATCTTCGAGTAGAGGAATGAGACTGTCGCCGCCCTCGAGCGAAAAGCGCTTCTGCGCGGGATAGCGCGTGGCGAGATAGCGTTCCAACCCTTCGGCGGTCGTGAGACCGCGCAAAATGGTCTTGCGTTCCTCGTTCGAGAAACGGCCCTGCATGCGCATTTCTTGATAGCGCTCTTGCAACCACAAGCGCTCTTTCGAATTCGAGACATGCGCGAACTCGGCGCCCACTTTGCCGCAATAGATATGCTTGAGCTGCGCAAGAATATCTTTGAGCTTCTGCCGCCTGGGAATGGACTCGGTGCGACTGCCGGTAAAGAACTCCGTCTCCAGATCGCTGGAGTCCAAACCGAAGTGGCTCAACTCCAGCACTTCAGGTACGGGACGCACGAGCAACCCCAGCGGATCGATGTCGGCAACCAAGTGACCGCGATTCGCATACACCTGAATGAGGCGCGAGACAGCACCCTGTTTGGCAGAGGCATCTGTCATGCCCACATTTGGTGCAGGAGAGGCCGCTCGAAGCCGATAAGCGCGCTTCGCCAGTGCATCACGAACCGGTCCGTGCGCCGTCTCGCCCGCGGCACCGTCTTTCAGAGTGCGGAAATACTCTCGCCAACGGGCATCCACGGAATCGGGATCGGCGAGGAACTGTTCGTACAGAGATTCGAGATAGGGAGCGTTGCCCTCGCCCAATGCCGTGGACTCGAGCAGAGCTCGCAATGAGTTACTCATTCGCGCGTAAGTTCCGGTGCTTGCGAAGAAAGATAGGACCCACCGCCAGGACGAGCGGGGCCGTTAGTGTAGCCGATCGCATCCGCAAATGAAAAAAGCACGCTGTTACGAGATGCCCTCTGAGACGCATGTCTCATTGGGGACCCCATGAGCAATCACAAGGGCGCGATGGCTCGAACTGTCAACCGCGATCGGCTTTGCGGGCCGTATTCTCCGCCCGTGCGGTCACTTCTACCGCCCTCGGCACAAAGATTTCGAACGCTGAACCCGTTCTGAGTGAACAGACCGTCAGTTCGAATTCGCGCTCGCCGTCGCGACTACGAACGATATGCCGCGGAAAGCGAACGCCGTGATAGTCGCGATAGTCTGAATAAACCGCATCGAGATGGACGGGCTGCCGATCTACTTCAGCAATCCAGGCTTGCACTCGGCTGATCTCACCATCCTCGTCGATGGTGCCGATGTACTGCGTTCCGTCCATTTCGAACGCAACGTCTGTGCCGCTCGCCGTCGTCTTTGATTCCGCCTTGTGTTTCAACGCAGCGCGCACGAACCCTTGCGGATACAGCCAAATTTCCGCGAGCCGCTCCCTTGCTTGGCTCTGCCGTGGTTGTGTGGCAGGTACTACTGTGGGCGACGTGTCATCGCTCACAGTGTCCCAGGCATAACCCTGCGCGATGAAGCGGTCCGCCCGTTCCTCGACCGGAAACGGATGCAGCGTTCCCGGATCGAAACGTTGACGCTGCGTTATCTGCACCCTGCCCGCCGTTTCGATGTAGTCCGCGCTCGCGATGAAATTGCTGACGTCGTATATCTCGCGACTCGCATTTTCCGTTCGGGCAAACGATCGCCCCGTTGCACAAACCTCCAGGGTACCCACCTGCGCCGCATTCAATTGTTTGGCCGCCAGTTTGAGTGCCGCTGGAGATTGTGAGCACGCTGACAGTGCGCACAGCATCGTTACTGACGCGGCGATTGAAATCGTTCGGGTCATTCGAGAGCTCCGATCGTCGGAAGATCTAGGAGCAACGAATGACGAAGGCGGAGAGGTCCGCTGGAAGTGAGATCAGGCAACCAGCAGACCAGTCGACCAGCAAACCAGCTCGGAAGCTGGTTGACTGGTTTTCTGGTTGTCTCTAGTACTTCCTCAGCTCCTGCACCGTCTCCAGCGTCTTCTTCACGTTCTCTTCAGGCTGCAAACCGCCGATGGTGGCAGCGATCTTGCCGTTCGGCGTGATGACGAAAGTCGTACGTTCGGCAAAGCCGTGATTGATTTCCACGCCGCGCGTGTCCTTGAAGCCGGCGCGTCCCTCTCTCACAGAAAGATCGAAAGACTTGGCAATCTTGCCGTCGGGATCGGATGCCGTCGGAAACTTGCCGGCGCAGAACTCGGGATCGGCGGAGAAATCGTTGAGACGGTCGATGTTGTCGAGTGATACGCCGATGATGGTGGCACCCGCTGCGTTGAACTTGTCGTTGTTCACCGCGAACGTGTGCGCTTGAACATTACACCCGCCGGTGTAAGCGGACGGATAGAAATAAACGACGACGACGCCCTTCTTCAGCGCGTCTTGCAGAGAATATTCGAACGCCTTGCCTGCAAACGAAGCTTGGGCTTTGAATGCCGGCGCCGCATCCCCTGTTTTGAGCGCCGCCATCGCAGGAAACGCCATTGCGGTAGAGAGTATCGCACTCAACAACAAGCGGTTCATGGAAACTCCTTGATAGTAATGAGGTAACAACGATCGACTCTTCAGAGTAGAACCGAGCGCGTCCATGGCAAGTCAAGAAATGTCAGCACGGCGCGATGTGTCCCTTGTGGACTATCTTTCCGCTGCTACTACGGGTGGATACTTGCTCAAGTACTCGCTCTTCTGCGTGAGTGCCATGGCCATCGTCCGACGTTGCTCGACGTCATTCTGAGTAGCGTCGAGCGCCGCATTCGCGCTGCGCTCCAAAGCATGTATTGCATCGCGATTGCGCGGATGCAGTTTATAGGCGTCGGCGTACTGATCGATCGCATCCCACAACGCGACTATGTTGTGCTCCTTCTGGTACAGGCTCCATTCCCGATCGCCGTCCGCCATCAGCGCTTTGAACTGCGACTGTGTCTCCGCCGGCAGCTCCTCGAACGCAACGGCAGGATCGCTTGCTCGATGCTGCTGCCAGAAATACCCGCTCGTGAGCGCGAGCACTAGGACCGTTCCCGCGGCAATGAGCCCCTTCCGTGTCCCCTTAGACATCTTTACCTTGAGTTGCGGGATGAGCGTCTACGACGATGACCGAAACATTGTCCGAACCGCCCGCCGCCAATGCTGCATCGATGGCTTGGCGAGCCGACTCTTGCGCATCTTGATTGCGCAATAGTTCCTGAATGCGGCTGTTATCGAGCTCGTGCGTCAATCCGTCCGAACACAGGAGAAAACGGTCGGCAGGGTTCACGTCATCGAAATGAACATCCAACACCAGCTCTGCGTCGCCTCCGACCGCGCGACTGATCGCGTGCTGAATGAAATGACCATGCTCGATGCGAGCGACGTGATCTTTCGTGAGTTGCTGCAAATGACCCTCACGCAGCCGATAAACGCGACTGTCGCCCGCCCAGAGCACGGCGCAGCGTGCGCCTCGCGCAATGAGAACGACTACGGTCGTGCCACTCTGCACCGGATTGATCAAACGCGTAGCCGCTTGATGCAACCTGCCATTGACGCTTTGTAGACGGCGGCGCACATGCTCTACGGCGACTTCCAAGGTTGGCGTAGGACCCAGCCCGGCAATCGCATCGCATGCCATGCGACTTGCCACCTCGCCTTCGCTGTGGCCGCCCATGCCGTCCGCAATGCACCAGACCCCTATTTCAGGTCGTTCGATGAATGCATCCTGGTTGATGTGCCGCACCCGCCCGGTGTCGGTCATGCCCACAGATCGATAGGTGAGCGATCCAGAATGCTTGGTGAATGAATCCACATGCGAAACCATTTCAGCGCCTTTGCTGGAACGTTGTACCAGCCGACGGTGGACCACGAACCGCTACAGCATACGTAAGGACGGAGATTCCAGCACGCTCTCTTTAGTTTTATTAAGTTGCAGAACGGGACAGGTACTCTCTCCACCCGCCATAGGTCGTAATGTCCACGGCATCGCCTGCAACATAGCTCTCGCAGACGAATCCGCTGACCCACTCGCCTGTTGCAAGCTCGACTTTGCCCATGGCAAGGGGTGGCGGGATGAGGTTCACGAACGAACCGAACAGCTCGACGGACATGGACCAAACTTCAACTTCGATTGCTGCGCCTTCCGCCGGCACGCGCACCAGTCCGGGACGCCGCACTTCACCACCGCGTAATAGATAGAACCGATAGCAAGACGCGGTAGCCGTACGACTCAGCAGCGTAGCTCGCCTCTGAACGAGTTGATGATTCAATGCCAACCCGCGCATATGCGCGCCGCACACGGCCACCTTTACATGGCCGACCGAGTCGGAATGCCAACGCAACTGATGAGATTGTCTGATCTTGGTTGCGCCTAGCGGCAGATCGCAAGCCCGCTGCATTCGATCCGCCCATAGAAGAAGCTCGCTATCTGCGCCGGCGCGGCCGATCAGTGTCACGCCAAACGGCAAGCCGTCGCTGCGAAATCCGGTCGGCACGGCCAATGCACTTAGATCCAGCAGATTTACAAAGTTGGTGTATCGACCCAGGTGAGTGTTGAGTCGGACCGGATCAGCCAGCATTTGCTCGATGCGATAAATCGTACCCGTGGTCGGTGTCACAAGCACGTCAACGCCGGACCATGCGTTCTCCGCTAGACGTCGTAAAGACGCGAGGTGATGCTGGCCTTGGAAACATTCGACGGCAGAGAGATGCTTGCCTTTATCGATGATGGTGCCGGTAACCGGATGCAGCGCATCAGGGTTGTGTGCGATGAATTCCGCGATTGCGGCATAGCGTTCCGCGACCCAAGGCCCTTCATATAAAAGTTGCGCCGTCGCGAGAAACGGTTCGAAATCGATTTCGACACTCTGTCCGCCGATCTGTTTCAGAAGGATCAACGCGCGTTCGAATGCTCGCGCCTGCTCGTCATCACCAAAGAATTCGAGGTCACGTTCGCGCGGAATACCGAATGTGAATCGCGTTTGCACGCTTGATGAGCTGTAGAACACTGGAGCGAAACTGCGCGAATAAGGGTCCTGCGCGTCGTATCCTTCCGTCACAGCCAACACCTGCGCAGCGTCATCCACCGTCAACGCGAAAATCGAAACGCAATCGAGCGAGCGGCACGCCGGAAACACGCCGCGTGTACTCAATCGACCACAGCTCGGTTTGAGACCGACGAGATTGTTGAACGCTGCAGGCACGCGCCCGGAGCCGGCAGTGTCCGTGCCCAAAGAGAAACTCACCTGGCCGGTTGCGACTGCAACAGCGGAACCAGAACTCGAACCGCCCGAGATGTAAGCTGAATCGAAGCTGTTTCGAGTCGTGCCGTAAGGCGAACGCGCGCCGGAAAGCCCTGCGGCAAATTGATCGAGATTGGTCTTGCCGAAGGGAATGGCGCCTGCTGCAATCAATTTTTCAACGACAACAGCCGACGCCGTGGGTCGATATGCAAACCCCGGACACCCCACTGTCGTCGGCACGCCGGCTAGATCGATGTTGTCCTTGATCGCAAACGGAATTCCATACAGCGGCAAGTCTTGCGGCGTTTTGTCGTCCAGCGCGCGTGCATATGCGCGGACGTGCTCGGCTTGCAAACGCGTGATCCATGTATGTCGATCATCGTTCGCGACGCGCGGTAAGAGTTCATCGACAAGATCGCTCGGCTTGAGCACCTGCTCGCGATAACTCTCCAGCAATGCAGCGATGGATAAGTCTCTCATCGCACGGAGCCGTTCAAGATTCCGAAGGCTCGAGCGCGAGCGTCATTTCGTGCGACGGCGCCAACAGCGTTGTGGTACTGAACTTTGCGCAACCAAACAACACTGCGGCGAATCCGAGGTATGCCGTTGCGACTGTGAGCGACTGTCCCACGCCGATCGCCTCACCATGCATGAAACCAAAGAACGTGAGCACCGCCCCCACGCCTGCAAATGCCGCTGCATTCATGAATCTCCGCTCGATAACGAAGACTGCGATTGCTCCCAACACCAAGCCGGCGAGGATTGCACCGCCTCCCAATACAGAAAGTCCTTGATAGAGAACACCGGCGCCATTCAGTTTATCGAAGCCCACAGCGCTGGCAGCAGTTCCCGCCGCACCCAAGGCATTGTCGATTTGGCCTTTACCCCAGGCTGCAAGATGCGGCATGAAGGCCAGCACGATTGCAGGCGCATGCGACGTGGGCGTCTCTTGAAACGACTGTGCACCGATCAACATGCCGATATAAAGGAGAATGGGCGAAATCGCGACGACGGGAATGAGCGAGGTCATGAGTGAAATGATGCCGAGCCAACACAACACGATGACGCAAAGACCCGTTGCCGCCGAATAACCGATACGTCCTCCCATGGCCTTCCATCCGGGATGGCCGATATACACAGCATTGATGAAAGGATTTCCCATCAAACACCCGATTAGGCTTACGACACCATCCGCCGTGAGCACGCGTGTAGTGGGAAAGCTATCGCCCGCCACAGCCGCGCTCTCTACGTTGTCGATGGCTTCCACCAAATCGTAGATGCCGAAGGGAATGGCCGTGACGAGAATGACGCCGAGAAACTCGAAGCCCGAGAACACATGGCCCACTGCCGGCAGCGGCAGCGAGAACCCGAAATTGGCAATCGATGCCGAAAGATTGGCGAGCGTGAGACCCCCCACACCGTGCCCCATCGCCGCAGACACCCATGCGATGGTCGTGCCGACTGCAATCGCAACCAATCCGGCAGGCACGCCTTTGAAATACCGCACTCCGCCGAACCAACTCGCAAGAATGATGGCGAAGCACACGATGCCGATCACCGGCGTCATGTACATCTCGAGCGCGGGACGAAGCGCGATGAACGCAATGGAAACACCCGCCAACGTACCGAGCAACGCTGCGCGCGGCGTCACCTTACGAATGAACGGCGCGATAAAACCGCCGCCCATGAGCACGAAGCTCTGAATGAACACCCACGTCAGCCCCGCCTCCCACGCTTTCACAGGATCACCCGTCTTGAGCGCGATCGGCAGCATGATGACGAAGGTCACGACGAACATATGCGGCACACTGACGCCCGATGGCAACGCACACACATCCGTGCGTCCCGTCTTTGCAGCAAGACGATACGCAAGCCATGCGTAATAAAGCGTGCTCATGCAGAGCATGAGACCGGTCGCAGGCAGAATACGACCGAACACCAACGCATCCGGCATCTTGATCACGAAGCGCAGCAGCCCCGTCAGCACGAGCAAATTCACCAAGATATTGGTGCCGAAACCGAAGAACGCGTTCCAGTCACCCGGGACCCAGAATTTAGGTTTGTTTATTTCCATTGTGCCTCCCAAAATTGTGCTAGGAGATAGGGCTAGGGGTTAGGAGTCCTAACCCTTGCCTGCAACCCCTCGATAATCCGACTCGAATCCGAGACCCAACCAAAAATGCCGCCTTGCGCCTTGATCATGCGCAGCGCCACTTCGTGAAATTCCGGGAAATAAGAACCGCAGCAGTCGCCGGGCACGACGCAGCGATAGCCACGATCGTTCGCTTCGCGAACCGTGGTGTGCACGCACACCTCCGTCGTGACGCCGCAGACGATGAGATTCTCGACGGAGCGATTGCGCAAAATGGTGTGCAGATCGGTGGCATAGAACGCGCCCTTGCCGGGCTTGTCGATGACAGGCTCGTTCGCCAATGGGTAGAGCGCGCTCACGATGTCGTGGCCAGGCTCGCCTCGAATCAAGATGCGGCCGAGCGGCCCAGGCGCACCGATCCGTGCGCTGGGCGAGCCGCGTTCCACTTTCGCTCGCGGCGCATCCGTCATGTCCGGGCGATGTCCTTCGCGCGTATGAATCACCAACATGCCGATGTCCCGCGCGTGTTCCAACAGCCGCCGGATCGGCGCAAGCGTAGCGGCAAGTAACGAAACATCGTTGCCGAGGCTTTCACCGAAACCGCCGGGCTCGAGAAAATCACGCTGCATGTCGATGATTACAAGCGCCGTGCGTGCGACGTTCACTACGATCGGCTCGGGTTCCGCACCGATCGTCGTTACAACAGCAGCGTCGGCAAGAGACGGGAGTGACATTGATGCTATAGCCTCACAGCTGTTTTGAGCCTAGCGAAGCAGCACGAGCGCGCGTACTAGCTAAACGACGTACCTTCTACTCACCTGCGCCGACACAATCTTCCAGCCCTGAGCAAGCCGAACCCATGTTTGGGTTTGCCGTCCGACTGTCGACAACTCTTCATCTTCGAACTCGGTGCACACAGATGCGAACGAGTCGCCGAACGTCGTAATCACCGTGTTGGCTAGCTTTCGTCCCGGCTGCACGGGCTTCGCGATGGCGCGATAGCGGCGAATCGCTGTGATTCCATACGATTCTTCTGCGATGCCGTAGCGCACCGAATGTTCGCTGCTCCAAAAGAAGTCGTTCAGTACAGGCACATCGTTCGCAACCAACGCTGCTTCATAACGTTCGAACTCGGCACGTACCTCGTTCAGGATGTCGGGACGATTGATCTCCACTATGCAAGCGCCGCCAGCAATGCCGCGGCGGGCGCCACTGCACCAAACACTCCGCCTTGCATCTTGACCATCTTCAGTGCTGCAAGGTGATTCTGATAATCCGTCGCGCCACAACAGTCTTCGAGCAACAGGCATTCGAACCCGCGATCGTTGGCTTCGCGCATCGTGGTGTGCACACACACGTCGGTGGTGATGCCGCTCAATATCAAATTGCGGATGCCGCGCGTGTGCAGAATCAACTCGAGATCGGTGGCGCAAAAAGAACCCTTGCCGGGTTTGTCGATCACGACTTCGCCCGCCAGCGGCGCCAGCTCCGAAATGATTTCCCATCCGGGCTCGCCGCGTACCAAAATCTTGCCGCACGGGCCGGAATCGCCGATGCCCGCACCGATGCGGCGCGACCGCCACCGTTTGTTGGCCGGCAAATCGGCGAGATCGGGCCGATGTCCCTCGCGTGTATGAATGATGTGAAACCCAAGCTCACGCATGCGCCCCATCACCCGTTTGATCGGCTCGATGGGCGCCCTCGTCAACGACAAGTCGTAGCCCATCTTGTCGACATAGCCGCCGCGGCCGCAAAAATCCGTCTGCATGTCGATGACGATGAGCGCCGTATCCTGCGCGCCGAACCGTTCGTCGAACGGCCAGGAATAAGGATCTGACGCCAGCGCTGCGTACGTCTTCATGAACAAAGTCTCGGAGTCGCGGTTGTTGTGATCGTCGGCGCGAGCTTCATCAAGCAAACCGCGTGCCATGCACGAGTAGTGCAAAAGGCGCGTAAATAAACATGCGCGCAGCGTCAACTGAATTGATATGGTGCGCGTCGAAGGGACGACGGCTCGGAATCGTGCAGACTAAGAGAACAGTGTTGGTAGTTGATGGCTACCCAAAGAACTGAGCACTATGCGATATCTATATTTTTAACGGCGCTTTAGAAAAGCCCTGACCGTGCGAATGCGCTCCATATGCACCGGCTTCCGGTTCAAATGGCGCTTCTTCGATTACAACGTCGAGTCCCAAACCACGAACCATTTCGTCGAGTACGTGATCGTGAAGATACCGCAACCAGGTGTCGCCGACTTGCAAAGCCATGTGACGATTGCCCAAGTGATAAGCCGCGCGTGTTAGATCACGCGGTGATCTAGCTGTGACTGTTGACACCTTCTCGGATGCTGCAACGACTTGGATGACCGCCCCGTTTTCGGCGAGCAACAAATCGCCGCCGCGTAAAAGCGTGCCTCGTTCGAGAAATAATCCAACCTCGACACTCGACTCCAGGTGCGCTCGCAAGCGACTCTTTTGGCGCATCTCGAACGGCAGAATGAGACGGTCGGTTGCGGTTCGGTGTTCTTTGAGAAGTTTGGAAACGGTAAGCATTGAATTTGATAGTTCACAATCGCCAACCATCGGCGTTCTGTTTCGATCCGCGGGATCAAAACAGAAAATACCTTTGCGCCAACGGCAACACCTTGGCGGGCTCGCACACTAACAGTTGACCGTCGGCACGAACCTCATAGGTTTGCGAATCGACGTCGATCTTGGGCTGATAGTTGTTGAGCACCATGTCTGCCTTGCGGAGGGAACGCGTACCCTGCACGGGAACCAATCGTTTACGCAGCCCTAAACGTCTGGCCATGCCGCTTTCGTAGGCAACTCGCGATACGAAACTCACTGACGTTGCCGCGCGAGCGCCCGCCAATGCGCCGAACATGGGCCTGAAATGAACGGGCTGTGGTGTCGGAATCGATGCATTCGCATCGCCCATCGGGGCGGCGGCGATCATGCCGCCTTTGATGATGAGCGCAGGTTTCGCGCCGAAGAACGCCGGTTTCCAGAGAACGATATCCGCCAACTTGCCGGTCTCGATCGAGCCCACTTCCTTCGCAATACCGTGCGTGAGCGCGGGATTGATCGTGTACTTTGCAACATAGCGGCGCGCGCGGAAGTTGTCGCTGTTGGGAGCATCCTCTTTGAGCTGACCGCGCTGAATCTTCATCTTGTGCGCAGTCTGCCAAGTGCGCGTGATCACTTCACCCACGCGGCCCATGGCTTGCGAGTCGGAAGAAATCATCGAGAACGCACCCAAGTCGTGCAGGATATCTTCCGCCGCGATGGTCTCGCGCCGAATGCGCGATTCGGCGAACGCCACATCCTCGGCAATGCCTGGATCCAAATGATGGCAGACCATGAGCATGTCCAAATGCTCGTCGATGGTATTCACCGTATAAGGCCGCGTTGGATTGGTGGATGACGGCAACACGTTCGCCTCACCGCACGCCTTGATGATGTCCGGCGCATGGCCTCCGCCCGCGCCTTCGGTGTGATAAGTATGAATCGCGCGTCCCTTGAACGCAGCGAACGTATCTTCGACGAACCCGGACTCGTTGAGTGTGTCGGTATGAATGGCAACTTGCACGTCATACTGATCCGCCACGCTCAAACAACAATCGATGGCCGCGGGCGTCGTCCCCCAATCCTCGTGCAGCTTGAGGCCCATGACACCGGTTTCGATTTGCTCGATCAACCCTTGCGGCAGGCTCGCGTTGCCTTTGCCCAAGAAACCGAAATTCATGGGCAACTCTTCGACAGCCTGATACATGCGATCGATGTACCAAGGCCCGGGCGTGCACGTGGTGGCGTTGGTTCCTGTCGCAGGGCCAGTGCCGCCGCCAATCATCGTCGTCACACCCGACATGAGCGCTTCGTCCACTTGCTGCGGACAGATGAAGTGAATGTGCGAATCGATACCGCCCGGTGTTGCAATCAATCCTTCGCCCGCAATCGCTTCGGTGCCGGGTCCGATCACGAGCGTTACACCGGGTTGAATGTCGGGATTGCCGGCTTTGCCGATGCCGACGATGCGTCCATCCTTCAACCCGATGTCCGCTTTGACGATGCCCCAATGATCGAGAATCACGGCGTTGGTAATGACTGTATCGACGACTTCGGGCGCGCCGCGCTGACTCTGTCCCATGCCGTCGCGGATGACCTTGCCGCCTCCGAATTTCACTTCCTCGCCGTAAATCGTGTAGTCCTTCTCGATCTCGATGAACAACTCGGTATCGCCCAAACGCACGCGGTCGCCCACAGTGGGACCGTACATTTCGGCGTAGGCTTGGCGGGAAATTTTGACCATTCAGATCTTCCCCATGATCTTCTGTTGGAACCCGAACACGATTTGGTCGCCCGCAAAGCGAACGAGTTCGACTTCTCGCAGTTGTCCTGGCTCGAAACGCACCGCCGTCCCGGCGGCAATATTGAGACGAAAGCCGCGTGCCGTTTCGCGATCGAACCGCAGTGCATTGTTGGTTTCGTAGAAGTGATAGTGCGAACCGACTTGAATGGGCCGGTCGCCGGTGTTCTCGACTTTCACCTTGAGTGTGTCGCGACCAACGTTGAGCTCGATCTCGCCAGGTGCGGCGATGATTTCACCGGGTAGCATGGGAAGGACCTCGCGCGCGTAACGCTCAAACAATCGGCTGATGCACCGTCACCAACTTCGTTCCATCCGGAAACGTCGCTTCGACTTGCACTTCCGGAATCATTTCGGGAATGCCTTCCATCACATCCTCGCGCTTCAACAACGTTGCCCCGTAGCTCATCAGCTCTGCAACGGTCCTGCCGTCACGCGCACCTTCCATGATGGCCGCCGAAATGTAGGCCATCGCTTCCGGATAATTGAGCTTCAATCCACGCGCCTTGCGTCGCTCGGCAAGCAGCGCTGCGGTGAATAACAACAGTTTGTCTTTTTCGCGTGGAGTGAGATCCATGATGTGCGACGAGGCGTCGAGTCGGAGACTTGAGGGAAGAATGGCAGAAATTATAGAGAGTGGAAATGGTTTCGGCCTTCGGTCTTGCGCGCTTCACGTCGCCCATATCCGCGGATGCACTGCTGCCACATTCATAATGGACGGGCGCAAAATCTCCCAGGCTGCGATGAGCGCTTGTTTTACAGCGCCTGCATGTCGATGCATTGCGCGGCAAACGAGAACACCGTCCGCAAGGGTGCAACTCATCAGCCCTGCTTCGAGCTGAATACTGCGGACCGTCTGTACGAGGGCGTCGCTAGCAGGATAGGCGAGCAATGTGCCGAGCGCGGTGAATTCCGCCAATCCCCAACGCGCGGACATCGTTTGACTCGCACCATCCACGTGCACGTGATCCCAAATGAGCGGCCGGTCGTCGCGCCACAGTTCCATGTTCTGCGATACGTGGCCGCTTCTGAACACGTCACCGCTTGCCGGGCGCCCGTAGCAAGCGACTTCCCAACCGATGAACCGTGCATTGCCTTGCAACTTCACGCAGGTCGAACTGCGAGCTAGCGTGTTGCCGAAATAAATATTTTCCTGCGGCAGCCACTCGAGCGACGCACCAGTCACCTTGAGCATCTGCGCCTGTTCGGCTTGCAGGCCGCCGGAGCGATAAAACTTGCCGGCGGCCGGCGTGGTGAGCAGCGCATGCGATCCTGCTTGTGCGGCTACCGTCACTTGCAATCGATCCCCACCGACGATGCCTCCTGGTGGATGGACGATATAAGCGTGACAGACATGACCTTCCGGATGAAACGTGCGTTGCACGACCAGCGGCCCGACATGTCTACGCCGCGCCAACCGCGTGCGCCCCATTTCGTGCACGAACTCGAGATCGAGTTCGGCACGCCAGCCGGTTTGAGTAGGATTGGGTTCGCTCACACAGTCAAATGTTGCTTCACGAGCTCATCAGTGAGCTCGTTGATTTTGCCAGAAACCACGAGACGGCCTTTGTCGAGAATGCGCAAGTCCGATGCCACTCTGCGCGCGAACGGCAGTTTTTGTTCGACCAGCAACACCGTCAACCCTGCGTCCTTGTTGAGACGCATGATGACATCACCGATCTCATGCACGATGTTGGGCTGGATGCCTTCGGTGGGCTCGTCGAGGATGAGCAACGTCGGCTCGATGATCAACGCGCGTCCGATGGCGAGTTGTTGTTGCTGACCGCCGGAAAGGTCGCCGCCGCGGCGTTTCAACATTTGCTTCAACACCGGGAATATTTCGAAGATGTGCTCCGGAATTTCTTTCTTACCGTCCTTGCGTACGGCGAGCCCCGTACGCAGATTTTCCTCCACGGTGAGCTGAGAGAATATCTCACGTCCCTGCGGCACGTAGCCCACACCCAATCGCGAACGGCTTTCCGCGGGTAATGAGCGCAGATCCTTGCCTTCGAGCGCAATTTCGCCCGATGTCGTCGGCAACAAGCCCATGATGCACTTGAGCAAGGTGGTCTTGCCCATGCCATTGCGGCCCATCAACACCGTGACCGATCCTTTCGGCACGACCATATTCACATCCCAGAGGGTGTGACTGCCGCCGTAGAACTGGTTGAGAGAGGAAATAGTGAGCATGCGAGTTAAACAGTGTTGACGCTCGTAGCGCTACTCTCCCAAATACACTTCCACTACCCGCTGATCATTCTGCACTTCATCGATGCTGCCCTCGGCTAGCACGCTGCCTTCATGCAGTACGGTGACTTTCTTCGCGATCGAACGCACAAAATCCATATCGTGCTCGACGACGACCACAGAGTGTTTGCCGGCGAGGGACAATAGCAACTCCGCCGTGCGTTCGGTTTCTTGAGGCGTCATGCCTGCCACGGGCTCGTCGACCAACAGCAGTTGCGGATCTTGCATCAATAACATGCCGATCTCGAGCCATTGTTTTTGACCATGCGACAATGCGCCAGCGCGAGCGGCGCGTCGATCTTTGAGATGAATGATCTCGAGTACTGCGTCGATGCGTTCCTGCTGAGCCCGCGTCAGTCGAGCGAACAACGTCTTCCAGACCGCTTTCGGCCCCGCCATAGCAAGTTCGAGATTTTCGCTCACCGTGTGCTGCTCGAACACCGTAGGTTTTTGAAACTTACGACCGATACCTGCTTGTGCAATTTCCGGTTCGTGCATGGCGAGCAAATCGATGGTTTGTCCGAACCATGCCGAACCGTGATCCGGACGCGTCTTGCCGGTGATCACATCCATCATGGTCGTCTTGCCTGCACCGTTCGGGCCGATGATGCAACGGAGCTCGCCCACTTCGACATAGAGCGTGAGCGCATTGAGCGCCTTGAAACCGTCGAAGCTCACCGTGATGTCTTCGAGATATAAGATCACACCGCGCGAAGCATCGGGTCCCGACGCCGGATGCGCAGCCGTCAAAAGATCGCCCACGCGTGGCGGCGGCTTGTGGCTTTGCGACCGTCCCGACAGCCTGAGCAATGCAGCGCGTGCGTTCATGCCTGCTCCGCTTTCGCTGTAACCTTGCTCAGCAAGCCGACCAGTCCTCGCGGCAGGAACAGCGTGACCAACACGAACAGTGCTCCCAACGCGTACAGCCAGAAGCTGGGCAACACCGCTGTGAAATATGTCTTTGCATAATTGACGAGTAACGCGCCCGCGACTGCGCCGTAGAGAGTGCCGCGCCCGCCGATCGCAACCCAAATGACGATTTCGATGGAATTGACCGGTGAGAACTCGCTGGGGTTGATGATGCCCACTTGCGGCACATACAGCGCACCCGCGATGCCCGCTACGATTGCCGAGAACACAAACACCCATAGTTTGTACGCCTCGACGCGATAGCCGATGAAGCGTGTACGACTTTCGGCGTCGCGAATCGCCTGCACGACACGACCGGCA
>Ga0068855_100002198_pt1 | contig 24123 bp, 20 predicted proteins | sample KBSCornC52_FD_66592 | JGI IMG/M metagenome (GOLD analysis project Ga0068855, IMG submission 66592) | Corn rhizosphere microbial communities from Kellogg Biological Station, Michigan, USA - KBS Corn C5-2 | ecosystem: Host-associated > Plants > Roots > Rhizosphere > Soil ...
GGAGACCGTGCGCCAGTACTTCCCGGCGCAGCACACGATCGACGCCGTCTTCGCGATCTACAGCCAGATGCTGGGGCTGACCTTCGCCAGGGCCGACGACCTGCCGGCCTGGCATCCGGACGTGGTGGCCTATCGCGTCACCGACACGGCCAGCGGGGCCGATCGCGGCGTGTTCTACCTGGACCTCTATCCGCGCCCCGGCAAGTACGGCCACTTCGCCAACTTCGGCCCCACCGCGCGCCGCACGTTGCCGGACGGCACGGTGCGCCCGGCCGTCAACACCATCATCGGCAACTGGCCGGTGCCCGCGCCGGGCAAGCCGTCGCTGCTGTCGCACCAGGACGTGCTGACCTTCTTCCACGAGTTCGGCCACAACGTCGCCGACCTGTGCGCAGACGCACCCTACGAGACGCTGAACAACGGCTTCCGGCTCGACTTCGTCGAGGCGCCGTCGCAGATGCTCGAGAACTTCGTCTGGGACAAGTCCATCCTCAAGCGCATCTCGTCCAACGCCGCCGGCGAGCCGCTGCCCGACGCGCTGATCGACAAGATGAACGCCGCGCGCCACTTCAACGAGGCCTGGGGCGAGGTCGGCGGCATCATCTTCTACTCGCTCGTCGACCAGCGCTTCCACACGATCGCGCCGCCGGTGGACACCAACGCGGTCTGGCGCGACATGAAGACCGCCTACACGGTCGACGACTTCGTGCCCGGCACCTTCCGCCAGGCGAGCATCGACCACTTCATGGGCGGCTACGAGGGCACGCTGTACGCGTACCCGTGGGCCAAGGTCTACGCGATGGACATGTTCACCGCGTTCCAGAAGGCCGGCCTGCAGGACCCCAGGGTGGGCATGCGCTACCGCAGCGAGATCCTGGCCCCGGCGCGCACGTTCGAGCCCGACGTGCTCATCCGGCGCTTCCTCGGCCGGCCGATGAAGCCGGATGCGTTCTACGAGGACCTGGGCATGAAGGCCGGCACGCGGCAGGGCGGGTGAGCCGCAGGCGCGATCGGCCATCGTGCGTCGGCCGTGGCGCTCACTCGAGCAGCGTGCCGATCGCCAGCGGCTTGGCGCGCGTGACCACGCGGCTCGTCGCAAGCCGGTCGGCGAAGCGCACGACAGCGACTCCGATGAAGGGCGAAGTGCGTCGCCGACCGGGCGTCATCCCGCGCGCAGTCGCAGGATCCACCCCTGCCGGGATGCCCGCCGTGCCGGAGGTGCCACGCATCGGGGCCACGCTTTGGCGCGCGTGGATCCTGCGACTGCGCGCAGGATGACAGCCTCCTTGGTCATGCCCGGAATTCGGCGATGACCAGCAAAAAGGGCTCGCACACGCGAGCCCTCGACCGGAGCAGAAGCAGCCCGTCAGATATGCAACGCGTGGCCCAGCGCCCGCAGCGCCGCTTCCTGCACCGCCTCGCCCAGCGTCGGGTGCGCATGGATGGTGTGGCCGACGTCCTCGAGGACCGCCCCCATCTCGAGGGACTGCGAGAACGCCGCCGCCAGCTCGGACACGCCCTTGCCCACGGCCTGCCAGCCGAGCACCAGGTGGTTGTCCTTGCGCGCGACGACACGCACGAAGCCGTCGGTGGACTCCAGCGTCATCGCGCGCCCGTTCGCCGCGAACGGGAACATCGCGCTGATCACCTCGTGGCCCGCGGCCGCGGCTTCGGCGGCGTTGAGGCCGACGACCACGATCTCCGGGTCCGTGAAGCACACCGCCGGGATCGCCGCCGGCGTGAAGTGGCGGTTCTTGCCCGCGATGATCTCGGCCACCATCTCGCCCTGCGCCATGGCGCGGTGGGCCAGCATCGGCTCGCCGGCGAGGTCGCCGATGGCCCAGACGTTGCGCATCGACGTGCGGCACTGGCCGTCGATCTTCACCGCGCGGCCGTTCATGTCCAGCATCAGCGATTCCAGCCCCCAGCCGGCCGTGTGCGGCTTGCGGCCGACGGCCACCAGCACCTTGTCGGCCGGCAGGTGCACCGATTCGCCGGCGCCGTTCTTCACGTGCAGCGCGTCGCCCAGGTCGTTCAGGCCCTGTACCACGTGGCCCAGGTGCAGCTGGATGCCCGACTTGTCGATCGCGGTGCGCACCGGCTTGGTCAGCTCCTCGTCGTAGGCCGGCAGGATGCGGTCCAGCGCCTCGACGACATGCACCTGCGCGCCCAGCTTGCGGTACGCCATGCCCAGCTCCAGGCCGATGTAGCCGGCACCGACGACGGCCAGCGTCCGCGGCACCTCGGTGAGCGCGAGTGCGTCGGTCGACGAGATCACCCGGCCGCCGAACTTCATCATCGGCAGTTCGACCGCGTCGGAGCCGGCGGCCAGCAGCAGGTGCTCGCAGGTGACGCGGATCGTGGGCGCGCTCGCGCCCGCCGGCGTCACGTCGACCGTCTTGCCGTCGATCAGGCGCGCCCAGCCCTTGATCACCTGGACGCCGTTCTTCTTGAGCAGCGCACCCACGCCGCTGGTCAGCTTGGTGACGATGCCGTCCTTCCACTTCATGGTCTTGGCCAGATCGATGGAGGGCGAGGCGACCTTGATCCCGATCTTCGAGTCGCCCGCCCAGTGGGTGGCCTCCTCGAAGGCGGTGGCCGCGTGGATGATCGCCTTGGACGGGATGCAGCCCACGTTCAGGCAGGTGCCGCCCAGGCGCTCGCCTTCGATCAGCACCGTGGGAATGCCCAGCTGCCCGGCACGGATGGCCGCGACATAGCCGCCGGGCCCGCCGCCGATCACGATCAGCGTGGTCGATTGGATGTCCATGCGCGCTTACTCCACGAAGAGGGTGGCCGGGGTTTCGAGATAGCCACGAATGACCTGCACGAACTCCGCTGCATGGATGCCGTCGACCACGCGATGGTCGAACGACGACGACAGGTTCATCATCTTGCGCGCGACGACCAGCCCGTCACGGATCATCGGGCGTTCGACGACGCGGTTGACGCCGACGATGGCCACTTCGGGCGCGTTGATCACCGGCGTCGTGACGATGCCGCCCAGTGCGCCGAGGCTCGTGATCGTGATCGTCGAGCCGGTGAGCTCCTCGCGCGCGCTCTTGCCCGAGCGCGCGCCTGCGGCCAGGCGCGCGACCTCGGTGGCGGTGGCCCACAGGTCCAGCGTCTCGGCATGCTGCAGCACCGGCACCATCAGGCCCGCCTCGGTCTGCGTGGCCATGCCCAGGTGCACCGCCGCGTGGCGCGTGACCACGCCGGCCTCGTCGTCGAAGCGCGCGTTCATCTGCGGGAAGTCGCGCACGGCCAGCACCACGGCGCGCATGATGAAGGGCAGCATCGTGAGCTTGCCGCGCGTCGCGCCGTGCTTCTGGTTGAGCTTGCCGCGCAGCACCTCGAGCTCGGTGACGTCGATCTCCTCGACGTACGTGAAGTGCGGGATGCGTCGCTTGGCGTCCTGCATCTTCTGCGCGATCTTGCGGCGCAGGCCGATGACGGGGATCTGTTCCTCGTCCGTGCGCTGCGCGTAGCGCGTGTCGAGCGAACCGGATGCGCCGGTGCCGCCGACCGTGCCGCGCGCGGCGTAGGCGTCGATGTCCTCGTGCGTGATGCGGCCGGCGGTGCCGGTGCCCATCACGTACTGCAGGTCGATGCCCAGGTCCCAGGCGTGGGCGCGCACGGCGGGCGAGGCGATGGGCTTGTCGGTGGGCGCGCGGGTGATCTTCTGCGCGCCGGCGGCCGGCGCCCTGGCGGGTGCAGGCTGCGGCGCGGGGGCCGGCGCCCTGGCGGCGGGCGCCGGGGCCGGTGCCGGCATGGCCGCGACGGCGAGCGCCGGCGCGGGCGCGGCCTTCGGTGCCGGAGCGGGCGCGGTGGCCGGGGCCGGCGCCGCGGCGCCATCCTTGACGTTGCCCGCGCCCTCGACCTCGATGCGGATCAGCTCCGAGCCGACCGCCATGACGTCGCCCACCTTGCCGCCCAGCGCCAGCACCTTGCCGTGCACCGGCGACGGGATCTCGACCGTGGCCTTGTCGGTCATGACGTCGGCGAGGTTCATGTCCTCGACGACGGCGTCGCCCACCTTGACGTTCCAGGCGACCAGTTCGACTTCCGCGATGCCTTCGCCGATGTCCGGCATCTTGATGACGTGAATACCCATCTTCTTATTTCTCCATGGCGCGCTTGAACGCGGCGCCGACACGGTCGGGCCCCGGGAAATACGCCCACTCCTGCGCATGCGGGTAGGGGGTATCCCAGCCGGCGACGCGTTCGATGGGGGCTTCCAGGTGGTAGAAACAGTGCTCCTGGACGAGCGCGGTCAGCTCCGCGCCGAAGCCACTGGTCTTGGTGGCTTCGTGCACCACGACGCAGCGGCCGGTCTTCCTGACGGACTTGACGATGGTGTCCAGGTCGAGCGGCCAGATGCTGCGCAGGTCGATGATCTCGGCGTCGACGCCCGTCAGCGCGGCCGCGGCCTCGCTCACGTAGACCATCGTGCCGTAGGTCAGCACCGTCAGCTGCGAGCCTTCGCGGTAGACCGAAGCCGAATCCAGCGGCACGGTGTAGTAGCCCTCGGGCACCTCGCCCAGCTTGTGCTTGGACCACGGCACCACCGGCTTGTCGTGGTGGCCGTCGAACGGGCCGTTGTACAGCCGCTTGGGCTCCAGGAAGATCACCGGGTCGTCGTTCTCGATGCACGAGATCAGCAGGCCCTTGGCGTCGTACGGGTTGGACGGCATCACCGTGCGCAGGCCGCACACGTGCGTGAACATCGCCTCGGGCGACTGGCTGTGCGTCTGGCCGCCGTAGATGCCGCCGCCGCACGGCATGCGGATGGTCATCGGCGCGGTGAAGTCGCCCGCCGAGCGGTAGCGCAGGCGCGCGGCTTCCGACACGATCTGGTCGGACGCCGGGTAGAAGTAGTCGGCGAACTGGATCTCGACCACCGGGCGCAGGCCATACGCGCCCATGCCCACGGCCGCACCGACGATGCCGCCCTCGGAGATCGGCGCGTCGAACACGCGCTGCTTGCCGTACTTCTTCTGCAGGCCTTCGGTGCAGCGGAAGACGCCGCCGAAGTAGCCCACGTCCTGGCCGAAGATGACCACGTTGGGGTCGCGCTCCAGCATCACGTCCATCGCCGAACGCAGCGCCTGGATCATCGTCATCGGGGCGGTCGGGCCGTGGGGCTGGGCCGCCAGAGTCTTCTTGTCTTGCATTTCCATGATGATCAGACCCCCAGCTCCTGGCGTTGACGGCGCAGATGCTCAGGCATCTCCTTGTAGACGTCCTCGAACATCGACGCGGCGCTCGGGATGCGGCCGTCGTTGAGCGTGCCGTAGGACTCGGCTTCCTTCTGCGCGGCGGCGACTTCAGCCTCCAGCGCCTTCTGGGTTTCCTCGTGCTCGGCCTCCGACCAGCAGCCACGCTTGATCAGGTGCTGCTTCAGGCGCGCGATCGGGTCGCCCAGCGGGAAGCGCGTGGCGTCGTCTGCGGGGCGGTACTTGCTGGGGTCGTCGGACGTGGAGTGCGGGCCGGCGCGGTACGTGACCCACTCGATCAGCGTCGGGCCCAGGTTGCGGCGCGCGCGCTCGGCGGCCCATTGCGAGGCCGCGTACACGGCCAGGAAGTCGTTGCCGTCCACGCGCAGCGAGGCGATGCCCGAGCCCACGCCGCGCGCGGCGAAGGTGGTGTGCTCGCCGCCGGCGATGGCCTGGAACGTCGAGATCGCCCACTGGTTGTTGACCACGTTCAGGATCACCGGCGCGTTGTAGACGTGCGCGAACGTGAGCGCGGTGTTGAAGTCGGACTCGGCGGTGGCGCCGTCGCCGATCCACGCGGAGGCGATCTTGGTGTCGTTCTTGATGGCCGAGGCCATCGCCCAGCCCACCGCCTGGATGTACTGCGTGGCGAGGTTGCCGGAGATCGAGAAGAAGCCCTTGGCCTTGACCGAGTACATCACCGGCAGCTGCCGGCCCTTGAGCGGATCGCGCTCGTTGGACAGCAGCTGGCAGATCATCTCGACCAGCGGGTAGTCCCGCACGATCAGCAGGCTCTGCTGGCGATAGGTGGGAAAGCACATGTCGCCGTCCTGCAGTGCCAGCGCGTGCGCGGTGCCGATGGCCTCCTCGCCGAGGGACTGCATGTAGAACGACATCTTCTTCTGGCGCTGGCCGATGAGCATGCGCGCGTCGAAGATGCGCGTCTTCATCATGGCCTTCATGCCGGTGCGCAGCAGCTCGTCCGACGCCTCCGGGGCCCAGGGACCCACCGCGTTGCCATCGGCGTCCAGGACGCGGATCAGCGAGAACGCGAGATCGTTGGTGGACCTCGGGTCGGTGTCCACCGGCGGGCGGCGGACCTCGCCGGCCGGCGAGACGTGGAGGTACGAGAAGTCGGTCGCGCAGCCCGGGCGCCCCGTGGGCTCCGGGACGTGCAGACTCAAGGGGTCGTGCTGGGTCATCGGCTGAATGCTCCGCGCCCGCGGTGGCGGGCGCCAAAGAAAGCTGCGAAACGGCCGGTCGCGCGGTGGGTGTGCCGCGGCCGGCCGGAACATGGCGAGTGCCAGCGGGGTCTCCGCGGCGGTTCGCATCCGACAGCGTACCTGATTTCAGGCCGCCGACTCCTGGCGGAAACCGCGATTCCCTGACCGATCGGTCGGCTTTTGAGCAGCTTTTCCGCCCGGTCGCCGGGGTGCGGCGCGCCTCAGTGCGCGCAGGCGAGCGTGAGCGCCTGGACCGGCTTGCCGAACGGTCCGTCGGTGGCCACCGCCACCCAGTACCGCGCCGCGCCGCCGTCGGGCGCCGCGTGCGGCGCGAAGCGCAGCGTGGCCGGCTGGCGGCCCGCCAGGCTCCAAGGCAGCAGCTCGCGCACGACGGCGTCCTGCTGCAGCGTGGCGCCGCGGTTCTCGCCGGCGCCGACCGACGTGCTCAGGCCGTCGTCGACCACCGCGACGTAGCCGGACAGCGCCGCCGGAGCGCCGGCGCCGGGGGTGACCGTCAATGCGAGCCCGTCGGCGTCGCGCGCCAGCGCCAGCGCGACCGTGGCCGGCGTGCGCGGCTGCAGCGCGGCGGCCGGCAGCGTGCTCCAGGCGGGCGCGTCGCGGCTGTCGAGGATCACCTGCGGGGTGTACGCGAAGCGCGCGCCGCTGGTGCGCTGCGACCCGTTCTGGCGCTGCGTGAACAGCGGCTGGGCGTAGCGATCCTTCCAGCCGATGTCATCCCAGTAGTCGACGTGGAACGCCAGCGTGACGACCCCTTCGCGCCCCTTCAGCCCGCTGAGCCAGCGCTCGGCGGGCGGGCAGGAACTGCAGCCCTGGCTGGTATAGAGCTCGACCACGGTCGGCACCGTCGGGCCGGACCGGGCTGCGCAGGCGGACGGCGCGGCCTGCGCGGGGGCCGCGGCGGCGAACGCGGCGGCCACGGAGAGGGCGGCGACGGCAAGGCCGCGCGACGAGGAGGCGGGAAATGCGTGGGTCATGGCGGGTCGGCCGCGGCGCGGCATGCGGGAAGGATAGCCCTTCGTCGCGCGAGCGGGTCGAAACCTTGCAGTCGCGGGCGATCCCCTCGGGCAGGCGCGCCGCTTGCCATGGCCCGGCGTCGTTTCATCCACTCCGCTTCCGCTGCCATGCTCCCGATGCTCAACGCCCGCCAGATCAAGCTCCTGTTCGAGACCGCCGCCGGCGCGCCTGAACCCGCCACCGCGCAGGCGCTGCGCGAGCTCGCGGAGCTGCGCCAGCTCGGATTGCTGTCCTTTGACGCGGGCGGCCGCTACACGGTCACGCCGCAAGGCGAGGCGCGGCTGCAGCAATACATGCCGGCCGTGCACTGAGGCCTGCCCCCGGACCTTCCTCGCCGCTTCAATGCGAGGCAGGTCCCGATGCGGGCGCGGGCGCCGGGGATGGTGCGGCGAACGGCGGCACGCCGGGCCCGATGGTGCGCTCGAGGTGTGCCAGGACGAGCGCATGCTCGCGCCGGATCGCTTCGTAGAACTCGGCATCGTCCGAGGGCGAGGGAATGTTGACCATCCGCATGTCCCGATGCTGCGCTTCCAGCGCGTCGCGCATCTCCCAGGACTGGCCCTGCATGAGGTCTCCTTCGCTGTCCCGATGGAGCAGCAGCACCGGCGCAATGATGCGGTCGGCGTGCTTCATCGGCGAGACGTCGGCAAAGGTTGCGGAGACCTTCGCCTTGTCGCCGATGTGCGTGCGCATCCATTCGTGGGTCACCGGTGACGAGACATCGGCCATGAAGCGCGGGATGTCGAGGATGCCGTCGATGCTGATGCCGCACTGGTAGAGAGCGGGGTCGCGGGCCAGCGCCCACAAGGCCGCGTAGCCGCCGAAGTCCTCGCCCATGATGCACACCCGGGCCGGATCGGCGACGCCGATCGAGACCATCGCGCGCACGCCGGCCGCGATGTCGTCTTCCATGCCGAGGCCCCATTGGCCCAGGCCCGCCATCTCGAACTTCCGTCCGAAGCCGCTGGAGCCGCGGTACTGCGGCTGCAAGACGGCGTAGCCGTGGGCGGCCAGTACCTGGACCTCGGCCTGCCAGCTCCAGTAGGTACGCGCCTTCTGGCCGCCGTGCACAAGCACCACCAGCGGCAGTGGGTGCGCGGGACGTGGCGCCGTGCCGGGCACGGTCAGGTAGGCGGGCACCTGGAATCCGTCCGTCGAGGCGTAGCGCAGGGGCTGCATCGGCGACATCCGCCTGGGATCGATGTCGGGCCGGTAGATGCCGATGAGCTGCAGTTGTTTCTTTTGTGCGCTGTAGGCGTACCAGCGTCCCGGATCGACGTCCGAGGACGAGTAGACGAGTGCATTGCCATGGCCCGCCGGCTTGAGCCCGTTGCGGTGATCCGGCAGCGCGTCATCCACGGTTTCCTGCAGCGCAGCGACTTCGGAATCGATCCAGGTCGTGCGCCCGACCAGGCCGCCGGTCGTCACGCTGCGCAGCTGCGTCGTGTCGAACCGGGCGCGCATGCTGACGACGTCGTCCACGTCGTCACCGGCGACGACATCGATGAATACGCCCTTGATCGGGTCGTAGCGCCACAGCGCCTGCCGGTCGCGGCCGTTGTGCGCCAGGATCAGCACCGGGCCTTCGTCGGCGGGCACGAACTGCGGAGTCCAGTCGGCCTCGTCCAGGCCGTGCTCATGGAGCTTGCGCCACGGCGCGGATTCGTCCGTGCGATACCAGTGCGTCAGCCGCGCATTGGGCGTCCCTCCCGCCGACGACAGCGTCTCCACCATGCGGATCCGTCCGCTGGCGTCCGCGGTCCAGTCGATGATGTCCCCCGGCGCCTCGAGGCGAACCTTGCGATGCTCGCCGGTGCGCACGTTGACCCGCACCGCCCCATCGAGCGACTGGCCATCGCGCGCGACCAGCAGCCAGTCGGTCAATTCGCCGTTCTCGCGCCCTTGGAAGACGACGCGGCGATCCAGCACCATCAATTCCTTGCCGTCCAGATCCAGCACCTGGGCCGGCCTGTCGCGGTAGTTGACCGCGAGCATCTCGTCGTTGACCCACCAGATCTGCGTCGGCTGCTCGTTCTCCTTGCGGACGTCGAAGCGCGACAGCTTGTCGTTGGTGATCACGCGGCGCTTGTGGGCGGCGATGTCCAGCACGACGACCACGTTCATGGCACCGTTCCAGGCCAGGCCCGCGGCATGCTGGCCATCCGGCGAGAGGGCCATCCCCCAGTACATCGAGGGCTGGACCATCGGCTCGATCAGCGGGTCACGCGGTTGCGGCTCCGACAGCGGCGGCGAACCGGCCCGGGCCGTCGCGATGCAGGCCATCACCATCGCCGCGAACGCGCGCCGCAGTCGTCTGTTTCCCATGTGCCATTCCTCCCCGATGCGGCCGATACGGCTCTGCTTGTCCTCGATCCGGGTCGCGCCGCGGCCTCAACCGGCGGCTTCCACCACCATCTGCAATCGTTGCTGTCCCTGGAATTCGTCGATGCTCAGGCGATAGGCGATGCGCACGCGCTCGGGCACCGGCTCCGCGCGGCCGAACCAGATCGCGTCGCGCAACTGGCCCGCGTGGCGCACGCGCAGCTTCAGGTGCTTCTCCCCGACCAGGCGCTGCTGCACGACGTCGACCTCGTCGCAGAACGTGGGCGCCTCGAAGCCCTGGCCCCACACCTGGGCGTCGAGCGTGGCCACGGTGGCCGTGTTGAACCATTCGAGCGCCAGCGGGCCGTCGGTGGCGAGCACGCGCGACAGCGCGGCCGGGCTCAGCCATTCCTCGGCGACGGCGGTGAAGGCGCGGGCGAACGTCTCGAAATCCTCGCGTGCGATCGTGCAGCCCGCGGCCATCGAGTGCCCGCCGAACTTGCGCAGCACGCCGGGGTGGCGCTTGGTGACGAGGTCGAGCGCGTCGCGCAGGTGGAAGCCGGCGATCGAGCGGCCGGAGCCCTTGAGCAAGCCGTCGGCGCCCACCGCGAACACGAAGGTGGGCCGGTGCAGCCGATCCTTCACGCGGCCGGCGACGATGCCCACCACGCCCTCGTGGAAACCGTCGTGGAACAGCGCCAGCGCCGCGGGCGGCGCGCCGCTGGGCATCACCTGCTCCATCAGCACCTCCGCCTGCTCGCGCATGCCGGCCTCGACGTCGCGCCGTTCGCGGTTGATGCGATCGAGCTCGCCGGCGAGTTGTGCGGCGCGCGTCGGGTCGTCGGTGAGCAGGCACTCGATGCCCAGCGTCATGTCCGCGAGGCGACCGGCCGCGTTCAGGCGCGGGCCGAGCGCGAAGCCGAAGTCGAACGCGCTGGCGCGCTCGTGCTTGCGTGCCGCGACATGGAACAGCGCCGCGATGCCCGGCTGCATGCGTCCGGCACGGATGCGCTTGAGCCCCTGCGCGACGAGGCGGCGGTTGTTCGGATCGAGCTTGACGACGTCGGCCACCGTGCCCAGCGCCACCAGGTCGAGCAACGCGTCGAGCCGCGGCTGCGTCGCGGCGTCGAAGCGGCCGCGGTTGCGCAGTTCCGCGCGCGTGGCCAGCAGCGTGTAGAACATGACGCCCACGCCGGCCATCGCCTTGCTCTCGAACGCGCAGTCGGGCTGGTTCGGGTTGACGATGACGTTGGCGTCCGGCAGCACCACCCGGTCGTCGACCAGGGCGGGCAGGTGGTGGTCGGTCACCAGGACGGCGATGCCTCGCGCCCGCGCGTGCGCCACGCCCGCGAGGCTCGCGATGCCGTTGTCGACGGTGACGAGCAGGTCCGGCTTGGGAGGGCGCGAGGCGTCGAACGGACGCGTCTGGTCCGGGCCGTCGTCACCGCAGGCGAGGTCGACGATGGTGGGTGTCAGTCCGTAGCCGTGCAACTGGCGATCGGGCACCACGTAGGTCAGGCGCGCGCTCGATGCCCCCAGCATCTGCAGGCCGCGCAGCGCCACGGCGCAGGCGGTGGCGCCGTCGCAGTCGTAGTCGGCGACGACGACGATGCGCTGGCCACCGTCGATGGCGTCGGCCAGCAGGCGCGCGGCCTCGGCGCTGCCGCGCAAGGTGGCGGGCGCCAGCAGCTGGCCCATCGCGTCGTCGAGCTCGGTGGCGCTGCGCACGCCACGCGCGGCGAACAGGCGCGCGAGCAGCGGATGCACGCCGGCCTGCTCCAGCGCGAAGGCGGTGCGCGGCGGGACGTCGCGCGCGTGCAGGCGGGGCGGCGTGCTCACAGCGCCTCCAGCGTCGCGTGCGCGGACGCGCCACCCCCGCCGATCAGCCGCTTCCACCACGGCCGCTGCACGGGCTGCCAGCTGCGCGCGTGGCGCTCGCCGGCCAGGCTCAGGCGCGCGTGCGCATCGTCCGATTCGGCGAGCGCGCGCAGCGGGCCGGCATCGAGCGCATGCCAGGCCTCGGCCCACGCGCTCCAGTCGTCGCCCAGCAGCGGCGCGCGCAGGCGGTCATCGACGACGACCTCGGCCGGCAGCACCGTGTCGGCGGGCTGCGCCGGGCCGGTGCCGCCGAGCCAGAACGAGTTCACGCTCAGCGCGCCGCGTTCCTCGCGGGCGTCGTTGAGCGGGTGGACGTACAGCAGCATCTGCACCTCGCTCTGCAGGCGGCGCACCAGCATCACCCCGGGGTGGTCGTTGAGCCAGAGGTCGACGTTGCGGCCGATCACCCGGTCGATCGACGCGGTGGGCAGCGTGGCCAGCGACGCGTGGCTCACGTACCAGCGCGTCGGACTCGCCCAGTGCCAGCGCCAGCCCAGCTCGGTGAACAGCGGCGCCAGCGTGTCGTGCAGCGTGCGGGCCTCGGGCTCCTCGAGCTCCAGCAGCGCCGGGTCGACGAGATTGACCTGGTCACGCCCGACGTGCCAGTGCGCCGGCGTGATCACGCCCCAGCCGCTGCCCGGCTCGGGCGCGAAGCCGTCGCGGCGCGCCGCTTCGGCGGCGAACGGCAGCAGGCCGTCCTGCACGGGCCAGCCGCGCAGGCGGGCCAGGAGGCGCTCGTGCGGCAGCGACAGCGCGTATTCGTCGGCGTCGGGCAGGGTGTCGGCACTCGCGTCCTCCACCGGCGACCAGCGCGCGAGCAGGCGCTCCAGGTTCGGCAGGCCCAGCGTGCCGAGCGCCTGCACGGCGGCGTCGGACAGCGCCGATGCGTAGGGGATCACGAGATGCATCCCGCGATTATCCCGTGTCGGGTCGCGCACCGGCGCGCGCGCACGGCGCTCAGGCGCGGGCGCGCGCGTCGCGGTGTTCGACCATCGCGTCGACGGCGCGGTCGAAGGTGTCGGACAGGCCACTGCTGCGATTGCGCATCGCCATGCCCAGGGCCGCCGACAGCTCCGCCGTCTGCACGCTCTGCTCGAGCCGGCGCAGCAGCGCCATGGCCTCCGCCGTGGTGCACTCGACGCCCAGCACCATGAAGCGATCCGTGTCCAGGTGGGCGAGGGTGTCGGGCTTGCGAACCGTCTGGCGCAGGGCCTGGGCGGCCCGCACGAGCACCTCCTCGCAGACCTCGCGCGGCGCCGGGCCCTTCATGCCGTCCAGCTCGATGGCAACGACGCAGGCCGTGGCGCCATAGCGCCGGCAGCGCTCCTCCTCGGCGCCCAGCGCCACCTCCCAGCCGCGGCGGTTGGCCAGGCCCGTGAGCGGGTCGGTGAGCGCTTCCGAGCGCGCGGCCTCGGCCTCGCGGGCCAGCTCGTTGGTGTGGAGCTCGGCGCTGAGCAGGCCGCTGAGCATGTCGCCCAGCACCTCCACCATCGGCTGCTCCTGCAGCAGGCTGGCGGGCATCGGGTTCGGGTTCAGGCCGCACAACGTGCCGAACAGGTGGCCCTGGGCGTCGCACAGCGGCACGCCCACGTAGGCGCCGATGGGCAACTGCCGCGCGAAGGGCAGGGTGGCATAGGCGGGCACGTCGTGCACGCGCGGCGCCACGCGCGGGCCCTCGTCGCGCACCATGCGCGAGCAGAACGTGTCGGCCCAGCGGAAGACGTCGCCTTGCTTGACGTCGTAGCCGTGGTCCTCGGCCGCGAGCACGACCCAGTCCTCGTTGTCTGCGCGGCTGACCATCCACAGGTCCATGCCGATGCGCTGATGCAGGAACGAGAGCACCTCCCGGGAGGCGCCAGCGAAGTCCGGAGCTTTCATTCGATGGATTCTCTCTGGCGCGCCTCGCACGCCCGGTGATTCGGCGCCCATGTTAGGGCCAGCCGGCCCGATCCGCGAGGCCGGGGCTACCCAAAAGCGGTGTTGTCCGACGTGAAGCCTCGTCGACCAGCCGCCTAGAATGCCCCGGCATGCCGGCGTGACTCCACGCGGGCGAGGAAAACCGGTGCCATTCGAGTGGTTGATTGGCTGGCGCTATACCCGCGCCGGCCGCGCAGGGCGGCGCAACGCCTATATTTCATTCAGTTCCCTGGTGTCGATCCTGTGCATCGGGCTCGGCGTCTCGGCGCTGATCATCGTGCTGTCGGTCATGAACGGCTTCCAGAAGGAGGTGACCGACCACATGCTCAAGGCCATCGCGCACGTGCAGCTGATGGACGACAGCGGCGACGGCCTCGCCGACTGGCAGGCGCTTGCGCGAAAGGCCGAGGCTATCGAGCCGTCGATCCGCGCCGCCGCGCCCTATACCGAGACGCAATCGTTGATCGCGCACGGCGACGGCATGCGCGGCGCGGTGGTGCGCGGCATCGATCGCGCCGAGGAAGGCAAGCTGACCGACATCGGCGCCTCGCTCCAGCGCGAGGGCATCCTCGACAAGCTCGCGCCCGGCAGCTGGAACATCGTGCTGGGCGCGGAACTGGCCCGTGCGCTGGGCGTGAGCGTGGGCGACCAGGTCACGGTGATCGCTCCCGGGGCGCAGGTGACGCCCGCCGGCGCGCTTCCGCGCCTGAAGTCGTTCAACGTGGTGGGCGTCTTCTCGGTGGGCCACTACGAGTACGACAGCGGCCTGGCGCTGGCCGCGCTGGACGACACCGCGAAGCTCTATCGAACGGGCGGCCCCACCGGCGTGCAACTGCGCCTGGCCGACGTGCACGAGGCTCGCGCGGCCGCCGGCCGGCTGGCCGAGGGCCTGGGCGGACAGGTCCGCGTGCAGGACTGGACGCGCACCAACGCCGCCTGGTTCGACGCCGTGCAGATCGAGAAGACCATGATGTTCATCATCGTGATGATCATCGTCGCTGTCGCCGCCTTCAACCTGGTGTCGACGCTCGTCGTGACCGTCACCGACAAGCAGGCAGACATCGCGATCCTGCGCACGCTCGGCGCCAGTCCGCGCTCGGTCATGCTGGTCTTCTTCGTGCAGGGCGCCGCGGCGGGGGTCGCCGGCACGCTCGGCGGCGTCCTGGTCGGGTTGCTGATCGCCTACAAGATCCCGGTCATCGTCCCCTTCATCGAGCACGTCCTGCACACGAGCTTCCTGCCCGCGAGCGTCTACCTGATCGACCACATGCCCAGTGATCCGCAGGCGTCCGACATCATCCCGATCTCGCTCTGGACGCTGCTGCTTGCATTCCTTGCCACGCTGTATCCGAGCTGGCGCGCCAGCCGCGTGCGCCCCGCGGAGGCGTTGCGCTATGAATGAACAGCGCCAATCAAGCGCCGTCGTCCTGCAGGCCGCGGGCCTGGGCCGGCGCTTCTCGGAGGGTGGCCTCGACGTGCAGGTGCTGCACGACGTCGACCTGGCGGTGCACGCCGGGGAGACGCTGGCCGTCGTCGGCGCCTCGGGCTCGGGCAAGAGCACGCTGCTGCACCTGCTGGGCGGGCTCGATGCGCCAACGGCCGGCCGCGTCACGCTGATGGGCAAGGACATCAACCAGATGAGCCTCGCCCAACAGGGGTTGTTCCGCAACGAGCACCTGGGCTTCGTCTACCAGTTCCACCACCTGCTGCCCGAGTTCTCGGCGCTGGACAACGTGGCGATGCCGCTGCGGATCCGGCGCACGAAGGCGGCGCAGGCGCACGTGCAGGCCCGGGCGATGCTCGAGGCCGTGGGCCTGGGGCCGCGCGCCCAGCATCGGCCGGGCGAACTCTCGGGCGGCGAGCGCCAGCGCGTGGCCATCGCGCGCGCGCTCGTCACGCGGCCGGCGTGCGTGCTGGCGGACGAGCCCACCGGCAACCTCGACAAGGACACCGCCAACACGGTGTTCGCGCTGATGATGGACCTCGCGCGCGAACGCGGCACGGCCTTCGTGCTGGTGACGCACGACGCCAGCATCGCGTCGCGCTGCCAACGCCAGCTGCGGCTCGAGCGCGGCGTGCTGGTGCCGCCCCGGCTCTAGCGGCGCGTCGCTTGCCGGGGGACGTGATGAGTTCGGAACCCGCCGCGCCGCAGTGGATCGACACCCACTGCCACCTGGACGCCCGCGAATTCGACGCCGACCGCGCCGACGTCGTGCGGCGCGCGCAGGCGGCCGGCGTCACGATGCAGGTGATCCCGGCGGTCGGCGTGTTCAACTTCGAGACGGTGCGCGGTCTGGCGCATGAATACGGCCTGGCGTATGCGCTGGGCATCCATCCGCTGTGCGTGGGCGACGCGTCCGACGAGGACCTCGACAAGCTGGAGGCCGCGCTGCAGGCGCACCGGGACGACCCGCGCCTGGTGGCCGTCGGGGAGATCGGCATCGACCTGTTCGTGCCCGGGCTCGTCGCCATCCGCCCGCGCCAGGAGCACTTCTACCGCGAGCAGCTGAAGATCGCCCGCCGGGCCGGCCTGCCGGTGCTGGTGCACGTGCGGCGCTCGGCCGACGCCGTGCTGGCCGGCCTGCGCCGCATCGAGGTGCCCGGCGGCATCGCCCACGCGTTCAACGGCAGCGACCAGCAGGCCGGCCACTTCGTCGAGCGCGGTTTTCGCCTCGGCTTCGGCGGCGCCGTCACCTTCGACAGCGCGCGCCAGATCCGCCACGTGGCCACCACCGTTCCCCCCGAGGCCATCGTGCTGGAGACCGATTCACCCGACATCCCGCCGACGTGGCTCTACCGCACGATGGCCGAGCGCGAGGCGCAGGTGCCGCCGCTGCCGCAGGCGCGCAACGAGCCGAGCGAGGTGGCGCGCATCGCTGCCAGCTTCGCTGCCCTGCGCGGCATGCCGATGGACGAGCTGGCGGCGACGACCCGGGCGAACGCGTATGCGGTGATGCCCAGGCTGGCCGCGTTGCACGCGGTCGACGCCCGTACGCGGTGAGGTATTCCCTGGAGTGGGGAGTGACAGTGCAGGCGCCTGGCCTGTAGCCTTTACATTCCGACGCAAGCGCGCCTTCCCCAAGCGTGCAACCACAGGGAGATTCCATGGCTTCGCAACGACGTACCAAGGTGCTCGAGAACTATCGCGACCCCGACGGGTTCCATCCCCGGCGCCGTGACCAGTTCCAGCCGGGCGAGGGCAATGTCTACCAGAAGCTCAAGCCGGCCATGATCTGCGATTTGTTCGAGCGCGCCGCCAAGTCCCACAACGCGGCTGGCCTGGCCAACGTCGTGCCGCCGAACCGCCTGTACGAGCGCATGAGCAACGAGCTGTGGACGTGCACGGCGACCGCCCACGAAGGCGGGATCGGCGGGGGGCGCGGCGCCGATCCGTACCTGCACTTCAATATCTGGTTCGACCGCAACCAGGGCCAGCCTCGGCACTACCACGTCCGCTGCCACGAGCACGACTCGGGCGGCATCTACGTGTTCCAGGTCACGTTCTGAGCCCGGGCGAGGGCGTTCGCCGTACCGGCGGTTGAAACAAAGGGTAATCACTCACGCCGTCCCCTTGATCGCCTACCCCCGCAGCCGAAGAAGAAGGGACGAAACTCCGCGAATCGCCGCCATGTCGACCCTCCCCAAGAACGACGCCGCCTTCGGCCGCGCCAACCCGCACGCCCTGGCGGCGATCCTGGAGGCCAGCGAGACCAAGCGGATCATCGCGGCGACCGACATCTTCGACATCTCCGGCATCAAGCTGTGGGCCAGCAACCAGCCGGTATCGGCCGCATTGCAGCGCAAGCTGCTCGACCGCCAGCTGCGCCAGCCGCTCGAGAGCTGCCTGGTGGCGCAGGACGGCGTCACGTCGATCACGCTGCTGGAATCGCTCAACGAGCTGCTGCAGGGCGATTCGCCGCTGGCACCGGTGATCTGCCAGCACGGCGCCCGCCTGGCGCGCGAGGCGGCCTACCTGCCGCTGCACCCGGTCGTGCAGCTCCTGCTGACGGCTGCCGAGACGTCGCGCCCGCTGGCCTACGAGCACGCGATCGCCGCCATGGCGCTCAACGGCGCGCTGATGGCGGCCAGCGGCGGGGATGTCGCCGCGATCCGGCTCGCGATGCTGTGCGGCCTGCTGCACGACCTGGGCGAGATGTACATCGCGTCGGCGCATGGCGAGGCCGACGCCGACCGTGCCCTCGACTTCGTCAGCTACCAGCAGCTGGTGGTGCACCCGCACGTCGGCTCGCTGCTGATCTCCCAGCTCACCAACTACCCGCCGTCGCTCGCGCGTGCCGTGGCCGAGCACCACGAGCGCCTGGATGGCTCGGGCTACCCGCACGCCCTCGAGGCCGACCGCTTCTCGCCGCTGGGCCGCCTCCTGGCCGTGACCGAGGCCACGCTCAGCGCCGTGCGCAGTCCGTACGACACGCTGCTGCGCGCCAGCGTCGCGCTGCGCGCCGTGCCGGGCGAGTTCGACCTGCAGTGGATGGGGCGCGTCACGCAAGCCGCCAGTGCCCAGGCGCCGCAGCGCTCGGTGATGGAGCCGGCCGACGTCAAGGCGCGGCTGGAAGCGCTCGACCAGGTGCTCAGCGCGGCGGAGACCAACGTCGCCGCCGTGGCGGGCCGCGCGACCCTGCTCGCGATGAAGAAGGCGCTGGACCTGTCGCAGTTCCTGATCTCGCGCCTGCGCCACGGCTGGAACGAGAGCGGCCTGTGGAGCGTCGAGGCGCTGGGCGCGATCGACGCGGCCGAGGTCGAGGCGCTGGAGGACGAGCTGTACTTCCGCCTGCGTGGCGTGCAGCGCGCCACGCTGCTGGCCGCCGGCAAGCTGCCGCCGGAAGAGGCGGCGGTGCTCGACGAGGTGTGCGGCTCGCTGGCGATGGGCTGAGCCGCCACCGCCCGCAAACACGACGGCCCGCGCAAGCGGGCCGTTCTCGTCTTGGGGACGCCGCCGCCGGGTGCGTCGTCGGGTACCCCCGTCGTATCTCCGAGGCCAGCGCCGCCGGCGCCACGCGCGCGGGGGCCCGGTCGACCGGGTGGTTTCGACCAGTCGATCGCCAGGCGGCTTCACACTGCTTCACGCCACGTGAGCGAACGCAAAGCTCGCGGGCGCGTGGAACTGTTGCTGTCGAGTCGACTCCACCCCGGGCGCCGTGCCGGGCCGGGTGGCGTGAAACGGCGGGCAGTCCGCGACGGCACGGGCAGGTGCGGTCAACGGCCGAGCTCGGCCCCGCGTTGCTAACGCTGACGACCAGAACAACAAGCATGTCCGACACCCCCGCCGCTCGCCCGCCGTTTGCCTTCCGCCCGCCGCGCCGCGGCCTCGCGGCACTCGCGGCCGCGCTCGCCGGCGCGCTGGCGCTCGCGATGGATCCGGCGTTGGCGATCGTCGACGTCAGCCAGGTCACGCTGGTGGGACCGGACGGCAGCCTCTCGCCGCTGGCCATTCCCACGGCGCCGCTGGCCGGCCGGGCGGCGCCGCCCGCGGACGCGGCGTCCGACGCGCTGCTGGCCTCCTCGATGGTGCGGGCGCGCACCGCCGCCGGTGGCGTGCCCGGGCGCGGCAGCGTGGCCACGGCGCAGCGCCGGCGCCTGGTCGTCGGCGGCCTCGAGCGCAGCTACCTCGTGCAGCCGGCGCCCGGCGGGCGCGGCGCGGGCCGGCTGCCGGTGGTGGTGCTGCTGCACGCGGGCACCCAGACGGCCGCCGACATCTGGGGCGAGACCAGCCTGCCCACGCTGGGCGCGCGCGAGGGCTTCCTCGTCGTCGCCCCCGAGGCGCTGGCGCGCCACTGGAACGACCAGCGCAACCCGACGGCCACCGTCGACGACGTGCGCTTCCTCAAGGCGGTGATCGCGGAGGTCGTCGCCCAGGACCACGGCGATCCGTCGGCGGTGTTCATGGTGGGCTCGTCGCATGGCGGCTTCATGACGATGCGCTTCGCCTGCGACGCCGGCGAGACGCTGCGCGCCGCCGCCAGCCTGTTGTCGACCCTGCCCGACGCGTTGGCGCGCAACTGCAAGTCGCCGCGGCCGCTGCCCTGGCTGGCCGTCAATGGCACCGAGGATCCGTCAGTGCCCTTCGGCGGCCAGGTGGACGGCACGGTGCGCCGCGGCGAGATCCAGGCCGGCCTGCGCTCGGCCGACGATACCTTCCGCTTCTGGGCCGACCGTGCCGGCTGCGCCGCGCCGGTCGCCCGCGAGGCCATCACGGAACAGGCCGAGGATGGCCGCCACCGCTGGGCCGAGCGCATCGTGCGCGGGCACTGCGTCGGCGGCCAGGTGTCCCAGCAGGTGGTGCTTCACGGCAGCGGGCATGTCATGCCGGGCCCGGTGGCGGACAATCGGCTGGCCGAGCGCGCCGTCGGCCCCGCCGCGCCGGAAGTCGACGGCGGCACGCTCGTCTGGATGCATTTCAAGGCCACCCTGCTCAAGTAGCCGGGCATCCCGCTTGCTGTCGAGCAGCATCGCTGCGCGCCGGCACGCCATCGCAAGGAACCCTCATGAACAAGCTCTCCGCCCTCATCGCCACCGTCGCTCTCGGGCTGTCGGTGCACGCCGTCGCTCAGGAGACCGACGCCGCTCGCCAGCAGCGCATGGACGACGCCTACGCCAGGTCGCAGAACACGCAGGTCGCCGACAGCAGCGTGCGCGAGGACGTGCACAAGGCCGGCCATGCGGTGCACGAAGGCGTCAAGGCCACGGGGCACGCGGTGCACACGGGCGTGAAGGCCACCGGCCACGCCGTGCACCAGGGCGTCAAGGCCACGGGCCACGCCGTCCATGAAGGCGTGAAGGCCACCGGCCACGCGATCCACAAGGGCGTGGACGCCATCACCAAGTAAGGCGCCGGCGCGTCAGGGGCCGGTGTCTTCGGTGAACCTGAACGGCGCGTTCGTCCTGGCAATCGCGACGAAGTCGAACGGCGAGTAGGGCCTGCCCTGGCAGGTTTCGCCCTTGCGCGGCTTGCGTGCGCGGTAGTGCACCACCGAGACGATGCCGTCCTGCGCGACGGACGTGATGTCCACGCCCGTGCAGCCCGTGGCGCGGGTCGACAGCATCACCCCGACGACGATCTCCTTGTCGAAGTCGACGGACGCCAGCACGTCGCCCGCACCCCGCGCCGCGGCGAGACTGGCCTTCGGGTTCAGCGCCGTCGCCAGGTCGTCGGCGGTGTGGATCACCAGGAACGCGCTGCCGCCCGTCGCTTCGGACGTCATGCCCTTGGCCACGTGGCGCAGCGGCGCCGGCGGGGCCGCCGCCGCGGCGGCGCAGGCGGCCGCGAGCAGCCAGGGCAGGAGGTCGCGCGGTGCGGGCAAGGCCATGCCGGTTCCTCGGGGCGTTGACGTCGTCCCGGTGCCCGATGCTACTGCGGATGGGCTCGGCGCGGGGTCCGGCCGCGCGCGGGCGACGCGGAGCCGCCTTGACGACTGCCCGCCGGCCTTGCACGGCACAATGGCCCCGATGCTCGAAGGCCTCGCCCCCGTCATCGCCACCGACACGCGCCTGGTGATCCTGGGCAGCTTTCCCGGCGCCGCCTCGCTGGCCGCACAGCAGTACTACGGACATCCGCGCAACCTGCTTTGGCGGCTGCTGTCCACGCTGTGGGACGAGGATCTCGTCGCACTGCCGTATCCGGCCCGCCTGGCGGCCCTGCGCCGGCATCGCGTCGGCCTGTGGGACGTCTACCGCCGCTGCGAGCGCGAAGGCAGCCTGGACAGCGCGATCCGCATGCCCGAACCGAACGACCTGGCGCGGCTGACGGCGCTGGCGCCGGGGTTGCGCGCGGTCGCCCACAACGGCGGCGAGTCGGCCCGCTCGCGCCGGCTCGTCCAGGCGCTGGGCGTGGACGTGCACACGCTGCCGTCCACCAGCCCCGCCAACGCGTCCTGGCGCTTCGAGCGCAAGCTGGCGGCCTGGCGCGACGTCTTCTCGCGCTACGATCTGGCGCCTTCGCCCATCCCCACCCCAACACCGTGAACCGACCGCGCCAGACCTTCGAACCCGCCACGATGTCCGAGCAGGACGGCGTGCGCTACCTGCACCTGGGCACGCCGTGGGTGCAGGGCGCGATGCGCGTGCGCAAGCCCCAGGCCATCGAGCTCGAGTACGTGCAGCGCATGATGGCCTGGATGCTGTGGCGTCCGCAGGACGAGGTCGACCAGGGCCACGCCGTGCAGCTGGGACTGGGCGCGGCCTCGATCACGCGCTTCACGCACAAGGCGATGCGCATGCGCACCACGGCCGTCGAGATCAACCCGACCGTCATCAGCGCGTGCCGCCTGTGGTTCCAGCTGCCGGCCGACGATGCGCGGCTGACGGTGCTCCAAGCCGACGCCGGCGCCTGGGTGCGCGACCCGGCCAACCTGCAGGTGGCCGACGTGCTCAGTGTCGACCTCTACGACCACGATGCCGCCGCGCCGGTGCTCGACTCCGATGCCTTCTACGCGTCCTGCCGCGGGGTGCTCGCGCACGGCGGGCTGATGGCCGTCAACCTGTTCGGCCGCGACGCGAGCTTTCCTGCCAGCGCGGCGCGCATCGCGTCGGCGTTCGGCAGCGACCAGGTCTGGAGCCTGCGGCCCACGCGCGAGGGCAACACGGTGGTCATCGCCGGCCGCGGGGTCGCCGTGCCCGACCGCGACACGCTCGTCGCGCGGGCGGATAACATCGAATCGCGCTTCGGCCTGCCGGCGCGCAAGTGGCTGCGCATGGTGCGGCCGCTGTCCCTCTGAGAAAGAAGCCATGTCCGCAACGCCCCCCGTCAAGCCCGCGGCCGTGCCCGCGATCCGCCACGTGGCGCCGCGCGGGCGCCTGGAGCTGCGCCAGCTGCTCAAGTGGCTGCGCGACGACGGCGTCCTCGCCCACGACGAGGCCGACAAGCTGCTGCGCCGCTTCGGCAGCAGCGCCTCCGGCCTGCACCCGCTGCAACGCCTGGGCGGCGCGAGCCTGGTGGACGTGCGCGACAACCGCGTGCTCGACACCGACGCGCTGGCGCGCTGGCTGGCCGCGCGCTTCGAGCTGCCGTACGCGCGCATCGATCCGCTGCGCGTGGACGTGGGCCGCGTCGCGGAAGTGATGTCGGTGGCCTACGCCGAGTCGCGTCGCGCGCTGCCGGTCACGGTCAACGCCAGGGAGGTGGTGATCGCCACGGCCGAGCCGTTCGACGTGGCCTGGGTGCCCGAGATCGAGGCCCTGGTCAAGCGCCCGGTGCGGCTGCAGCTGGCCCACCCCGAGGACATCACGCGCTACACGCCCGAGTTCTATTCGCTGGCCGCGTCGGTGCGCTTTGCCAACAAGACGACGGGCGCGTCGGCCGCCAACAGCTTCGAGCAGCTGGTCGAGCTCGGCAAGAACAAGGAATCGCTCGATGCCAACGACCAGGGCGTGGTGCAGGTGGTCGACTGGCTGTGGCAGTACGCGTTCGAGCAGCGCGCCAGCGACATCCACCTCGAGCCGCGCCGCGACATGGGGGCGATCCGCCTGCGCATCGACGGCGTGCTGCACACCGCGCACCAGGTGCCGCCCGCGGTGATGAACGCGATGACCGCGCGCATCAAGCTGCTGGCGCGCATGGACGTCATCGAACGCCGCCGCCCGCAGGACGGCCGCATCAAGACCAAGCGGCCCGACGGCGCCGGCGGCATGCCCGGCGCCGAGGTCGAGATGCGCCTGTCGACGCTGCCCACCGCCTTCGGCGAGAAGGTGGTGATGCGCATCTTCGACCCGGGCACCGTCGACAAGGCGTTCGACGCGCTCGGCTTCAACGCCGGCGAGGCCGAGCGCTGGCAGTCCCTGATCACTCAGGCGCACGGCATCATCCTCGTGACCGGCCCCACCGGCTCGGGCAAGACGACGACGCTGTATTCGACGCTCAAGAAGCTGGCCACCGAGGAGGTCAACGTCTGCACGGTGGAGGACCCCATCGAGATGATCGACGCGGCCTTCAACCAGACGCAGGTGCAGCCCGCGCTGGACCTCGACTTCGCCGCCGGCCTGCGCTCGCTGATGCGCCAGGATCCGGACATCATCATGGTCGGCGAGATCCGCGATCTCGAGACCGCGGAGATGGCGATCCAGGCCTCGCTGACCGGCCACCTCGTGTTCTCGACGCTGCACACCAACGACGCGCCGTCGGCCATCACGCGCCTGGTCGACCTCGGCGTGCCGCCGTACCTGATCTCGGCCACCGTCATCGGCGTGCTGGCGCAGCGCCTGGCGCGCACGCTGTGCGCCACGTGCAAGGTGCCCGACGACTCGGCCGACACCACCAGGATGATCGAGGAGCTGGCGCAGCCCTGGAAGCTGGGCGGACGCCTGCGCCCGATGAAGGCGGTGGGCTGCCCCGCCTGCCGCAACACCGGCTACCGCGGCCGCGCCGCGCTCTACGAGCTGATGCCCGTCACCGAGCCCCTGAAGGAGGCGATCCATCCGACGCTCGACGTGGCCAGGCTGTCGCGCCAGGCCGTGCTCGAGGGCATGCGCCCGCTGCGCCTGGCCGGCCTGATGAAGGTGGCCGAGGGCCTGACGACGCT
>Ga0068855_100002200_pt1 | contig 24105 bp, 13 predicted proteins | sample KBSCornC52_FD_66592 | JGI IMG/M metagenome (GOLD analysis project Ga0068855, IMG submission 66592) | Corn rhizosphere microbial communities from Kellogg Biological Station, Michigan, USA - KBS Corn C5-2 | ecosystem: Host-associated > Plants > Roots > Rhizosphere > Soil ...
CGTCGTCGGACCATGCGACAGCAGCCCAATGGTTGCGGCTGGCCGAAACCGCGGTGCGCAGCGTCGTGGCAACGACGTTAAGGTTCGGGAACTGACGAGTGACCTCGCCGATCATCGCCTTGAAGTTCTCCGGATCGAGATCGGACAGGTTCGTGTCGCCACCAGGAGTCTCGATCCCGAGACAGGCAGCGAAATCCTCTTCGTTGCCGATCATCACATCGACGCTCTTGGCGATCTCTCGGTTGATCTCGCGTGCTGCCTGTTGCCCGCCGAAGTCTCGCCACAGACTCGGCCGGTAGTTCAAGTCGTACGACACGACGGTGCCGTGTTTGCGCGCCGCAGCGGTCGCTTCGAGTACCACGCCGGCGGTCGTTTCTGAAAGCGCCGCGAAAATTCCGCCGGTGTGAAACCACCGCACTCCCGCGCCAAAAATCCCATCCCAGTCAATGCTTCCGGACTGCAGCTGACTGACGGCCGTGTGCCCGCGATCGGAAACACCGACAGCGCCTCGCAGCCCAAAGCCGCGCTCGGTGAAGTTCAACCCGTTACGGGCGCCGCGGCCGATCCCGTCGTAGGGCACCCATCTGATCAGCGACGTGTCGACGCCGCCGGCCATGATGAATTCTTCTACCAAGCGGCCGATTTCGTTGTCGGCGAGCGCCGTCACTACGGCCGCGCGAAGGCCAAACGCGCGCCGCAGCCCACGCGTAACGTTGTATTCGCCGCCGCCCTCCCACGCCCGGAACTGACGGGCCGCACGAATGCGCGTCTCCCCCGGATCCAGACGCAACATCACCTCTCCGAGCGAAACCGCGTCATAGCGACAGGTGTCCTCGGGTTTGATCCTCAGCATGTCAGGACGCCTCTCGATCGAATGCGCGAACAGCAGCGCACGCTTGCTCGGTGAGGCTCGTCACCGTGGCAAAGTCGTGAGCTGCGACGAGTTTGCGGGCAACCATCCAGCTGCCGCCGACCGCGACAACAGACGGAATAGCAAGGTACGAGCCCAGACTTGCCGCATCGATCCCGCCGGTCGGCACGAATCGCGCCTCGGTGAACGGCGCAGCCAGGGCCTTGACCATTGCCGGCCCACCCGCTGCCGATGCGGGAAAGAACTTCACCGTGTCAAGGCCGGCATCGAGTGCCATCTGCAACTCGGTTGCCGTGGCGATCCCCGGCAACGCAGGCACCCCGAGCCGCTGACATTCGCGGACGACGGCCGGGCTGAAGCCCGGCGACACCACGAAACGCGCTCCCGCATCGACAACCCTGGCGACGTCGTCCGCTCGAACGACCGTACCTGCACCGACAAGCAGGTTCGGATCACGCGCCATGATCGCGATCGATTCCAGCGCCGCCGGGGTACGCAGAGTCACCTCGGCAACGGGAAGCCCACCGGCGGTCAATGCATCGGCGAGCGGCACGGCGTCGCGCATATCGTCGAGCACGACCACCGGCACCAGGCGATATTTCGTCAAGGCATCGGCTAAACCGAACGTCATCATCAGGCAACTCCGTCGATGGGCAAGGTGGGCATAGGCAGGGCCGTCGTCGACGCGACGGTCGAACCAACCGTCAGGGCTCTGACGACGTCAACGACCCGGTGTCGCCTTAAGTCGTCGAGCATTCGCGCGACCGTCGTGCGAAACCAGGCGTCGTCGACCAGATCGCCGAACACCGTCTCGACCTTCAGCAACGACTCGACGACGTCAGCAGCCGACGCGCCAGATGTTAGCTGTGCGCGCAGGAGGTCGAGCATCGGGTCGTCGGGTTCGAACGGCTGGCCCTTGTCGTCGACGCCGTCGGCGATGTGCCGCATCCAGGCAGCGACGACGAGCGCCGCGAACACCGGGGTACCACCGGCACGGCGCCTATCACGAATGGTCGCAAGTACTCGCTGGGGCAGTTTGTGGCTGCCGTCCATCGCCACCTGGCCGGTTCGATAACGAAGCGACGGATTCGCGAAACGGTCGAGTACGTCAAGCTGATACTGGACCACGTCGACGCCGGTAGGGGTCGCCAGGGTAGGCACGACGTCGTCGCGCATGAAGGAACGCACGAATGCGGCGAGGCTGGGATCGGCGATCGCGGTGTCTACGGTCGGGTAGCCCGCGAGCCCACCGAGATAGGCCAGCGCAGAATGGCTGCCGTTGAGTACGCGCAACTTAAGTTGTTCGTACGGCGCGACCTCAGGAACCAGCAGGGCGCCGGCGTTTTCCCATTGTGGGCGCGCACCGGCAAACCGGTTCTCGATGACCCATTGGGTAAACGGCTCGGTGACCACCGCACCGTGGTCGTCGACGCCAAGTTCGCGGGCGACGAGTTCACGGTCTGCTGCCGTGCTAGCCGGTGTGATGCGATCGACCATCGATGACGGAAAGGCAACGTTCGCCGCAAGCCAGTCGAGCACAGCCTCCGGATAGCTGCTGCGTTCGAGAAAGCTGCGCACAAGGCGACCGAGAAACTCGCCGTTCGCCGGTAGGTTGTCGCAGCAGACAACGGTGAACGCGGGTGCCTGCGCCAGCGCCCGCGCCGCCACGGCAGCCGCGAGTTGTCCGACCACCGTCCGTGGATCGCGCCCAGCGAGATCGGCAGCAATCTCGGGATCGTCAAATTGCAGCGCTCCGCTCACCGGATCGTGGTGATAGCCCTTTTCCGTAACTGTCGTGCTCACGATCGAGACGGCCGGATCTGCCATCTTCTCGACGACTCCGCGCGGCTCTGCACCGGCGAACAGCACCTCGCGGACGGCGCCGACGAGCCGCAACGTGGTGTGGTCGTGGCCGCGCACGACGAGGGTGTAGAGACCGTCTTGTGGTGCTAGTTGGTCGACGACGCTCGAGCTTCGCTGGGTAACGCCGCAGATACCCCAATCGCCCGAGGCGTCGGTGTAGAACGCCTGGTGCGCACGATGGAATGCGCCGATCCCGAGGTGAACCAGGCGAACCGCACGGCTGGCAGGGTCGATCTCCGGGCGATACCGCGAGGGGATGTTCGCAAGCTCGGCGTATGACAGGCGCGGCTTGCGGGGCTCGCTCACAGCACCGCACCAAGTTGCCATGGCGCGAACTCCTCGACACCGAACCCGAGCCGCTCACTGGCGGTGCTGGCGCCCGACGCAGTCGCGATCACAGTTTCGAATATACGGTGGCCCATCTCTTCGACCGACGTCGTCCCGCCGAGAATTGCGCCACAGTCAAGATCCATGTCCTCGCTCATCCGTGCGTACGTCTCTGGGTTCGAGCACAACTTGATGCTCGGAGCCGGTTTGCATCCGAACACCGAGCCCCTGCCCGTCGTGAAGCAAACGACCTGCGCCCCGCCCGCGACGATGCCGGTTACCGAGACGGGGTCGTAACCAGGTGTGTCCATGAATACGAGACCGTGTGCAGTGATGCGTTCGGCATATTCATAGACCGCTTCGAGTGGACTGCTCCCGCCTTTGGCGACTGCACCGAGTGACTTCTCCAAAATCGTCGTCAACCCTCCGACCTTGTTGCCGGGCGACGGATTCGAGTCGACAGTGCTCCCGTTGCGGGCGGTGTATTCGTCCCACCAGGCAATGCGTTGCAACAGCTTGTCGGCAACCGCCTGTCTGGTTGCGCGCGACGTCAGCAGGTTTTCGGCGCCATAGATTTCCGGCGTTTCCGCAAGCACGGCAGTGCCGCCGTGGGCAACGAGCAGGTCGGCCGCCACACCGAGCGCAGGGTTTGCCGTGATGCCTGAATAGGCATCCGAGCCGCCGCAGTTCAAACCCAGAATCAGCCGCTCCAACGGCACCGGCGTACGGCGGCACGCGGCCGCGGCAGGCAACATTTCCTCGAGAGCGGCGAGCCCCGCACGAATGGCGGCGGTAGTGCCACCCGCGTCCTGGATGACTAACGAGCGCGCGTTCGGTGAGACTGCCGCCAGGTCGAGGTCGGCGATTTGATTCACCTCGCAGCCGAGTCCGACGACGAGAATTCCCACGAAGTTAGGGTGTTCGGCATAACCACGCAAGGTGCGCTGCAGCAGCCGAAGACCGTCACCGCTGACCGTTAGCCCGCAGCCGCTACCATGCCCGAGCGCCACGATGCCGTCGACGCCCGGGTAGTCCGCAAGCAACGGCGTCGCAGCCTGCGCAATCAGCTTGCCGACCGTGACCGAACAATTCACCGAGCTCAGCACGCCGATGTAGTTGCGCGTTCCGACTTTGCCGTCACTGCGAACGAACCCCTCGAACGTTCGAGGCTTGGACGCCGAAGTTGCGCGCACCACGTTCGCGCCGACCGTGTGGGCAACCGTGCTCGGGGTGAACGCAAGGTTGTGCGTGTGCACGGCGTCGCCTGCCGCGATAGGCGCGGTTGCGAGCCCGATCACTTGTCCGTACTTTCGTACCGGCTCACCGACGCGCAGGTCATGCAGCGCAATCTTGTGGCCCGGCGCGATAGGCCCATTGACGACGACGCCGAGCACCTGCTCACCTGCACCCAGTGCGCGAAGCGCGACCGCGACGTCGTCGTCGGGATGGAGCAGTAACGCCGCAGTTGAGGCAGATCCGTTCACGCGACCGCACCTCGTGTGGCCCGCTCACGGCCCTCGTCATCGAGTCGGTAACCGCGCCTGGGCAGATGGTAGGCGAGGTCGGCCGCGGTCGCTGCGGCTTCGTCGAGCGGCAGCCGGTGTTCGGCCACCAGCCGCGCGAGGAAAGCACAGTCGAGCCGTCGTGAGACGTCGTGCCGGACCGGGATCGACGCCAGCGCACGGGTGTCGTCGTTGAAGCCCACCGTGTTGTAGAGGCCCGCGGTCTCGCTGGTGAGTTCGCGAAAGCGCCGGATCCCCTCGGCGCTGTCGAAGAACCACCACGGTGGACCAAGAAACACCGCAGGATATACGCCCGCGAGCGGAGCCAGCTCGCGCGAATACGCCGACTCGTCGAGAGTGAACAGCACCAACCGGAATCTCGGTTCGCTACCAAACCGGTCGAGCAGCGGGCGCAACGCGTGCACATATTCGGTAGCCGTCGGAATATCGCCGCCGGCATCGCGCCCATACCTTTCGGACAACGGCCGCACGTGGTCGCGCACCGAGCCCGGATGCAGTTGCATCACCAAGCCGTCGTCGACCGACATCGCGGCCGACTCGGTGAGCAGTTGCGCCCGGAAAAGCTCGGCGTCCCCGGGCTCAGCTCGGCGGCCGCGCAATCGATCGAACAGCCGCGCTGCCTCCGCGTGGTCGAGATCCGCCGTCGCCGCCGTCGGATGCCCGTGGTCGGTCGCGGTGGCGCCCGCAGCTCGAAACGCCGCGCGCCGCGTCTTGAGTGCGGTCAGATAGTCGTCGTAGGTAGCAATCCGCAGACCCGCAACCTCGCCTAAACGTTCGATGTTCTCGACCCAGCCCGGCCGGTCGGGGTCGACGACGTCGTCGGGCCGAAATGTCGGCACGATCCGGCCGCGATAGCCTTCTTCGGCGAGCCGGGCGTGACTTTCGAGCGCGTCGAGCGGAGAATCCGTCGTCGCCAAGGCCTCGATGTTGAACGAGTCGAATAATGCACGTGGCCGAAACTGCGGCGTTGACAGCTTCTCGGAAAGCGCGTCGTACACCTCGTCAGCAGTGTCAGGCCCTAAATCAGATCGGACGCCGAAAACACCTTCGAGCGCCTGTTCCAGCCAGAGCCTGCTCGGGGTGCCACGGAAGAGATACCAGTGCGCGCAAAAGTTTCGCCAGGCTTCACGCGGCTGCACAGACGGCACGCCGTCACGCCGTTGGGCACCGACCGCCGACGGTTCGATCCCCTGGCTGTTGAGCATCCGGGTGAGGTAGTGATCGGGAGCGACCAGCAACGCAACGGGGTCCGGCAACTGCGCATTTTCGGCGAGCAGCGAGGCAGCGACGTGTCCATGGGGGCAGATCAGTGGCAATCCCCGCACCTTTTCGTACAACTCGCGGGCGACCGCCCTAGTGGTCGGGTCGGCGGGAAATAGTCGGTCGGGGTGCAGAGGCACGATGGTCCTTCGGGTTGATCGATTCGTACTGGAGCCTACGGTTGCCCGCTTCGCTAGGTCCGCTGCTAGGAGGCTTACTTGTGTTCGGGTTCACGAACATCGGGCGATCAGAAGCAGTACCAGCATCGAGCCGGTATCGATGACCGCTATCGCATCGATCGGCTGCTGGGTTCTGATACCTATGGAGAACACCGAGTTATAGAGCGCGACGACGAGGTCTCGCCAGATACAGCTTGTAGAGCAGCGTGGCAAGCAAAACTCCGCACGACTACCGCGACGCCTCGAGGCGTCCAGCCGCGCGAGCCACTTACGGTATACGTCATCGACGGTCTCCTAGATAGACGATGAGAGTGGTATGAGGGGTGGTGTTGTACGGGCGCGTCAGTCGCTGCGACGCGGACCGGTCGACCCCCGCACGATCAGTTGCGTCGGAAGTCGATGTGTCGGTGGTTCCTGGTCCCGGAGCAGTGCGAGCAGCAGATCCACCGCGACTCTCCCGCACTCCTCCTTGGGCAAGGACACTGTCGTAAGCGACGGCGTCGCCATTGCGGCCATCGAAATATCGTCGAAGCCGATGACGCTCATTTCTTCGGGAACCCGCACCTTGCGGTCGGTGAATCGGGTCAGAATTCCCAACGCCATCAAGTCGTTGTAAGCAGCGATGGCAGTAACTCTGGACGCCAGGGCGAGATCCGCCGCCTGGATGCCGGCTTCGAAACTCGGCGTGAACGGGCCAAATTCCACCAGTTCGACACCGTGCTTGCGGGCCGCGGAACGCAGCGCCTTGCGCCGTTCGCGGTTGGACCAAGACGCACTTGGTCCGTTCATGTAGGCCACGCGTTCGTGACGCAGTGCCGCTAGGTGCGCGATTGCCTGATAAGCACCTCCGGGGTCGGTCATGACCGAGGGGGATCCGGCTACCTGACGGTTCATGAAGACGATCCGCGTGGTGGCGGAAAGGCTTCTCACCTGTTCGAGACTCATGCGGGAAGCACAGAGCACGAAGCCGTCGACCTGCTTCGCCAACTGCAAGATCAACTCGTGCTCGGCGCGTGGATCCTCGTCGGCATCGGCAAGGAAGACGCACTGATCCATCTCTCGCGCACGGCTCTGCACGCCCTTCACCACCGCGGGAAAGAATGGGTTGGTGAGATCGGGCACCACGACGCCGAGATTTCCGGTGCGGCCCGTGATCAAGGCGCGCGCCGCGCGATTCGGCTGGTAGCCAAGCTTTTCGCCCGCTTGCCGCACACGCTCAAGCGTCTCGGCGTTGACCAGCTCAGGCATGGTGAACGCCCTCGACACCGTCGAGACCGAAACGCCCGTCATCAACGCGACGTCGCGGATCGTACTTGCCACGTGACTCGTCCTACCTAGCTAGGAAGTTGTGGGAATCCTGCAAAGGTTTTCAGTCGCTGTCAAGACTCTACCGAGAACGCTGCGGAACCGAAGCATTCAGGGGCTGCACAATGGGCCGATGCACCCACGGCAGCGACTGGCGCGTCGTTCTTTTTGGTGCGCGCGGTATCGCCCGTGCCTTCGGGCATACCGAAAGAGACCGGACCGCCGCTAGCAGCCCAAGCGTCACAATGCGCCACGACGCGCGAGCATCAGGTACCGAGCATTGACGAAGTGAGGCACCGATCGACCGCCGAGAGTTCATGCGCATCGCCGGGGCTAGCGCAGTGCTGGCCGTCACCGCCGGGTGCACGCCAAAACACGACACAACGCCGACGACGAGACCTCCGACCCCAACCGGCCTGACATCGGCGACCGGCGGCGCGAGGTCACCCACCGCCGCATCCGCACAATCAGCGACGGCGCAGGCAACAGATCTCGACGCGCTCAGGCGCTTGCTCGGCGACCGCCTGATCACACCAACCGACCCGACATACTCGACGGTCGCCGGGCTGTTCGATCCACGTTTCGACCGGATCCACCCGCTGGCGATCGCGCGATGCACGAGCACCCAAGACATCCAGCGCTGTCTGGGTTTCGCGCGCTCGACGGGCACGCCGGTGGCCGCAAGAAGCGGTGGTCACAGCTACGGCGGCTATTCGACGTCGTCCGGCCTGGTCATCGATATCGGGCCGTTGAACGCGATTGTCGTTGACACGTCGAGCGGCATAGCACGGATCGGCGCCGGGGCGCGCCTTGCCGACGTGTACGCAAAGCTCGATGCTGCAGGCGTTTCGATCCCGGCCGGGTCGTGCCCGACAGTGGGCATCGCCGGGCTCGCACTCGGGGGCGGCATCGGCGTCGTTGCGCGCAAGTACGGGCTCACCTGCGATCGGATCAAGGCGGTCGAACTCGTCACGGCCGACGGCCAAGCTCTTCGCTGCGATGCCAAGAGCGAACCCGACCTCTTGTGGGCGCACCGCGGTGGCGGCGGCGGCAACTTCGGAATCGTCACGGCGCTCGAATTCGAGACCTACCAGACCTCGCCGCTTAGCTATTTCGTGCTGCGCTGGGATTGGGCACGTGCGGCGGCGGTGATTGCCGCGTGGCAGGACTGGTTGCCCGTGGCGCCCGACGAGCTCTGGACGAGCCTGCACGTCGACGGCGCGGGTTCGTCGTCCGACACCGCGCATGTCTTCGTCAGCGGTGTGTACGTCGGCGATCCGGCCGGTCTCGAACCGTTGATCAACGAGTTGCAGGTCGCCTCGAAAGCGCCGCTCACGACAAGATTTGTCAAGCAGGCGGGGCATCTGCAGACGATGATGATCGAGGGTGGCTGCGCCGACCTGTCGGTCGCCCAGTGCCGGCCACAAAGCGAAGGCGGCCAGCTTGCACGTGAGTCGCAACTGGCGCGGTCCGACTACATCGCCGCGCCGCTTTCGTCGTCCGGTATCGACGTGGTACTGACCGCGATCGAAGGCCGACGTGCCAAGAAGCTCTTTGGCGGCGGCGTTTTGTTCGATGCCTATGGCGGTGCGATAAATCGGATCGGTGCGACCGACACCGCCTTCGCCCACCGAGACAAGTTGGCCTGCCTGCAATACGTAGCGCCCTTGCTCACGGCCGCTGGTGCCGGCGCCAACCGAGCGTGGCTCGACGAGCTCTACACGGCGATGCGGCCCTACGTGAGCGGCTACGCCTACCAGAACTACATCGACCCGCAGCTGTCCGATTGGCAGCACGCCTACTACGGGGCCAACCTCAATCGGCTCGTCGGCGTCAAGACGGCGTACGACCCGACCAACGTATTCGCCTTCGCGCAGGGCATCCCGATCAAGTGACGAGCCCTACGCTCAGGGATGCGCCGAACACGCATGCAACCCGAACGCGGACGCGTGCGTCATGTGATCGGAACAACACACCCGGGGTGATGGTGGACGAGGAGCGGCACAGGGTCTTCGACGAATTCGCGCGCGCCCGCATGCCCGAATTGCTTCGATTCGGCCACGCGTTGACCGGAAATCCGCATGCAGCGGCCGATCTGGTTCAGGACGCGCTCGAACGGACGATGATCGCGTGGCCGCGAGTCGAGAAGCAAGGCGACCCGGAGGGTTACGTGCGGCGGATCATGGTCAACCGGAACATCAGCATCTGGCGACGCCACCGTCGCGAGACACTTGTGCTCGAAATACCCGAAGATCCCGGACGACGAGGCGCGTCGCATGACGAGCCGATGATCCGCGATGCCGCGCTTTGGGAGCGCATCAAGACGCTGCCGCCCCGCCAGCGGACCGTGATCGTGTTGCGCTACTACGAAGACATGTCCGAGGCACAAATCGCGGCCATTATGGGATCTTCGGTAGGCACCGTGAAGAGCCAGGCCTCTCGCGCCCTGGCCGCTTTGCGCAAGGATTCTGCGCAATTCGCCGTTTCCGATGCGCCTTCCCCGTCAAACGGTGAGGTGCGCCGATGAGTGCGAACGACCCTTCGAACCGCCCCGCGAACGATCCCGACAACCTCGAACGGCGGCTGCACGATCTGTTGCACTCGCGGCGACTGTCGGTCGACCCCGCGCCCGACACTCTCGACCGTATCCACGCGGGTGCCCGACGCCGCCAGCAGCGGCATCGCATCGCAACCAGTGCGCTTTCGGCAGTGGCGGTCGTTGCCGTCGTCGCGGTCGGAGTAGTGCTGCATCCGACACACCACACCGGCACGTCGGTCGCCGACGGCGCGCGTAGCACTTCGCCGTCCGATCAGGCCGGCTTGAACGGCGCCGCAACTGCAACGCCTTCATCGGGCAGCGCACAATCAAGCGCATCGGTATCGACCCCGCCGTCGGCCTCGGCTTTAGGGTCGGCATCATCGGCTTCGACGATCGCGGCCGGTGGTGCGCCACCCAGTGGCTTCGTGCCGATCTCCGTCACAGCGGTCAACGACAAGACTTTCTGGGTGCTCGGTCACGCACCGTGTGCGTCGCAGACCTGCACCGGTTTGGCCAAGACGACGGACGGCGGAAAAACGTTCACCGAAGTCGGTGCGCCTCCGAGCGCACTGGTTCCTGACGTGCCTGGCAACAACGACGTGTTCGGCACCGACACGATTTCCGACGTCCGATTCGTCGACAGCAACGACGGCTGGGCCTACGGCGGCGGACTGTGGGAGACCACGGATGGTGGCCAGCACTGGAGCGCGGTCGAAATTCCCGGCAGCGTTCAGAAACTCGAGGTTGCGAGCGGGCGGGCGTGGGCGATCGTGTTCGGTGGCGCCGCTGCATCGTCGGGTCCGAGTTATCACATATACACGGCCACGTATCCCGGCGGCAGCTGGGAGCTTGCCGAGTCGGCCGGGACATTCGGCCCGGCCGAACCAGCCCTTGCTGTGCAAGGGAATTCGGCGATTGTGATCGGAACCGATGCCGGATCAGGAAAGCTGCTTGCGCTCGTCGCAGCCGGCAGCGCAACGTTCGGGGCCGTGCCGGGCGCACCGCCGTGCGGTGGCGCACCCGGCGAACCGTTGTCATCTAGTGCCGACTCGATCTGGCTGGCCTGTACTTCGTCGAGTGACACGCTTCCTGGGGTTTTTCTGTCCTCCGACTTCGGGCAATCATGGCGAACCGCGTCATCGACACTTGCGGATGCATCCGGTGCGTCGGGTGCGTCGGTGGCGATCGGCGCAGTCGACGCGAAATCCGCGATCGTGTCCGCCGGCGGAAGACTCGAACGAGTCGGTGCCGACGGCTCGACGGAACACGTGTCCCAGCCGTCCATTCCGCCATCGACGGTCTTCTCCTTCGTCGGGTTCACCACGCCGTCCATCGGTTTCGCGATTCCCGAGATCGACAAAACCCGGCAGGTGTGGCGTAGTACCGACGGCGGCTCGCATTGGTCGGTCGTGAAGATCTAAGCCGATGGATCCGACGGACCCTGGCAGCGACGATTTCGAGCGCCGGCTGCGCGAAGCCTTGCGTTCTCATCGGCTCTCGATCGAACCCACCGCGGATACGTTGGCCCGAATTCATGAGGGTGCTCGGCGGCGTCAGAAGCGGCGCGCCGCAACGAGCGCAGCTGTTGGCGTCGCGGTAGTTGCCGCTGTCGCCGCGGCTGTTGCGCTGCGACCGCACAACGCACGCCCGGTGACGGCTGACAATCACCAGGCCATCGCGTCGTCGCCAGGCTTGCCGTCACCAACGACAAAGCCGTTGTCGAACACGTCAGCGAGCGGACTGGCGACCGCACCATCCACGAGGTTCACGGGCCAGTCACCGAGCCCGGCGCTGCCCTCCATGTCAGCATCGGATGCATCGCGCGCGCCAACGGTCTTCACCCCTGTGTCGGTCACCGCAATAAGTACCGACGACTGGTGGGTTCTGGGCTATTCGATGACGACGTACGCCGATGGCTATTCCGGCGGCGGAGCTACTGTGTTGCGCACCCTCGACGGGGGGCGGCATTTCGCACAAGTCGGTAGCCCGGGTGTGTTGGTCGCGCGGGCACCGATGTCTCGGCCGTCCGGGACGCCGACGGTTTCCGACGTCCGCTTCGGAAATGCGACCGACGGTTGGGCGTATGGCAACGCGCTCTACTCGACCACGGACGGCGGCAGGTCGTGGTCGGCCGTTTCCGGCATTCCGGGAGCCGTCGTCGATCTCGTCGCCGCTAACGGCGTCGCGTGGGCTGTCGTCGATCTGTCGCAGACCGGAATGCCGACGCCTCCCCCATCGCTCGATCCCAACTCGAAGTACGCGATTTATTCGACGCCATATGGCAATTCGCCACAGCATTGGACCCGTGCTGTGATGCCGTTCGATCTCGGTGCGGCCCGGCCCAGCATCGTCGACCAGGACGGCACAGTGACGATGTTGGTCTCCGGGCCGTTGCGCGATGATGACCGCGATCACGTACTGATCGCCGCACCGGGTAAGGAATTCATCGATCACGTCGGTCCGTGTTTCCAAGAACTCGGCGGAACTCTGTCGAATTCTAAGGACGCGATCTGGGCCTCTTGCCCAACCGGGCACGCGGCGGGATTGCTCATCTCCACCGACCGCGGTGCGAACTGGCATTCCTATCTGGGTCCGGCATTCTTCCCCGATCCCGGCACGGGAATCGCTGCGATCGACGATCACGATGCCGTCGTCCTCGACACTGGACGAGGTAGCCTGCGCCACATCTCAACGAATGGTCCGGAGTCAATCTCGACGACTCCGGTCTCCGACGTCGTCGTTTTCTTCATCGGTTTCACCGATCCCACAACTGGATTCGCCATAGGCAGCGGGCACGAGGGACCGACGGAGTTGTGGCGAACGACCGACGGCGGCCTCCGCTGGTCCGTTGTCGAAGTCGACCTGACGTAGGCGCGGCGCCGTATCGAGCGGAACGGCGGAGCGTGGCTAACCAGTCGAGAACGACCGGGCAACTTCAGGCGACTTCAGCTGTTCTAGGCGTGCTCGGACCGGCCGCGCCTCTTGCTAGGTATTGACACAGCTGAGGTCCCCTGGTTGGGTACGGTCAGCTCTGGTGCATTTTCTCGTTTACTGCCATTACCGCAGTGTCGGAAATGTGGGGTGGGCCACCATGTTGACTCGTCGTTTTCTCGCCTCGCCGCTCGCAATCGGGCTGGTCGCAGGACTCCTCGCCGTAGCGCCGATTCCGGCCATTGAAGGAACGGCCACGGCGGCGAACGCAACGTCGCCGCCGTTTACGGAATGCCCCGCAGTCGGCGCAGACACGAGCTGCGGCGTCCTGGTCGTCGTCACGGACAGTGGGGCGAGCGTGCTGTCGGACCCCAGCCAGGGCCCGTACGACAGCGTTGAGGACACGCTCATCGGCGTCGTCAACAACTCCAGCCGCACCATCGGCGCGCTGGCGCTGCGCAGTTCGACCGACCTATTCGGCTTCGACGGCGACGGAATCTGCACCTACGGCGTCGTCGCGTGCGGGCCGACTGGTTACGAAGGTCCGAACACCTCGTTCTCCGATGTCAGCCCCGACGCCACCAGCGGCGTGGTGAATTTCCCGGCGGGCCTCGCGGCGGGCGCATCGACGTTCTTCTCGCTCGAGGAATCGCTGAGCTCGGCGAACGTTCAGACCGGGTCGGGACAGGCGGCTGTGACCGTGTACGAGCAGGGCCAGGCGCCAAACCCACGCGAGCCAAACGTCAACTGCTCGACGGCCAAACCGGTCAACTGCGCGACCGGCGAGTTCTGGCACACCTTCACCGACATCTCCGTCCCCGGCCGCGGTATCCCGATCTCCTTCACGCGCACCTACAACTCGCTGGCGGCGGCGAGCGGCGGCCCGCTCGGGCACGGCTGGACGAGCAGCTACACCATGGCGCTTTCCACCGACTCCAACGGCAACGTCACGGTGGCCGAGGAGAACGGCGCGACCATCACCTTCGCGCCTGCGGGAGGCGGAAGCTACACCGCCCCTAGCCGCGTGCTCGCTGCGCTCGTCGGCAACTCCGACGGTACGTACACGCTGAGCGATTTCGGTGACGGCTACAGCTACACGTTCTCTGCAACCGGCCAGCTGACCGACGAGCGGGACCGCAACGGCTACACCACGACGCTGAGTTACACCGGCGGACTGCTCAGCGCGGTTACCGATCCCGCGGGCCGAATCCTCACGGTCACGAACGACGCGAGCGGGCACATCACCAAGCTGGCCGATCCTGCAGGTCGCACCGTCACCTTCGGCTACGACGCGGCCGGCAATCTGACGTCGGCCACCGACGTCGGTGGTGGCACGTGGAGCTTTGGCTATGACGCCAACCACCTGCTGACCTCGATGAAAGACCCGCGCGGCGGCGTCACGACCAACGTGTACGACTCCCAGGGCCGTGTCGTCAGCCAGACCGACCCGATGGGACGGCGGACGACGTTTGCGTACTCAGGCGACCCGACGACCGCGACGGGTTCGACGACGACGATCACCGACCCGAAGAACGACGTCGTCACGCAGACCTACAGTGAGCTGCAATTGGTGGCGCTGACCCGCGGCACAGGTACGAGCGCCGCGGCGACGTGGGACTACTCCTACGACCCGTTCACGCTGCGACTGGCCTCGATCACCGATCCGAACGGGCGCACCACGAGCCACACCTACGACCGGCACGGCAACATGCTCAGCGTCACAGACGCGCTCGGCCATACGACGACTTTCTCCTACAACAGCCTCAACCAGCCGGTGCGGATGACCGACCCGTCCGGGGTCGCGGCGACTTTCGGCTACGACTCCGCGGGCAATCTCACATCGGTCGCGCGACCGCTCACCTCGACGGGCCAGACCCAGACGACGGTGTACACCTACGGCGACAGCCAACACCCGGGCGACATCACGAGCGTCACCGAACCGACCGGCAACGTGTGGTCGTTCGGCTACGACGCCGACGGCGACCTCACTAGCGTCACCGATCCACTTGCGGATGTGACGACGTATGGCTTTGACGGGATCGGCCGACGCACTAGCGTCACCTCGGCGCGCGGCAAGACGACCACCTATGCCTACGACGCTTTCCGAGACCTGACTAAGCAGACCGACCCGCTCGGCGATGTCACGACGCTGCGTCTGGACGCCGACCGCAACCTCGTCTCAGTCACTGATCCTGACGGGCGAACCACGGGCTACACCTACGATGCCGACAACGAGCTGACGGGTGTCACCAGGGCCGACGGCACGACATTGACGTACGGCTACGACAGCGCGGGCAACCAGACCGCTCAGACTGACGCCGCGGGCGCCACCACCGGATACGGTTACGACCCGCTGAATCGGGTGGTGTCTGTAACCGACGCGCTCGGGCGCACCACTGCGCTCGGGTACGACCCCGCGGGCAACAGAACGAGCCTCACTGACGCGGCCGGAGCCGTCACGTCATTCGGCTACGACGCAGCGAATGAGTTGACGTCGATCGGTTACTCCAACGGCACTACTCCCGGGGTCTCGCTCGCCTACACCGCGAACGGATTGCGCGCGTCGATGACCGACGGCACCGGAACGACGAGCTATACCTACGACTCGCTCAACCGGCTCACCAGCCAAACCAACGGCGCCGGGCAAGTGGTGCGTTACGGCTACGACCTCGGCAACAACCTGACCGCCCTCACCTACCCGAACGGCCAGCAGGTCACCCGCGGCTATGACGCTGCCGGCCGACTGACCTCCATCACCGATTGGCTGGGGCACACCACGACCGTGAGCGTCGATGGTGACGGGCAGACCGCCGCGGTCGCCTATCCGAACGGCGTGACGGCAACCCAGACGTTCGATGCTGCCGATCGGCTGACCGCAAGCACCGATACAGCTGCCGGTTCGACATTGGCGAGCTTCAGCTACACCCACGACGCCAACGGTGAGTTGACGTCGACGGCTCCCACCGGTGTCAGTCAGCCTAACGAGACCTATAGCTACACGCAGCTCAACCAGTTGGCCAGCGTGAACTCCGCCGCGTATAGCTACGACGCGGCCGGCAACGTCACGCGGCTCGCCAGCGGGGCCACGATGACCTATAACGCCGCCGGCGAAGCAACTGCCTTTACCCCTGCAGGCGGCGGCTCACCGGCCACCCTTTCGTATGACCCGTCGGGTAACCGGCTCAATGGTCTGGCGCCGGACGGGACGGCGGTCAACTACACCTACGACCAGGCAAACCGACTGACATCAATCGGCGGTGGCGGCAGCGGCAGTGCTGTGGGCTTGGTTGCCGGCGGCGAGTACCACAGCCTCGCGGTCGGCGATGACGGGACGATCTGGGCGTGGGGCAACAACAGTTACGGTCAGCTCGGCAACGGCACCACCACGAGCACACCGACCCCCGTCCACGTTACTGGCCTGTCCGACGGCGTCGCGGTTGCCGCGGGTGCCGTTAGCTCAGCGGCACTGACCCGCAGCGGCACCGTGTTCACCTGGGGAGACAACACCTACGGTCAGCTCGGCGACGGCACGACGGTAGCCAGCTCGGCACCGGTTCAGGTGCCCGGCCTGACCGGAGTCAGCAGTGTCGCTGCCGGCAACTACCACGTGCTGGCGGTCAAGACCGACGGCACCGTGGAAGCCTGGGGCTCGAATGCCGCCGGCCAGCTCGGCGACGGCACGACCACGAGCCGCACGCGTCCGGTGGCCGTTCAGGGTCTGACCGGGGTCGTGCAAGTGGCCGCAGGCGGATTGCCGGGTTGGGCAGGCCAGTCGGTGGCGCTGCGAAACGACGGCACCGTATGGACCTGGGGATACGGCAAGTCGGGTCAGCTGGGGTTGGGATCGACCACTTCGAACCCGACGCCCACCCAGGTGCCGGGTCTGACCGGGGTCGTGCAGATCGCGGCCGGCGGTGATGACACCTATGCCCTGAAATCAGACGGCACGGAATGGGCATGGGGCGACAACAGCTATGGCCAGCTCGGCACGACAGCTGCCAAGCACACTCAGAGCAGCCCGATCCAAGTACGCATCAGCGGCGTGACGGCAATCGGCGCCGGTGGCACGCACGCACTCGCCGTCAAAACCGACGGCTCGGTGTGGGCATGGGGCAACAACAACACCGGCCAGCTCGGCGACGGCGGGGCGTGCGGCAAGATCTGCACCACCCCGGTGGCGAGCAGTGGTCTGACCGGCGCGGTGGCAGTGACCGGCGGCTACGTGCATTCGCTGGCAGTGCTCGGCGACGGCAGCCTGCGGGCCTGGGGACGCAATGCCGAGGGCGAGCTCGGCGACGGAACCACCACGGTGCGGCCCACCCCGGTCACCGTCGAGGGATTGCCTAGCGTCAAGCCCGCCGGATCCGTCAATGCCACGTACACCTACGACGGTTCAGGGTTGCGCAGCAGCCGAACCAGCGGCTCGACCACGCAGCATTTCGCCTGGGACGTCGAAGGCAGTGTGCCGCTGTTGTTGACCGACGGGTCGACCAGCTACATCTACGACGACGCCGGTGTGCCGGTCGAGCAGATCAGCACGGCTGGGACGGCGCTGTACTACCAGCACGATCAGTACGGCTCCACCCGGCTGCTCACCGACTCAAGCGGGAGCGTTGCCGCCACGTTCAGCTATACGCCGTACGGCGATCTCACGTCTCACACCGGCACTGCTGACACACCGCTGCGGTGGAACGGCCAGTACGAGGACACCGAAAGCGGGCTGTACTACCTGCGGGCCCGCTACTACGACCCGACGACTGCGCAGTTCCTCAGCAGGGACCCGTTGGAGGCGTTGACCCGCGCCCCGTACGGCTATGCCTCCGGCGATCCCCTGAACGGGATGGACCCGTCCGGACTGGGCTGCGGATGGACAAGCCCGTGGGACTGCGGCGGCACCGTGGTGCAGGCGGTCGGCGGTGCGGTGACAACGACGGCGACTGCCGTGGGCGGGTTCGTGTACGACCACGCGGGCGAAATCTCTGCGGGCAGCGGCGCGCTGGCCGTGATCCTCGCCCCTATTCCTGGTGTGGACGTCGTCAGCCCGATCCTTGGTGGCATCTCGGTCGCCACCGGCGCGCTCGCAACCGGAAAGGACATCGGCGAGGGCAACTACGGCCAAGCAGTTATCGACGGGTTCGGGACGCTCGTCGGCGGCGCTGGCTTCGTCGAAGACATGGCCGCCAGGGTTGCGATGCGCGCGGCTCAAGTCGCGTGGGACACCGGGGAACCCGTGGTCGACCTTGCCCGACTTGCCGAGGAGTTCGAGCTTTCAGGATCGCAACTCGACCGGGTTGCCGCTGTGCTGGCCATACTTGGCGTTGCTACCGACCGGTCCGGTCTGTTCGGCGAGGGAGCTTCCGGGTGCGGTTAGGCTGAACGCTGTGTTCTGGGAGATCATGACGGCCGTCAGCCTGCTGTTCTGCGTCGCGTATGGCGCGCTGTCGGTATGGGGTGAACGGTTCGGCATCAGCGCGTACACGCGGCGCCGAATGCGCAACGGGTCGTGGTTGCTCCTAGCCTGGGCCGCTGTCTCGATCGCAAACCTCGTGCGCTGAATCCGTCACTGCTTGATCCGCAGGGGACACACCGCGAGTGTCGGTCCAAGAGTCCAGAATCGAGGCATGACCCCGAAGAATCGGCCGGACGACGAAAAGCACGTGTCTCGACCGCCGTCGCTGGCATCCCTGCCTTCGGGGTTTTCACCGGTCACGAAAGCCTGGTTCGGATCGGCGTTCGCCGAACCGACCGCCGCCCAAGTCGAGGCCTGGGAAACGATCGGGCGCGGCGTGAACACGCTCGTGGTCGCACCGACCGGCTCGGGCAAGACGCTGGCCGCATTCTTGTGGTCGCTCGACCGGATCGCCGCGAACCCCTCACCCGAGCCGAAGAAGCGCTGCCGAGTGCTTTACATCTCGCCGCTCAAGGCATTGGCCGTCGACGTCGAGCGCAACCTGCGGGCTCCGCTGGTCGGCATGCGACACGCCGCCACTCGGCTCGGATTGCCTGAGCCGAGCGTCGAGGTCGCAATTCGCTCGGGCGACACCCCGGCCGATCAACGCCGCCGGATCGCCACCAAGCCACCCGACATCTTGATCACCACGCCCGAGTCGCTGTTTCTGATCCTCACCTCGGCCGCCCGCGAATCGCTACGTGGAGTCGACACCGTGATCGTCGACGAAGTCCACGCGGTCGCTGCCACCAAGCGCGGCGCCCATCTCACTCTTTCGCTCGAACGTCTCGATGCGTTACTCGACCGGCCGGCACAGCGGATCGGCCTGTCGGCGACGGTTCGTCCGGTCGACGAAATTGCCAGATTTCTCAGCGGATCGCGGCCCGCCACCGTCGTCCAACCAAAGGCTGCGAAAACGTTCGAGATCACAGTCGTCGTGCCGGTCGAAGACATGGAATCACCTGATGAGACGCCCGCCACGCAATCGTCTGAACGATTCGACGAACAGCCACCCAAGCGTTCGATCTGGCCACACGTCGAAGAGCGGATCGCCGACCTGGTCGACGCGCATCGTTCGACCATCGTGTTCGCCAACTCGCGGCGACTCGCCGAAAGACTGACCAACCGCCTCAACGAAATCGGCTATGAACGCGGGCGCGACGTCGAGACCGCCCGCGCACACCACGGTTCGGTCAGTCGCGAACAACGATCCGTCACCGAGGAGATGCTGAAATCGGGGCAGCTACCGGCTGTGGTCGCCACCAGCAGCCTCGAACTCGGAATCGACATGGGGGCCGTTGATCTCGTCATCCAGGTCGAAAGCCCGCCGAGCGTGGCGAGCGGTTTGCAGCGCATCGGCCGCGCCGGTCATCAGGTGGGTGCGATCTCGCAGGGCGTGATTTTCCCCAAATACAGGGGAGATCTCGTGCAGACTGCCGTCGTCGCCGAGCGCATGAAATCGGGCGCGATCGAAGCGATCCGAGTCCCGCGTAATCCGCTCGATGTGCTGGCGCAGCATCTGGTCTCGATGACAGCCATGGACAGCTGGTCGGTCGACGACGCGCTCGCGCTGGCACGCAGAGCTGCGCCGTTCAGCACGCTGCCGCAGTCTGCGTTCGATGCGGTTCTCGACATGCTCGCGGGCCGCTATCCAAGTGACGAGTTCGCCGAGCTGCGACCGCGGCTCATCTGGGATCGGGTGGCCGGCACCATCACCGGGCGGCCGGGCGCGCAACGGCTCGCCGTCACCAGCGGCGGCACGATCCCCGACCGCGGATTATTCGGCGTTTTCCTTGCAGGCGCAGATAAACCGAGTCGAGTCGGCGAACTCGACGAAGAGATGGTTTATGAGTCGCGGGTCGGTGAGGTATTCACCCTCGGCTCGTCGTCGTGGCGCATCGCCGAGATCACTCACGACCGGGTGCTCGTCATCCCGGCGCCAGGCGTGCCCGGCAAGCTGCCGTTCTGGCACGGCGACGCGCTGGGCCGGCCCCTCGAACTCGGGCGGGCTCTCGGAGCGTTCGTTCGCGAGCTCGGCAGGCTCGACACGTCTGCAGCTCACAAGCGACTGGTGGACGCCGGCCTCGACGATTGGGCGGCCGACAACCTGCTGTCGTACCTGGCCGAGCAAAGAGCCGCCACGGGCCATCTCCCTGACGATCGCACGATCGTGGTCGAGCGGTTTCGCGACGAGCTCGGCGACTGGCGGGTTGTCGTCCACTCGCCGTTCGGAGCGCAGGTCCATGCGCCCTGGGCGCTGGCCATCGCAGCCGGCCTGCGCGAACGCTACGGCGTCGACGTCTCGGCCATGCACGCCGACGACGGCATCGTCGTCCGCATACCTGATACCGACCAGGCACCGCCCGCCGGTCTTGCAACAATCGCCTCTGAAGATGTCGACGAGATCGTCACCCGCGAAGTCGGCGGCTCGGCCTTGTTCGCATCACGCTTCCGCGAATGCGCTGCCCGCGCCTTACTGCTGCCGCGCCGTCGTCCGGACCGCCGCACCCCGCTGTGGCAACAGCGTCAACGGTCGGCGCAATTGCTTGCTGTCGCGAGTGAATACGGCTCGTTTCCGATCGTGCTCGAGACCATGCGAGAGTGCCTGCAAGATGTCTTCGACGTGCCGGGCCTCGTCGACTTGATGCGTGACGTCGAAGCGAGGCGCGTGAGATTTCTCGATGTCGAGACACCGGTTGCCTCTCCGTTCGCCCGGTCGCTACTTTTCGGTTACGTAGCAGCCTTTCTCTACGAAGGCGACGCGCCGCTCGCCGAACGGCGCGCACAGGCGCTTGCCCTCGACACCGCTCTCCTGGGCGAGCTGTTGGGGCAGGCAGAGCTGCGAGACATCCTCGACGCCGACGCGATCGACGAGATCGAGCGCGATCTGCAACATCTCAGCGCAGAGCGCAAGGCCCGTGACGTTGAGAACGTCGCCGACCTTCTGCGCCTCGTCGGACCGCTCTCGAGTGACGAAGCGATCGAGCGTGGCGCCACCCCGCGCCTGCTCGTCGAACTCGAAGAGAGCCGCCGTGCGATCCGGGTCAGGATCGCCGGCGAAGAGCGCTGGGCCGCGATCGAAGATGCCAGCCGACTGCGCGATGCGCTCGGAATCCCTTTGCCAGTAGGTATTCCCGACGCCTTCGTCGAGCCTGTCACCGATCCCCTCGGCGATCTCGTCGCTCGCTACGCGCGCACCCACGGTCCCTTCGTCGGCACCGACGTTGCCGAGCGATTCGCCCTCGGCGTCGCGGTCGTCTCGGCAACGCTCGACCGTCTGAGCGCCACCGGCCGCGTCACCCGGGGCGAGTTCCGGCCCGGTAGCGCGGGCACCGAATGGTGCGACACCGGCGTGCTGCGCTTGATCCGGCGGCGCTCAATGGCCAAGCTACGCAAGGAAATCGAGCCCGTGCCGGCCGATGCGCTGGGCCGGTTCCTGCCAGCCTGGCAGCATTCACAACGGTGGTTCGCAGCGGGCGGCCCACTTCGGGGCACCGACGGCGTACTGCGGGTCATCGAACAGCTGCAAGGCGTCGTGTTGCCCGCGTCGGCCCTCGAACAACTCGTCTTGCCGGCGCGCGTCGTCGACTACCAGCCCGCCATGCTCGACGAACTCACCACAAGCGGCGAGGTGGTGTGGTCCGGTCACGGTTCGTTGCCCGGCAACGACGGCTGGATCTCGCTCTACCTCGCCGACAACGCGCCGATGCTGCTTCCGACGCGCGACGGGGCCGCGCAAGCGGCCGGGCCGCTCGCAGCCATCGAGGCGGGCGAGAGCATCGGCGATCCAGCCGGACAGATTGTCGACGCGCTCGCCGGCGGCGGCGCGTTGTTCTTCCGCGAACTCTCGGCGCGAGTCAACTCCACCGACGATCTCGCCCTCGCCGACGCGATCTGGCAGCTCGTCTGGGATGGCCTGCTCACCAACGATTCCCTTGCACCGCTGCGTGTTCTGCTCGGAAGCGGGCGACCGCGGCATCGGCAGGGGCCAGCCACAAGGCGCGCGCGCCCGGTGCTGCCGTCGCGCAGCGGGCCGCCGTCCGTCGGTGGCCGCTGGAGCCTGCTTCCGCAACCGACCGGTGACGCCACCCGCCGGTCGCACGCGCTCGCCGAGGTCCTACTCGACCGTTACGGCATCGTCACTCGCGGCGCGGTTCAAGCGGAAGGCGCCTCGGGCGGATTCGCAGCGGTCTACCGGGTGCTCACCGCATTCGAAGAGGCCGGCCGCTGCCGGCGCGGGTATTTCGTCGAGGGTCTCGGCGCCGCCCAATTCGCACTGCCTGGTGCCGTCGACCGGCTGCGCGGCCTGGCGGACGCAGATCGCGGAGACGGCCTGCGGGCCCTCGTACTTGCCGCCACCGATCCCGCGAACCCTTACGGTGCAGCACTTCCGTGGCCCGCGAAGCCCTCCGCCGCCGATGCGAACCCGAGTGCGAGCTCCGTTGCCGGCCCCAGCACGAACGCCCCAAGCGGCGCACGCGCACCGGTTCGTGAGGCCGTCGGCCATCGACCCGGGCGCAAGGCCGGCGCTCTCGTCGTACTCGTCGACGGAGCCCTCGTGCTGTATGTCGAGCGCGGCGGCAAGACGCTGCTGTCGTTCGAGAACGACGTCACGCCAAACGGCGACGGGCAGACCTCGTCGCGCCTCGATGCGGCGGTCGATGCACTCGCACTCGCCGTCCGCGACGGATGGCTCGGCCGCCTCGACCTCGAACGCGCCGACGGCGGGTCGGTGTTCACGTCACCGCTCGCCGTCGCCCTCGAAGCTGCCGGCTTTCGCGCCACGCCTCGCGGCCTTCGGTTACGGTCCTGACGGGCGGCCCGACGAGAGCCAATGGGCCGCGCGTTCGCGCGGCCCACTGCGAGCACCTCATCAATCGAACGTCAGCTCGACGCCGGTGAGGGCGCACCCATCAACGAAGCGAGCTGCGAGATGTCGATCGCACCCGACGGCGCCGTGAGGCTGACCGGCGCGTTGTACTCGGTGAAGTCGATCTTGCCCGAGGTCGGACCGTCGCTGCTCGACGCGTCGGGACTCGGCACCACTTCGAGCGGCAGGTGATCGCCGCCTGCCTGCACGTACAAGATGCCCGCCTGCGAAGGGTCACCGCCGCCGTCGTCGATCAGGCCGACCGCGTCCTGCCCGTTGATCTTCGTGGTCTTCGAGTCCTTGGTTACGCCACCGGCTGGCGCGAAGTTCTGGCCGAACGCCTTGAGGTCGGTGAGTTCGCTAATGCCGCTGAACGGGTTATCTGACGACGAGTCTTCGGCCGCGGTAACGCTCAGCCACTTGCCCGCGAGGGCGCTTGCGGCAGCGGCCGGAACATCGCTGCCGGCGAATGCGCTGAACGCCTGTGCGTCGAGCTGGATGTACGTCGTGCCACCGACGGCGATGACTTTCATGGTGCCGCCACCAAGGCCGATCGAGCCGGTGACCCCCTTGCCGTTGGAAAACGACAGGTCGATCGAGAAACTGTCGCCACCCTCGGTTGCCGCACCCTTGATGTGCACCGACTTGGCGTTAACCAGCGCGGCCATTGCCTGCTGGTAGAGCTTCACCGCGGCCGGGTCGCCCGAGATCGCCGCGCCAGGACTCGCGGATAGGTCGCCGGCCGACGCAGCCGGCGACGACGGCGCGGCAGCCGAGGCAGCCGGCGCGCTGGGCGCCGTCGATGCCGCAGTCGACGCCTTCTTCGAAGAGCAGCCTGCAACCAAGACGGTCGCGGCAAGCAAACCGACCGCGACCGGACGCGCGGCGGACAACCGACTCATAAACGAAGACCCCCAAGCTAGAAGAAACCGTGACCAGGGAATGGCCACCGGCGGCGCCGTACAGCACAGGCGGTGCCGTACAGCAC
>Ga0068855_100002207_pt1 | contig 24086 bp, 28 predicted proteins | sample KBSCornC52_FD_66592 | JGI IMG/M metagenome (GOLD analysis project Ga0068855, IMG submission 66592) | Corn rhizosphere microbial communities from Kellogg Biological Station, Michigan, USA - KBS Corn C5-2 | ecosystem: Host-associated > Plants > Roots > Rhizosphere > Soil ...
GACCACCCCCTTTCTCGTGTACGTCCACGGTACGCACGAGGTGAAGGGCCCGGCAACGCCGTTTTTCGCGGCCCGGTCAGAAGCCGGCCAACCGGCGAATCTCGGCGTCCACGTCCGGCCGCCGCACCCGCTGCTTGCCGTCCAGTTCGATCACGTCGATCGGACCGCGCACGCTGCTCACCACCCACAGGACGTCCGCCTCGTGCAGGTCGTCCACGCGGGCCGCCGCCTCCTCGACCCGCCACCCGGCGTCGCCGGCGCGGTCGAACAGCCGCTGCTGGGTCGTGCCGCCGAGGATTCCGCTCGCCCCGAGCGGTGTGGTGCGCAACGTCCGCCCCACCGCCCAGACGGCCGTCCCGGTCGGTGCCTCGAGTACGAACCCGTCCGCGCTGACGAACAGGACGTCGTCGGCGCCGCGCCGCGCCGCCTCGCGGGTGGCCGCCATGTTCACCGCGTACGAGAGCGTCTTGACCCCGCCGAGCAGCCATGGGGCGTCGGCAAACGCGTCGATGGTCGTGCCGCGGGAGAGCGTGATGATCCGCAGCCCGTCGCGCCGCAGCCGCGGGTAGTCGGCCGCCAGCGGGGTGAGCCAGGCGTAACCGACCGTCCCGCGGGTCAGCACCAGCTTCAGCGCCGCCTCGCCCGGGTGCGGCCAGGCGGCGAGGGCTTCGGCGACCAGCGCCCGCCAGGCGTCCGGCTCGAACGGCAGCTCGAGCGCGGCGCACGAGCGGGCCATCCGGACCAGGTGCGCGTCGAGCTTGTCGACCGCGCCGTCCACGACCCGCAGCCCCTCGAAGCAGCCGTCGCCCCGGGTCACTCCGGCGTCGTCGGCCCGGATCACCGGCGTGCTCGGATCGACCACCCCGACGCCCAGCACGGCGAGGACGGCGTCGCTCGCGGGTTCCACGGCGGTCACGCTACCTACGATGGCGGGGTGGACGAGCACCCGGCACCCGACCTGGCAGCGGCCCTGCGCGCCCGCGGCCTGCGGGTCACGCCGCAGCGCGAGCGGGTGCTCGCGGCCGTGCGCGAGCTCGGCCACGCCACCCCGGAGCAGATCGGCGAACGCGTGCCGGGCGTGGACGTCACCACCGTGTACCGGACGCTCGAGCTGCTCGAGGAGCTGGAGCTCGTCCGGCACGCACACCTCGGCCACGGCGCGCCGTCCTACCGCCCGGCCGAGGACGACCACATCCACGTCGTCTGCCACACCTGCGGGAAGGTCGTCGACGCCGACCCCAACTTGGTGGACGCGATGGCCGAGCGGCTGCGCACCGAGAGCGGCTTCCGGCTCGACCGCTCGCACTTCACCGTGTTCGGCCGTTGCCGCGACTGTGCCGCGGCGGGCCCGGACGCGGAATGAATTCCGACCCCGAGGCGATGAACCTGACGATGAGCACCGACCTCGCCGTGCCGGCCACGGGCCGGGACACCGGCGTCCCCTGGCATTACGGCGATCCCCTGCGCGAGCAGCGCCGCCTCGCGACCGCGGCCGGGGTGGTCGACCGCCGCAACCGGGACGTCCTGGTCGTGCCGGGGGACGATCGGCTCGGCTGGCTGCACTCGATCAGCTCGCAGCACCTCACCGCCCTGACCGACGGCGACGCCACCGAGGACCTCGTCCTGTCGCCGCACGGGCACGTCGAGCAGCACTGGCAGGTCACCGAGCTCGGCGGTCAGGTGTGGATCGACACCGAACCGGGCGCGGCGCCGGGCGTGCTCGAGTACCTCACCAAGATGCGCTTCCTGAAGCGGGTCGAGCCGACCGACGTCAGCGCCGACTGGGCTGTGCTGTCGCTCGTCGGGCCGGCCACCGGGGACGTGCTGGCCGCCGCCGGCCTGCCGGTCCCGGAGCGCGCCGGCCGCGCAGTCCCGCTGCCCGACGGCGGGTTCGTTCGGCGCATGCCGTGGCCGGGTCAGGACGCCGCGGACCTGCTCGTGCCGGCGGCGGCGGCCGACGAGACGTTCGAGCGCCTCGTGCGCGCCGGCGCCGACCGGGCCGGCCTGTGGGCCTTCGAGGCGTTGCGGGTGGAGGCGGTCCGTCCCCGCTTGGGGCTGGAGACCGACCACCGGACGATCCCGCACGAGGTCGGCTGGATCGGCCCGGCCGTCCACCTCGACAAGGGCTGCTACCGGGGTCAGGAGACCGTCGCCCGGGTGCAGAACCTGGGGCGGCCGCCGCGCAAGCTGGTGCTGCTGCACTTCGACGGCGAGTCGGACGAGCTGCCGGCGCCGGGCACGCCCGTCGAGTCCGGCGGCCGCGCGGTCGGGTTCCTCGGGACGGCGCTGCACCACCACGAGCTGGGGCCGATCGGCCTGGCGGTCGTCAAGCGCTCGTTGGCCGAAAAGCCCACCGCGGAGGTCGCGTTCACCGTCGCCGGACACGCCGTCGCGATCGATGCCGGGTTGTCCGAGTAGATACGAACGTCGCTAAGATCCGACTCCGCAGGGTTTCCCCGGACGTCTATCCGGAAGCATTCCGTGGGTGGGGCGCATCCTTTGGTGCGGGGCTGCGTTCTTAACCGTGTAGAGGTTTGACCTGCGAAGGGTGCCCGATGAGGCTACGCGCCGTACTCCTGCTTCCGCTGACGATCGCGCTCGTGCTGCTCGGTGCGCCGGTGTCCGGGGCGTTCGCCAGCCCGGTGGCCTATCCCGTGACCGGCTCGGAGTGCGCCGGCATCTCGGTGAGCACCACCGTCCCGGCCCCCGGCGAGTCCATCACGGTCACCGGCTCGAAGTTCGACTCGCACGGTCACGTGCGGCTCGTCCTCGACACCGGTGACGTGCTCAAGCGAGTCACCGCCGACGCCAACGGCTCCTTCACCACCAAGGTGAAGATGCCCGACGGCGTCACCGGCTTCCACGTCCTGCACGCGCGCGGCGGCAAGACCAACCAGCCAGCCGACTGCCCGGCCGACCCTGGCCTCAACATCGGCAGCGGTGCCAGCGCGCCGGGCACCCCCGGCCACCACGGCGGAACGTCCTTCACCGGGCTCGACATCGGCCTGCTGCTTGCCGCGGCCGCGCTGCTGATCGCGGTCGGCGTGGCGCTCAACCGCAAGTCGAGCCGCAAGTCCGCGGGCAAGCGCGTCGCGCACGTCTGACCCGCTCGACCGAGCGTTCTCGCCCCGCCGGCCAGCAGGCCGGCGGGGCGAGTCGTCTAACGGATCGCCGGCTCCGGCGGCAGCGGCTCGATGACGTGATCCTCGGGCGGCTCGACCGACACCCGCGGCGTCACCCGCTCGAGCCAGGCCGGGTACCACCAGTTCGAGCGGCCCAGCCGGTGCATCAGCGCCGGCACGAGGATCGTCCGCAGCACGAACGCGTCGATGAAGATGGCGCCGCCGAGCCCGAGACCGACCATCTTGATCACGCGCGAGTCGCCGATGAGGAACCCGCCGAACACCGCGATCATGATGAACGCGGCGGCGGTGATGATGCCGCCGGTCTCGGCCTGGCCGACCTGGATCGCGCGGTGGTTGTCCTGCGTATGCACCCACTCCTCGTGCATGCGGCTGACGAGGAACACCTGGTAGTCCATCGACAGCCCGAACAGGATCGCGAAGAACAGGACGGGCAGGAACGCGTCGATCGGGCCGCCGCCGCCGATGCCGAGCAGCTCACCCAGCCAGCCCCACTGGAAGATCGCCACCAGCACGCCGAACGACGCGCCGGCGGCGAAGACGTTCATGACGGCGGCGGTCAGCGGGATCACCAGGCTGCGGAACGCGACCATCAGCAGCAGGAACGACAGCCCGATGACGGCGACGAAGAACAGGGGCATCTTGTCGGCCAGCACCGCGGCGAAGTCGACGAGGATCGCCGTCTGGCCGAACACGTAGATCTGGTTGGGCCCGCCCTTCTCGAGTTGCGGCACGACCGTCGAGCGCAGGTGATGCACGAGGTTGGTCGTGGTCTCGGCCTGCGGCTGGCTCACCGTCTTGAAGTTGACGAACGCGAGGTCGCGGCCCGCGGGCGTCGCCTGCACCGAGGCCGGGTTGACGTCCGGGACGTCCTTCAGCGCCGTCGCTACCCGCTGCAGCACGGCGGGGTCGGCCGCGGTCGGCCCCGACACCACCACCTGCAGGACGGAGTTGTAGCCGGGGCCGAAGCCGGGGGCGTGCGCGATGAGTTGGTAGCCCTTGTACTGCGTCGAGTCCTTGGTGTTGGACGACTCGTCCGCGCGGCCCAACCGCATCGAGAAGAAGGGGATCGCGAGCACCACGATGAGCAGCGCCGCCAGCGAACCCAGCACGAACCCGTGCCGCTGGACGGTGCGCGACCACCCGGCCCAGCGCGTCGGCTGCGTGGCGGGGACGTACTCGCCGGCCTTGACCGCGCGGCGCACCTTGCGCGGCAACACGCGATGGCCGAGCAACGACAGGACCGCCGGCAGCAGCGTCAGTGACGCGACCATCGTCAGCGCGACCGCGATGGACGTCCCGATCGCAACGCCGTAGAGGAAGCTCACCCCCAGCGCGCACAGACCGAGGATCGCGATGCACACCGTCGCCCCGGCGAACAGCACGGCGCGTCCCGAGGTGTCGATCGCCACCGCGATCGACTCGTTCACCGCCATGCCCCGCAACAGGTTGCGCCGATGCCGGGTGACGATGAACAGGGCGTAGTCGACGCCCACGCCGATCACCATCAGCTGCGCGAGCTGGGTCGCGAAGTCGGCGACGTTCATGACGTGGCTCAGCAGCGCGATGAGCGCGAGCCCGCTGCCGAGCGCGGCGACGGCGCTGAGCAACGGGGACAGGGCGGCGGGCACGTTGCGGAAGATCACCCCGAGGATGATCAGTGCGGCGATGAACCCGAACAGCTCGGGCGGGATGCCCTTCTGCTGCGCGGCGAGGTTGCCGAAGCCGTTGCCGGTGAACTCGTACTGCACCTGGTCGTTACCGAGCTTGGCGATGACGTCATGGACGTGCACGAAGTTCTGCACGTCGTTCTCGTTGTACTGCCAGGCGACCGTCACGAGCCCGACCGAACCGTCCGTGCTGAGCAGCGGGTTGCGGCCCGGAGCCGAACCCGACGACCGGCCGCCGCCCGGGCCACCCGTGTCGCAGCCGGCGGCCGGCCACGGCGCGGTGACCGAGTCGACGTGCGCCTTCGGGTCGGTGCAGAGCGCGTGCAGGGCCGGCGCCAGCCCGGCCGGCGCTGTCTGCGAATCCAGCTTTCCGGTGCGGGCGTGCACGACGATCGTTCCGACCTGGCCGCCGGCCCGGTTCTGCAACCCGTGCGACTTCAGCAGGTCGAGCACGGTCTGCGTCTCGGTGTGCGGCAGCGTGAAGACGTTCTTGTACGAGGCGCCGCCGGCGACGGCCGCGAGCGCTTGCAGCGCCGCGATCACGACGATCCAGCCGACGAGGACGAACCATCGATACCGCGTCGCGAGCCGGGCGATCGTCTGCATGCGTCCATCATGGCGGCCGGCCACTGGCGGATCGCGCGCCGGTCGAGCGCGCGCGACTGCGCGTGATCGACCCGCTCACCGCTTTGTGGTTGCGTAGCCGGTACCCGACCCGCCCCAGCTCCTGAGAGGACGTCCGATGGCCGATGGCCCGACCACCGAGATCCCGGCCGACGCTTCCGAGGTGGTGGCCGACCCCGACCACGCGCTGGTCGCGCCGGGCCAGCTGCTGCTCGAGCTGCTGTCAGTGCCCGTCCGCGACGTCGACCGGGCCCTGGCCTTCTACACAGAGCAACTCGGCTTCACCTGCGACGTGGACGTCCGCCCGGCGCCGGAGGTGCGGTTCGTCCAACTGACCCCACCGGGATCGGCCTGCTCGATCTCGCTCACCGCGGGTGGCGACCAGGCACCCGGCTCGCTCCGGGCCCTTCACCTCGTGGTCGCCGACATCGATGCGGCGCGGGACGCGCTGGTTGCCAAGGGCGTGGACGTCCAGCCGGTCGTCGACCACGGCGGCGTGAAGTGGGCCTACTTCTCCGACCCGGACGGCAACGAGTGGTGCCTCCAGCACATGCCCTGGCGCGTCGCGAATCCAGCCTGAGCGCTCGTGGGTTCGCGGTACTCGAACCCGGCCCGCGCCAGCTACCATCCGCGCACGCTGCGAAGTCAGTGGGCCGGGTGAACGCGCCTGGCGGTCTTTGGGGAGGCGCCGTGCACAGATCGGTCCGATTCGCACTCGTTCTTGCCGCGGCGCTGGCCTGCGTGATCGGTCTCGTGCCGGGCGCGGTGGCGGCGACGCCGCGGCAACGCCTCGCGAACGTCGTGGTCCCCGCGTACTGCACCATGCCGCGCCAGCGACTGCACGAAGGGAACACCGCCGCGAAGTACCAGCCCGCGATGGGCTGGATGACCCTGAGCGGTGCTGCGGCGCCCATCCGGGTCCACCTGCGGCACCGTACTCAGCTCCTCGCGGAGTACGACTGCACCGCCGGTGGCGTCAGCTGGCCGAGCGTGCTCGTGCTGTACAGCCGCACGAACCGGCTGATCGCCTTCCTGAAGCTCGAGCGGTACTCGAACACCGAGCACTCGAACGTCGTGCGATGGAAGGTGCTGTCGGGCCATCGAGTGCTCGTCCGGTGGGCCTCGTACAACGGGTGCTGTTTCGACTTGCATCACCACCGATCGATCCTGGTGTTGCGGCACGGCAAGCTGCGCTTCGCTTAGACGACCGCTGGTCCGGTTCGCCCCGGCCGGGACGGCGTGACGGACGTCGCTTGCAGGGCGCTTGCAACAGTTAGCGATACCGCGGCATACTGGTAACCGTGATCGCCGACGGACCCCGTGAGCAGGCCAAGCGCAGTGGCGCGGCCATCGGGGAGTTCATCCGGGAGCAGCGCCAGCAAGGTCAGGTGTCGCTGCGCCAGCTCGCCCGCCTCGCGGGCGTGTCCAACCCCTACCTGTCCCAGATCGAGCGCGGGCTGCGCAAGCCGAGCGCCGAGATCCTGCAGCAGATCGCCAAGGGGCTGCGCATCTCGGCCGAACAGCTCTACGTGCGGGCCGGCATCCTCGAGTACCGCGAGGGCAACCAGGAGCTCGTGGCCGCGATCCTCGGTGACGAGGAGCTCGGTGAGCGGCAGAAGCAGGTGCTGCTCGACATCTACGAGTCCTTCCGCCGGGAGAACGCACAGCGGCGCGCGGAGGCCGAGAGCAGTGCTCTCGCAACTGCGCTGCCGGTCGAGCCCGTTCCGGAGACCGTGACCGCCGCGGTCCGATCCATGGGCGCCGAGTAGGCGCCCGTCCCCGAAGCAGGTCCCCGTACGTCCAGTACGTCCAGTACGTCCCGCACGACCGAACGCCCCACACCCACCCCGAGCCACAGGGAGACCACCATGTCCATCACCACCGATCTGCGTAGCTACGCCGACAAGGCCGCCGACCGCGCCCAGGCCTCGCTCAACGACGTGACCGGCCAGGCCAACGAGCTGTACGGCAAGACCCGCGAGAACGTCGTCGAGCTGGCCGGCAAGGCCCAGGGCACCGTCAAGGAGCTGCGCCTGCAGGCCGAGAAGGCCGTCAACCTCGACGCGATCAAGACCGCCGTCGAGCCCTACATCGCCCAGGTCAAGGGCTACACCCACCAGGTCACCGACCGCGCCGAGTCGCTGTTCGTGACGGTCAAGAGCGACGCCCGCGTGGCCAAGCTCGTGGACGCCGCCCGTCCGGTCGTGGACGCCGCTCGCCCGGTCGTCGACACCGTCCAGGAGAAGGTCGTCAAGCCGCTCACGGCCCGCACCGGCAAGCCGGCCCCGGCCGCCAAGGCCGCGCCGAAGGCTCCGGCCGCCGCGAAGCCGGCGACCCGTCCGGCCACCACCAAGCCGGCCAGCAAGCCGGCCGCCCGCAAGGCTCCGGCCAAGCGCACCACCCAGAGCTGACTCGTTCGGTTCGTTCGACCTCCCGTGCCCCGCTGCGATCGCAGCGGGGCACGGCTGTCTGCGGGCCGGTAATCTCGACGGCGTGCGCGCCGTCGACCTGCTCTACCTTTGGACCGACCGCGTGCTGTTCGTCGGGCTGGTGGCGTTGCGCTCCTGGGCGCTGCTCGACTGCCTCACCCGCAACGCGAAGGCCTTCCCGGCGGTGGACAAGCTGACCAAGCCGGCCTGGCTGGGCATCCTCGCCCTCTCGCTGGTGTTCGGCACCTTCGCTGGACCGGTGACCTGGCCGCCGTCGCTGATCTCGGCGGTGATCACCGTCGTCTACCTCGCCGACGTGCGGCCGGCCGTCCGCGACATCACGTCCGGACGCTGAGACGACGGCTCGCGCCGTAGCGCGAGCCCCAGGCCGGTCGTGACGATCACCAGCGCCGCAGCGGTCAGCCAGTTCGCGGTCGTGGGCGAGAAGCCCGGCGGGATCAGCAGGCACCCGAACGCCGACGCGGCGAGGACGAAGATCCGCCGCCGCCCGACCGCAACCGGCGCCAGGCAGACCGCGCCCCACAGCAGGTACCACGGGTAGAGGACCGGGGCGAACACTGCGAGCGCGAACAACGCGTAGGCGACCGTCCGCTCCAGCGCGCGCGTGCGGGCGGTCGCCAGCAGGTAGACCATCGCGCACGCCATGGCGGCCATCGTCGTGATGCGCGCACCGGCGGCCAGGTCGTCGTACGAGGCCCCGCGCACGATCGGGGTGAGCACCTTCGCGACCGCGGTCGCGATGGCGAATGGCGTGTGAGCCGAGAACTGCTTGCTGACGGTGGAGACCCAGCCGAAGCCGTGCTCCACGACGAGGCCGCAGAACGCGGTCGTCCCCGCCGCGACCAGGACGTCCCGCCCCAGCACCAGCCAGGCCGGCGCGCGCCGCCGGCCGAGCCAGTGGGCGACGACGATCGCCGGCACGGCGAGGAAACCCTGGGCCGTCACCGAGCCTGCGACGCAGGCCAGGGCGATGGCGCGGAGCCAGCGCCGCCGCCCCGCCTCCACCAGGGCCGCGAGGACGAGCGCGACCATCACGCCGTCCAGGTGCTCGGCCGACACCACGTACAGCAGGACGAGCGGGTTGGCGGTGGTGAGGACGACGGCCAGGCCCGGTTGTTGACCGGCGAGCTGGCTGGCCAGGTGGCCGATGGCGACGGCGGCCAGGATGCCCACCAGGCGCAGGACGATCACGGCGCCCAGTGGCCGTCCACCGCTGATCGACAGCGCGAGGTGTTGCAGCAGGCTGCCGAGCGGGCCGGCGCTGCTTGGCGTCCCGCGCGCACCGGGGTCGATCGCCGTGACGATCGGCTGGTCGCCGAGGAAGGCCGGCCCGTGCTCGTAGGGGTTACGGCCATGGCGCTGGATGAGCCCGAACGCGGCGTAGGAGTACGCGGTGGTGTCCATCAGCGGCGGCCCGACGGCGAACGGGACCCCCCACGCGGCGGCGAGCGCCCACACCTTGGTCAGCGGCGCGGCGGTGCGCCGCGCCACCTCGACCGCGACCAGCCACAGGACCAGCAGCACGGCGATGCCGGCGAGCTGCAGGGCGCCCGGACCGGGGTCGGTCGTCTCCAGCCCGTGGGTGTCCTGCAACCCCAGCCAGTTCACCAGCGGGCGCGTCGCCCGCGCGGCGCCGACCTGGCCGCCCGCCACGACGATCACGCACGCGAGGACGAAGCCGGCGATCGACAGCGACAGGAACGGCCGGTCGCCCACCTGACGGCGCGCGACGTTCAGGCCGTTCAGTGCCTTTTCCGCCAGGTCGTTCATGAGTGCCTGACATTATGGTGCGGCGGTGACACCCGCTGGCGTCCCACCTCGGGCGCAGCGTCGGCCGGGACGGAAGTGAGCGTGGTGTGGCGCACGAATTGACCGTGCTCGAAGCGATCGGTGCTGGCCTGCTCCAGGGCGTCGCCGTCGTCTTCCCGATCAGCGGGCTGGGCCACGGGGTTCTCGTCGGCTCGATCGGGGACGGCGTGGGCACGGACCTGGCCCCGGAGCACGCCCGCTACCTCTACGCCGCGCTCCGGGTGGCCGTCGCCGTTGCCCTGCTCGCCTACTACTGGCGGGACTGGCTCTACGTCCTTCGCGGCCTGGGCAGCGCCGTCGTCCGCCGCGGGTCGGCCGCCGATCGACGGTGGGCCGGGCTGCTCACGCTGGCGGCCGTCCCCGGCTGCGTCGCGGTCGCCCTGCTCGCCGACCCCGCCCGCCGGTTGCTGGGCCATCCGCGCCTGGCGGCCGGGGCACTGGCGTTGAACGGCGCGATCATGCTCGGCACCTGGTGGTGGTGGCGCCGGTCGCTGCGGGCCGGCGGGCTGTCCGGCACGCACCGGGCGCCGCTGAGCCGATCCGAGCAGGCGCACACCTTCGTCGTCGAGCTGTCGAGCCTGCGGCCGGGGCGCGCCGTCCTGCTCGGCGTGATGCCGCTGGGTGCGCTCGTCCCCGGCATCAGCGGCATCGCACTCACCCTCGCGGCTGCACTCGCGCTGGGTCTGACCCACGAGCAGGCGGCGCACGTTGCGCTGCTACTGCTCACCCCGTTCCTGCTGGTGTGGGGGCTGGTCGAGCTGCCCGCCCTGTCCGGCGCCGCCTACGACGGGGTGCGGGGACGCCTCGCGGTGGCGGCCGTCCTCGCCGCGGTCGCCGCGTACCTGACGGCCATGCTGTTGGTTCGCTACTTCCAGCGGGCGTCCCTGCGCCCGTTCGGCTACTACTGCGTGCTGGCCGGGGCCGCGGCGTACGTCGCCCTCACCGTCACCTGACGTCTTACCTAACCCGAACGTGGGCCAGCCCCGCGGCGAACCTGCGCGGTCGACAGTGGAGGGGAAGGTTCCACCAACCCTCGACAGGAGACGCTCCATGTACCGCAACGTTCTCGTCGGCGGCCTGACCGCGGCCGCCATCCTGGGCGCCGGCGGCACCGCCCTCGCCCTCACCGGCTCGGACGGCCCCACCGGTTCGCCGGCGAAGTCCGGTTCGTACGCCGGTCAACTCGGCCACGGCAAGGCGCGCCTGCTCAAGCGCCTGCAGCACGCCGAGATCGTCACCAAGAACGCGAAGGGCTTCGTCACCCACGAGCTGATCAAGGGCACGGTGACGGACGTGTCGTCGACGTCGATCACCGTGCAGGCCGCCGACAAGGTGAGCGAGACGTTCACCGTGAACGGCGACACGAAGGTCCGGGTCCGCTCGGGCGGCAAGGGGACGGCCAGCTCGATCGACAAGGTGGCGAAGGGCGATCAGGTCTTCGTCGCCGGGATCGGCGCTTCGTCGCCGACCGCGAAGCACGTCGTCGACATCAAGAAGAGCTAGCCCGCAGCGACGAGGGGGAGGCGCACCGTGAACCGGGCGCCTCCCTCCATTGCGTGTCCGGCCTCGACCGTGCCGGCCAGTCGCTGCACGAGCCCGGCCACGATCGCCAGCCCGAGGCCCGTCCCCACCTGGCGGACGCCGCGGTAGCGCTCGTACAGCGCGCCCTGCTCGAAGGCGACGGCGAGATCGGCCTCCTGCAGTCCCGGGCCGCCGTCCCGCACTTCCGCGACCGCCGCGCCGGCCTCGATCCGGACGGCCAGGACGATCGGCGCCCCGGCCGGCGTGACCCGCAAGGCGTTCTCGAACAGGCCGTCCAGCACCTGGCGCACCCGGTTGGCGTCGGTGGTGGCCCACACCGGGCCGCCCGGGGCCTCGAGCCGGAAGGCGACCCCGGCGCTCGCGCAGCGCGAATGCCACACGTGGGCGGCCGCGCCGGCGAGCGCGGTCAGGTCGACCGGCGCGAACTCGACGCGGAAATCCTGCGAGCCCAGGCGGGCCAGGTCGAGCAGGTCGCCGACGAGCCGCTCCAGCCGCTTGGCCTCACCGAGCATCACCGCCCCGGCCTGCGCGGCCTCCTCGGGCGGGACGACCCCCTCGGCGAGCGACTCGGCGTAGCCGGTGATCGAGGTCAGCGGCGTGCGCAGGTCGTGCGAGACCGAGAGCAAGAACTGCCGCTGCCGCGCCTCGGAGTGCCGCAAGGCGCCCGCGAGTCCATTGATCGCGTCGCTCACCTCGATCACCTCGGCCGGGCCCTTCGCCGGCAGCGTGACGTCCCGGTGGCCGAGCGCGAGGGCGTGGGCGGCCTGCGCGGTGCGGCGCAGCGGCTGGGCCAGCCGCCAGGCGACGAGCAGGCCGAGGATCGCGGCCAGGGAGCCGGCGATGACCAGAGCGATCGCGATGCGGCGCAGCGCGCGCTTCTCCGGCGCGACGGCGTCGGCGCGCGGTTGCACGAGCACGATGCCGCCGCCCTGCGCGAGTGGCCGGGCCTCGACGAAGACGGCCGTCCCGTTGGCGGTGCGGCTCGCCGACACGTCGTGCCCGGCCAGGACCTGCGCCATGTCCGCCGGGGTGAGCGCGGCCCGCACGAGCGGCTTGCGGGTCAGCAGGCGGCCCTTCGGGGTGATGACGCCGGTGCGAACCTTGAGGCCGCTCAAGGCGGTCGCGACCCGCTTGCCGCGCAGGCCGCCGCTGTCGGCGGCCGACTGAGCCACGTCGGCGACGCGCCGGAGATTGCTGTGCGCGGCCGCGGCGCCGCTGTTGCGGATCAGCCCAAGGGCTAGTGCGCCGGCCAGCAGGGCCGTGAGGACCGCGACGCCGATGCTCAGCAGCGAGATGCGGCCGGCGAGGGTCTTCACGAGCCTTCCGCCGCGTACCCGACGCCGCGCACCGTGCGGATCGGACTGGCGGCCCCGAGCTTCGAGCGCAGCTGGGCGACGTGGACGTCGACGGTGCGGGTGCCGGCCACGGCGGCGTACCCCCAGACCTCGCTCAGCAGCTGCTCGCGGGTGAACACCCGCCCGGGCCGGCGCATGAGGTAGGCCAGCAGGTCGAACTCCGTCGCGGTGAGCTCGACCTCCGCGCCCTCGGCGAAGACCCGGTGCTGGGCCACGTCGAGGGTGACCGCGCCGACTGTCTGCGGGGCGTCCTTCGGGCCGCCCTGCGCGCGCCGCAGCACGCCGCTCACCCGGGCGACCAGCTCGCGGGGCGAGAACGGCTTCGTGACGTAGTCGTCGGCGCCGATCTCGAGGCCGAGGATGCGGTCGACCTCGTCGTCCCGGGCGGTGACGAACAGGACGGGCGTCCAGTCGTCGTCGGCCCGCAGCCGGCGGCAGATCTCGACGCCGTCCAGGCTGGGCAGCCCGACGTCCAGGATCACCGCGGCCGGGCGGAACTTGCGCACCGCGTCGAGGCCACGGGCGCCGTCGTGCTCCACCATCACGCCGTACCCGGCCTTGGCGAGGTTGAGACGGATGACGTCGGCGATGGCCGGCTCGTCCTCGACGATCAGGACGAGCCCGCGGGCGCGCGGGTCGGCGGACACGTCGCGACTGTAGTGGGACGACGCCGCCGCGAAGGTCAGAGCTTCGTTCGGGTTCGCGACGCCGTCCGGCGGGCGAGGCCGGGGCCGGCGGCCAGGCGGGTGTCGCGCGGGCCGAGCTTCTGCCCGTCGTGCGTGCAGCGCACCTCGGCGCGCACGGGATGGCCGCACTCGACGTGCTCGACCGACCACGCCTGGTCGCCGGGCTCGATCGCGTACTCGTCGCCCCATTGCATGAGCGCGATCAACACCGGGAACAGGTCCCAGCCCTTGGCCGTGAGCCGGTACTCGTTGCGCCGGCGCTGGCCGGGCTCCTGGTACTCACGGGTCTCGAAGATGCCTTCGGTGACCAGCCGCTTGAGGCGATCCGAGAGCACTGCTTCCGACAGCCCGACGTGCCGGCGGAAGTCGTCGAAGCGGCGCACGCCGTTCGCGGCGTCGCGGATGACGAGGATCGTCCACTTCTCGCCGATCACTGCGAGCGTGCGGTGGATGGCGCAAAGCTCGGTGTCGATATCGCGCCAATCGACGGCGCGGTGTGCAGCGACCACGGGTCCAGGGTAGCTGACTATTCGATTGACAGTCAGCTCGTGACCGTCCTAACTTCGCAGCATGAAGTCAGGTGAGTTGGTGATCCGGCCCTGGGAGGGGGGCGACTTCGCCCGGCTGGCCGCCGCGGCGCCGCGACTGTCGACGTGGACGCTGTACCTGCGCTTCCGGGCCGGCATGCCCAGCCTGCCGAGCACGTACCTCTCCAGCACCCGGCAGCGGTGGCCGCTGCGGTGGGACGCGGTCGTCGCGCTCGACGGCGACGACCTCGTCGGCTGGGCCGAGTTCGGCCGGTACGCCGACGATCCGCGGCGCGCCGACCTCGGCATGTGCGTGGTCGACGCCGAGCAGGGCCACGGCATCGGGACGGCCCTGGCGGCTGCGGTCGTCGAGCGGGCGCGCGGTGCCGGGCTGGTCAGCGTCCACGCCGACATCGAGCCGGATAACACCGCCGCGTGGCGGGTCTGGCTGCGCACGACGGGTTCGCCGGTGCCGACCTTCGCGCTCGCCGGATAGCGTCACGGCGTGCGCGCCGAGGACGAGCTACGCGACGCAATGACCGCGGCGCTCGGCCGGGCGCCGGCGGTGACGGTGACTGGGCCGGCGACGCTCACATCGTCCTACCCGGTGTCGGACCTCGCCGCGGCGTCGGTCGCGACCGCGGCCGATGCGCTGCTTGACCTCCTGGCCGCGCTGGGCTGGCCGGTGCCGCCCGCGCAGGTCAGCCGGCCCCTCGCCGACGCCTGGTTCGGCCTCGCCGTGACCGGTGTGGGCTGGTCCCCGTCGCCCGCGTGGGACGTGGTGGCCGGCGACTACCTCGGCACCGACGGCTGGGTGCGGCTGCACACGAACGCGGCCCACCACCGGAGGGCGGCGTTGCGGGTGCTCGGCGTCGAGGCGGACCGCGCGGCCGTCGTCGCGGCGGTGGCCGGGTGGCCGGTCGAGGAGTTGCAGGAGGCCGTGGTCGCGGCCGGCGGGTGTGCGGCCGCGTTGCGCGCGCCGGCCGAGTGGGCCGCGCACCCGCAGGGCCGCGCGGTGGCGGCCGAACCACTAGTCGCCGTCACGACGACACCGGCCGCCCCGGTGAGTGCGGGCTGGACGCCGTCGCCGGCTCGTCCACTCGCCGGGTTGCGCGTGCTCGATCTGACGCGCGTCCTCGCCGGGCCGGCTGCGACCCGGCTGCTGGCCGGGCTCGGCGCAGCAGTGCTGCGGATCGACCCGCCGTGGTGGAGCGAGCCGGCGCTCGAGCCCGAGATGACCCTCGGCAAGCGGGCGGCTCGGCTGGACGCACGCACCCCGGACGGGCTCGCCCGGCTGCGCGAGCTGCTGGCCGGGGCCGACGTGCTGGTGCACGGGTACCGGGGCGGCGCGCTGGCCGGGCTCGGCCTGGCGCCGGCCGATCGCGACGCGCTGCGCCCGGGGCTGGTGGACGTGTCGCTCACGGCGTGGGGCGCGACGGGTCCGTGGGCCGGGCGGCGCGGCTTCGACAGCCTGGTGCAGATGGCGAGCGGTATCGCGGCGGTCGGGGCCGGAGGACGGCCCTCCCCGTTGCCGGTGCAGGCGCTCGACCACGCGACCGGGTACCTCATGGCGGCGACGGTGCTCGGCGGCCTGGCCCGTCGAGTCCGCACCGGCGAAGGGACGAGAGCAGTGCTCTCGTTGGCGCGCACGGCGGCCGAACTGGAGCGGGTGCGCGGGCTCTACCGCGCGCCTGTCTCGGGTCGTCCGGCGTTGCCGGACCGGCCGCTCGGGACGTTCTGGGGGCCGGCGCGGGTGCTCGAGCCGCCGCTCGCAGTAGATGGCGTCGAGATCGGGTGGGATGTCGCACCGGCGCCACTGGGCAGCGCCGAGCCCGCGTGGTGAGTCAGTCGAACAGGGAGAGCTGCGCGTGCTTCGGCGGCGCCGGCAGCTTGGGCAGCGCGGGGCGCGCGTAGCTGCGGCTCGGCCAGCTGTCGACGAAGGACGGCATGGGCGGGGCGGGCGGCGTGAGGCCGTCCGGATCGGCGCCGGCGAGCGCGCACAGTGCGTCGTTGACGGTGAAGACGAGGTTCTGGGCGCGGTACACCTGCGCGACGATCTGCGGATCGAGCGGGAGCGCGCCGCACTCGACCGGGACGTCCGCGTGCATCGCCATGATGAGGCAGTTCAGCTCGTACGCCTCGCGGGCGCCGGGCGCGGCCAGCTTGGCGGCCACACCGGCCCCGAGGCGGGCGGCGACCCGGGCCGGATCGTCGAAGGCCGCCCGGGCCGAGCCGAACTCCTGCAGCAACCGGCCGGCGGTGCGCGGGCCGACGCCGCGCACCCCGGGCAGGTTGTCGGAGGGGTCGCCGCGCAGGGCCGCGAAGTCGCGGTACTGGTCGGGGCGCACGCCGAGCAGCAGGACGAGCCGCTCGGGGGTCATGACCGGCGAGGCGTCCACCCCGCCGTTGATGATCCGCAGGACCGAGGTCGTGTCGTCGATCAGCGCGAAGGCGTCCCGGTCGGAGGTGACGACGACCGTCCGTCCGCCCTGCTGCTTGACGTGCGCGGCGGTGGAGGCGAGCACGTCGTCGGCCTCGAGCGCCGGCGGGACGACGACGCTCAGCCCCAACCGGCGCAGCACCTCGACCGCCAGGGCGAGCTGGTCGACCAGGGTGTCGAGTTTGTCGACCCGGGTGGCCTTGTAGTTCGGCCAGGTGTCGCGGCGGGCGGAAGCGTCCGGGTCGTCGAAGCCGACCACGACGGCGGTGGGGCGCAGCCGCTCGACCGCGGCGACGAGCTGCATGAGCAGCCCGCGCACCGCCCAGGCCGGGCGGCCGTCGGTCGAGTGCATGCCGGTGCGGGCCTGGGCGTGGTAACTGCGATGGACGAGGGAGTTCCCGTCGATCGCGAGGGTTACCGGCGCCGTCACGGCTCCACTCTGGCACGCGGGGCCGACAGTGGCACCCAGCGCCCCGCCTTGTTCAGTGCCTCATTCAGCCCAGTGCGGCGAACGCGGCTTCGATGTCGGTCCGTCCGGCCCCGGCCGCAACCAGCAGGCGCAGCAGCACCCGGGCCTTGTACGGGTGGACGAACCCGCCGCTGATCGCGCCGCGGGCCCGCAGGTCGCGCTCCGCACCGGGCGCGCCGTAGGTGTCGGCCAGCACCGAGCCGGCCCCGGTGCGGGAGGTGAGGACGACCGGCATCGCTTGGAGCAGCGGAACCAGCAGCGGGACGAGCCGCTCCGGGACGTGCCCTACGCCGAAGCCGGCGATGACGAGTCCCTGGGCGGTCGCGGCGACGGCGGCGAGGTCGGCACCGTCGTCGTCGAGCGTCGCGGTGTAGAGGGCGATGCGGGTGCGCTCGACGGCGTCTTTCGTCCATCCCGAGAGCGGTGCTTTCGTATTGGGCGAGGCGAAGAAGTGGGGCGTGCCCTCGACGACGAGGCCGAGCGGCCCGGCGTTGCTCGAGACGAACGTGCCGATGCTGGTGCTGTGCGTCTTGCGGACGTGCCGGGCGGCGTGGATCTCGTCGGCGAACACGACCAGCGCTCCGCGGTGTCGCGCATCGGGCGAGGTGGCCACCTGGAGGGCCGCGGCCAGGTTGGCCGGGCCGTCCGCGCCGGGCAGGCTCGGGTTGCGCATGGCGCCGGTGAGGACGAACGGGGCGCCGTGCGGCCACACCGAGTCGACGAGGAACGCCGTCTCCTCCAGCGTGTCGGTGCCTTGGGTGACCACGACGCCGGCCGCGCCGCCGTCGACCGCGTGACCGGCCCGTTCCACGACGTCCAGGACGTCGGCGAAGGTGAGCGACGCGCTCGGCACGGCGTACGGGCTGTGCACCTCGAGCTCGACCGGCATGGGATCGCTGCCGAGCCCGGCGAGGATCTCCTCACCGGTCAGCCGCGCGACCACGTCGGTGCCCGAGGCGCCGGTCATGGAGATCGTCCCGCCGAGGGCGAAGTACGCGACCCGTCCCGCTGCAGCTGGTTGCACGATTGGCACCGTATCGCCCGGCTCGCGTTCGGTTCCGAATCACGTGCGGATCTTGGAGCCGGCCTCGTAGTCGCGTTCGGTGAGGTGGGAACGCAGGAAGTCGTCGTCGAGGAGGTTGAGCAGCTTCCATCTCGTCTCGCGGGCCGGGTTGTAGACGAGCTGCTCGTCGGCGCCGGTGCCCTCGATCTCGATCCCGAGGTTCGGCCGTTCGCGGACGAAGGCCGTCAGCCTCGGCATGGTCATCGCGGCGGCGTACGCCGGCTCGGCGTCGATGCTGCGCCGGATCGACGCCATCTTGGCCATCATCGCCGGCTGCGTCGTGCAGGCCTGGCGCAGCTGCTCGATGCCCTTGATGCGCAGGTTCGTCGTCACGAGGTCGAAGGTCTCCCCACTGCTGCGCGCCAGTTCGGCGGTGAAACCGAAGGCCTGCTCGAAGCGCTGCTTGGCGAAGAAGAAGGCGATGCCGGCGATCACGACGGCGTCGAAGATGCCGCTCATGATGAGGACGTCGCCGGGGGCGAGCCGCTCGTAATGGCCGCGCCGGAGGATGAGGTTCAGGGACTTGCGTTCGGTGAGCTGGAGGAGCGTCTCGCGGACGCGGTAGAACGTCACCGCCGCCCCGTCCGCTGACGCGAACCGCGCCGCCAGCATCGTGGCCTTCGCGGCGTACTCCGCGCCGGGATCGAAGGTCTCCATGTCGTCGCCGTCCACCTCGGCTTGCACGTCGGCGAGGGTGCCCGCGTCGGCCTGCTCGATCGTCATGCAGTGGCCGGAGGGGATCAGGGTCGCCGGACCATAGGCGAGGTGCCGGAAGTCGATCGTCCGGGTGCGGGTCTTCTCGGCGAGGCCCGCGATGTCGGCGCCCACGCCTTCACCGAGCCGGACGCGGTGCGCGCGCAGCCCGCCGTCGTGCGGGGCGAGGACGGCGAAGCGCAGGCCGAGCTCGGTGAGCGGGCCGAGGCCGGCGAGTTGCGCCAGGGCGGCCTCGACCCGGCTGTCCGTACTCACGGTTGCCGCACCTCCCGGAAGACCGATTGCCCCACGCTGCAGACGAACAGCCGCGCCTGTTGATGGACGAAGCGGCGTCGGGTGAGCAGGACGATGGGAGTGCCGTCCTCGGTGACCGCGTCGTAGACGTGCAACCCCGCAATCAGCAACAGCGGGTGGATGTAGAAGATCGAGGCGCGCAGGTACAACGCCGCGACGATGACCACGAACACCGCCAACGCGATCTTCGTCCGGGTGTCGCTGGAGACCGCCGCAAACGGGACCACGTACGAGACGAAGTAGCCCATCACCTCCGAGTCACGGCTGCGGTTCTCGCGCAGGGACAGCCAGTCGCCCTGGCCGTTGCTCGCGATCTTCCAGACGACGACCAACAGGACGACCGAAGCCACGGCGAGCGCACCGCAGAGGTAACTCGGCCAGCCTCGACCGAACGATCCGAGGATGGCGAACAGCGCGAGGAGGGGGGCGTACGACGACGCGAACAGCGCCAGCCGGGCGATCACCGTCATGTCGAAGCCTCCCTGGGACAGGCTATGGCTCCGGTGCGACAGTTTCGCCAGTCCGGCGATGCCCGGGCCCGTCAGTGGGTGCGCTGCGCGCTGAGGCCGTCGAGGATCAGCGAGAGCATCGGTTGGGACCGGTCCCGCGCCCCGCCGGCGGCCCGCCACAGCGCACCCGTGAGCTGCAGGAAGTCCCCGGCGTCGGCGTCCGGTCGGATCGTGCCGTCGGCCTGGCCGGCCTCGAGCAGCTGGGTGATGGCGGTGATCACCGGCCCGTAGGTGCGCTCGGTGATCGCCCTGTGACTGGTCGGGCTCAGGGCGTCGCCGAGCCCGTGCTTCTTGCGCATGGCGGCGACGAGGTCGGTCGTCCATTGCCTTAGCGCCTCCAGCGGCGGCGACTTCGCCAGCAACTTCGGGACGGAGCCGACCAGCTTGTCGATCTCGGCCTCGTAGACGGCCAGGACGAGCGCCTCGCGCGTCGGATAGTGGCGGTACAGGGTGCCCGGCCCGACGCCCGCGCGCTGGGCGATCTGGTTCATCGAGATGGCGCCGTCCTCGGCGAGCGCCTGCCGGGCGACGGCCAGGATGCGATCGCGGTTCTCGCGGGCGTCCGAGCGGACCATCGCACCCCCTCTCGCTAACCGGAGAGCTCTCCGTTACAGTAAGTGGAGAAGTCTCCACAACGATACGAGGACATCATGGACTACCTCAAGCTGGGCTCTACCGGCCTCGACGTCTCGCCGATCGCGATCGGCGCGATGACGTACGGCGATCCGCATCGCGGGCACCCGGTGTGGTCGCTCGACGAGAGCGCGAGCCGTCCGCTCATCAAGCACGCGCTCGAGGCCGGCATCAACTTCTTCGACACGGCGAACATGTACTCGTACGGCTCGAGCGAGGAGATCCTGGGCCGGGCGTTGCGCGACTTCGCCGATCGGGACGAGGTCGTGATCGCCACCAAGCTGCGCCACCCGATGCGGCCCGGCCCGAACGGCATGGGCCTGTCGCGGAAGGCGATCATGACCGAGATCGACCACAGCCTGCGCCGCCTCGGCACCGACTACGTCGACCTCTACCAGGTGCACCGCAACGATCACTCGACTCCGCTCGAGGAGTCGCTGGAGGCGCTGCACGAACTGGTCAAGGTCGGCAAGGTTCGCTACCTCGGGGCCTCGTCGATGCCGGCGTGGGAGTTCGCCAAGGCGCTGTGGCTGCAACGCCAGCACGGCTGGGCCCGCTTCGTCTCGATGCAGGACCACTACAACCTGCTCGCCCGGGAGGAGGAGCGGGAGATGATCCCGCTGTGCCTCGACGAGGGCGTCGGGACGATCGTCTGGAGCCCACTGGCCCGCGGCCGGCTGGCCCGTCCCTTCGACGCGGCCAAGTCGACCGCGCGCGCCGAAACCGACGGCGGGTACGCCGACCTGCTCTACGGGCCACTCACGGCCGACAGCGATCGAGCGATCATCGATGCCGTCGGCGCGATCGCCGAACGGCACGGCGTGAGCCGGGCCCAGATCGCTCTCGCTTGGCTGCGCTCCAAGCCAGTTGTGACCGCGCCGCTGGTCGGGGCCAACACGACGGCACAGATCGACGAAGCCGTCACGTCCCTGGCCGTCGAGCTGACCGCGGAGGAGATCGCCGACCTCGAGCGTCCGTACACGCCGCGGTACGACTTCCAGGGCGTGTCGGACGAGGCGCAGCTGCAGCGGATCCGTGAGCAGGTGCCCGGCTACGCGAACGCGTGATCGCGGTTGGCCGGCCTGCTAGCGCCGGCGGCTGAGCATCCGGTGCAGGGCTGACCGCTTCGCGAAACGCTCGAAGTTCTCCTGGCGCACTTCGCCGTTCTGCTCACAGAGGCAGTGGCGGGTCATCTCCGCCAACGCGACCTCTTCGCTCGGGCAGCCCCAGTGGCACGGGCAGTCGCAGATCGTCACGAACGCTCGGTCGCCCAGCAAGCCGATCGTGCGGGCCGAGCCGATGTGGCGGCAATGGCGGTGCTGGAAGACCCGGCAGTCTTCGGTCCACTCGCGGCGCGCCCGCACCTCGGGGCCGTTCGGCATGAGCTGATCTTAGGTCGGTTCCGGGCGGGGGGTGACCCGCCGTCCGGCGCTCTTCTCTCAGCCCGGCCGGCGAAGCCGGGGACAACATGGAGCCGAACCCGGTGGGCCCCGCGGGGCTCGAACCCGCAACCGACGGATGAAAAGCGCGCGCTGTCAGCGCGTCGCGTACACGTTGTTCGACCAGTCGGCGGCGGCCTCGAACCGCTGATTCATCTCGTCGAATCCGGTCCAACCGTTGCCGTCCCACGGGTCGAGGACGTACATCGTATTGGCGTCCGGATCGACCCCGGCGATCACGATGCTGTGGTATCCGGGGACCTGGATGAGCAATGGGCCATGGTCGGTCAACCACTGCTCCCAGCCGTGCGCGTCCTGGCACACCGGGTACACCTGCTGGAGGTTGTAAACCCTCGCGACCTCACCCAGCTCCTTTTCGGTGGCACCGTCGTCCCAGTTGTCCCCCGGGAATTGCTGGGCCATCGCCGCGACGACGTCGGCCGCTACCATCCCGTGGCCGAGATAGCCCATGATCATGGCCGTCGACGCGGCCCAGCAATCCATGTTGCGCAGCTGCGGCACGTAGGGCACCGAGTACTCGACTTTCGGCATGTTGACCTCCCCTAGTCAGGCATTTGCCGTGATGCTCGCCTATCGGCGGCTACGAGACGCAGCCGTGCGTGGACCGACGCTCGGGCAGGACCGGTCGCCCGAAGGGGCACGTCGACATCACCCGCAACGGCGAACCGGCTGCTGTCCTGGTCTCGTACGCCGAGCTGACGGCCTTGCGCGAGACGATCGCGATCCTGTCGGACGCGCGCTTGGTCGACGACATCCGGCAGGCCGAGGCGGACATCGCGGCCGGCGACACCGGGAATGCCGAGGATCTGCGGGAGGCGATGCAGGCGCGGCGTCCCGGCACCGCGTGAGCGACAGCGAGGGCTGGACGGTCAAGCTCACCGGACCGGCTCGTCGCGCGCTGCAAGGCGAGCTCCCCGAGGCGGTCGCCTAGGCGGCGTACACGTTCATCACCGAGCGACTACCGACCAACCCCCATCGGCTGGACGGCGAGCTCGTCGCGCCGTACGAGGGTTGCCGGTCCGCCCACCTCGGCACCTACCGTGCGGTCTATCGAATCGACGAATCCAGTAGGACGATCTACGTCCTTGCCGTGCGGCTACGTGGCGACGTGTACGGGACTCGATAGGCGAATGCTGTTGGTTGTCGTCGACCGTAGCTGCGCGGCTCGGCCATGACAGATCGCCGTGGCACCTCGACCGAAACGCTGCAGGTCAATAAGTCCGGGACCTGTAGGCAGTGGGCCCCGCGGGGCTCGAACCCGCAACCTACGGATTAAAAGTCCGCAGCTCTGCCAATTGAGCTAGAGGCCCTTCGACGACGACAGGCCCGGAATCAATGACCTGCGACGCGCCCAGACTACGGGCAGCTGCTCCCTCGCTGCCGGGCCGGTCCGAGTTCTGTCGGCGAAGCGGGGTCAGCCGCATTTGCCGCGCTCCGCCCATTCCGGCGCAAGTCGCCGTCAGGTCGGGAAGTTCTTCCACTTCGGCGGGGCCGCGCCGTCCCTAACGTCTCTCCCGCGGCACCGGGCCGCCCAGAAGGAGGAACGTCGTGGTTGCCAGCACCGTTGAGGCGTCGTCATGAGCCGGCGCATCCGCCGGCCCAGCCCGGCGACGGTCATCGCATCGCTCGCGCTGGTCGTCGCCATGTCCGGCACCGCGGTGGCCGCGACGGCACTGCACTCGGGCGACGCGCTGATCGCCAAGCGGACGCTCTCGGGCAACCGCCTTCGGGTCGCCACCGTCACCGGTCGCGAGATCAAAGAATCGTCCCTCGGGACGGTCCCGCGGGCCGCGCGGGCAGCGACGCTGCCGGCGCTCGTCTGGCACCCGCTCCACTTCATCAACGGCTGGACCAACGCGAACGGCTTCGAGTCGGCTGGCTGGGCGATCGACGCGCAGGGCGTCGTTCACTTCCGTGGACAGGTCGTCAGCGGGACGGCCTACGGGATCGCCGACGGGCTGGACGCCATCGCGCCGACGGCCTCGGTCTTCGTTCCCGGCCGGGTCGAGTATCCCAGCGGGCCCACACACCTGCGGGCCGAGGGCAACGGGTTCCTGGCGCTCATCAAGGGGACGGGGCTGACCGGTGAGGGCCCGAGCGGCGAGGTGCCGCTCTGGATCGACCTCAACGCGCTGAGCTACCCGGTCAAGCAGAAGTAGCCCACACCGCGCGGGGGTCTCGTGCGAGCGAGTTAGCCGATCGTGACGGGCGGCATGGAGCGGACAGCGGCGTCAACGGCGCCGCTGTCCAGCTCGTGGTCGACCATCTTCCCGGACAGGTACGCGTCGTAGGCCGGCAGGTCGAGGTGCGCGTGCCCGCAGAGCGCCGTGAGGATCACCTTGGACTCGCCGGTCTCCTTGCACAGCAAGGCTTCCTCGATGGCCGCGGCGAGTGCGTGTGTCGGCTCGGGCGCAGGGACGATGCCCTCGGTGCGCGCGAACTGAACGCCGGCCGCGAAGCACTCCCGTTGCGGCTTGGCGACGGCTTCGAGCAGGCCGAGTTCCTTGAGGTGGCTGATCAACGGGCTCATCCCGTGGTAGCGCAGGCCGCCGGCGTGAATCGGATCGGGGACGAAGTCGTGTCCCAACGAGTGCATCTTCATCAGCGGCGTCATGCCCGCGGTGTCCCCGAAGTCGTAGGCGTACGTGCCGCGGGTGAGGGACGGGCAGGCCGCCGGCTCCACGGCGCGGATCGTCGG
>Ga0068855_100002210_pt1 | contig 24076 bp, 15 predicted proteins | sample KBSCornC52_FD_66592 | JGI IMG/M metagenome (GOLD analysis project Ga0068855, IMG submission 66592) | Corn rhizosphere microbial communities from Kellogg Biological Station, Michigan, USA - KBS Corn C5-2 | ecosystem: Host-associated > Plants > Roots > Rhizosphere > Soil ...
GCCCATCATCGTGCCGCCAGCGCCGCCGCCCATCACCGTGGCGCGAACGGCGCATGCCGAAGCCGCGCACGCGACGGCCGCGCCAACGCCGCCAACTGCAGCGCCCGCGCTTTCTCCGCCCATCGCGATACCGTCGCCGCGCAGCGACGGACCCGATCCCGCACAACGCGCGATCGGCGCGATCAAACGCTGGTTCAGCGAGGGCAACGTGCCGGTCAAGGTCGGCATGCTCGTGCTGTTCGCCGGTGTCGCGGCCCTGCTCAAATACGCGGCCGACCAGGGCTGGATGCGCCTGCCGATCGAACTGCGCCTCGCCGGCGTCGCGCTCGCGGCGATCGCCGCGCTCGCGCTCGGCTGGCGCGAGCGCGAACGCCGCCCGGCATTCGCCGTCGCCCTGCAGGGCGGCGCGATCGGCGTGTTGCTGCTGACCGTGTTCGCCGCGTTCCGCCTCTATCACCTGCTGCCGGCAGGCGCCGCGTTCGCGCTGATGCTGGTGCTGGTCGCCGGCGCCGGCGTGCTCGCGGTGCTGCAGGATGCGCTGGCGCTGGCCGTGCTCGGCATCCTCGCCGGATTCGCCGCGCCGATCCTCATCTCGACCGGCAGCGGCGACCACGTCGTGCTGTTCTCGTACTACGCATTGCTCAATCTCGCGATCTTCGCGATCGCCTGGGTGCGCTCGTGGCGCGCGCTGAACCTGCTCGGCTTCTTCTTCACCTACGCGATCGGCACCGTCTGGGGCGTGTTGCGCTACGAGCATGCGCTGTTCGGCAGCACCGAACCGTTCCTGCTCGCCTATTTCGCGATCTACCTCGCGATCCCGATCCTGCATGCGCGCCGGCAGGAGCCGGCCCGGCGCGACCTCGTCGACGGCACGCTCGTGTTCGGCAATCCGCTCGTCGCATTCGCACTGCAGGCGGCGCTGCTCGACGGCGAACGCATGCCACTCGCGTATTCGGCGCTCGCGCTCGCGGTGCTGTATCTCCCGCTCGCGGCCTGGCTGCTGCCGCGTCGACGCGTGCTCGGCGAATCGTTCGCGGTGCTCTCGGTCGGTTTCGCCACGCTCGCGGTGCCGCTCGCGTTGAGCGCGCGCAGCACCGCCTGCACCTTCGCGCTCGAAGGCGCCGCACTCGTCTGGCTCGGCTTGCGCGAGCAACGCCGCCTGCCGCGCTTCGCCGGTCTCGCATTGCAGGCGCTCGCGGCACTCGCGTTCGCCTGGGCACTCGCGAACGGCACGGCCGCGAATGAAACCGTCGCGATCGCGAACGGCAGCTGCGTCGGCGCATTGCTGATCGCCGCGGCCGCATTCGCGAGCGCATGGCTGTACCACCGCCGCGACGACGCGCGCCGCGAACTGTACGTATTGCTCTACCTGTGGGGCCTCGCCTGGTGGCTCGGTGCCGGCCTGCGCGAGATCGATCGCTTCGTTGCCGCGTCGCTGCGCCCGGCCGCGCTGCTCGCGCTCATCGCGCTGACCGCCGCGGCCGCGGCCTTCGCGACGCGTCGCGCGCGCGCGTTCGGGACCGCGCTCACCGCGGCACTCGCGCTCGCCGCCGGAGTGGTGATCGCGCTCGCGTTCGACGATGCGGACCTGCGACCGTTCACGGGCTGGGGCCTTGCTGCATTCGCCGCCTATGCGCTCGCGGGTGCCTTCTCGTTGTCGCAACTCGGCGACCGTCGCGACCCCACTCCCGCGTTGGCGCAGATCGGCTGGCTGTGGACCTGGACCTGCGCCGCTTCGGTCGCGCTGAGCCAGTTCGCCGGCGACCTGCGCATCGACGCCGGCTGGCGCGTCGCGTTGACCGCCCTGCCCGTGCTCGCCGCGTGGGCACTCGCGTTGCAGCGTCCGGGCTGGATCGCGGCGCCGCTCGCCGGGCGTTTCGCCGAATGGCGCGGCACCCTGTTGCTACTGCAGGCGATCGTCGCCGCCTGCATCTTCTTCGGCCTGCTCTGGCACGACGGCGATGGCCGCCCGCTGCCGTACCTGCCTCTGCTCAACCCGGTCGAGCTGGTCCAGCTCGGCGTGCTGCTGCTCGGCGCGCGCTGGCTCGCCGACGCCGATGCACCGCGTGACCTCGCGACGCGGCGCGCACTGCTGCTCGCCGGTGCCGGCTTCCTGTTCGTGACCGCAGCGACCCTGCGCGCGACGCACCAGCTCGGCGGCGTGGCATGGGACGAGCACCTGTGGTCGTCCAACCTCGCCCAGACTTCGCTCACGGTCGTGTGGAGCGCGCTCGGCGTGTTCGGCTGGGTGCTCGGCTCGCGCCGCGGCCAGCGCCTGCTGTGGCTCGCGGGCGCGGTGCTGATGGGCGTGGTGCTCGCCAAGCTGCTGCTGGTCGATCGCACCCACCTCGGCAACCTGTTCGGCATCGCCTCGTTCATCGCCTATGGCCTGCTCTGCACCGTGATCGGCTACTTCGCACCGGCGCCGCCGCGCGAAGCCACCGACGGAGCCGTTGGGTGAAGCGCGCGCTCGCGTCGCTGCTCGCGCTCGGCAGCCTGTCGGCGCGCGCGGACGGTCCGGTCGACTACGCCTACACGTTTCCGATCGAGACGCCCGCGGGCGTCGCGAGCAGCGCCTGGCGCATCGATCTCGACCCCGCCGTCTACGCGTGGGTGCGCGATCCGGCGTTGCGCGACATCGCGGTGTTCAATGCCGAGGGCGAACCCGTGCCTTGCGCACGCATGCCCGGCGAGGCGACGACGCAGGCGCGCGAACGCACCGAATCGCTGCCATTGCTCGCGCTGCCGGCCACGGATGCGAGCGGCAGCGGCGACCTGCGCCTGCTGATCGAGCGCGACGCGCAAGGACGGCTGCGCCGCCTCGATGCCGGCGACAGTACGGCGACGAGCGCGAACGGGCGCGCCTGGCTGCTCGATGCGAGCGCGTCGACCGGCGCCATCGAGCGCCTCATCCTGACCTGGGAAGCGGCCGCGAGCGGAGTCGTCGCGCGCTTTGAAATCGCCGCCGGCGACGACCTGCAGACGTGGCGCCCGGTCGGCGAAGGAACCGTGCTATCGCTGCGCGAGGGCGACGCCCGTCTCGATCGCAACGACATCGCGCTGCCCGACGTGCATGCGAAGTACCTGCGCCTGCGCCGCCTCGACGACGGTGCTGCGCTCGCCGGCCTGCAGGCTTCGGTGCGCACGGTCGAGTACGCCACCGCGGCGCCACCGCGACGCTGGATCGAGGCGCGTTCCGTCGACGTTCCAGCCGCCGAACACCCGGCCGCACGCTACGCATACGCCCTGCCCGCGGCGCTGCCGGTCGAGCAGGCGCGCGTCGAGCTCGCGAACGACAACGCGCTCGCCGCGCTCACGCTGAGCGCGCGTGAAGATGCCGCGTGGACCGAACTCGCGCGCTTCACCGCATTCCGCCTGCACGCCGGCGAGGACACCTTGCGCAATGGCGACATCGACCTGCGCGCATCGACGCGCCTCGACACGTTCCGCCTCGACGCCGCGACACCGCTCGCGACCACGCCGCGCCTCAGCTTCGCGTTCCGTCCCGACCGGTTCGTGTTCCTCGCCGAAGGCGCCGCGCCCTACCGCCTCGCGGTCGGCAGCGCGAGTGCACGCCGGCCGGACTATCCACTCGACGCCGCGCTCGCGAGCCTGCGCGCGCATCGCGGCAAGGACTGGCAGCCGCCGCAGGCGACGCTCGGTGCGGCCCACGCGAGCGGTGGCGAAGCGGCGCTTCAGCCGCCGGCGCCGCCGACACCATGGCGGCAGTGGACGCTGTGGGGCGTACTCGCGCTCGGCGCCACGCTCGTCGGCGCGCTCGCACTGAGCCTGCTGCGCGGCGCGAAACGCTAGTGGTGCGCTACGCCGCTTCCAAGTAGCATGCGCCCCGGCAGTCGCGCACCAACCGGTGCGGACCATCGCCTGGGGATCTCCGTTCGGACGACACGCGACGCGCTCCGCGTCGCGGGCGCACGTCGGTGCGCCCCGCGGCATCCTTTGCTCCTACCCACGACGGAACGCCCATGCACGCAGAGCTGCGCGAGAACACCTACCTCGTCAAGGAACACGTCGGCTTGTTCAAGGCCGCGAACAATTTCGACATCTTCAATCCCGGCAGCGGCAGGAAGGTGTTCGAGTGCCGCGAGCCGAACCTCGGCTTCTTCACCAAGCTGCTGCGCTTCACCGACTACAAGCGCATGACGCCGTTCGACGTGCGCATCACGACGCCGGAAGGCCGCAAGGTGCTGACCGTCCGGCGCGGCATCTCGCTGCTGCTGTCGAAGGTCGAAGTGCTCGACGAGAACGACCGCCTGGTCGGCGTGTTCAAGCAGAAGCTGTTCTCGATCGGCGGCAAGTTCGACCTGTTCGACGCGAACGAGAAGCTGCTGTGCACCCTGGTCGGCAAGTGGACGAGTTGGGAATTCCGCTTCATGGCCGGCGAGCGCGAGCTGGCGAAGGTGAGCAAGAAGTGGTCCGGTCTCGGCAAGGAGCTGTTCACCTCGGCCGACAACTACATGCTGTCGATCGACGCCAGCGTGAAGCCGGACGACACGGTACGCATCCCGATCATGGCCGCGGTGATGTGCATCGACATGGTCCTCAAAGAGTAGGAGCGGCCTCAGCCGCGATGCTTTTTGAGGGCTGAGGGGGCCGAGGAGCATCGCGGCTTCCGCCGCTCGCACAGGCTCTTTCTATGCATCGCGCGCGCCGAGCGCAGCGCAATACAGCGCGAGCAGCCACCAGAACAGCAGTCCCCACCACGCCGAATAGAACGCGAGGTGGGTGTTGAGCGGGAAGCACATCGCGACCAGGGCGAGTCCCGGAGCAAACGCGCGCGCACGCGCCGCCGCGTCCGCGCGCACCCACGCGCGCAGCGCGAGCCATGCGCCGGCCAGCCAGAACAACAGCCCGACCACGCCGGTCTCGCTGAGTACTTCGAGCACGATCTGGTGTGCATGCGAGGCGCCGGTATCGCTCGCGCGGTCGACGAAGCGGTCCCCTGGCGCCGCGTAGTCGGGATAGGCATAACGGAATCCGCGCACGCCGACGCCGGTGCCGGGATGGGCGGCGCTCATCGCGAGTGCGGTGCGCCAGATGCGCAGGCGTCCCGCCGACGCTTCGTCGATCGCCGCTTCGGTACCCTGCAGTGCGCGCAGGCTGCGCTCGATGCGCGCACCGAAGCGGGTCGAGTCGTGCCACGCGAACGCGCCGATCGCACCGAGACCGATCGCGAGCGCGGCGACCACGCCGAGGAAACGCCGCGGGTCGCGCGTCTCGTGCCAAGCGAGCAACGCACCGACGAGCGCATACGACAACCACGCCGCACGCGAGCCGGCGAGCAGGATCGGTACGGCGAGCAGCAGGAAAGCGACGATCGATCCGCGTCGGCCGAAACGCGCGCGCGCCGCGAGCAGCGCGAAGGGTGACAGCGTGGCCAGCACCGGCCCGAGCTTGAGATTGCCTGCACCGAAGATGCCCGACACGCGCTCTTTCTCCGCCGCGCCGCCGAGACTGTAGCCGGTCGCCATCTGCACCCACGCATCGAGCGCCCACAGGCCGACGACGAGCGCGACCGCGGCGATCAGCGCGGGCCAGCGCGTCGCGTCGCGCAACGCGAAGGTTGCGAACAGCGCGAACGGCAGGAAGCGCAGCGTCGTCGCGACCGTCATCCAGGCCTTGCCGGGTTCGACCGCCGCGAATGCGGACAGCAGGGCCGGCAACCAGTAGCACGCGAACAACACGAGCACGAGGCGCGGACCCGCCTCGTCGAGGCGCAGGCGGCCTCGTGCGAGCAGCACGATGCCGACGATCGCCGCGATCGCGATCGGAAGCTCCGCGCTGCGCCCGAGCGGAAGCAGCACGAGCACGCAGGGCAGGAGCAGTGCGAGCCACGGGACTGCGCGCAGGGCGGGGATCGGAATCACGCGGGTTCCGCTCGCGGGGTTGCGCGCATTCTAGTGCCGCGCCGCGGACACCTGCGCAATCAGCCGGCCACTTCGCGGTATAGCGCGAGTACGGCGCCTTGCATGTCGGCGAGGCGATAGCGCTGCATCGGCGCGATCGGCGGCGCCGCACGCAGCAGTTCGGCCGCACGTTCGGTCAGGCGTTCGCGATCACGCGCGGGGACGCGCCCGGCCGGGTACAGGTCGCCGAGCAGTTCGCCGACGCCGCCGTGGTCGTAGCCGAGCACCGGCCGGCACAGGGCGAGCGCTTCGATCACGGTGCGCCCGAACGCCTCCGGCTTGGTCGACAATTGCAACACGAGCGAGGACGCCGCGAACACGTCGCGCGCATCGTCGCGTTGCGCGCTGATCGCGATCCAGTCGGCGACGCCGAGCTCGACCGCGAGCCGCTCCAATTCGGCGACATAGGCCTCGCGTCCATCCTGGCGCGCGCCGAGCAGCAGCAGGCGGGTCGGGATGCCGCGCGCCTTGAGGTCGGCCACGAGCACGATCGCGTCGGCATGGCCCTTGAGGCGCGTGCCGCGCCCGGGCAGGGTCAGCAAGGGCGCGCCGACGAGCTGCGGGAATTCGGCGAAGAACCATTCGCGCCACGAACCGTCGGCCTGGTAGCCGAACGGATAGTCAGCCTGGTCGATCCCGCGCGGGATCACGACCAGCCGGTTCGGATCGTTGCTCGGATAGTTGCGCAGCAGGTAGTCGCGCACCGTGTTCGACACGCAAATGACCCGCTCGCCGCGCGCCATCACCGAACTGTAGATGCCCGGACTGTTCAATCCGTGCGCAGTTGTGACGAAATGCGTCTTGAGGCCGCGCACCGCGAGCCAGCCGACCCAGGCCGGCATGCGCGAGCGCGCGTGCACGATGTCGGCCCGCTCGCGACGCAACAGGGAACGCAGTTTCGGCGCCTGGGCCAGCGCGCGCAGCGACTTCGCACCGATCGGCAGGGACACATGCTCGCTGCCTTCGCGCTGCAGCTGCTCGACCATGCGTCCACCCGCGGAAACGACGATCGAGCGGTGCCCGGCCGCGACCAGCGCGCGTGCGACCTCGAGTGCCGAACGCTCGGCACCGCCGGCTTCCAGCGCCGGCAGCAGCTGCACGATGGTGAGGCGACGTTCGGTCATGCGTTCAGCCGGCGAGCTCGTAGTCGGCACCGCAGTACGGGCACTTGGCGTGCCCGCCCTGCTCGGCAATCGGCAGGTAGACCTTCGGATGGGAGTTCCACAGCGACATGCCTGGCATCGGGCAGCTCAGCGGCAGGTCGGTCGGCGAGACCCGGTAGCGGTTCTCGGCATTGGCGGGAATCGTCCTTTCCGCCGCAGGATTGGGGCGTGACATGCTCTACTCCATGGACAGAGCTTTGCAGTCTACCAGCACAAGCCGTGCCAACCAGCGCACATTTTCGGCGTGACGCGGCGCACACCGCCGGCGTGAAACGCGCGCGACACCACCGTTGCGCCGGTAGCCTAGAATGCCCGCGCTTCGTTCGACACCCCATCGATCCGCAACGGGAGGGAATACGTGGACATCAACAAGTTGATTGCGCGTGCCAAGGCGATCCTGCTGACGCCGAAGACCGAATGGCCGGTCATCGCGGCCGAGCCGGCGACGGTGCCGGACCTGTACAAGAACTGGATCGTGATCCTCGCCGCGATCCCGGCCATCGCCGGGTTCATCAAGGGCAGCCTGATCGGATACGGCGCGTTCGGCTTCAGCTATCGCGTCGGCATCGGCGCCGGCATTACCGGCGCGATCGTCGGCTATGCGCTCGGCCTCGCGATGGCCTACGTGATGGCGCTCATCATCGACGCGCTCGCGCCGAACTTCGGCGGCGAGAAGAATCCGGTGCAGGCGCTGAAGACCGTCGCCTATGCATGGACCGCAAGCTGGGTCGCCGGCATCGGCCAGATCGTGCCGGGCCTCGGCTGGCTGATCGCGATCGCCGGCGGCATCTACGGCATCTACCTGCTCTATCTCGGCCTGCCGCACACGATGAAGGCACCGGCCGACAAGGCGGCCGGCTATACCGCGGTCAGCGTGATCATCGCGATCGTGCTGAGCTGGGTCTGCGCGCTGGTCGTCGGCGGCATCATCGGCACCGGGGCGATGATGGGCATGGGTGCGGCGGGCTCGAACCTGCATATCGGCAGCAGCGGCGGCGACATCACGATCGACAAGGACAGCGCGCTCGGCAAGCTCGACGCGTTCAGCAAGAAGATGGAAGCGGCCGGCAAGCAGATGGAAGCCGCGCAGAAGACCGGCGATGCCGATGCGCAGGGCAAGGCGATGGGCGCGGTCATCGGCGCCGCGATGGGCGGTGGCGACCAGGTCGAGGCGCTCGCGCCGGACATGCTCAAGCCGTTCGTGCCGGCGACGCTGGCCGGCCTGCCGCGCACCGACTTCTCGGCCGAGAAGAACGGCGCGATGGGCATGCAGGTCTCGACCGCGAACGCGACCTATTCGGACAGCGCTTCGGGACGCTCGCTGCGCCTCGAAGTCACCGACATGGGCTCGGCCAAGGGCTTGATGGCAATGGCGGGCTGGGCCGCGCTGCAGCAGGAGCGCGAGACCGAACATGGCTATGAGAAGACCTACAAGCAGGATGGTCGCCTCGTCCACGAGGAGTGGGACAGCAAGGACAAGCACGGCGAGTTCAGCATCGTGCTCGGCGACCGCTTCACGGTGAAGCTGTCCGGCAATGCCGACAGCATCGACCAGCTCAAGGGCGCCGTCGGCAGCATCAACCTCGCCGGCCTCGAGGCGTTGAAGGCGCAGGGCGTCAAGCAGGGTTGACGGCAGGACTCGCGCACCGCGCTCGATCCGCCCTGCCGTCGACCCGCCTTCGTTGCCGGGCGACCTGCGCCGGCTTCATCGCGTAGGGCGGACGCGCGTAGGGCGGTACGCGCACAGCGCGTGCCGCCGATTCGGTGGACGGCGGGTCGCGCTTCGCGCCCGCTCCGCCCCTGCCACGCTCGCCGGTCAGGCCTTCGGCTTCAGGCTCTCGGCGTAAGCCTTCGCGTCGATCGCTTCGCTGGTGATGTGGATCCTGATGTCGTCGCTGACCATCGGCGCGTACTTGCCGATGCCGAATTCGGTGCGCTTCAACGTCGTCGTGGCATCGAAACCGGCGGCCGGCGCCTTGCGCATCGGATGCTCGCCGACCTTGTTGATCGTCACGTCGAGCACGACCGGCTTGGTCACGCCGTGCAGGGTCAGGTCACCGGTCACCTTGAGCTCGCTTTCGCTCGCGCCCTTCTCGACCTTGGTGCTCTTGAACACCGCATCCGGGAATTTCGCCGCGTCGAAGAAGTCCGGTGAGCCGAGGTGTTCGTTGAGCTTGTCGACATTGCTGTTGACGCTCGCCAGCGGAATCGTGACCTTCACACTCGACTTCGTCGGATTCGCCGCGTCGAACTCGAGCGTGCCGTCGATCTTGCCGAACTGCGCGGTCGGGTTCGAGTAGCCGAAGTGGTTCCAGCTGAAGACGACCTGGGTGTGGCCCGGGTCGAGCGTATAGGTGGCTGCGAAGGCGGCGGGCGCGGCCAGCGCAAGCGCGCTGGCGAGGGCAATGCGGCGGATCATGGGAACTCCTTGGGAACACGTGGATGAAACCGGACCGGTCCGGAATCGGCGATGAATCGCGTTGCGGTCCGGTCGGCAGGACGGTTTGCCTGTCACTCGCAAAGAATGTGGCATGGGTTGCGCAGCCACAAGGGTCGGGCATCGGAATCAGCGTTTCCGCACGGAGAACGATGACGCCCGTCGCAGACGCGCCGCGCGTGCATTACGCTGCCGCGATGAAGGAGTCCACCACCTGCTGGGCGATCAGCGACGGCGCCGCCGGCAACGAACGCCAGGCGCTCGCGCTCGCGCGCGCGCTCGGGCTCGAACCGCGCGTGCTGCGCATCCGCCTGCGCCAGCCCTGGGATGCGTTCGCGCCGCGACTGCGCGCGGGCGCGATGCAGGCGATCCGCGACGAACACGGCGCCGCGCTGGCACCGCCGTGGCCGGACCTCGCGATCGGCTGCGGTCGTCGCGCGGCGCTCGCGACCCGCCTGCTGCGCACGCTCAGCGCCGGACGCAGCTGGACCGTGCAAATCCTCGACCCGCGCATCGACAGCCGCGCGTTCGACCTCGTGATCGCACCCGCGCACGATCGCGTCACCGGTGCCAACGTGATCCACAGCATCGGCGCACTGAATCCGGTCGATCGCGCCTGGCTCACCGACGGACGCGCGCGCTTCGCGCACCTCGCCGAGCTGCCGATGCCGCGCACGACGGTACTGATCGGCGCCTCCAATCGCGCACAACGCCTCGACCATGCCTATTTCGCGGGATTGCTAGACCGTCTCGGCGCATTGCGCACAACGGACGGCGGCAGCTTTCTCGTCAGCGTGTCGCGACGCACGCCGGGTGACGTCGCCGACCGTTTGCGGCAGTCGTTCGCGCAGATGCCGGGCCTGTTCTGGTCCGGCCCCGGCGATGGCGAAAATCCGTACGCCGGCCTGCTCGCCTGGGCCGACCGCTTCGTGGTCACGCCGGACTCGGTCAACATGCTGAGCGAAGCGTGCGCGACCGGCAAGCCGGTCTACACGTATGCGCCGCGCGCGATCGGCGGCAAGCTCGCGCGATTCCACGCCGAGCTGTTCGCGAGCGGACATCTGCGACGACTCGGCGAGGCGGCGCCGCTTCCGCAACCCGCGCCGCTGGCGGAAACGGCCGGCATCGCCGAACTCGTTTCCGCGCACTGGCACGCCGCGCGCAAGTAGGGGGGACGAAGCACGCGGCGCGCTTCACGAGAATCCGCCACGCCCGGGTGCAAGTCCCACCGTCGTCGACGCATCCGCCGACATGCTCATCAGAGCGGCGGACGCACGCGCAGCTCCGGACGCGGATGCGGGCCGTCGTGCGCATCGTGGTCGAATGGCGAATAGCCGAGATCGGACCGTTCCCGTGCGAAGCGCTGCGCCAGCGCGAGCAGTTCGCGATAGGCCGCGAGCGCAGCGCCGCGCTGGCGATCGGAACGGAAGTCGTAGCTCGGCGGATCGGCATGCATCGGCTGCAGCGCGGCATCGCCGTCCGCGGTCAGCGCTTCAGCGCCGAGCAATCCATCGAACGCCTCGCCGAGCACGCGCATCGCGACGCGATAGCGCACCCAGCGATGGTTGCGCCAGCCGGTCACGCTGCCTGCGGGCGGGTCGCGCTGCGCGTAGTGCGCGAGCAGCAGGTCCGCGGCGGCCTCGCCGCGTGCCGCGAGACGCTGGATCAAGGCCGGCGCCATGCGCAGGTTGAGCCCGCCCTCCTCCGCCTGCAGGCGCACCGCGACGATGCGGTCGCGGTAGCCGGGGATCGCGAGCTGGGTGCTGTCGCTCCAGTCCTGCATCGTGGTCAGGATCGCGCCGAGGAAGCTGCGCAATCCCCTGCGTTCGACCGGCACGACCGTGCTGGTCGCGCCGCTGCCGTTGTGATCGGGCATCCACACGAAGTCGTCCGGGTCACGCGGCTCGGGCGGCACGAATTCGGCATCGACGAGATTGATGCCGAAGGTCGGCCGCGACGGCACCAGCGCGTCGAAATAGTGGATCGGAAAGTTGCTGCAGATGCCGCCGTCGGAGAACCACACGCGCTCGGCGACGTGGCGCCACTGCCCGCGCGCCTGCGGATCGGGCTCGACCCGCTCGCGCCACAGCGGCACCGCCGACAGCAGCAGCGGGAATGCGAGGCTCATGCGCACCGCCACCAGCACGGGCAGGTCTTCCATCGCCGGCAGGCGGTAGCGCCCGCGCAGCGTGCCTTCGTCGAAGCGGCCGGGCGAATCGGCCACCAGTGCGTCGACGACTTCGCGCGGAAACAGCGTGCGCATCTCGTCGGCATCGAAACAGAACGAGGTGTCGGCAAGCGGAAAACTGTACGGACGCCCGTGGCTCAATGCGGTCGTCATCAAGCGCAGGTCGATGTCGCGTTCGCGCGGATGCACGCGCGCGGACGCGGCGACGTAGTCCGGCGGCGGCGCGTGGCCGCGCCACAGGTCGCCGAAGCGCAGCGGACGCCGCACATCGAGTCCGGCGAGCGACTGCAGCGTCGCATGCAACCACGGCGTCAACGCATCGGCGCCGCCGAGCCCGGAGCACAGGCCATAACCGTTCGCGGGCAACACGCGCAGCGCGTGCCAGGCGATGCGCAGCGCGAGCACGAGCACGAACGTGCATGCGGCGGCGACCAGCGAAGCCGCCGCGCCCAGCCACGGCAGCACACCACCGGCGAAGTGGAAATGACGCAGCGGCGACAACGCCAGCAGCGCGATCAGCAGCGCCAGGACCGACGCGAGCGGGAACCAGCGCAGCGTGGCCAGCAGCCAGCGCAGGGCCGCCAGCATCGGTGCGCGTTCGTCCGGCATCAGGCCCGCGACCAGCAGGCGATACAGGCGCCGGGTCGACGCCTGCGGCTGGAACAGGCGCATCAGGCGCGTGCTGCCCGTCGCCGTGCCGTCGTCGGTTTCGGCGAGCCATTCGGGCAGGTCGCGCAGGCGCTCGAAACCATCCTGTGCACGACCGTATTCGGCCGCCGCCGCGGCCGCGGCCGCGATCGCGCCCGCCGATGCGCCGCCGACGCTGCGCAGGCGATAGTGCGCCGCGAGGCGCGCGATCGCGCGCGGGTACACGATGCCGCTGGTGATGCCACCCTTCATCACGACATCGCATTCGGGTCGTTTCGTCGCCGCGTCGTGCATGTCCCGCTCCGTCGCCGTTGCGTTGGGCCACGATACCAGCGCGCCGGCGCGATGCGTGCTTTTTTACAATGCCGCACGCCGCATCGGAGGAGCGAGTCGGTCACGGCTTTCCTGTGGGAGCGGCTTCAGCCGCGATGCTTCCACGGCAAGCTCAGGCCCCGCCGAAGTCGAAGCCGCAACGCCGGGCGATCGTGCGCACCGCATCGGTTGCGCTCTCGATGTCGGCATCGCGCGCGACCACGCGTGGACGCGCATCGAGCGTGCAGCGGATCGCCCGCGCGAGCAGATCCGCGTGCGCGCGCGCCAGATCGGCGGCAACTTGCGCGTCGATTACGCCGGATGCGCGCAACGCCTCGATCAGCACGGCGCTGGCGCCGTCGGCGAGCAGGGCGGGAAACCGCGTCGCGTGCTGCAGCACGAGTCCCTGCAGCAGGAACTCGAGATCGACGAGTCCGCCTGCCCCCTGCTTCAGATCGAATTCGCCCACGCTCGAACGGTCGCGCTCGGCGCGCCAGCGCGCGCGCATGTCGGTCACTTCGGTGCGCAATGCATCGATGTCGCGCACCTGGCCGAGCAGGCGCGCGCGGATCTCGGCGAAACGCCGCGCCAGCAACGCGTCGCCCGCGACGGCACGCGCGCGCACCAGAGCCTGCAGTTCCCACGTCCATGCACGTTCGCGCTGGTAGCCTTCGTAGCCGTCGAGGCTCTGCACCAGCATGCCCTTGCTGCCGTCGGGGCGCAGGCGCACGTCGACTTCGTACAAACGCCCGGCTCGCGTGAGGGTACCGAGCAGGTGCACGATGCGCTGGGCGAAGCGCGCGTAGTAGCGCATGCCGTCGAGCGGCTTGGCGCCGTCGGATTCACGCTGCGCGCGTGCGCCGTCGTAGAGGAACACCAGGTCGAGATCGGAGCTGAAGCCGAGCTCGCGCCCGCCGAAGCTGCCGTAGGCCACTACCACGAGGCCGCTGGCGTCGCCGTCGTGCGCAGCGATGCGCCCGTGCGCGGCGATCATGTCGCGCTCGGCGATGCGCAGCACCGCATCGACGACCGCCTCCGCCACGTCGGCGAGCGAGCGCGCGGCGTCGACCGCGCCGATGCGATCCGCGAGGAAGGCGAGTCCGACGCGGAACAACACCGACTGGCGCTGCTCCTGCACGAGCTCGATCTCCGCCTCGGGATCCGCTTCGCCGAGCAGGGCGAGGCGGCGCGCGAGTTCATCGCGGATCGTTGGCGCCGATGGCGCCTCGTTGTCGACGCGATCGTCGAACAGGTCGTCGAGCAGCAGGGGATGCGCGATCACGCGCTCGGCCAGGAACGCGCTCGCCGAGAACACGGCGCCGAGCCGCTTCAACGCGGCCGGCTGTTCGTCGAGCAGGGCGAGGTAGACCGAGCGGCGCAGGATCGCCTGCACCAGGCGCAGCAGGCGCGCGAGACAGCGCGCCGGCGACGGCTGTGCCGCGGCAGCCGCGAACAACGCCGGCATCACCGCATCGAGGCGCTCGCGCGCGCGCGCCGACATGGTACGCAGGGCAGCGCCGCCAACGAGACCTTCCAGTTCCGCCACGACCTCGCCGGGCGGATCGAAGCCCGCGGCGGAGACCGCTGCCGGCGTCGCGCCATCGGCGACCGCGGCACGCCAGAACTCCGGCCAGCGCGCCTGCGCCTGTTGCGCATCGCTGCGCGCATCGACCGCCATCAGCGCGGCGAATTCCTCGGCGACCGCGCTGCGGTGATGCTGCAGTTCGACTTCGAGTGTGCCCCAGCCGGCATGGCCGAGGCCGAGCGCGAAGCGTTCGCGCAACGCGCTGTCTGCAGGGATCTCGTGTGCCTGCTGGTCGGCGAACATCTGCACGCGGTTCTCGAGCCGGCGCAGGAAACGATAGGCCTCGCGCAGGCGCTGCGCGCGCGCGGTCGGGATGAAGCCGAGCTGCTCGCAGGCGGCGAGCGCGGGCAGCAGGCCACGCGCACGCAGGGTCGGTTCGCGGCCGCCGCGGATCAGCTGCACCAGCTGCACGATGAACTCGATCTCGCGGATGCCGCCGGATCCGAGCTTGAGGTCGTCGGCAAGATCCTTGCGCGCGACCTCGGCATCGATCAGCGCCTTCATCTCGCGCAGTCCGGCGAACGCGGTGTAGTCGAGATAGCGGCGGAACACGAACGGCCGCAGGGTTTCGAGCAGGTGCGACCCGGCGGCGCGATCGCCGGCGACCGGACGCGCCTTGATCCAGGCATAGCGTTCCCAGTCGCGCCCCTCGCGCTGGAAGTACTGCTCCATCGCATTGAACGACAGCGCGAGCCGACCCGCGCTGCCGAACGGGCGCAGGCGCAGGTCGACGCGATAGACGTAGCCATCGACACTGTGGTCCGCGAGCAGTCCGACCAGTGCCTGGCCGACCCGCGCGTAGTACGCGGTCGCATCGAGCGGGCGCGTGCCATCGCTGTCGCCGTGTTCGGCGAACGCGAACACGATATCGATGTCGGACGAGAAGTTCAGTTCGCCGCCACCGAGCTTGCCGAGGCCGAGCACGACCATGCGCTGCGCGCGTCCACGCGCATCGCGCACGACGCCATGTCGTTCGGCGACCAGCGCCTCGGCGCTGCGCAAAGCCGCTTCGAGGCAGGTCTCGGCGAGCACCGAGGCGCCAGCAAGCGTGGTCTCGACGCTGTCCGCCCCGGTCACGTCGCGCCAGATCAGGCGCAACGCCTCGCGCAGGCGGAAGCGCCGCAGCAGGCGACGCATCTCGACCGTGTCGCTCGCCTCGACGAACACGCCGGCACGCGCGTCGGCATGGCGCGGGTCGCTCATCAGCTGCAGGAAATCCGGCCCAAGCAGCTGCGGCTCGCGCAGGAAGCTGTGATACGCGAAGTCGCTCGCGAGCAGCACGCTCAGCAGGTGGTCGTCGACGCCCGCGTCGTCATGGAACGGCACGCTCGCCTCGCGGCAGGCGGCCTCGATCCGCGACAGGCGTTCATTGAGGAAGGCGGCGGTCGGACGTGGCCAGCGGGTCGGTTCGAGCATGGTCGGTCCATTGTGGCAGCAGCGGCGCGCGGCCCGCCAGCGCAACGCGGGCGCGTGAATTTGCACAATCTAACGAACGGTTAATACCGCGTTGCCGCCGCCATGGCATCGTCACACCCTCGTCATGAACTCCTCTCTCGTCTCCTCCCTTGCCGCCCGCCGCACGGCGCCGACGTGGCGACGCGAAGTCGCCCTGCTCGGTGCCTGCGCGTTGTCGCTGTTGCTGCTGCTCGCACGGCTCGACCCCGGCGTCGCGATCGCGCACGACGCAGACACGCACGAGCTGCTGCGCCGCCTGCTGCTCAACGCGTTGCCGGCCTTCAGCGTGTTCGGCCTGCTGCTCGCGCTGACGCGCCGCCCGCTGCTGTCGACCTGGCTCGTCCTGCTCGGCCTGCTCGGCCTGTACGGCGCGAATGCAGCCAAGCTCGGCAGCCTGCAGACGCCGTTGTTGCCGGCGGATCTGCGCTTCTTCGCCGAACCAGGCCCGGCGCTGCAGCTGTTCTCGCAATACCTGCACGTCGATGCGCTGCACGGCGTGCTGCTCGCGTGCGCGCTCGGCATCACCGTCCTGCTCGCGCGGGAACCCCGCCTGCATCGGTTCGCGCGCTGGCAGCGCATCGCGCTCGGCGCCGGTTCGCTCGCGGTCGGCGCCTCGCTCGTGTCCGGCGCGCCGCCGTGGCGACATCTGTACGGCGCCGGCATGCCTGCGTTCCAGCCGTGGGCGCTGGCCGAGAGCGCGAACCGTACCGGCCTGATCGGCGGCATGCTGCTCTACCACTGGGAGCTCGGCGGTGGCGACATCCCCGCGCCCGACCGTGAAGCCGCGATCGCCCTGCTCGAGGCCAACGCGCCGGAGCTGCGCGCCGGACTCGCAGCCTCGACCTCCAGCGATGCCCTCCCGGACATCGTCGTCGTGCAGAGCGAATCGCTGTTCGACCCGGCGCGCCTGCGCGGTGTGCTCAGCGGCCGCTACCTGGGCAACCTGCATCGGCTGGCGAAGAAGGCTGGCACCGCGGGCGATCTCGGCGTACCGACATTCGCCGGCGGCACCATCCGCACCGAATTCGAGGTGCTCACGGGTGCTCCGCTCGCCAGCCTCGGCGGCGTGCAGTATCCGTGGCTCGAACTCGAACGCGACAGCTATCCCGGTCTCGCGCGCGTGCTGGACCGCCATGGCTATCGCAGCGTCGCGATCCATCCGAACGCGGCGGCGTTCTGGAATCGCGCGCGTGCCTACCCCGCGCTCGGGTTCTCGCGCTTCGTCGACGCGGCGTCGTTCCCGCAGGATCGCATCGTCGGCCTGTTCACCTCCGACGCCGCGCTGACCGACCGCGTGCTCGATGAATTGGCCGACGACGGTCCGCCGCAGTTCGTGTTCGCGATCAGCATGGAGAACCACGGCCCGTTCGACTGGCGACCCGGACTCGACCCGCAGCGCCTGGCCGCATTGCCGATACCGGAACAGCTCGATGCGGGCGGACGCCTGTGGCTCGGCAATTATCTGTACCTGCTCGACGATGCCGACCGCGAACTGGGCCGCCTCGCCGACGCACTCGCCAAGCGCAAGCGGCGCACCCTGCTGCTGTTCTACGGCGACCACCTGCCCGATCTCGGGCCGACCTACGCGCAACTCGGTTTCGACGACGGCCGCGAAGCGAAACAGCAACCGGTGCCGTGGTTGCTGCTGGACAACCGCGAGCGCCGTCCGCACCACCTCGATACGCGCGCGTGGCTGCTGCCGGGATTGCTGCTGGAGGCCGCCGGCATCCGCGACGATGCCTATTTCAATGCCCTCGCGACGCTCGCGCGCTCGCCGGATTTCGACCCCGACGACGCCCGCTCCATCGCCGGCATCGACGCGCTCGCGCGCCTGCAGCTGCGCGGCGAGCTCGAGCCGCTGATGGACGACGCGCTCGCGCTCGGCGGTACTCGGGCGGTCGCGCCGTAGCGGGCGGTCGCAGCGTCGCGACCACCGGGCTAGACTGGCGGCTTGCTCCGAGGTGCACCGTGTCCACCGGATCCCTGCCGCCCGCCAGCGATGAGCCCAAGGACGCGTCGATCGACGAACTGTTCGATGCCGTCTACGACCGCCTCAAGGCGATGGCCAGCCGGCAACTCTCGCGCGGCGCGCCCGGAACCCTCGACACGACCGCGCTGGTGCACGAGTTGTACCTGCGTCTGGATCGCGAACGCGAACTCGCCTTCGCGCATCCCGCGCAGTTCTTCGCCTACGCCGCGCGCGCGATGCGCCACCTGCTGGCCGATCGCGCACGCGCGCGCCTGCGCCTCAAGGCGGGTGGCGAGTGGATGCGCACGACGCTCGGCACCGATGCCGGCAACCTGCCTGCGCTCACCAACGCCGAGCAGGCACTCGCGCTCGAAGAAGCGCTCGGCCGGCTCGAACGCGATGACGAACGCGCCGCACGCGTGGTGGAACTGCGCTATTTCGCCGGCTTGTCGGCCGAGCAGGTCGCCGAACTGCTGCAGCTGACACGACGCACGGTCGACCGCGACTGGCGCTATGCGCGTGCATTCCTGCATGCGGCCCTCGGCGATTGAAAACATCGCCGCGGCTCGTCGTGCGACGGATCCGCCCGCCTCATGCAAGAATGGCTGCGACTGCCGAACCCTGGAGAGGTCGCGATGCAGGTCACGCGGCCGGACCGGCCACCGAAGGCGCCGCTCGATCCCCTTTTCGATGCGGTCTACGACCGCCTGAAGAAGCTGGCGAGCCATCAGCTCGGGCGCTCGGCGCGCGCGACATTGGACACCACTGCGCTCGTGCATGAGCTGTACCTGCGCGTGTGCGACAAGCACGAGCTTGCGTTCGAGCATCCGGCGCAGTTCTTCGCCTATGCCTCGCGCGCGATGCGCCACCTCCTGACCGACCGCGCACGCGCGCACCTGCGCCAGAAGGCCGGCGGCGAGTGGGTGCGCACCACCCTGACCGCAGGCATCGACGCGCGCGCCAGCGTGGCGAGCGCCGAACAGGCCATCGCGCTGGACGAGGCGCTGACGCGCCTGGAGCAGGCCGACGAACGCGCCGCCCGGGTCGTCGAGTTGCGCTACTTCGCCGGACTCCCGCCCGAGCAGGTCGCCGACCTGCTCGGCCTGACCCGGCGCACGATCGATCGCGACTGGCGCTTCGCACGCGCGTTCCTGCACACGGCGCTGGAATGATGTCCTGGGTCGACTGCTTTCGTCGTTATCGGCAAGACCAGCAGTGAGGTCGCGATGAGCGAACCGATACCGACCCTGCGCGATCTGTTCGACCAGGCCATCGCGCTGCCCGCGGGCGAGCGCGCGGCGTGGCTCGACGCGCATTGCGCCGACCCCGCGCAGCGCCTCGAGGTCGAGCGGCTGCTGGCCACGGATGCAGCCGCCGAAACGCGCCTGCTCGACCACCCGTTCGACGACCTGCTCGGACGCATCGCCGAAGCCGAGCCGGAAGCGGAGCCGCCGCCGAGCGGCACGCGCGTCGGCTCGTTCACCCTGCTCGACACGCTCGGCGCAGGCGGATCGTCGATCGTCTATCGCGCCGAACGCGAGCAGGCCGGCGTGCGCCAGATCGTCGCGTTGAAGCTGCTGCGCCGCGGCCTGTACAGCGCGGAGGAACAACGCCGCTTCCGCGACGAACGGCGCGCGCTCGCGCAATTGCGCCATCCCGGCATCGCGCACCTGATCGAGGGTGGCGTGACCGATACCGGCGTGCCCTACATCGCACTCGAGCTGGTCGAAGGCACGCCGATCACCGAGCACGCGCGCACGCATGGGCTCGACGTGCGGCAACGCCTGGTCCTGTTCGTCGACGCCTGTCGCGCCGTGGAGGCCGCGCATCGCGCACTGATCGTGCATCGCGATCTCAAGCCTTCCAACGTGCTGGTCGCGCGCGAGGGCCGCGTGAAACTGCTCGATTTCGGCATCGCGAAACTGCTCGACACCGATCCCGCCGACGACGCGCACACCCAGCATCGGGCGATGACGCCGGGTTACGCGGCGCCCGAACAGTTCAGCGGCGGCCAGATCACTACCGCGACCGACGTCTACGCCCTTGGCGTGCTGCTCGGTGAATTGATGACGGGCCAGCGCCGCGAGCCCGGCGACACGCATACGCCGTCGTCGCGGCTCGGCGCGAGCGGACCATCCGGCGTGTTGCCGGCCAGCATCGAGAAGACCAGGCGCCAGCTGCGCGGCGACCTCGACAACATCGTGCTGAAGGCGACCGCCGAAGAACCCGAGCGACGCTACGCGTCCGCCGCGATGCTGGCCGACGACATCGAACGCCATCTCGCCGACGAGCCAGTGGTCGCTCACCCGCCGTCCGGCTGGTACCGCACGCGCAAGTTCGTCGCGCGCCACCGCGGCGGCGTGGCGACCACCCTCGCATTCCTGCTCGCGATCATCGCGGCGCTCGGTATCGCGCTGTGGCAGGCACGCATCGCGCACATCCAGACCGGCATCGCACAGGCGCAGGCGCAACGCGCGGAGGCCGTGCGCCGATTCCTGGTCGGCGTGTTCGAGAATGCGAGCCCCGACGAAAATGAGGGCAAGCCGATCAGCGCGCATGAATTGCTCGAGAAAGGCGAACGCCAGCTCGATGCGGGCCTGCACGAACAACCGGTGCTGCAAGCCGATGTGCTGACCCTGCTGGGGCAGCTCCATATCGAACTCGGCGACTTCAAGCGCGCCGGCGCGCTGCTCGAACGTGCGGACTCCGCCAGCGCGCGGGACGGCGTTCCCGCCGACGTGCGCGTGCGTGCGCTGCTGGGAATGGCGTGGATCGAAGGCGAAACCGATGCATTCGATGCGTCGATCGCGCATGCGAACCAGGCCCTGGCGATCCTCGCGCAAGAAGGTCACGCGGATCCGGAGTCGTCGGCGAACGCACACCAGTTGATTACCCAGAGCCTGATCGGCAAGGGCGACTACGCCGGCCTCGAAGCGCGCCTGCGCACGAACCTGCAGCAGGACCGTCTGGCGCTCGGCGACCACAGCGAATACGTCGCCGACCAATGGCTGCAGCTCGCGCAACGCCTCGGCGACCTCGGCCGCTACGACGAATCCGAATCGGCGTTCAACAGCGGCATCGAAGGTTATCGCTCCATCTTCGGCGAGAACAGCAATCGCGTCGCGCATGCGCTCAACGAACTCAGCAACATGCTCGACGACAAGGGCGACCTCGCTGGTTCGGAAGCCGCACTGCGCCGCGCACTCGCGATCCGTACCGAGACGGTCGGCCCCGACCACCACGACACGCTGACGGTGACGAACAACCTGCTCGCGGTGCTCGAACTCGAAGGCCGTTACGCCGAAGCGCTGCCGCAGCGCCTCGCGTTGCTTGCGCGGGGAGAGAAGACAGGCGCGTTGCACGAGCGCGATCTCGTGTCGACCTACAATGCCATCGGCCGCGATCACCGCGAGCTCGGCCGGAGCGCCGACGCCGAAGTCGCGCTGCGCAAGGCGCTCGCCATCAGCGAGCGCTCGCAGGGCCCGCGCAGTCCGTGGCGTATCGCCACGCTCGGCCAGCTCGGTCGGACCCAGGCGCTCGTCGGCCGATACGCGGAGGCGGAAGCGAGCTTCCGCGAAGCCCTGTCGATCATGGCGGAGAACGATTCGCCGAGCGCTCCCGGCATCGGCCTCTACCGCGCGGAACTCGGCAACATCCTGCGCCTGCAACACCGCGTGCCCGAGGCGCTGGCGGAAATCCGACAGGGTGCCGCCGTGTTCACCGCCACGATCAGCGCGACGAACCCGCTGCGCCCCACCGTGCTCGCCGCGCTCAGCGAAGCCCAACTCGACGCCGGCGATGCGCAACGCGCGCGCGCGACCGCCCAGGAAGCGATCGAAGCCGCGCGACGCGCCTTGCCCGCGCGCCACCCGCAACTCGGCGCACCGCTGTTCGCGATGGCGCGTGCGGAGCTCGTGCTCGGCAGCGGCGCCGCGTCGGAGCCGCTTCTGCGCGAAGCGCTGGCGGTGCGCAGTCCGCCGTATCCGGCCGACGACCTGCGCGTGCTGGAAGTGCAGGTGGCGCTCGCGCAATCGCTCGCGCTGCAATCCCGCACACAGGAAGCGGATGCGCTGGGCGCCGCCGTGACTCCGCTGCTGAACGCATCGCGCTCGCCATACGCGCGCGACCTGGTCGCGCGCCTCGCATCGCGCAACGACCACGCAGCGGGCCCGGGCCGGCATTGATCGCGCCCGTGCGGCGCGGCCCGATGTCTTGAAAATGCGTTGAATGGCGTTTTTCGGGGTACGCCAGCAGATGGCGGCCTGCGGAGAACGAAATGGACGTTGCAACGAACGCGAAGGCGATCCGGTTCGGCACGCCGCGCCTGGCCCACGCATGGATCCTGGCGGTCGCCTTCCTCGTCCCGCACGCCGCACACGCGATGATCACGGTCGGCAACGCGTCCGACAGCGCCTGCCAGTTCCACGATATCGCTGCCGCCGTGCAGGCGGCGGCACAGTCGCCCGGACTCGACCTCATCGCGATCTCGGGTGGCCCATGGACGGGCCAGACCACGATCACCGATCACGACGCCGGCGGCCTCATCATCGAAGGCGGCTTCGCGAACTGCAGCGCCGGCATCTCCAGCGGCCGCTCCACCATCGACGGCTCAGGCGCCGTGCCGGCCGGTCCGCTCATCGTGCACAGCGGCAATGGCCCGATGACCCTGCTGCACCTGATCCTGCAGAACGGCAAGGGTGCGGTGCAATCGGTGCTGGCCGGGCCGCTGACCCTCAGCGACGTGCTCGTGTATTCCAACCACGCCGACTACGGCGGCGGCCTGTTCGTCAGTGGCAACGACATCTTCCGCATGCAGTTGACCCTGGTCGGCACCAGCATCAACAGCAACTCGGCGACCGTGAATGGCGGCGGCCTCTACCTCAGCAACGTGGACGCGTCGATCTCCGGTGGCAGCAACATCCTCGCGAACACGGCCCAGGGCAGCGGCGGCACCAGCGACGGCGGCGGCATCTACGCGATCGATTCGAACATCATCATGCGCGACCACAGCGTGTTCCCGTATCCGAACATCGGCAGCAATTACGCGCAACGTAACGGTGGCGGCGTCTACTACTCGACGACGCATGCGGGGGCATACGAAATGCTGCTGTGGAACGACCGGCCCGATGCGCCGATCATCGCTTCCGAAAACACCGCACAGAGCCAGGGCGGCGCGTTCTACCTGTCTTCGGTCGCCTCCGGCCAGCAGGTGTTCTCGTTCCTCGGTCTCGAGAACACGCGGATCGACAACAACGAGTCGTACGAAGGCGCGGCGATCTACGCGTTCTCCAGCGGCAGCACGAACCCGGTGGGCACGCAGATCCAGATGGCGCAGTCGGTACCCGGCAATTCGATTCCGCCGTGCGCTGCAGGGGTCGAATGCAATACGCTCGACAGCAACCACGCGATCGGCGGTTCGGTCGTGCAACTGAATGCCGCGGGCAACTCCGGCAGCACCAGCTTCTTCATGTATCGCGGCCGCATGCGCGACAACCGTGGCGGCGCCCTCGTCGGCGGCAATGCGTACATCGGGATCGACAGCAGCCTGATCGCGAACAACGAGATCGGCCAGGGCGGCGACCTCATGTTCGACATCTCCAACGAGCTGCGCATTTCCAACAGCACGATCGCCTACAACACGATCGCCGGCAGCGAGCTGTTCACGGTGATCCTGCCGCCGGCCTCGCTGGAAATCCTGCACAGCCTGCTGGTGCAGTCGAGCGCCGGGGCGACCCAGGGCTATCTCGTCGGCGCCGGCGTGGCGGCCAGCGTGCGCGACATCGGCGCGTTGAACGTCGGCATCAGTGGCACCAACGTGCAGTTCCTGACCGATCCGTTCGTCGATTCCGCCGCCGGCAACTTCCACATCCTCGGAACGTCGTCGGCGGTCGACCGCTGGGGCGACAGCGGCGATCCGACCGACCCGCCGCCGACGATCGACCTCGATGGCGCATTGCGGCCGCACCTGCGCAACTCGCCGACGACGCCGTACGATTTCGGCGCCTACGAGGCCGATTCGATCGTCGATCCGATCTTCATCAACGGCTTCGATTCGTGACTGCGATGCGTCAGGCGCGCCGTTCGAGGCGCGCGCTGCGCCGGATCGCGGGTGCGAGCGACACCGCGCGCCCGGCGATCGCGGCGGCCGCCCATTCGCCGGTTTCAACGCCGCCTTCCATGAAGCCCTGGTTGTCGAGCGCGCAATGCTCGCCGGCGAAGTGCAGGTTGCCGACGCGTTCGCCGATCGCGCCGCGGATCGTCGTCCACTGGCCAGGCATGAAGCAGGCGTAGCTGCCCCTGGTCCAGGCATGCGTCGGCCAGTGGAAGCGCGCTTCGCGTGCTCCGGCGCGCGCGGCGGCGATGCCCGGGAAGATCGCTTCGAGCTGTTGCGCGGA
>Ga0068855_100002211_pt1 | contig 24072 bp, 19 predicted proteins | sample KBSCornC52_FD_66592 | JGI IMG/M metagenome (GOLD analysis project Ga0068855, IMG submission 66592) | Corn rhizosphere microbial communities from Kellogg Biological Station, Michigan, USA - KBS Corn C5-2 | ecosystem: Host-associated > Plants > Roots > Rhizosphere > Soil ...
GATTCCGGCGATGCGGCGGCTTCAGGAGCAGGGCAAGGTTCGCTTCATCGGCGTCACCGGCTATCCCCTGAATGTCTACCGGCAGGTTCTGTCGCGGACGGACCTGGATGTAATCCTCTCGTACTGCCACTACACGCTCTTCGACACCAGCCTGGTGGACCTCGTCCCACTCCTCGAATCGCGCGGCGTCGGTGTGCTGAATGCCGCGCCCTACTCGATGGGCTTGCTCACCGACAGGACGCTCCCCGACTGGCATCCCGCGCCGCCGGAGCTGCGGGAAGCGTGCCGGCGGACGGCCGAAGCCGCCAGGGCGCAGGGCAGAGACATCGCGGAGTTGGCGCTCCAGTTCTCGCTGGCGGAGGAGCGGATCGCGTCCACGTTCGTGGGGATGGCGACCACGGAGGACGTGCGCCGAAACGTCGCCTGGTCCGTCGAGCCGCCCGACGCCGACGCGCTCGCCGCCATCCAGCCGGAGCTCGAATCAGTCCGCGGCATGACGTGGCCTAGCGGCCGGCCGGAGAATCAGTAAACCGTCGCAGCCTGATACGGTTGGCGGGCCGGCTCGAACCGCAGGCTGAAACCCTGCGGCTGCCTGGCGCGCTGCGCCTTCTGCCGACCTGCGTCGGCAGGGCGCCTCGTGCTGCCACCCACGCGCGCACGAAGGTGCGCGACTGGCGCGAAGCGCATGGTAGCGGGAGGGTGCGGCCTCCCTTGCCCATCCACCCGATTCACGCGCAATTGCCCGCCCGTATTCTTGACAGCCGCCCGGCGAGATGGTTTAATAACCCATCTCCGAAAGCCCTCCTCCAGCCGGGATGGGTCGCGACCGGTCGATACGCCAATCTCGAATCGATCTGACCGTCCGCCGACCACCCGTGCCATGATCGAACTACACGACGTCTCCGTCATCTATTCCGGCGCCCGGCCCGCGCTCACCAACATCTCCGTTCGCGTGGAGAAGGGCGAGTTCGTCTTCGTGGTCGGCTCGACCGGCGCGGGAAAGTCGACATTCCTGAAGCTGCTCTATCGTGAAGAGGCTGCGTCGTCCGGAACCGTCATTGTGGCGGGCAAGAATCTGTCGCAGATGCGGCGGCGGGAAGTTCCGCTGCTCCGGCGCAGGATGGGAATTGTCTTCCAGGATTTCGGGCTTCTTCCGAACAAGACGGTCTTCGAGAACGTTGCCTTCGCACTGCGCGTTATCGGCGCGGGACGGAGCGAAATACGGAAGAAGGTCCCTCTTGCGCTGGACGCCGTGGGTCTCACCCATCGCTGCGACGCGTTCCCGAATCAGCTTTCGGGTGGGGAGCAGCAGCGAATCGCCATCGCGCGGGCCCTGGTGAACGAGCCGCCGCTCCTGCTCGCCGATGAGCCGACCGGCAACCTCGACCCCGAGACCTCGCGCGGCATCGCCGAGATTCTTTCGCAGATCAATCTGCGCGGCACGACCGTCGTCGTCGCCACCCACGATCAGCAGATCGTCGATTCGCTCCGCCGCCGCGTCATCGAATTCGACCATGGCCGTGTCATCCGGGACGATCGACAGGGCAGCTACGGCGTATCGGAGGCGGTAGTTCACGAGCGTCTCCTCGCGTCGATGGCCCGCTCCGTCACGACCCGATAGCCGGTAGCCGCCGCCCATCGACCTGAGCACCCATGCGAATCTCCAGCATGTTCTTCCTCATAGGTGAATCCGCGCGCAGCATCCGCCGCAACGGCCTGATGTCGCTGGCCGCGCTCAGCACGGTCGTCATTGCGATGACGGTCCTCGGCGGCGCGGTCTTTTCGCTCTATCGCCTGCACCAGTTCGCGGAATCGCAGCCCCGCCAGTTCGAGATTGCGGTCTTTATGCAGTTTGGGACCGAGCGGGAGAAGACCGAGGACGTCAAGCGCCGAATCGAGCAGCTTCCGAACATCGAATCGGTATTGCTCTACACAAAGGAACAAGCCTGGCGGGACAACAACCCGCTCTACGGCAAGGCGAAGGATTCGCTCGAAGAGAACCCGCTCTCCGACTGCCTCCAGGTGCGCGTTCGCGACCCAAAGGATACGGCGCAAATGTCGGCGGTTCTTGGCGACGCGGCCCGTTTTCCGGAGGTGGAGGCCGTCCGCGACGCGCATGACGAGCTGATCAAGCTCTTCGCGTTCTCGCGGCTCGTGCGCAACGTCGGGGGCGCGGCGGCGATTCTCCTCTTCCTCGCGACCGCCTTCGTGATTCAGAACACGCTCCGTCTCACGGTCCACGCGCGCCGCAAGGAGATTCGAATCATGCAGCTCGTCGGCGCGACGCCTGGATTCATCAAGCTCCCGATGGTGCTGGAGGGGGTCTTCTACGGGACAGCCGGCGCGGCGGCAGCGGCCGGCCTCGTTCTGCTCGCCGCGCGGCAGATATCGACGTACGCCGCGCAGTTCCACTCTCCGCTCGCCATGTCGCTCCCTGCTCCAGTAGACCCGCTCATTGTAATCGGAGCGCTGGTCGGGGGCGGCGCAATTGTCGGATGGGCGGGCAGCGTTCTCTCCGTCCGCAAGTTCCTCCGGCGGATATAGGCCCATGACGCGCCGTGCAAGCGAATCCCTCTTCCGAGCCGTGTTTGCCATTCTCCTGGCGGCGAGTCTCGTCTCGCCTCTTTGCGCCCGTACCGCCCCGCACAAGAAGCGGCATGTGGCGCCGGCGACCTCCGCTGCCCGCCGGCAGAAGCGCGAAGGGCTGAAGCGGAAGCTGACGGGTGTCCGGAAGAAGATTCACGAGAAGCGGGTCGCGATTCAGCAGACGAAACGCGTCGAGCACCGAATCACGGACGAGATCGATACCGTCGAGCGGCGGCTGATGACCACGCGCGAATCGCTCGGCCGCGCGAAGAAGCGGCTTGCGTTTCTGGCGGACCGGCAGGAGATGCTCGGCCAGCGCATCGAAGCGACACAGCGCCGCCTGGACGACCGGAAGCGCATCCTCTCCACGCGCGTCCGCCAGAACTACGAGAGGGGCAACGCGACATACGTTCAGGTTCTCCTCCGCTCCCGCACCGTCCACGACTACATGTCGCGCTCGTACTACGCGCAGCGGATGGCGGAGAGTGACGCGAAGCTCGTCGATGGGATCAAGGCGGACCAGCGGCAGCTTGCGGACGACAAGCGAGCCCTCGACCTCGAGACGGCGGAGACGGCGCGCCTGAAGGTGCAGCGCGAGAAGGAGCAGACGCAGCTCAGCGCGGATATAGCGCGCAGGCGAATCCTGCTCGATCAGGTGGAACAGCAGCGCGAGGCGATGGAGGAGGCGCTCGACCAGATGGAGTCGGCCTCCCGCGACATCGAATCCGAGATCCGCGCCCTCCAGCAGACGCCGCGCGGCCGCGCCCGGCTCTCCCGCGCGTGGACCGGCTCGTTCATCAAGCCTGCGGACGGGCCCATCACGTCAGGCTTCGGCTCGCGCTACCATCCCATCCTCCATCGCACCCGAATGCACACCGGAATCGACATCGGCGCCGGTTACGGGGCGCAGATTCACGCGGCGGGCGCGGGCGAAGTCATCTTCGCTGGCTATCGGGGCGGCTACGGCAACTGCGTCATCATCGATCACGGGGGCGGCGTCTCCACCCTCTACGGGCACTGCTCCTCCCTCAACGTGTCCGAAGGGCAGCAGGTGAGCCAGGGCCAGTCCATTGCGCGGGTCGGCAGCACCGGGCTCGCGACCGGCCCGCACCTCCACTTCGAAGTCCGCCACAACGGAACTCCCGTCGATCCCCGGTAGCCGCACACATGCCGCTCCGCGTGGCCGGCCGCCAGCGCGAGGCTATGGTATACTTCCGGCAGCGTCAATCTCGAAAAGGCCCTTCTTCCCTCGCACAATTGCAGGTGCTTTCCAGCATCGGCGGTCAACACCAGAGCTTCACGATTCTGTCATGCAATGTAACCGACTTTCACTCCGCTTCGTCCAAAGGGCGAACCGTTTGAGATATGCCGCTGGTGCGCTCGTCGCAGGGCTGTCGCTTGCGGCGGCCAATCCCGTCTTTGCGCGATTGTCTGGTGTACGACCGGGCGGCGTGATGGACTCCGCGGAGGCCGCGGTTCAACAGATTCAATCCGGTGACACCGCCGCGGCGGCCGTCACCCTCCGGCAGGCCCTCGATGCCGAACCGGGGAACACGCTCCTTCATAATATGGCGGCCTCCCTTCTGGTGATGACCGGTGATCCGGCCGGCGCGTCGGCGGAGTGGACACGCGTCCTTCAGGATTCGCCCGGCGACAGCCTCGCGCTCTATGGGCTGGGGCTCACGAGTCTGTACAGGGGCGACCGCGCGCGGGCGCTCGACAGATTTCAGGTGGCTGGTAAGAGCGGTGACCGGATGGCCTGTCTCCTCGCCGCGCGATACGTCGAGATTCTCGACGGGGCGCGGGGCGGCGCGGCGGGCCTGGCGCTTCCAGATTCATTCGCCGCAACGGCGCGAGGGATCAGCGGGATGGCCGCGGCGAAGATCGGCAACCAGAAGCGGGCGCTTGCGGACTTGTCGGCGGCCATCGCGGCGCTGCCCGGAGATCCTTTCCAGGAGCCGATGGGCCTCGTAATGACGTTTCGGAAGCAGACGCCGCTTGTCGCCGGATCGATTCCGCTGCCGGCCGGTAATGGGCTGGCCGAACACCGTGGGCCGACCGGCGAGAAGACATTTTCCGGCACCGTTACGCTGAAGCCGGACAACGTGGACAGCGACACGGGCTTCGTAACCTTTAAGATTGACGGCAATGTGAGCAGCATCGCGAACACGTCGCCCTTCAGCCTTGTTTGGAATACGGCGCGCGTCCCGAACGGCCTCCATAAGGTCGAGATGGTCGTCTATGACCGGCAGGGACAGGAGGTGACGCGCGCGGCGAAGGAGCTGCGGACATCCAACGCGAACGCGCCGTCCGCGACGCCGAGGGACCCGGCCCTGGAAGCGCGAGTCGATTCGGTGCGCACCGCGTTATGGCGCAGCCTTCTTCTGCTTCCGAGCCGCCGCGCCCTGGCTGGCGCCGCCGCCGAGGCCGCGAAGGCGGTTCACGAAAAGGAGAGCGAAGCGCAGTTTACGTCGCTGGCGGCCGCGCTCGACCCGGAGACGGCCGGGGCGCGGACGAAGTGGCTGGCGGAGCTGGGTTGCGTCGCGTCGCCTCCGTTCTATCGGGGCGCGCCGACGGAGAACACGATAGCGCTCACCTTCGACGACGGGCCGAAGCCGGGTGTAACCGAGCTGCTGGTAAACGTATTGAAGCAGGAGAACATCCCCGCGACGTTCTTCGTAATCGGACGGCACGCGGCTGAGTGTCCGAATCTCATCAAGCTGATTGCCGACGCGGGATTCGAGATCGAGAATCATACGTACACGCACGCAAACCTGACGCTCCTTTCGCGCTCTTCGGTCGAGCGGGAGCTTCTTAAGACCATTGCTGCGGTACAGATGGAGACCGGCAGGCGCATGCGATATTTCCGCCCGCCGGGCGGCAACCTGAATGCGGAAGTGACGAAGGTCGCCGCGCAGTGGGGCCTGACACCCTGCATGTGGACCGTGACTGCCGATTCTCTGGAGTATGGAAACGGCAACCAGCTGGTGGAGTTCGTCCTTAAGCATGCGCAGCCGGGCGGAGTTATCATTCTGCACAACGGCCGAATGACGACGATAGAAGCCCTTCCCCGAATTATCGCGGGGCTTCGGCAGAGGGGCTACAGCTTCGCAACGGTCGAGCAGCTCGCGCAGCGAAAAGCGGCTCTCGCCCATGCAATGGCCGCCGCGCCGGTGGGCGGCGTTCCTCCGTAATGACCGTAATGCGCTCGCCGGCTTGTGGAGCGGGTGCGCGCAACCGATAAATCAAATATGCGGGCGCATGCAGGAATCGAGCGCACGTGCAGTGTACATAGGCGGGAAGAGACAATGGGTCGCGCCATCATCCGACATACTGGAGAATATCCGATGCGAAAGCCTCTACGCAGCATTACCGGCCTCGCGGCCGCGGGATTGCTTGCATTGGCCGTGGTTCCGTCGAATGCCGCGCCGCGCGCCGAGCGAGAACTGCTCGGCATCCGAATCTGGAACAAGTATTCAGACGTTCTGTCGCGCTTCGGCCAGCCGACCCGGATTGAAAACGGCCTGGTAACGTCGTCCGGAGAGGGTGGGCAGACGGTTGCTGGCGGCGCCCCCGGAATGGGTGGCATGCCGGGAATGCCTGGCGGAATGGGTCCGCGCATGGGCGGCATGATGGGCTCCGGCGGACCGATGGGCATGGGAATGGGCGGCCGAATGGGTTCGGGCGGTCCGATGGGCGGTATGCCGGGAATGCCTGGCGGCATGATGGGCTCCGGCGGCAAGATGGGCGCGATGATGGGCGGCATGGGAATGCCCGGAATGCCTGGCGGAATGGGAATGCCGGGATCCGGCGGACCCATGGGGATGGGAATGCCGGGCATGCCCGGAATGGGAGGAGCCGGCGGCGGCGCGGGAACGCAGGGAAACACGTCCGACGAGGCAACCCAGACCTGGATCTATCAGCACGGCCCGATTACCAATTTCTTCGTGCTCAACAAGGATGGTCGCGTCGTGCAAATCGAATCGTCCGGCCTGAGCGGATCCGGCGGCGTAACGGCACAGGGCGTTCGGCTTGGTGATCCGGTCGCGAAGGTCTATCGGGCATACGGCTGGACAGGGAAAGTCTCCAAGAATGGCACCGCCGCGCTCCTGGATTACACCCGGGAATCCCATGCCGCATTTATCGTCCAGGATAAGGACGGCAGGGGACCGGTGGTCGTCGATATCATGGTCACGCTCCTTGATGTCGGTCCTCCCAATCCGCTGGGCACGGGCGCCGGCGTCGCCGCAGGGGGCGGGATGGGTATGGGAATGCCTGGAATGCCTGGCGGCATGATGGGGTCCGGCGGCCGCATGGGTATGGGCGCCATGATGGGTGGCAAGATGAGCCCGGGAGCCATGGGCATGGGAATGCCAGGCGGAATGGGCGGCGGGCGAGGCAAGCGGGGCGGCGGCATGGGCGCCGCCAATTGAGAACGCCTGCCATGCGCTTACCGCAACTAACAGGAGATAGCCGGATGAATCGAACGACGCGTGGACTCTCTGCAATCGCTCTAGGAGCCATTTTGGCAACCGTGGCCGGCTCGGCAACTGCTCAGGGCGAAAAGGGCCTGCTCGGGCTCAGAATCTGGGATAGCAAGTGGCGCAACGTGCTCGCAAAGTACGGTCAGCCCACGCGTATCGAGGTTGGCGCGGTCACGACAGGCGCCGGCCAGGCCGGCGGCGCCGCAGGCGGATCGGGAATGCCGGGCATGATGGGCGGCATGGGAATGGCGGGCTCCGGCGGGCCTGGACTCCCTGGACTGGGCGGAATGGGTCCGCGCATGGGCGGCATGATGGGCTCCGGCGGACCGATGGGCATGGGAATGGGCGGCCGAATGGGTTCCGGCGGTCCGATGGGTGGTATGCCCGGAATGCCTGGCGGTATGATGGGCTCCGGCGGTGGCAAGATGGGCGCGATGATGGGCGGCATGGGAATGCCCGGCTCCGGTGGACCGATGGGTATGGGGATGCCGGGTATGCCTGGCGGCATGGGCGGCGAATCGATGGGCGGCATGGGCGGCGGTGAACAGGCTGCAAGCGCGGACGAAGAAGTAACGTGGGTTTACGAGCATAAGGGTAAGAGCCCGGTTACGGATTTCTTCCTGTTCAATCGCGACGGGCGCCTGATTCAGGCCGGCTCCTTTGGATATTCCGGTGGTGCAATCACGTCGCGCGGGGTGCACCTCGGTGACCCGGTCGCGAAGATCTTCGCCACCTATGGCTTTACCGGCAACATGGTGAAGGACGCCGCGCGCTCGACGATGACACTCGATTACAGCAAAGAGAAGAACGTCGCGTTCCAGCTCCTCGACCGACACAACGGTCTGGGATACCGCGTGGTCGGAATAACGGTCGGTCTCACCGACAAGAGCGAGATTCCCGGCAACAATACCGAAGACAACTCCCGCTAACCCCTCTCGAAGGGAGGAAGGGAGGAAGGGAAGAGGGGATAATCCCTTCGTCCTTTCCTCCCTTCCGTCATTTGTCATCCCCGCGATTACCACTCGATATGGCAGACAAGGAAGAGATTCGCGACCGCAGCGACATCATCGAGATCATCGGCAACGTCGTCGCGCTCAAGAAGAAGGGGCGCACGTGGCTCGGACTCTGCCCCTTCCATCAGGAGAAGACACCTTCCTTTAACGTAGACCCCGTATTCCGGAGTTATAAGTGCTTCGGGTGCGGCGAATCCGGCGACGTATTCAGCTTCGTCCAGAAGTATGAGAACATGACGTTCGTCGAGGCGGCCGACTTCCTCGCGCGGCGGGCCGGAGTAGAGTTCGACCGGCTGGGAGCGGACCACGAGCGCGGCACACCCAGCGAGCGCGACCAGCTCTTTGTATTGAACGCCACGGCCCTCGCCTGGTTCCGAAGCATGCTCGAACGCGTGCAGCTCGCGCGCGACTACGTATATGGCCGCGGTCTGGTGCATGAGACTATCCAGCAATTCCAGCTTGGGTATGCTCCGCAGGGCTGGGACAATCTCACCTCATATCTCGCGGCACAGAAGGTGAATCTCGAATCGGCAGTCGCGGTGGGCCTCCTGCAAAAAGGGAAGAGCGGCGACGGCTACTACGACATGTTCCGTCATCGCGTCATGTTCCCCATCTTCGACGAGCAGGAGCGCGTGGTGGGGTTCGGGGGCCGTGCGTTTGGAGACGACCAGCCCAAATACTTGAACACCGGCGAGACTCCGATCTTCAACAAGAGCCGCCTTCTGTATGGGCTCTCGCTCGCCCGTCGCAAGGTTTCATCGGAAGGCCGCGTCCTCCTCATGGAGGGATACATGGACGTGATCGCGGCGCACCAGGCCGGATTCACGAATGCCGTTGCGACATTGGGTACCTCCCTCACAAAGGAGCACGCAAAGAAGCTCGCGCAGCTCGCGCCGATCGTCGCCCTCGTATACGATGCCGACAACGCGGGGATCAAGGCGACCCTGCGCGCCGCCGAAGTCTTCAAGGAGGTGCAGGACGAGGGCGTGCGTGAAGTCGATCTCCGCATGGTGCGCCTGCCGGACGGCGACGACCCGGATTCCGTGCTGAAGCGGGGAGACGTGGCGCTTTTTCAGCGAGCGGTAGACGACGCCGGGCAGTACGTCGATTACCTCATCGATGCAGCGAAGCGAAGGCAGGATCTGACCACAGAAACCGGCAAGTCCAGGTTCCTCAGCGATTTGTCCCGTATACTAGTGGATGTTCCACAAATGGAAGCGTGCGACGGATACCTGACGGAGTACGCGAATCTCCATCCCTATTCCCGCTACAGCCTCCAGTCCGCGGTCGAGCAGATGCGGCGCGAGCTCTTCGAGCGGAAGCAGCGTCGCCGGCAGCGAAACAGGGCAGCAAAACCGGGTGTTCCGACCGCGTCCGACTCGGCGCCAACGGCACCCAACGCGCCACCGAGCCCCGCAGGCACTCCCGATGGGGCGGGCGGCCCGGCGTCGGGAACTACCGGATCGGGCCCGCGCATCGTTTCGAACGGCCAGTCATCCGGAAGCGGCCGCGCCGACGGCCGCCCCTACCGGCCGCCGATATCGCGCGAAGAGCGGGAAGCGCTGGAGAAGAAGCGCTACCGTCAGTCGATTCGGCCGGTAGAAGCGCCGCCAAAGGTCCTGACGACGGAGGAACGGGCGGAGAACGAGCTAATTCGCGCGCTGATGGAACCGGAATTGCGCGCGCACGTGCTCAGGCATATCGAACCGGGTGAGCTCTTGACCCCGATCGCGCAGCGGCTGACGGCCCTGGTTGGTGAGAATCAGCAGTCTCTCGGATGGGAGCCGGACGCGGTCATGCGGCTCGTGGAGGCACAGCAGGACGACCCGTTTTCGGCGGCCGTGCGCGACCGGGCGCAGGAGTTTCGGGCACAGATGGCGAATGTGCCCATCACTGAAGCGCTCATTGTGGAATGCGCAAAGACACTCCGCCGTTTCCACAAGGAGAAGCGAGCCGAGGCCGTCTCGCAGGAGTTGGCGCGGCTATTGCAGAAGAGCTCCTTATCGGATGTGGAACGCACGCTGGTCCGGGATTACACGGCCGAGCACCAGCGGCTTCTCAAGGAGCTGAAAGGCTCCGCGTAAGACTCGTCGCGGTCTGTCTCATGCCCTTTTGAGCTGTGGAATGGGACGCACAGAGGTCGGCGGCGGGATTGGATGGAGGGTGGAGTGAGCAGCGTGGCTATTGAGCAAATTAGGGAAAACAACGAATTTCGCCACCTCATCGACCACGGCAGGGATCAGGGCTATCTCACATTCGACGAGATCAGCGACTCCCTTATGCATGAGGAGCTCGACGCCGAGCAGATTGAAGAGATTTTCCAGGCTTTCGCCGACGAGGGCATCAAGGTCGTTGGCAAGCTGAAGGACCTTCCGATCCCGCTCGCCGATGGCATAACCACGGCGGCGGTGACGAAGGATGTCGACGGCGCGGAGGATGACTTTGCCGGAGTCGAGGGCCTTCCGGTCGACGACTCCGTGCGCATGTGGCTTCGGGAGATCGGCAAGACGCCCCTCCTGACGCTGGACGCCGAGATCGAGCTCGCAAAGCGAATCGAGAAGGGCGACCATTTCGCCAAAGACACGCTGACCCGCGCGAACCTGCGGCTCGTCGTCTCCATCGCGAAGCGCTACAGCGGCCGCGGCATGGCGTTCCCGGACTTGATTCAGGAGGGCAACATCGGCCTGATTCGCGCCGTCGAGAAGTTCGATTACCGCAAGGGATACAAGTTCTCGACCTACGCAACGTGGTGGATCCGCCAGGCGATCACGCGCGCCATTGCCGACCAGGGCCGTACGATTCGGATCCCGGTCCACATGGTCGAGACGATCAACCGGCTGATCAAGACATCCAGCCAGCTCCTTCAGGAGCTCGGCCGCGAGCCTACGCTGGACGAGCTGGCCCGCGCTCTGGAGATGCCTATCGAGCGCGTCTCGGAGATCATCCGAATTGCGCCGGAGCCCCTCTCGCTGGAGACGCCCATCGGCGAGGAAGAGGACAGCCACCTCGCGGATTTCATCGAGGATCATGAGATCGTGTCGCCCGCCGAGGCGGCCTCGAACATGATTCTTCGCGAGAAGATCGAGGAGGCGCTCGACCAGCTCACGCCGCGCGAGCGCGACGTCCTGATCATGCGGTTCGGCCTGGAGGACGGCTGCTCCCGTACGCTGGAAGAGGTGGGCCGCCACTTCCGCGTCACCCGCGAGCGGATCCGCCAGATCGAGGCGAAAGCCCTCAAGAAGCTCCGCCATCCCAGCCGCAGCCGCAAGCTCCGCGACTATCTCGAGTAGCCCGGGGCCGCCACTATCGCGCAGTGAGCAATGAGTTCGGATGCCGAACTCATTGCTCACTTCCGTTTTGGTATAATAGGGGTGCGTTGGACACCATCTTTATTGAGCAGATCGAGTTTTATGGCTACCACGGCGCGAGCGACGAAGAGCAGAGCGTTGGCCACCGCTATTCTGTCGATGTCGAGCTGCGCTACGACGTGCGGCGTGCCGGCCGGACGGACCGGTTGGATGACACCGTGAACTACTCCCGGGTAGCAAAGCGTGTCGCCGCTATAGGAGCCGCCGAGCAGTTCCGGCTGCTGGAGGCGCTTGCGGAGAGGCTCGCCGCCGTAATTCTGGACGAGTTTCCTGTCGAATCGGTGCGGCTCCGGGTCCGCAAGATTCGCCCGCCCATGAACGTGATTGCCGCGGCGGTTGGCGTGGAAATAGATCGCGCGATAGAATGACGGATAAGCGAACCGACGGTGGCGCGGTTCTCGTAATACCCTTTGATGATCTCGGCGACAGACCCGGCGGCGCTGCCGGGTCTGCGCTTACAAGTGAAGTCCGTGACGGACTTCACAAACTCGGGATGGTCGGGCGATGGCCCGCCGTCCCACCACAACCGGGCCCGGACAACATCCCCGCGGCAGGCAGAGACGAAGGTGGAAGTGTTACCCAGCACCCCAACCGGACTCGCTGGTCTCCGCTGTTCGGCCCACCAGGAGGGACCCATCATGTTCCAGAAACCGCTTCCAGTCGAGTACACCCGTCTCGACGCGGAGGAGACCGCGCGCCGCATTGGAGAAGCGAAGGCGAAGCTCGGCGGCGACCTTCTGATCCTCGGTCACCACTACCAGCGGGACGAGATCATCCGCTGGGCCGATTTCCGCGGCGATTCATTCAAGCTCTCCCAGCTTGCCGCCCAGCGCGCGGACGCGAAGTACATCGTCTTCTGCGGCGTCCACTTCATGGCCGAATCGGCGGACGTGCTGACCAATGAGGAGCAGATCGTCATCCTGCCAAACCTCTCCGCCGGCTGCTCGATGGCCGACATGGCCAACATCCGGCAGGTCGAGGACGCCTGGTGCGACGTTACGGGCGTGGTCGACGAAGAGACGCTCGTCCCGATCACCTACGTCAACTCGGCCGCGAGTCTGAAGGCTTTCGTCGGGTTGCACGGCGGCTCGTGCTGCACTTCGTCCAACGCGCGCAGGGTCCTGGAATGGGCGCTGAACAAGGGCAGCCGAATCCTCTTCTTCCCCGATCAGCACCTCGGACGGAATACCGCGGTGGAGATGGGCTTCGATCCGGACGCGGATATGGCGCTCTGGAATCCGCACGAGAAGTTCGGCGGCCTCGCGCCGGAGAAGGTCGAATCCTCTCGAATCCTACTCTGGAAGGGACACTGCTCCGTGCACGGCCGATTTACAGTCGAGCAGATCGAACAGGCACGCCGCGAGAATCCGGGCGTGAACGTCATCGTCCACCCGGAGTGCACGCTCGACGTGGTCCGCGCCGCCGATATGAACGGCTCGACGGAGTTCATCATCCGGAAGATTTCCGAAGCGCCGGCGGGCACGACGTGGGCAGTTGGGACGGAGATCAACCTCGTGAACCGACTGGCGCACGAGCATCCGGACAAGAAGGTCTTCTGCCTCGATCCCGTCGTCTGTCCGTGCTCGACGATGTACCGGATTCACCCGCACTACCTTCTCTGGGCGCTGGAGAACCTGGTGAATGGCGTCGTCGTGAACGAAATTCGCGTCAAGCCGGAGATACGCCAGTGGGCTCGTGCCTCGCTGGAGCGCATGCTTGCAATCGCGTGAGGAATCAATATCCACAATGCCGACCGACCCTGCCGTGATCAGTGCCATGGCTTCCGCGGTGCAATCCGATCCCGATAACCCTGCCCTGCGGCTCCATCTCGCAGCACTGCTGCTTGAATCGGGCAGGCCGGGAGAGGCGCTCGAACACGCCGCGCACGTGCTTTCGCGCCAGCCGGACAACCTGGAGGCTCTGCAGAAGGCGGCCGACGCGGCGGACGCGACAGGCGACAAGATTCGGGCAGCGGGATATAGGCGGCTATACGAGGGGCTCTCCTGGAATCGCGCGAAGAGCCTGCTCGACGGCATTGAAGAGCCTCTGGACACGGCCCGCCCGGAGCTGAGTCGGGAAACGGTGGACGGCGACCGGTTCTCTCCCCTCGTCGATGAAGATGATGACGAGGATGACCGAATCCGGCTCCGGGCGGGCGGACCCACGGAGGACGAGGATCGAGACGGTGTATGGGATGTCGAGACCTCCGACATTACGCTTGCGGACGTTGCAGGAATGGAAGAGGTGAAGCGGCGGCTCAACGTCGCCTTCCTCGCTCCCATGCGCAACCCCGACATGATGAAGCTCTACGGCAAGTCGCTCCGGGGCGGGCTGCTCCTCTACGGCCCGCCCGGCTGCGGCAAGACCTTCATCGCGCGGGCGGTAGCAGGGGAGCTTGGCGCGAAATTCATGGCCATCGGCCTTTCCGACGTGCTCGACATGTACATCGGGCAGAGCGAGCGCAACCTCCACGAGATCTTCGAGACCGCGCGCCGGAACCGGCCCTGCGTTCTCTTCTTCGACGAGATCGATGCCCTCGGCCGGAAGCGGTCGCTCCAGCGCGAGCACGCGGGCCGCGACATCGTGAACCAGGTCCTCGCGGAGATGGACAGCGTCGGTTACAATAACGACGGGGTGTTCATCCTCGCCGCGACCAACCACCCATGGGACGTGGACACGGCCCTCCGCCGCCCCGGCCGGCTCGACCGAACCCTCCTGGTGCTGCCCCCCGATGCGCCAGCGCGACAGGCGATCCTCCAGTGGAATCTCAGGGAGCGACCCGTCGAGGCAATCGACACGCGGGGAATTGCGGCGCAGACGGAAGGCTTCTCGGGTGCGGACGTCGCCCATCTCTGCGAATCGGCGGCGGAGCTGGCGATGGAGGATTCGATCACGAGCGGCAATGTGCGCCCGATCCGCACCGGAGACTTCAAGCGCGCGCTGAAGGAGGTCCGCCCCAGCGTGCGCCCGTGGTTCGATACGGCACGCAATTACGCCCTTTTCGCGAATGAGGGCGGCGTCTACGATGACCTGCTCGCCTACCTGCGCGCGCAACGGATGCTCTGACGTCGATGACGACTAACCACCTTCAGCGCGCGCAATTCTATCTGGAGCACAGCCGGCACGACGAGGCGATGCAGGAGATCGGATTCGCGCTCGGCCACGACCCGAACGACGCGTATGCGCGGGCGCTGCTCGCATTTTGTCTCGTCGAGCGAAAGCAGGACGATGAGGCGCTGAAGCAGGCGCAGTGGGCCGTGCACTGCGCGCCGGACCTCGCTTATGCGCACTTCGCGGTGGCGTATGTGCAGTGCGAGGCGAACCGATACAAGCAGGCGGACGCGGCGATCCGGGAGGCCATCCGAATCTACCCGCTTGAGGCGGACTACCATGCGCTGAGGGCACAGATTGCGTGTGGTCTTCGGCAGTGGCGGGTCGCGCTGGAGGCGGCGGAAACCGGGCTCCAGATGGACGCGCGGCACGTTGGCTGTACGAACCTGCGCGCCCTCGCGTTACGGAATCTGGGACAGCCGGACCACGCAGCGGTCGTGCTGGACAGCGCGCTCGCCCACAATCCGGAAAACGCGTATACCCACGTGAATCGCGGGTACGCGTATCTCCAGGCGGGAGATCACAGGAATGCGCTGCTCCATTTTCGGGAGGCGCTCCGCCTCGATCCGGGAAGCGCGGCCGCAAGAGAGGGCGTGCTCGGGGCGCTGAACGCGCGCAACCCCATATACCGACTGCTTCTCCGCTACTTCTTCTTTATGTCCCGCATTCCCCGCGGCATGCAGTTCGTGCTGCTCTTCGGCGGCTGGTACGTGGTGAACGTCGCGTCGAACGTCTCCAGCCACAATCCGGGCCTCGCTCCGTATATCGTGCCGGTCCGCATCGGCTACATCGTCTTCGTCTTCCTTGCGTGGACTGCAAACCCGCTCTTCAACGTGCTCCTCCGCTTCGATCCACTCGGCCGTCTGGCGCTGACTCGTCAGCAGTGGATCGCCACGGATTTCATGATCTTCTGCCTGATCGGCGTTTGCGCTGGACTCGCCGGCTGGCTCCGAAACGGATCCGACACTGCGCTCCTCATCCTCGTCTTCAGCGCCATTCTCATGATTCCCATAGCGGCCGCCTGCGAATCACGTGGCCCGAAGCGCCGGCTTATCTTCGGAATCTACGCCGGCACGCTGGCACTGCTCTCGCTCGTCACGATTCTCCTCACGGCGTTTGCCTCCGGCGACGCCGCGGATCCCTTCTTCTCGGCCACCCTCCTTGGTTTTATCGCCTTCACCTGGCTCGCCAACTTCATCCCCGACCGCTAATCAGGCGTGCGGGCGAATAGAGCAGAGACGGAATTGCCTCCAGCGTTCACGGGTCAATTACGCTTCCTTCTCCTCCTCGTACGCCTGACAGGGGCAGCCGGGCGCCATGCAGGGGCCGTCGCCGCCTTCGTGCTTTTCCGCGGGGTGTCCGCAGGTGCAAACCTCGTCTTCCATTGCACACCTCCTCAGCCGGCATCCTCCGCCGCTCCCTGCGCGGCACGGACCAGCAGTTCCACGCTCGCGTCGGACCTCGAAGCCGCCGGCCGCAGCAGCGATTCCTCGCTTTCCGATGTCGTAGCGCGCAGCAGCACCTGGCTGTCCTGATTCTGCTGTGCGCATCCTTCCAGAGCAGGGAGACAGCTCCTCGCGGCATCGATAACGCGCTTCTGCCGGAGGGACGCCGGCTGGGCTTCCGCGAGGCTCCGGACCAGCGGAATGGCGTTAATATCCCCGACCTGCTCGAGCGCATGGAGCAGCGCTACCAGGAACTCCGCCTGCTTCCGCGCATTCGGGAGACGCAGCGTCTGATAAAGAAGCGCCCGCTGCGTGGTGCTCAGGAGCTGCGTGTCGCTCGCATTCATTCGTGGCAACAGGCGCGTGAGCGCCGCAGCCGCCATCACCTTGATTCGGTCGTCCGGCCAGTAGAGCATCTCCGCCAGCGGGCCAACCGCCTCCACGTCGTCGAGGCTCGCCATGTGCGCGGCCACGCGAGTCTGGTGCGGGGTTAGCGCGAAGCGATACGCCTGCGACACGAGTGCCGTGCCGGCGCCAAAGCAGAACCCCGCCAGCCAGTTGCCGTGCGCAAATCCCGCGATCGACTCGATGACGCAATATGGCAGCACGACTCCCCACACGGCAAGAAGGAATCCGAACCGCATGCCTGGCTGCGACTTCGAATCGTCCTCCGCCTGCTCCAGAAGCGCGCGCGCTTCCGGCGAGAGGTCCTCCCGAATATCGTCCCGCGCTGCTTGAGTATCCTGCTGCTCTTCCCCCTTCAGGGTGCGCGCCTTCTCGGCGGCGGCCTGCTCCAACCGAAGCAGCGATTGTCTGGCCGCCCGTCTGACGCGTCGCTGCCCGCCGGTGAACGCCCTGGCGCTCGCCAGCCGCAGGGCGCCGTCGAGCGCGAACTCGTCGCCCGTCGCCGATGCGAACCGCAGGATTGCCTCGACCAGGTCGGACTGGGATGCAGCCTGCCGAGGCGTCAGCTGATCGAAGAGAAGTGCGCGCTGCGCATCCGTGAGAACCGTCTCTTCACTTGCCTCGACGGTTGGGAGCACTGTCGTGAGGCGCAGGCGGGCGATGGAGCGCACGGTCGGGTTCGCGAACGCGAGGGTTTCCACGAGCGGGCCAATCCACGCACCATCAAGTTCGGGCAGGAGCAGGGCGGCACGTCGATGGCAGTTTTCGAGGGAGAGGCGGGAAACCGTCCTGCCGGTGAGCAGGGCGAGCAACAGACCCAGGAACCACTCCCACTCTCCGCTGACTAACCCCAGCGAGACCGCCACCCAGAGCATCGGCACCGCGAGGGTCCAGAGCCACACGAAGATACCGCCGCGACCAGACGGGAGCTCGCGCTCAGCGAGAACCCTGAGAATCCCGTTGACATTGTTCGTCGCATGGCCTGCGGCAGGCGAACGGCCGGGCGGCGCCAGATTTGCATCGACGCCGCCCACTTTGCGGATTACACTGATTACCGGCTCGGGCTGCTCCGGGAGCGGAGCGTCTCTTATTGCCATTGCACTCTCGCCGGATACTTCAGTTTCGGTTGACTCCCGCGACGATGTCGCCAGGACTTTCGGGTGTAACCGAGTTGACCGAATATTCGCTCGTCGCGTTCACGTTTCGGGTGGGAGTCCCGACCTGATCGGTACCGTCCGGGCCGACGCTCCAGAGGACATATTTGTCACCCTCCATACGATAACGCAATCCGGCTCCCGGCGCAAAGGGATCCTGTGGGATTCGTGACACGAGCTTCGGCACAAGCCAGGTCAGGCTGGGCGGATAACTGCCGTGCTCCTGTTTGTACGCATGAAGGGCGAGTGTCGTTGCCAGGAGCCGGTTCTCTGTCGAGTCCAGATAGTCGCGAAAGTTGAGCTGGCCGAACTCGGGAAGAAGAGCCTGGAGCAGCGGAACGTTGGGGATGTCGGACTCGGCCGCCGAGCTGTCATCCCGTGAGTACGGGCCCCTCGCCGCGGCAATAAGCCTGTCGTAGTGGCTCGACATCAGCCGGACGACGCGTGTCTTGCTATACGGTAGCATCATCACGTAGGCGGGGAAGTTGGTCGACTGGCCGTCCGTAGAGAAGGCGGTCCCTCTCCACCCGGGCTTTCGCATCATCTCCATCGTCGCGGCGAGCATCGACCACTTCTCTTCGGTCAGCGCATCGGCGGTGGACGTCCGGCCACTCTCGATCTTTTCCAGCCGGAGGGCGGCATTAAGGGCGTCGCTCGCGGACAGCCGGTCAACCATGTCCCAAAGAGCGGACCGGCCAATCGATTCGCACGCGGTTCCGGCGAGCTTATCGACGACTCGCCCGTTTCTCTGGACCTTCACACCCAGCTCTACAGCGTCGAGCGCTGCTTCGACTCCCTTGCCGGGATCGCCGCGGTCCACCTCGGTCTGCGCCTCCAGGATAAGCAGCCTGGCCAACGCTCGGTACCCGCTCGTGTAGCTGCCTTGCGCGTTGAACGACCGTATTGCCGGGGCGCCGCAGGGTTTGGAGAAGCCGTTCCTGAGCGCCGCCAGCGCAGGGCCGTTAATTCGGACGACATCGTCACGCTCTTCCTTCGAGAAAACGTGCTCCAGCTGCTTCAGGTTGGACGTGGCCCGCACTTGTCCGCCGCCCATCATTCCGCCGCCCATGCCTGGCGGCGGCGTGTTCTGCTCCTGGGCCGCATGTTCTTTCTTCGCCTTGTCCAGCCGGTCCTTTCGCTGCGTCAGCATGTCGCCGATGCGCTTGTCTTCACGCAACAGAGCCGCTGCATGCGTGAAGTCAGTGAATGCGTTTGGGCCGGATACCGTGCTTGCGGGAATCGGCATGTCGGGGTCGATGTCGATGTAGCGCGTCCACGCATAGCCGAGAAGCGCCGTGCCGGCCGCGAGGATTCCGACCGGCTTCCTAAGGCCTCGACCGAAACGGGTCCATCGCTCGCGTCGCGGCCTCGGAATCGAGTAGGGGAGACTGAGAGACGCGAGTGTCCGGCCGATTGCGCCGTCAGGAACTCCTTCGGCTTTGCGGCACGCAAGGGCAAATGCGACGATTTTGTCCGCGCGGCGGTACCTGCGGCAAGCGATGCACCAGAAGCGGTGCCAGAGCGAGGCCGGTCGGGCGCCGCGAGTCAGATGATTGCAGGTCATAGAGGTTTCTCCTCTAAGGTTACGTAGAGTGGACTGGATAAGGGGGCGGCTGACACCGTGGGCTCCGGCGTTGCCGCCGGGACCGGAGTTTCGTCGTCTGACAGCAGCTCGCGCAGCCGATTCCTGGCCGTGAAGAGCCGAGACTTTACGGTGCCGGCGGGCACTTCCAGAATGATCGCGACCTCTTTGACGTCAAGCTCATGCTGGTAATGGAGCAGAAAGGTTTCGCGCAGATCGTCGGTAAGACGGTCGAGTGCGCGGGAGAAAAGTACCGTCTGGAGACCGACAATCGCTTTGGAATCGGGAAGGTTCGCGATTGTGTCGAGCGCCGCGAACTCCCGCCGGTCGCGCCGCCAGTGCGTGAACTCATGGTACGCGATGCGGCAGAGCCAGGTGGAGAGCCGCGCCTCGCCGCGATAGGACGCGAGCGCCTGCCATGCCCGCGCGAACGCCTGCTGGGTCAGGTCCTCCGCAACCTCCCGATGATTCGTGAGGGAGCGGAGCAGGCCGTAGACACGGGCATAGTTCTCCGTGACCAGCCTCTCGCCGGCCGCGCGGTCCCCTGACAGAATCCTGTTAGCCCACGCCCTGTCGCGCATTCTCTTCCCTTCGCGAGCACTTCCGATACTATGGAGCCGCCATACAGGGAAGAGGTTCATCGGCGCCCGGGGATTTCCCTTGCCCCGACCAGAGTTGCGCTTATTCTGCCCGGACACAAACGGAAACGGACCGCGGAGTGCTGATAGGATCAGCACTCCGCGGTCCGCATTTGTGGAATTCGGGCGATCGTCAGTTCGATTCGGCGATGCTCTTCGGCGTCTCTTCCACTTCCTCGGTCTGCCAGTTGTCACAATCGAGGCGCTTGCAGTGGAGCATGCGGCGGTTGGAGCTGTCCTGCATCTCCACAGTAGCGATGGAGGCAAAACGGCACGACAGGCAGAGGGCCGGTTCCATCAGCCTTACGATCCGAAGTCGCGTATTCTCTTCTTGCATCGGAGTTATCCTTATGTTAACCGGCAGGGCATCGCTGCCTCCCCGGTGAACAGACGGTCATTGGGATGTCCGCGCCATCGTCGTCGTGACACGCACACCCCGGGACAGGACCGGGATTCGCTTGATGCGGCCAATGGCTCCCTCTTCCGACGATGCCAGGCGGAACAGCTTCTCCATCTGATCGAAGATCAGGACGTCGATCTGCTCGACCGTTCCCACGATGTCCAGGTGACCACAATGAGAGCGGATTGCCTGCGCGGAGCACGAGAGCGACCGCAGGGCCAGAATCCCTTCCAGCGCCGCCCGCTGGACGTTTACGACAATATCAAAGTGCCCCGCGTCCGTCAGCCTGCCAAGCAACTCCGACAGCGCCCTGGTGAGCGCGGGTTCCCAGTTTCCGTGGACGTCCACCACGGGGACGCCGCTGTGAAGTCGCAAGTTGAGCGTAGCGGAGGCTGCCATGTCGATCTCCCTGTTCGTCTGATAGAAGAGAAACGCTGCACCCATTATCGGTTGCAGACCTCTTCCATCGCAGGATAGAGAACGACCGTCCGGCCTCCCTAAGGACAAGGGCCGGGGCGGCCCGGCCTTCCAAATAACTCCTCACTTGCTGCAATCAAAAACGCTCGCGACGGGGAATTGTTCCCCTCACCACCCTTATTCCACAGCAACCAACCGGCCGCATCAGTGCAATTACCGGGTGTTCCGGTAAGCCTGCCTGGACGCGGAGGTGGAGAATTTGCAGATGCGCGCCCGCCTGGATGAGATTCGGAGATCTGTCGCCCGCCTGGTTCCAGACGCCGAATCACTGCTCCGCGACCTCATCGCGATGCCCACTCTCTCGTCTCAGGAAGAGCCGGCAATCGCGCGGATGGCCGCGGCATTCGAGGGTGGTCCGTGGGCCGTCGAGCTCCAGCCGCTCGATTCGATCATGAAGGCCGATCCCGACTACTCCTTCCCGGAGGCGAACATCGATTACGCCGGTCGTCATAATCTGGCCGTCCGGCTGCAAGGTGCCGGCAGGGGCCGATCCGCGATTCTCCAGACCCACCTCGACGTCGTTCCGGCGGGCGATTGGGCCGAGGCCTTTCGTCCTTCCGTCCGCGATGGCGTTGTGTTTGGGCGCGGGGCTTGCGATTGCAAGGGACAGGCCGTCACCCTCTGGCTTGCGCTGTGGGCTCTCGCCGAGGCCGGAATACGGCTGCGCGGCGACGTGCTCGCCCAATTCGTCGTAGAGGAGGAGATCGGCGGGAACGGCGCGCTGGCAGCGATTCTGGCGGGCGACCGCGCGGACGCTGCGGTGATTCTGGAGCCGACCTCGATGCAGGTCCACCCGGCCTGCCGCGGCGCGTGCTGGTTCCGCTACGTCGTCACCGGGCGGGCGGTCCACATGGGCCGCCGTCACGAGGGAGTCAACGCGTTCGAGAAGGCAATGATCCTTTGCCAGGAACTGTTGGGCTACGAGGAACGGCTGATCGAGGAGAGCCGGAATCAGCCGCTCTTCGAGCGCTACGAGCACCCGGTGCAGGTCAACATCGGCGTAGTGCGAGCGGGGGAGTGGCCGTCGATGGCGCCGGGGGCCTGCGTCATAGAGGGGGGAGTCGGTTTCCTGCCCAACAAACCAATGCGGGAAGTGCAGGAGGACCTTCGCAGGTTGATTTACGATGACGGCGACGAATGGCTCGCGGCTCACACCGTCCTGGACTTCCCAAAGCTCCACAACGACGCGTATCGAATCGATCCAAACAGCCCGGCCGTCACCAGCCTCGCATCGGCGTGCCGGGAAGCGGGACTCGATTCGGAGGTGTTCGGCTGGAACGTGTCGTGCGACGCCCGGCTCTATGCGCTGCGGGGAGGCATGGACGCGATCGTGTTCGGCCCGGGGAACGTCGCCGATGCCCATTCGAACCACGACCAGATCCGAATGGAAGATGTGGGCCGCGCGGCCGTGGCGCTTGTGCTGTGGCTCGTGGAGTGGTCCGGAGACGCGAATTTGGCGGGCGCCTGAGCGAACGGGTCGCTCAGGCGAGAATGTCGAGGCGAGATCCGGAATCCGTCGCGGCGGCCGGCTGTCCGCCCTGCGGATTGGCGTAGGCGCCGGATCGGGTTGCGCGGACGCTGTCGCGAATCTGGCTCAGCGTGCTGTTCAACCGCTGCTCCAGAATTGCGGAGAGGTCCTGCTCGCGGTCGCTGGCTTTCGCGGGCAGCGCGGTCTCGGCCGTCGTATTGGTGGTCTGGCCGTCGGCGTACGATATCCGCAGCGGCGGCCAGCTTCCGGCTCTTCCCTCAATTCTGCTCATTAACACCTCACCGGAGGCATGATGCCGCGCGATAGCGCGTTCAGCCATGGTTATTATGCGCCGGCAACGCTTTCCCCGCACCCGTAATTCGCCCGGTTTCCATGTCCGCCGGCCCAAACCCCGCACCGCTCGTCGCTGCCCCTGCCCTCAAGATGGGACTTTCGTCCGATGCGGAAATGGCCTTTCCCACTCACAATAGAGCAGAATGAGACTGCCGCCGCGTCGACAACTGGCGTGCAGACGATCCGTGGCTTCGTCAGGGAGGGATTCCGGTATGGACGCAGCGATCGGCTGGATTGTGTTGACCGGCCTCTGCTTTGCGGTCTACGTTGTTGCGAGACTGTCGAGCCTGACTGCCGAGGTCAGGGGTGTGAAGGGCCAGGTAGCCCACCTTTCACGGCACGAGTTCTGGTCCGCCGGGCCGGCGCGTCCCGCCCAGCCTTCACCGCAACCATTGCCGCCTATCGATTTCGTGGTGGAATCCGCTGGCCAGGTTCCCGCGCCACTGGTAATTGTCCCACCTCTCGCTGCGCCTCCTGCCGCCGCGTCCGCCGACTGGACCAATAGTCCCGGCCCGCCGCGTCCGCAGGTCGTGATTGCGCCGAGACCGCCGAAACCCGGTGCAAATCAGGCAACGCCCGCACAGCCGCTAGACATCGAATCGGTCGTGGGCGCAAACTGGATGGCGAAGCTCGGCATTGCCGCCATCGCCGTTTCGGTCGCGTTCTTCCTTCAATACGCTTTCCGCAACGGCTGGATCAAGCCGTGGGGACAGGTCGGCATCGGACTCTGCGGCGCCGTCGCCATGATGGGCGCGGGCCAGCTCCTCCTGACGAAAGAGCAGTACCGCTCCTACGCGCAGGTGCTCTTCTCCGGCGGTGTCGTGGTCTACTTCCTCTCGATCTACGCGGCCTACAGCTTCTACCAACCGCCGCTGACGGGCTACGGGTCGGCGTTCTGCGCCCTCGCCATCGGCGCGATTGCGGGCTCTGCTCTGGCTCTGGCGAATGGCACCGAGGCCGTTGCCGTCATCTGCATTCTGGGCGCGTTCGCCGCTCCCGCTCTGATTCGGGAGCATGGCGGCACGCCCTCGCCCGATGGCCTCCTGAAGCTCTACGTCTATCTTGCGGCCATCAACCTCTGGGCGGCCGCGTTCATCCGATTCCGCGCATGGTACTCGGTCGCCGTGAGCGCGTTCATGTGTACGTGGATTCTCTTCCTGGCTGCGGGACCGGTGGCGCATGGCGGCTGGCGGGTGGAGAGTTTCGCGATTCTCTTCCTGCTCTCCGCGGTCTGGACGGGCGTGAAGGCGCTCTGCTGCCAGCCGGACAGCGGGGAGGCGGGCAGTCCCCGCATGGCCGGCGTCGCCGTCATCATTGCCGCGTGTCTCGCCTTCGTCTTAACGAGCGCGGCCATTCTCGCCGATTCGAGCAGCTTCGGCTTCCCCGACTTCGCCATCATCGGTACGGGCATTGGTCTTCTGCTCGCCGCGCTCTCAGTCGCGCTGCCGGAGACCGGGCGCGACGACACGGCCATCCGAAGAGGATTCGCGATCCTGTCGTCGGTCGCCAGCGGCGGCGTGATGGCGGTCGCGTTCCTCAGCGCTCCCCCGACTGCGCCCGGGCAGGTCGCACCGGCCTTCGTCTTCG
>Ga0068855_100002212_pt1 | contig 24064 bp, 17 predicted proteins | sample KBSCornC52_FD_66592 | JGI IMG/M metagenome (GOLD analysis project Ga0068855, IMG submission 66592) | Corn rhizosphere microbial communities from Kellogg Biological Station, Michigan, USA - KBS Corn C5-2 | ecosystem: Host-associated > Plants > Roots > Rhizosphere > Soil ...
CAAGATCCCGGCCGGCATCAACGAAGGCATGCGCATCCGCTCGTCGGGCAACGGCGAGCCGGGCCCCAACGGCGGCCCGCCGGGCGATCTCTACATCGAGATCCGCATCAAGCAGCACGACATCTTCGAGCGCGACGGCGACGACCTGCACTGCACGGTGCCGGTGCCCATGACGCAGGCCGCGCTCGGTGGCACGATCGAGGTGCCCACGCTCTCGGGCAAGGTCGAGATCGAGCTGCCCGAAGGGACGCAGCACGGCAAGACGTTCCGCCTGCGCGGCAAGGGCATCAAGGGCATCCGCTCGAGCTACCCCGGCGACCTGTACTGCCACGTCACGCTCGAGACCCCCATCAAGCTCACCGAGCACCAGCGCAAGCTGCTCAAGGAGCTGGACGAGTCGCTGCGCAAGGGCGGCGACAAGCACTCGCCGAACTCCAAGAGCTGGACCGATCGGGTGAAGGACCTGTTCAAGTAGGACGCGTCAGACGCGTCGCAAGGCCGCCCGCGAGGCGGCCTTTTTTCTGGCTCAGCCGCAAAGCGCCCGGGGCATCGCGCACCCGTGTCATCCTGCGCGCAGTCGCAGGATCCATCTGGCCCCGCCGAGGCGCTGACCCGAGCCATCGCGGGCACGGTCATCCTGCGCCCAGTCGCAGGATCCACCTGACACCGCCGAGGCCTGACCGAGCCATCGCGGGCGGTCATCCTGCGCGCAGTCGCGGGATCCACCTGGGCCCGCCGAGCCGCTGACCCGAGCCATCGCGGGCGGTCATCCTGCGCGCAGTCGCAGGATCCACCTGGGCCCGCCGAGGCGCTGACCCGAGCCATCGCGGGCGGTCATCCTGCGCGCAGTCGCGGGATCCACCTGGGCCCGCCGAGGCGCTGACCCGAGCCACTGCGGCGGCGGCCCGTTGTCGTGGCAGCGGGGCATCGCTGCGGCCGAGGTCATCGTCACGACCGGGGTGGATCCTGCGACTGCGCGCAGGATGACGCTGCCTTGAATGGCGCCGCCTTGGCTGTCGAGACCTGGCCTACCGGCGCCTTGCCTTGTAGCACCTTGGTTTGCGGCGCCGTGCCTTATGGCACCCTTGGTTTGCGGCGCCTTGCCTTGTGGCACCGCGCCTCGCGGCGCCTTGCCTTGTGGCGCGTTTCCTCGCGGCGCCTTGCCTTGTGGCGCCTTCCCTTGCGGCAATTTGCCTTGCAGCGCCTCGCCTCGCGGCGCCTTGGCCGGCGACGCCTTGCGAAGGCGCCGACCGCCTCCGGGCTTGTCCACGCGGCTTTCCCATCAAGTTCTCCCGACAACCGGCCGATACCCAATGGACGGACGTGCCTTTTCGCGTCCCCCCAGGGTGTTCGCGCATGAAGAGTATCCGGTCGGAGATGAAGCCAGGCCTGCCGGCCGCCCTCGGGGGCGGCGCGGGTCGTTTCGATCCCGAGATCGTGAGCTGCCGTGCGCTGGTGATCGACGCCAACCCGACCGCCCGCAGCATCCAGGCGGCCCAGTTGCGCGATCTGGGCGTGGGCACCATCGTGCAGTGCGGCCGCGTGCAGGACGCCCGTCGCCAGCTGGAGGCACGCGAGTTCGACATCGTGCTGTGCGAACAGGACTTCCACGGCGGCAACTATTCCGGCCAGGACCTGCTCAACGACCTGCGCCGCGCCCAGTTGCTGCCGTTCTCCACGGTCTTCGTGATGGTGACTTCCGAGGCGCGCTACGCCGCCGTGGCCGAGGCGGCCGAATCGGCGCTGGACAGCTACCTGCTCAAGCCGCACACCGCGCACGCGCTGGCCGAGCGCATCCAGCAGGCGCGGCATCGCAAGAAGATCCTCAAGGACATCTTCATCGCCATCGACGAAGCCCAGTTCGACCTCGCGGCGCAGCTGTGCGTGCGCCGTTTCGAGGTCAAGGGTGCCTATTGGCTGTACGCCGCGCGCATCGGGGCGGAGCTGCTGTTGCGCGTGGGCAGGCACGACGAGGCGCGCGTGCTGTACGAGGCGGTCATCGCCACGCAGGCGCTGCCGTGGGCCCGCCTGGGCGTGGCCCGCGCACAGATCGAATCGGGCGCGGGGCCGGCCGGACGGCGCACGCTGGAAAGCCTGATCGCCGACCAGCCCGGCTTTGCCGATGCCTACGACGTGATGGGCCGCGTGCAGGTCGACCAGGGCCAGTTCGCCGAGGCGCTGGCCACCTACCGTACCGCCACGCAGCTCACGCCCGGCTCGATCAGCCGCCTGCAGCGCCAGGGCATGCTGGCCTTCTACCTTGGCGAGAACGACGAGGCCACCAAGGCCCTGGAGCGCGCGACGCTGCTGGGCATCAGCTCGAAGATGTTCGACTTCCAGACCGTGGTGCTGCTGGCCGTGACCCGCTTCACCGCGCGCGATTCCAAGGGCCTGCAGCGCTGCCTGGACAACATGCGCCACGCGCTCGAGAAGGCGCCCAGGAGCGTGCGGCTGCAGCGCTTCATGGGCGTCATCACCATCTTCAACCTGATGCTGCAGCGCCAGGTGGCCCAGGTGGTGGCCGAGATCCGCGCCATGGCCAAGGACATCCAGAAGAGCGACTTCGACTTCGAGGCCGCGTCCAACATGGTGGCGATGCTGGCGTACCTCACCGCAGCCGAGCTGCAGCTCGATTCCGCGCCGGGCTGGATCGACACGCTGGCCCTGCGCTTCTGCACCACGCGCAGCCTGTCGGAGCTGCTGGCGCGCGCGGGCCAGGCGCACGCGCCCTTCTCCGCCCGCATCCGGGAACAGCACAACGCGATCACGGCGCTGGCGGAACAGGCCATCTCGCACAGCCTGGCCGGCGAGCCCCGGGCCGCCGCGAAATCGCTGCTCAGCGCCGGCGCACGCACGATGAACGCCAAGCTGATCGACATGGCCCGCATGGTGCTCACGCGCCATGCCGCCAAGATCGCCGATGCGGACGACCTGATGGGCATGGCCGACGAGTTGAAGCAGCGCTACGGCGCCGGGATGGGCGTGCCCCCGCTCGCGGCCGACAATGGACGGCAGTCCGGCGGCCTGGTGCTGCGGGCACGCGACAAGGATGCCCCCGGCGATGCCGGGGCCGGCGTCGAGCCGGATGCCGCCGCCGGGGCGAGCGGCGCTGCGCCCGGCGACGCCGCATAGAACGGCCAGGGCCGGCGGATCACCGCCGTGGGTGGGGCGACATCGCGTCGAGTCAAGACATCTCCTTGTCGGCGTCAGCGAAAATCCATTGTACTGTCTTTTCATACAGTATATTGGAGGCATGAAATCGTCGGACGCCAAGCGCACCATCGAGATCGTCCCGATGCGGGGACGCGGCGCCGTGTCGAACCGGGAGTCGCGTTTTCTTGCCGATGGCCGCGAGATCGACCTGGCCTACCTCGACGCGCTGCGCGACGACCTGCCCGATGCAGCCATCCCGACCGAGACCACCCTCGTGCAGGCCAAGTCCATCATCAGCCGGAACGACTCGCCCGACATCGGATTCGATCGCTCGATCAACCCGTTCCTGGGCTGCGAGCACGGCTGCATCTATTGCTTTGCCCGGCCGACGCACGCCTACCTGGGCCTGTCGCCCGGCCTGGACTTCGAAACGAAGCTGACCGCCAAGACCAACGCGGCCGCCCTGCTCCGAAAGGAGCTGTCTGCCCGGAACTACCAGCCGCAGCTCATCGCGCTGGGCGCCAACACCGACCCTTACCAACCCATCGAAAAGGAACTTCGGGTCACGCGCGCCGTGCTGGAAGTCCTTGCCGAATTCAACCACCCCGTGGCCATCACGACCAAGTCCGCGCTGGTCGTGCGCGACATCGACATCCTCGGACCGATGGCCGCCAGGGGCCTGGTCCGGGTCGCCATGTCGATCGGCACGATCGATGCAGGCATCGCACGGGCCATGGAGCCACGGGCCAACACCCCTGCCCGGCGGCTCCAGGCGATAGCCAAGCTCACGAGCGCCGGCGTGCCTGCCTCGGTGATCGTCGCGCCGATCGTGCCGGCGCTGACCGATGTGCACCTGGAACAGGTCATCGAGCGCGCCGCGAACGCCGGCGCCGATTCCGCGCACTACGTGCTGCTGCGCTTGCCGCTCGAGGTGCGCGATCTGTTCGTCGAGTGGCTCCAGGCGCATTTCCCCTTGCGCGCGAAACATGTCATGAGCCTGGTCAACCAGATGCGTGGCGGCAAGGACTACGACGCGACCTTCGGCACGCGCATGAAGGGCACCGGCCTGTTCGCCGACCTGATTGCCAAGCGATTCCGGCTGGCCTGCGCGAGGCACGGGCTCAACCTGGCCCGCACGCCGCTGACCACGGCGCTGTTCGCCGTTCCGGATCCTTCGGGCCAGGCCGCCCTGTTCTGAACCCCTCCAAACGCCTCCCGGTCACGCCCGTCCCGGGACGCCAACGCGCGCCGGGATGTGCAATCACTCGACCCGCACCGCGCGCAGCCGCAGCGAATTGCCGATGACACTGACCGAGGAGAACGCCATCGCGGCCGCGGCCACCACGGGCGACAGCAGCAGGCCGAAGAACGGATACAGGATGCCGGCGGCCAGCGGGATGCCCGCGGTGTTGTAGGCGAAGCTCAGGAACAGGTTCTGGCGGATGTTGCGCATGGTCGCGCGCGACAGCGTGCGCGCCCGCACGATGCCCATCAGGTCGCCCTGGAGCAGCGTGATGCCCGCGCTTTCCATCGCCACGTCCGTTCCCGTGCCCATGGCGATGCCGACGGTGGCCTGCGCCAGCGCCGGCGCGTCGTTGACGCCGTCCCCGGCCATCGCCACCACGCGTCCCTCGGCCTGCAGCCGCTTGACCACGGCCGCCTTGTCCTCGGGGAAGACTTCGGCCACCACCTCGTCGATGCCCAGTTCCCGGCCCACCGCCTCGGCCGTGCTCCTGCCGTCGCCGGTGAGCATCACCACGCGCACGCGTGCCGCCTGCAGCGCCTGGAGCGCGGGTCGCGTGGTGGCCTTGATCGGATCGGCGATCGCGACGAAGCCGGCCAGCTGGCCGTCGACACCGACGAAGATGACGGTGGCCGCCCGCTGGCGCTGCGTCTCCGCGACGGCCGACAGCGTGGTCGTGTCGATGCCGCGTTCCGCCAGGAATGCCGGGCTGCCGGAGACCACGCTGTGCCCGTCGACCGTCCCGACCACGCCCTTGCCGATGGGCGAGTCGAAGTCGGCGACCGGCGACAGCGCAAGCTGGCGCTCGGCGGCCTCGGCGACGATGGCCGTCGCCAGCGGATGCTCGCTCGCGCGTTCGACGCTGGCGAGCAGTTGCAGCACGCGCCCGGTGGCAAAGCCTTCGGCGGTGGCGATGTGCACGACCTGGGGACGCCCTTCGGTCAGCGTTCCCGTCTTGTCGACGACCAGCGTGTCGACCTTCTCCATCTTCTCGAGGGCCTCGGCGTCGCGGATGAGGACGCCCAGCTGCGCGCCCTTGCCCACGCCCACCATGATGGACATCGGCGTGGCCAGGCCCAGGGCGCAGGGACAGGCGATGATGAGCACCGCCACGGCGTTCACCAGGGCGTAGCTGAACGCCGGCGCGGGGCCCCAGGCGAGCCAGGCCACGAACGTCAGCGCGGCGACGGCGATGACCGCCGGCACGAACCATCCGGCCACCTGGTCGGCCATCCGCTGGATGGGGGCGCGGCTGCGCTGCGCCGCCGCGACCATGTGGACGATCTGGGACAGCAGCGTGTCGGCACCGACCTTCTCGGCCCGCATGACGAAGCCGCCGGTCTGGTTGAGCGTGCCCGCGGCGACCTTGCTGCCGGTCGTCTTGGCCACGGGCATGGGCTCGCCGGTCACCATGACCTCGTCGACGTTGCCCTTGCCCTCGACGAGTTCGCCGTCGACCGGCACCTTCTCGCCCGGCCGCACGCGCAGCAACTCGCCCACCTGGATGCCGTCGACCTGCACCGTCTCGTCCGTGCCATCGGGGCGCACCTTGAGGGCGGTCTTGGGCGCCAGGCCCAGGAGCGCCTTGATGGCGCCGGTGGTCTTCTCGCGGGCGCGCAGCTCGAGCACCTGCCCGAGCAGCACCAGCACCGTGATGACGGCCGCGGCCTCGAAGTAGACCGCCACCGCGCCGCCCTCGCCGCGCAGCGCGGCCGGGAACAGCGACGGCGCCAGCGTCCCCGCGATGCTGTAGGCCCAAGCGGCGCCCGTGCCCAGGGCGATGAGCGTGAACATGTTGAGGCTGCGGTGCCTGACCGAGGCCACGGCGCGGACGAAGAACGGCCAGCCCGCCCACAGCACGACCGGGGAACCCAGCAGCAACTGGATCCAGTTCGACGACTGCTGGCCGACCAGGTGGTGCAGGCCGAAGAGGTGGCTGCCCATCTCGAGGACGAACACCGGCAGCGCCAGCGCGGCGCCGATCCACAGGCGCCGGCGCATGTCGCGCAGCTCAGGGCTCGGTCCGTCGCTTTCGGCGGCCATCACGGGCTCCAGGGCCATGCCGCAGATCGGGCACGGGCCGGGCCCCATCTGGCGCACCTCGGGATGCATCGGGCAGGTGTACTCGACCTGGGCCTGGTCGCCCTGGGGCAGCGGGCGCGCCGCCGGCGTCTTCGAGGCGTGGCCCCCCGCGAGCGGCGAGGCGCCCGCGTGGTCGTGATGGGCGTGGCAGCAATGCTCGCCTTGCATCGTCGCGCCGTCCGGCATGACGTGCGTCGCGTGGGCCGGGCCGCCGGCGGGTGCCGCGGCGAGGCCGGTCCCCTGAGGATGGCCATGAACGGCGTGGTCGTGGGTTGCGGAGGGGCGTTGATCGGCGTTCGTCGCGGGCATGGCGGGCTCCTGTTGTGGTTCGCAGTTTCAACCTTGCCATGCTTGGAAGGTCAAGCCGTCCCTGTCGATGCCGTGGAAAGGCATCGCGACTTGCACTGCAATCGAGACGCCCGGCCCATCCGGAACGACGCGGCCGAGCCAGGACAGGTTGCGCTTGCACCGGAGAAAAGCCGCCATGACGCGTCTCGACCCGGCCTGCCAGGGACCTGCGCCGTCCGCACATGCCGACGTACGGGATGAACCGCGGCGTCGTGCGGACGCCGTCCAGCCAGGCGAGTCGCGCGCGCTACTTGGCGACCGGCGCCTCGCCGCCTTCGCGGTCCATCATCATCTGCATCATCATCTGCATCATGTCCATGCGCCGCTCCGTCGTCTCGCGCTGCGCGCAGTCCATGTCCCGGCCCTCCTGCATCCGGCCCATCATGGACATGCCGCCCTGCATCGCCTTCATGTGATCGGCCATCAGCGCCTGGCGCTCCTCGGGCGACCTGGCGGCCATCATCTTGTCGTGCATCTCGTGCATCGATTGCATCTGGGCGTCCATCTGCATGGCGGTCGGCGCGGACGCCGCCGCAGGCGCCTTCGGCTTGGCCGGCCTGGCCGGCTTGGCTGCCTTCGACGCGGCGGTCGCGGGGGCACTGGCGGGGTGGTGGGCCGCGTGATCCTGGCCGGCCTGCGCCCGTACACCGGCGGAGGTCACGAGGAAGGCGGCGGCGAGACCGACGGCGATGATGGTGCGCATGGACATCTCCTGTTTCCAGCCAAGCGTCGCATCATCGGAGCCACGCGGGCTTGACGGGCCTCAATCGGCGCATCCGCAGCGCGCGCTCGAGCATCCGCAACAGCCGGCGACGGCGGGCGGCGGGGCCTCGGGTGCGGCCAGGGCGACAGGCGAATACCCCGCCGTTTCCAGCGCCTCGCGGACGCGCGGCGCGTCGATGCGGTTGGCGTGCACACGCACCAGGTGGCGGGACAGGTCCACATCGACCACGGCGTCGGGGTCGAGCGTCCGCACCGCCTCCTTGATGGCGCGCACGCAGTGGCCACAACTCATGTCGTCCACTCGGAAGGTCAGCATTCCAGTCTCCGGTTGCATCAGGTGGCGCCTACTCTGGTCCTTGCCCCGGTGGGAAGGTCAAGCGCTGTCGTCGCATTGGCTTCCCATCATGGGAACGTCTAGACTGAACCATCGGTTCATGTCGATCGCAGCCATGCTCAACATCGGAGAAGCGGCCAGCGCCTCGGGCGTCTCGGCCAAGATGATTCGCCACTACGAAAGCGTCGGGCTGCTGCCCGAGGCCCAGCGCACGCAGGCCGGGTATCGCCAGTACGGGAACGCCGACGTGCGCACGCTGCGCTTCATCCGCCACTCGCGCGACCTGGGCTTCTCGCTGCAGGAGATCGCCACGCTCGTGAGCCTCTGGCAGGATCGCAGCCGCCCCAGCCGCCAGGTCAAGGCGCTGGCCCGCAAGCACATCGAGGAGCTGGATGCCAAGGCCCGGGAACTGCTGGCCATGAAATCGGCGCTGGAGCACCTCGTCCAATGCTGCCGCGGCGACGACCGGCCCGACTGCCCGATCATCGACTCGCTGGAGTCCGCCGATCCGGCTGGCCAGGTCCAGGACGCGCCCGTGGCCCGCAAGGCCGGCCTGCGGACCGGCCGGCGCTGACCAGGGTCAAGCTCCCCCAGCGAGCCCGGCCGGCGCATGACGTTGCGCAACCCCCCGGCCGCCGCGAGCGCGCAGACTCGCGGCCTCGAAGCTCTCCAGGAGACGGCCATGTATGCCAGGATCCTCGTTCCCGTCGACGCCAGCGCCGCCGCCGCTGCCGGCTTCCGGGAAGCCCTCGGCCTCGCGCACCGCTGCCGTGCACGACTGCGGCTGGTGCACGTGCTCGAGGACCTCCCGTTCGTCGCCCCCGGCGCGGCGTTCCAGACCGTGCCCGAGGAAGCGGCGCAGTCCCTCCTCCTGGCCAGCTCCAGGCTGCTGACGCGCCTGCGCGACGAGGCGATCCGCGACGGAGCGCAGGTGGACTGCGTCCTGGTGGAGAACGCCGACCACCGGGCGGGCGAGCTCATCAACGAGCAGGCGGTCGCCTGGAAGGCCGAGCTGATCGTCATGGGAACGCACGGCCGCCGCGGCGCCGAGCGCTTCATGGAGGGCAGCGTCGCGGAGCAGGTCGTGCGCCATGCCGACGTGCCCGTGCTCCTGGTGACGGCTGTGGACGCCTGATTCGGGCACCTCCGCCGCGATGCCCCGCCGTCCTGGCGCGGCTCACCACACCTTCACGTCGCCCATGCCGCATCCAGCTCCTGCGCCACCGCGGAAACGAGGGTCGACGCCAGGTTGGATCGACCCACCTGCGCAGGGTGGCCGGCCTCGGGTGCCGAGAAGGCGAACGCATCGTCGTCGTCCACGACCTGGACCACGCGCAGCCGGGGCTGCGCGTCGCGAATCTCCTCGAGCAAGGCGGCCATGGGGCCGTCGTCGACGGCAAACCCCGTCACGACGACGTCGGGCAGGCCATCGCGCAACCCATGGCGAGCCTGCTCGACGCTCGCCGCCGAGTCCACGCGCATCCCGGAGGCGCGCATCAGGTCGTGGGCGGCGAGCCGCGCGCGCTCCTGCGGTTCGATCAGCAACACGCGGTGTCCGGACGCCGGCGCGGTACGGGGAAGGCCGTCGACCGCTTGGCTCGCGTCCGGGGCCGGGCGTGCGTCCCGTTCCTGGAATGTCAATGTCGTGGTCACGGCGCCGCCTGCCACCACGCGCTGCGGCACCAGGCCGACCGCGCGGGCGAGCACCGCGAACAGGGCCCAGCGCAGGTCGCCGGTCTGCTCGACCCCTTCGTCCGTACGGGCAGCGCGCACCGTCAGCACCGGCCCTTGCGCCTGGCCTTGCCGCATCGTGGTGATCGCGACGTGGGGGCCGGTCTGCAACGCGGACTCGATCGCCAGGTCCAGCAGGTGCTCGAGCACCGCTGCATTGGCCTGCACCTCGCATGCCTCGACCCCCGACGTGTCGATGTCCTTGACCTCGGTGGCCGGCGACCAGGCCTGCAGGGTTTCGCGCAGGGCGCGGCTGAGGCAGACGCGCTCGACCGACATCGCCGCGCCGCCGCTCACCATCCGCGCGATCGCCTGGATGCGCACGCCCAGGCCTTCGAGCGCGCCGATGCGGGCCGCCACGCGGCACATCGCGTCATGCTGCGACGGGGCGACGGGCCCGAGGGCCGACAGGTCGCGCTGCACCTGCGAGAGCGCGGTCGCGAAGGTCTCCCCCAGCTTGGCAAGCAGACTCGGTGAAAGCTTCGTCGGCACCGCGGCGGGCCCCTCCCACGCCGGCTCGGGCATGGAGGTCGGGCGGGCCGGGGAAGCAGGGAGGGAGGCCATGGTCGACTCCTGGATGGCGGGATTGTTCATGATTGCGTCGCCGAGAGGACCTCGGACAGGTCGGTCAGGCCGGCAAGCACCTTGTCGATGCCGTCCTGCCGCAATGTCCTCATGCCCGCGGCCAGCGCCGTCGCCTGCAGCGCGGACGCCGCGTCGCGACGCCGGATATGCATGCGGATGGCTTCGGTGGCCAGCATCAGTTCGTGGATCGCCAGGCGGCCGCGATACCCATGGCCGTCGCACTCGCGGCAGCCGTGGCGCCGGAAGATCCGGATCTGCCCCTGCTCGTCGCCATGGCGCGATCGCCAGTGCGCCTTCGTCGACGCGAGGCGCGCGGCGTCGACATCGCCAGCCAGGGCGTGCCCCGCCATCGCGTCGAGCTCCGCTTCGTCGAGGGTGACGGGCTTGCGGCAGGCGACGCACAGCCTGCGCACCAGGCGCTGCGCCAGGATGGCCAGCAGCGAATCGGAGAAGGTGAACGGATCCAGGCCGATCTCGAGCAGCCGCGTGATGCTCTCGGGCGCCGAGTTGGTATGCAGCGTGGACAGGACCAGATGGCCCGTGAGCGAGGCTTCGATCGCGATGTGCGCGGTCTCCTCGTCGCGCATCTCGCCGATCATGATGACGTCCGGATCCGCCCGCAGGAACGTGCGCATGGCGGCGGCGAACGTCCAGCCGATCTGGGCGTTCGTCTGGACCTGCCGCAAGCCCTCCTGCGTGATCTCGATCGGGTCCTCGGCGGTCCATATCTTGCGCGCATCGGTGTTCAGCTCGCGCATCACGGAGTGCAGCGTCGTGGTCTTGCCGCAACCCGTCGGACCGCAGATCAGGATGAGCCCGTAGGGCTTGAGCGCCGCCGTCCGCAGGTCGGCCAGGTTCGCGGGCGTCAGGTCGATCTCGTCCAGCGGCCGCGGACGCAGTCCGCCCAGGAGCCGCAGGACGACATCCTCCAGCCCGCGCGACGTGGGCACCGTCACCACGCGCAACTCGACATGCGGCCCGCCGAAGCGGGCGAAGTCGATCTTGCCGTCCTGCGGCCGCCGGTGTTCCGAGATGTCGAGCTCGGCCATGATCTTCAGGCGCGCGACGACCGCGAACCGCAGGCGCGCGGGCAATTCGACGAAAGGCAGCATCTCCCCGTCGATGCGCAGGCGGATCCGGACGTGGCGCGGCGCATCGGCGGTCTCGACATGGATGTCGGAAGCCCGCCTGGCGATCGCCTCGAGGATGGCCGAATTGATCAGTCGCACCAGCGCGCTGTCCGCCTCGGCGGCGACGTCGGCACCCCGGTCGGTGCTCGCCTCGGGCGCCGTCATCAGCGCATCGGCGAGGCTGCGTGCGTCGCCGGAAGCGCCCGCTCCGTCACCCGCCGCGACTGGGCCGGTGGCCGAGCCATAGGCGCGTTGCACCATCGACGACAGGGTGCCCGGCATGGCCATCACGGGAAGGATGCGCTTCTGGGTGATGAAGCGCAGTTCATCGAGTGCCGCCTTGTCCGCGGGGTCCGCCACCAGGACGGCGAGCGCGTCGCCGCGCAGCGACAGCGGCAGGGCCTGGCAACGCCCCGCCTGCGCCGGTGGCAGCAGGGCCAGGGCGGCCGGCTCGGATTCGAGGCCGCGCGGGTCGATCACGCACAGGCCCATCCATTCGGCCTGGGCCACCTGCAGCCGGTCCTCGGAGATCGCGCCGGTCTCCACCAGCCATCGCTCCAATGTCGGGTGGTCGTCGGAGGGGGTCCAGGTGGCGCGGGCGCGCTGCACGGCCGCTTGATCGATCCATCCGCCGTGCACGAGCGCTTCAGGCAGCGTCCAGCCCCCGTCCCTGGGCGAGGGACGCTTCGAGATCAGCCCCCACAAGGCGTCCAGGCTCGCCGGCCGTGCCGGCGCGTCCCGCCGCACGGTCTGCGTCCGCGCTGCGAGAGGGACGCCGTCCAGCGTTGCCCGAAGGCAGTCGCGCCCGTCGATGAACCAGAATTCCCTGGCGCCGTCCGCACGCACGACGCGCAACGACGCGCCATGCGTGTCCCTCGCCGCCCAGACGCATTCGCCGGCCAGCGGCTCCGCGTCGTCGAACTCGAAGCGAAACGGCATCGGTGCCGATCCGGCGAAGGGCGTGTCGGGCCATCCCGACAGCTTGAGCGCGCGCAGCGACTCACGCCGGATCCGCAGCGGACGCTGCGCGCCGCCGTCGCCGTCCATGGCGATCTCGACCCGGGCGTCGCCCGGGCGGAACGGCAACAGGGTGCCACGCACGACACTGCGGTCGTCGAGCAGGGCCTCGACCGGCCCTCGCAGGGGTGAATCCGGGGAGCTCGCGCGAGGCGGGGCCTCGATGTCGGAAGGGGTCAGGGGCACGGGCGGGCGCAGCATCGTGGTCAACGCTGCCGACGATAGGGAGCGGACGCCCCCTGGGAATTGACATCGGACAAGGCGGCCGCGCCCCGCTCGGGGCTGCAAGCGGCGCCGGACCCGATAGCGTGAGGATCTTCACGGTCCGCGAGTCCCCGGCGGCGCGACCGGCAACGCCCGGCCGGGGCCGGCACGGCGTCCGGCGCCCCCTCCCGCCCCGTCCCGCAGCGGACGATGCGCCCCCCAGCTTGCGAAGGCGCAAGCAGGCCACCGCGCCAGGACGGAAGAATCGAGCCCATCAGGCATGTGCAGCTGGCTTCGTGCCGCGAGTTCGCGGGCGGCGCCGGCATCGGTGGCACGTCTGGCCGTCGGCGCCACCTCAGGCCCGCCGCCGCGGCCGCAGCAGGAGATCAGCGATGAAGAACGATGCCCAGATCAAGTCCCATGTCGAGGAAGAACTGGTGTGGGACCCGGAGGTCGAGGAAGCGCGCGTCGGCGTCAGCGTACGCGAAGGCGTCGTCGAACTCAGTGGAACGGTGGGCAGCCATGCCGAGAAGCTGGCCGCGGAGCGCGCTGCCCTGCGCGTCAGCGGCGTGCAGGGCGTGACCACGGCCCTGCGCGTCCAGTCGCGGCCGGGCAGCGAACGCGCCGATGCGGACATCGTGCAGGCCTGCCAGCACGCGCTGGCCTGGAATGCACGCGTGCCGGACGACGCGGTGAAGGTGCGCGTCGAACACGGCCATGTCACCCTGGTCGGCGAGGTCGACTGGGGATACCAGAGCCAGGCCGCGGAAATGGCCGTCTGCGACCTGCTGGGGGTCGTGGCCGTCGTCAACCAGCTGCGCGTCAAGCAGCGCGTGGGCGCATCGGACATCCGCTCCGGGATCCGACTGGCCCTGGAACGCCAGGCCGACCGCGACGCCGAGCGCATCGATGTTCGCGTCGAGGGCCCGTGCGTCGTCCTGTCCGGCAGGACGCGCACCTGGGCCGATCGCGAGGCGGCGCTGGCCGCGGCATGGGCCGCCCCCGGCGTCACGGAGGTCGTCAACGAGATCGTGGTCAGGCCCTGAAGGCTCCGCTGCGGCGCCCGCCGCCGCAGCCTCGGTGCCCGGCCCGCGGCCTAGCTACGCTTCGGGGCCTTTTCAACCTCTTCCTGGGCACCGAAGTCGACGCAGTCCCGGTACTCGGGCACGTCGCAACGCCAGCCGAACCGCTCCGCCACGATCTGGCGCAGCGAGTCCGCCGCCTCCGGATCGCCGTGCGTGACGTAGACGTGTCGCGGCGGCGTCGCCATGCCCGCGAGCCAGGCGAGGAGCTCCTCGCGATCGGCGTGCGACGACAGGCCTTCGAGCGACACGACTTCGGCGCGGACCGGAACCCAGCGGCCGTGCATGCGGACCTCGCGCGCCCCGCCGACCAGGGCGGCACCGCGCGTTCCCATCGCCTGGTAGCCGACGAACAGGATCGTGTTGGCCGCGTCCGACGCGAAGTTCTCGATGTGGTGCACGACGCGACCGCCGGTGGCCATGCCGCTGGCCGAGATGATGATGGCGGGAAACCGCAGCGACGCGAGCGCGCGGGAATCGTCCGCGGTGTTGACGACATGGAGCTCGCGCCACATGGCCGCGCAGGCGTCGGCGTCGAGCTTGTGCTGCCCGATGTGACGCTGGTACAGCGCCGTCGCGTTGGTCGCCATGGGGCTGTCCAGGTAGACGGGCACGTCCGGAATGCGGCCGTCGTCCTTGAGCCGGCGCAATGCGTGCAGCAGGAGCTGCGCGCGTCCCACGGCGAACGCCGGGACGATCACGTGGCCGCCGCGGCGCACCGTGCGATTGACCACGTCGGCCAGCGCGCCCAAGGTGTCGCTGCGCTCGTGCAGCCGGTTGCCGTAGGTCGACTCGATGAGGACGACGTCCGCGGACGCCGGCGGCGCCGGCGGCTTCATGAGCAGGTCGTCGCTGCGCCCGAGATCGCCCGAGAACAGCACGCTGCCGGCCTCCGTGACCAGGTGCACGCTGGCGGCACCCAGGATGTGGCCTGCCGGGTGGAAGCGCACGAACACGCCCGGCACCGGCTCGAAGGTGACGCCGAAATCGTGGGGGCGGAACTTGGGCAGGCACGCGCGGGCCTGGGCCTCCGTGTACAGGGGCAGCGCGGGCGCGTGACGGCTCGTGCCGTGGCGATTGGCGAAATACGCCTCCTCCTCCTGCAGGTGGCCGGAGTCGGGGAGCAGCAGCGCGCACAGCTCCGTCGTCGCCTGCGTCGCGTGGACGGCGCCGCGAAAGCCCTCCTCGACCAGCCGCGGCAGGTAGCCGCTGTGATCGATGTGGGCGTGCGTGAGGACGACGGCGTCGATCGTCGAGGGGTCGACCGGGAACGGCGCCCAGTTGCGCAGTCGAAGCTGCTTGAGGCCCTGGAACAGGCCGCAATCGACCAGCACGCGATGGCCGCCGAATTCCACCAGGTATCGCGACCCGGTCACGGTGCCGTTCGCACCGAGAAAGGTGAGCTTCATCGAGATGTCTCCTTCGGTTGCGCGAAACGCGCATCGAGACTGGACGATAGGTCGAGTCGGCGGGGATGGCGTTGACCGATCTCATGCCCGCGCCGTGACGGGTTGCGCCACGTCAAGCAGCCCGGCGCACGTGGCCGGGGCGCTCGATGTGGCCGGCTCGCCGTGGCGCAGGCGACCCGGGACGTGCCGGCTGCCCCGGCTGGAGCGGCCCTTGCGTTGGCGCAAGCTCCGCCGGGGCGTGGCTTTCGACAATCGTCGTCGTCATGGATGACGCCAACTCCCCCCGCCGCGACAGCGTCTTCGTCGCCCGCGGCATTTCCAAGACGTATCGCACCGGCGAGGTGCAAGTGCGAGCGCTGCGCGACATCGACCTGGACATCCGCCGCGGCGAGTTCGTGGTGCTGCTGGGCGCGTCGGGCAGCGGCAAGTCGACGTTGCTCAACATCCTGGGCGGACTGGACGTTCCCAGCGCGGGAACGCTGGCCTTCAACGAACACGTCCTGAGCGGCGCCTCGGACGCGGAGCTGACGGCCTACCGCCGCGAGCACGTGGGCTTCGTCTTCCAGTTCTACAACCTGATCCCCAGCCTGACGGTGCGCGAGAACGTCACGCTCGTCACCGACATCGCGTCGCACCCGATGCCGGTGGACGAGGCGATCGACCTGGTCGGACTGACGCCGCGCCGCGACCACTTCCCGGCGCAGCTGTCCGGCGGCGAGCAGCAACGGGTCGCGATCGCACGGGCCATCGTCAAGAAGCCGGACGTGCTGCTGTGCGACGAGCCGACCGGCGCCCTCGACTACCAGACAGGCAAGCTGGTGCTGGAAGTCATCGCACGGATCAACCAGGAGATCGGCACCACCGCGATCGTCATCACGCACAACGCGGCGATCGCGGGCATGGCCGATCGCGTGATCCAGCTCGGCGACGGCCGCATCCAGCGCGTGGAGGCCAACGCCCGCAAGCTGGCGCCCGCCGAGCTGAGCTGGTAGCCGCCATGAAGGCCCTCGACCGCAAGCTGCTGCGCGACCTGCGCCTGATGTGGAGCCAGGCGCTGACCATCGCCCTGGTGGTCGCCAGCGGGATCGGCGGCTTCGTCACCAGCCTGTCGGCCGTGGACTCGCTGGCGCTGGCGCGCGACGACTTCTACGCGGCCGGCCACTTCGCGGACGTCTTCGCGAGCGTCAAGCGCGCGCCCGATTCGCTGGCGGAAACGCTGCGCGCGATCCCTGGCGTGGCGGACGTGCAGACCACCGTCCAGGCCGTCGTGCGCGTCGAGATCCCGGGGCTGCCCGACCCGATCATCGGCCAGCTGATCGGGCTGGACGCGCATCGCCCGGCGCGCATGAACCTGGTCAGCGTGAGCAGCGGCCAGACGCTCGCGACCGCGGGCGTGCGGGCCGACGGCAGCATCCCGGCGCTGGTGTCCGAGGGCTTCGCGCAGGCACGCCACCTCAAGCTGGGCGACCGCCTGGACGTCCTGATGAACGGCAAGCGTCGCACGCTGGCCATGGTGGGTACCGCGCTGTCGCCGGAATTCATCTTCGCCGGCCTGTGGGGCATGCCCGACATGCGCAGTTACGGCATCTTCTGGATCGACCACGACACCCTGGCGTCCGCCTACGACATGGACGGCGCGTTCAACCAGATGGCCGCGAAGCTGGCGCCGGGCGCCTCCGAGCGCGCCGTGGTGGACGCGCTCGCGCGCCGCCTGTCGCCCTACGGCGGCCGGGACGCCATCGGCCGCGCCGACCAGTCCTCCAACCAGATGCTGGACAACGAGATCAAGGAGCAGCGCGTCCTCGGGACAGTGCTTCCGACGATCTTCCTGGCCGTGGCGGCGTTCCTGCTCAACGTGGTGGTGTCGCGGCTGGTGGGGACGCAGCGCGAGCAGATCGCGGCGCTCAAGGCGCTGGGCTACGGCGACGCTGCGATCGCCCTGCACTACCTGAAGCTGGTGCTGGTGATCGTGCTGCTGGGCCTGGTGCTGGGCATCGTGGTCGGCGACCGGCTCGGCAGCATGTTCACCGGCCTGTACGCCGAGTTCTTCCACTTCCCGCATTTCGAGCACCGGATCGCACCGTGGCTGCTGGTCACGAGTCTTGGCGTCACCGTGGCCACGGCCGTCCTGGGCACGCTCAACGCCATCCTGCGCACGGTGCGGTTGCCGCCGGCCGAGGCCATGCGACCGCCGGCGCCGGGGCGCTACCGCAGGACGCTGCTCGAGCGCCTGGGCATCCGCGCCATGGGGCCGGCGCTGCGGATGATCGTGCGCAACATGGAACGGCGCCCGCTGCGCACGCTGCTGGGCATCGGCGGAATCGCCTCGGCCGTGGCGATCACGATCATGGGCAATTTCCTGCGCGATGCGATCGACCTGGTGGTGGACACGCAGTTCACGCTGTCGTTGCGGGGCGACGTCTCGGTATGGACGTACGAGCCCGTGGACGACGCGGCGCGCCTGGAGCTGGCGCGGCTGCCCGGCGTGACCCAGGTCGAGTCCACCCGTTTCGCGCCGGTGATGCTGCTGCACGGGCACTTGCGCGAACGCGGGCTGGTGCGCGGGTATGCGCCGCGGGCCGAGCTGTACCGCGTCATCGACATGGATCGCCACGCGACCGTGCTCGAGGGGCGCGGGCTGATCCTCACCGATCGCCTCGCCGACAAGCTCGACGTCGTGCCGGGCGATACCGTCCTGGTCGAGGTCCTGACCGGCGAGGCGCGCACGTTGCCGCTGAAGGTGGCCGGCACCGTGCGCGAGATGATGGGCCTGAATGCCTACCTCGATCGCGACACCCTGAATCGGCTGCTCGGCGACGGCGACGTCGCCACCGGCTGGGTGCTGTCGGTCGAGCGCGGGCGCGAAGCGGCGCTGCTGGACGCCTCGAAGGCGCTGCCCAAGGTCGCCGGCGCGTTCAGCAAGGCCACGATGCTGCGCAACATGCAGGAGATCAGCGCGCGCAACGTGCGGATCATGAGCACCGTCCTCACTGCCTTCGCGGCCGTGATCTCGGTGGGCGTCGTCTACAACAACGCACGCATCGCCCTGGCCGAACGCGGCTGGGAGCTGGCCAGCCTGCGCGTGCTCGGCTTCACGCGGGCGGAGGTGTCCGCGCTCCTGCTGGGCGAGATGGCGCTGTCCATCGCCATCGCGCTGCCCCTGGGAATGTTGCTGGGGTGGGGACTCGTCCACGGCGTGAGCGAGATGCTCAAGTCGGACCAGTTCTACTTTCCCGTGGCCATCCAGCCCCGCACCTACGCGTGGGCGGCGCTGTGCGTGCTGGTGGCGGGCGTGGGCAGCGGGCTGGTCGTGCGGCGCCGGATCGACCGGCTCGACCTGGTGGCCGTCCTGAAGACAAGGGAATGACATGAACAAGAGCTCCTGGATCGGCGGCGGCGCTGCCGCCGTGGTGGCCGTCGGCCTGATGGCGTGGGCGTTCGCGCCGCGGCCGGTGGAAGTCGAGGTGGCCACGGCGACGCGCGGCCACTTCGAAGCCACCATCGACGAGGACGGCAAGACGCGCCTGCGCGACCGTTACCTGGTGTCGGCGCCCCTGGCCGGCGTCGTGACCCGGATCACCCTGCGCGAGGGCGACACGGTGCGCGCCGGCGATCCGGTGGCGACGCTCACGCCCGTCCTGTCCCCGTTGCTGGATGACCGCACCCTGCGCGAGCAGCAGGTCCGGGTCGACATCGCGCAGGCCAGCGTGCAACGCGCCGACGCGCGCATCGAGCGCGCGCGGGTGGCCCTGCAGCAGGCGCGCAACGAGGTATCGCGCAGCGAACAACTGGCCACGCAGGGCTACGTCTCGCCCACGAAGCTCGATACCGACCGCCTGGCCGCACTGGCCACGCAAAAGGAGCTCGACGCCGCGTTCCAGGATCGACACGTGACGGTGCATGAGGTCGAACAGGCACGTGCCGCGGTCGCCGCGGTCACGCGTCCCGGCCAGGCGCGCGCCTTCGTGCTCCAGGCCCCCGTGAGCGGTCGCGTGCTGCGGGTGGCGCAGACCAGCGAGGCGACCGTGCCGCTGGGCACGGCGCTGGTGGAGCTCGGGGACGTCTCCCGCATGGAGGTGGTCGCCGAACTGCTGACCACCGATGCGCTGCAGGCGCGACCTGGCAGCCTCGTCCGGATCGAGCGCTGGGGCGGGGACGGCGCGCTCGAGGGACGGGTCCGGCTGGTCGAACCGGAGGCGTTCACGAAGGTTTCCGCGCTCGGCGTCGAAGAGCAGCGCGTCCGCGTGCTCATCGACCTGACCAGCCCGCCCGGCAAGTGGCAGGCGCTCGGCGACGGCTATCGGGTGAGCGTCCGCATCGTGAACCAGTCGCAGGACCAGGTGTTGAAGGTGCCCGTGAGCGCGGTCTTCCCGCGCAGCGACACGGCCGGCGCGGCTGTCTTCGTGCTGGACCACGGGCGCGCCAGGATCACCCCGGTGGACGTGGCCGCGCGCAATGGCGCGGACGCCTGGATACGCCAGGGGCTGCAGCCCGGCGCCATCGTCATCGTCTATCCGCCGTCCACGGTGCGCGACGGCAGCAGCGTCCGGCAGCGCCGGGTCTGAGCGCCTGACGCGCGGGCTTCACCGCCCTCGCGGATCGGCTCGACCGCCGCTGTCGCCGCGGCGCCGCGGCGGTGCGCTCATCGGATCAGCAGCACCGGCACCTTGCATCGAGCCAGCACCTGCGTCGCCACCGAGCCGAGGACGACGTTCGCCAAGGCGGTCTGTCCGTGCGACCCCATGACGACCAGGTCGAACTCCTCGTCCTGCGCCTTGCGCGCGATCTCCTCGCCGGGCTGTCCCGTCGTCCAGTCCCAGGCGACCAGGCCCTTCGGATCATCGATCGCCTCGCGCACCGGGGCGAATGCGCCTTCGGCTTCATCCGCGTAGTAGCCATGCGTCAGCGCCGCGCCGGCGACGGCGACGGCGCGCTGCGAGAGCGCCTGGACCACGGTGAACACCGTCAGGCCTTCACGATCCTGGAGCCACGCATGGTTGGCCAGGTAGTCGACGGCACGGCGGCTGTACTTGCTGCCGTCGACGGCGAGCAGGATTTTCATGGCGATTCCTTGAAGTGTCGAAGTGCCTCATGCCCGGAGGCTGCCGGCGCGTCGATGAAGACGCATGTCGATCAGGTGCCTGCCGCGACGGATGGCGCTGCCGCGGCGAATTCGCGCACGAAGTCGAGCGACGACAGCACGCCGATGACCGCGCCGGCCTCCGTCACCACGACATGGTGGATGCCGCGCGTGACCATCGTCCGCGCCACGTCGACCAGGTCGGCATCGGCCGCCACGGCGACCGGCTTGAAGGTGCACATCTGCCAGGCGCGGGCCGACTGGGCATCGCCGCCCTCGGCGTGGAAGCGCAGCAGGTCCGCCGCACCGATGACGCCGAGGATCGCGCCGCCCTCCTCCAGCACCGGTGCCCAGGAAAGGTGGCGGTCCGCAAGGCGCTGCTGCACCGAAGCCAGGGTGTCGTCCATGCCGACGACGCAGACGTCGCGGCACATCATCGAGGAGACTGTTCGTTTCATGATCATCCTTTCGTGAGGTCGGCATTGGCGCGCGTCGGGCGCCCCAGCCGGGCTTCGACGGCCAGCACGTCGCGCAGGACCTTCAACGCGACGTCCGGCGTGACGCTGATGGCGTCGATGCCCAGCTGCACCAGGAATTCGACGACCTCGGGGTAGTCGGACGGTGCCTGCCCGCAGATGCCCACGTGCCGGCCGTTGCGGTGTGCACCCTCCACCGTCTGCCGGATCATGGCCTGCACGCCGGCATCGCGCTCGTCGAAGTCGAACGCCACGATTTCCGAGTCGCGGTCCACGCCGAGCACGAGCTGGGTCAGGTCGTTCGAACCGATGGAGAAGCCGTCGAACAGCCTGGCGAACGCATCGATCTGGATGACGTTGTTCGGGATCTCGCACATCACGAAGATCTCGAGCCCGTCGACGCCCCGCTTCAGGCCGTGCGCCTCCATCGCCGCGATCACCCGCTGGCCCTCCTCCACGCGGCGGCAGAACGGGATCATCAGCTTGACGTTGGTCAGGCCCATGTCCTCGCGCACGCGCTTCATCGCGGCGCACTCCAGGGCGAAGCCCTCGGCGTAGGCCGGATGGCCGTAGCGCGACGCACCGCGGAAGCCCAGCATGGGGTTGGCCTCGGTCGGTTCGAAATAGCGGCCGCCCAGCAGGCTGGCGTATTCGTTGGTCTTGAAGTCCGACATGCGCACGATCACCGGGCCGGGGTAGAAGGCCGCGGCGATCGTCCCCACCCCTTCGGCGAGCTGGCGCACGAAGTAGCCCGCCGGCGTCGCGTGGCCGTGCGCGAGGCGCGCGATCTCGGCGCGCACGGCCGGGTCTTGCACGCGCTCGGGATGCACGAGCGCCATCGGGTGCACCCGGATGTGCTCGGCGACGATGAACTCCATGCGCGCCAGGCCGACGCCGTCCACCGGCAACTGCGCGGTCTGGAAGGCCAGGTCCGGATTCCCGAGGTTGACCATGATCTCGGTCTGCGGCAGGTTCAGCGACGAGAGGTCCGTGCGGGTCGTCGTGAACGGCAGGACGCCTTCGTAGACATGGCCCGTGGCGCCCTCGCCGCAGGAGACCGTCAACTCGTCGCCCGTCTTGATCACGCGCGTCGCGTCCTCGCAGCCGACGACCGCGGGGATGCCGAGCTCGCGCGCGACGATCGCCGCATGGCAGGTGCGTCCGCCGCAGTTGGTCACGATGCCCGCGGCGATCTTCATCACCGTGCCCCAGTCGGGCATCGTCGTGTCGGCCACCAGGATCTCGCCGGGCTTGAAGTCGGCCAGCTGCGCCAGGTCGGTGATCACGCGGGCGCGGCCCGTCGCGATGCCCGCGCCGACCGCGCGCCCGCTCGCCCGCGACACGCCCTGGCCGTCGAGGCGGCTCTCCTCGATCACGCCGGACGCGCGCCGCGACACGACGGTCTCCGGCCGCGCCTGGACGATGTAGAGCCGGCCGTCGAGCCCGTCGCGGGCCCACTCGATGTCCATGGGCGTCGACCGGCCGAGCCTGCGCGTGTAGTGGTCCTCGATGGCGATCGCCGCATCCGCCAGCGTGAGGACGTCGTCGTCCTCGATGCAGTAGCGCTCACGGTCGTCGAGCGCGGTCGGCACGTTGCGCGTGGTCTCGCGCCCGGCTGCCTGCGCGTAGACCATGCGGATCTCCTTGCGGCCCAGCTTGCGCCGCAGCACGGTGCGATGGCCCTGGCGCAGCGTGGGCTTGAAGACGTGGAACTCGTCGGGATCGACCGTGCCCTGCACCACGTTCTCCCCGAGCCCGTACGCGCCCGTGATGAACACCGCATCGCGAAAGCCCGACTCCGTGTCGAGCGTGAAGATCACCCCGCTCGAGGCGCGATCCGACCGCACCATCTTCATGACGCCGACGGACTGGAAGACCTTGAAATGGTCGAAGCCCTTGTCGACGCGGTAGGCGATCGCGCGATCCATGAACAGGCTCGCGAAGCACAGCCGTACCGAGTCGAGCAGGCGCGCCTCGCCCGAGACGTTCAGGAACGTCTCGTGCTGGCCGGCGAAGCTGGCGTCGGGCAGGTCCTCGGCGGTGGCCGAGCTACGCACGGCCACCGTCAGGTCGCTGCCGTATTCGGCGCGCAGCGCCTTGTACGCGGCCAGGATCTCCGCGACCAGCTCCGGCGGCAGCGGCGCCGAGTGCACGATCTCGCGCGCGTCCCGCGCCCGCCGCGCGAGGTCGTCGACATCGCTGACGTCCAGGCCGTCCAGCGCGCGGTGCAGCCGCGGCCAGGCATCGGCCTGGTCGAGCATGAAGCGGTAGGCGTCCGCCGTGATGGCAAAGCCGTTGGGCACCCGCACGCCGGCGGGCGCGAGGTTGCCCAGCATCTCGCCGAGCGAGGCGTTCTTGCCGCCGACCAGGGCGACATCGGATGAGCCGATCTCGGAGAACCAGCGGATGTAGCGGGGACGGGTGGTCATGTCGTGGATCTCCATCGATGCAGGGACTTGCGAAGGCCGGGCAACAGCGCCGCGGCCCGACCGGGTGCCGGGACGGCTTCGTGCGGCGGGCTGGCTGCCACGTCCTGGCGAGCGACGCCCGGGACGTCGACGCCCTCCCCGGGCGCGCCGATGCGGCGTCCGCTGGCCGTGTCGAACACGTGCAGCCGATCCAGCGGCCACGCGAGCGCGACCACCTGCCCGGGAATGACGGCGACGCGCTGGTGCAGCCGCACGCAGACGAGTTCGTCGCCGACCGTGCCATACAGGTTCGTCTCGTCGCCGGTGGGCTCGACGATGTCGACCTTCAGCTTGACGGCGCCCTCGCCTGCGAGCCCGAGATGCTCCGGGCGAACGCCCAGCGTGACGGCCCGGCCCGGCGCGACGTCCAGATCCGGCGGCAACGGGAACTCGTGGCCGTCGCCGCAGACGAGCACCGCCGTGCCGTCGCGCGCCTCCACGCGACCGGCGATGAAGTTCATGGCGGGCGACCCGATGAAGCCGGCGACGAACAGGTTGACGGGCCGGTCGTAGAGTTCCACCGGCGTGCCGACCTGGTCGACATGGCCCGCGTTCATCACGAGGATGCGATCCGCGAGCGTCATCGCCTCGACCTGGTCGTGCGTCACGTAGACGACCGTCTGGTGCAGGCGCTGGTGCAGTGCCTTGAGCTCGGCACGCATCTGCACGCGCAGCTTCGCGTCCAGGTTGGACAGCGGCTCGTCGAACAGGAAGACGGCCGGGTCGCGCACCATCGCGCGTCCCATCGCGACCCGTTGCCGCTGGCCGCCCGAGAGCTGCGCCGGCTTGCGATCCAGGAGGTCGCCGATGCGCAGCATGTCCGACACGCGCTTGAGGGCGGCGTCGCGACGATCCTTGGGCTCGTTGCGGATCTCCAGGCCGAACAGGATGTTCTGGCGCACCGTCATGTTCGGATACAGCGCGTAGGCCTGGAACACCATGGCGATGTCGCGATCCTTGGGCGCCAGCCAGGTGACGTCGCGTCCGCCGATCCAGACT
>Ga0068855_100002213_pt1 | contig 24061 bp, 21 predicted proteins | sample KBSCornC52_FD_66592 | JGI IMG/M metagenome (GOLD analysis project Ga0068855, IMG submission 66592) | Corn rhizosphere microbial communities from Kellogg Biological Station, Michigan, USA - KBS Corn C5-2 | ecosystem: Host-associated > Plants > Roots > Rhizosphere > Soil ...
AGGTCGATGCGCTCGCGCAGAAGGCGATGCGCTGGCAGCTCCCCCTTGAGAAGCTCCCCGGCATGGACGAGCTCTTCGACACGCTCGAGCGGCAGAACCCGGAGATCACGTGGATCTCGCTCAGGACCGAAGACCGCGTCCTCGTCGGGCGCGGAAACCCGGCGCATGCGGCGCTCGCGGGCAACCGCGTGGAGCTCCCCATCATCACCATGGCCGACCCCGCCGTGCTCGAGATCGCGGTCGACCCCGCGTGGGTGGCACGCCTCTTCCGCGAGATGGCGCTCGACCTCGCCGTGATCCTCCTGGTCTCGCTGGTGATCTCGTTCGAGCTCGCGGTCTACCTCACCGGCGCGGGCGCCTTCCGCGGCCCGGCCGCGCCGGACCCCGCGGCTTCCGCGCTGGGCGCGATGCGCGCGCCGTTCTTCCTCTTCCTCTTCTCCGAGGACCTCTCGCGCTCGTTCCTGCCGCTCTACGCGGGAGCGCTCCCCGTGGGTCCCCTCGCGATCCCGCCGAACCTCGTCGTGAGCCTTCCCATCGCGCTCTTCATGCTGATCGTGGCGCTCTCGCAGCCGGGACTCGGCGCCTGGAGCGAGCGGATCGGCCGCCGGCGCGCGTTCCTCGCGGGCGGCGTGATCGCCGCGCTCGCCCATGCCGCCACGGCGTTCGCCGCATCGTTCCCGCTGCTGCTCGCCCTGCGCGCCTGCGCGGGCTTCGCGTGGGCGGTCGCTTTCGTCGCGGCGCAGGGGCTGGTGATCGACCACACCGATCGCGAATCGCGCATCCGCGGCCTCGCGAGCTTCGTCGGCATCATCATGGCGGCCTCGATTTGCGGCCCGCCGATCGGCGGACTGCTCGCCGACGGCCTCGGCGCGCGCTGGACCTTCGCGATCTCCTCCGCGCTCGCGGCCGCGGCGACGCTGCTCGCGTGGCGCGACCTCCCGCACGCGCCCATGGGACCGCGAGCCGCGGCGGTCGCGAGCGCTCGCGACTACGCGGCGGCGCTCGCCAACCCGCGCTTCGCCGCGCTCCTCGCGCTCGCGGCAGTCCCGGCGAAGGTGATCGTGATCGGGTTCTGCTTCTACCTGATCCCGCTCTACGTCGCGAAGGCGGGATACGGCGCGGCGATGGCCGGGCGCATCATCATGCTCTACTCGATCATGATGGTGCTGCTGGTGCCCGTGGCGGCCGAAGTGGTCGAGCGCATCCAGCGCACGCGCCACGTGCGTCCGCACGCGGCATTCGTCGCGGGCGGCCTGGTGCTCTCGGGGCTCGCCGGGTTGCTCATGCTGCGCCCCGTGGGCCTGTCCGGCGCGGCCGCGCTCGTGCTGCTGCTCGGCGTCGCGCAGGCCGCGTCGATCGCCCCGCAGGCCGCGATGGTGAGCGACGTCCATGCCGGGCGCAGCGGCCGGCTGGGCGAGAGCGCGATCTACGGCGTCTACCGGCTGGTGGAGCGCCTCGGCAACGCGATGGGGCCGCTCATCGCGGCGTTCCTGGTGCAGGCGGCCGGGTTCGGCGGCGCGTTCGCGACCATCGGCATGGCGGTGCTCGTCTGCGGCGTGGCGTTCTACGTGATCTTCGGGCGACGCCCGCGCGTCACGGAGCCGGTCACGGAGGCCTCGACGTGAAGCGACGCGACCTGCTCGCGCTCGCCGGCGCCGTCGCGCTGGGGGCGCGCGCCGCCCCTCGGCCGTTCCGCATCTACATGGTGACCTGGCGCGGCATCACCGACGTCGAGCGCGGCTTCCAGGCGTACCTCGCGGAGCACGGCGTTCCGGTGGAATACGTGTGGCGCGATGCCGCGCAGGAGCGCGATCGCCTCCCCGCGTTCGTGCGCGAGGCGCGCGAGATGCGCCCGGACCTCGTGTACACGTGGGGAACGCCGGCGACGCTCGGCATGGCGGGAACGTACGACGCTCCGATCGCCCTCGGCGTGCCGCTCGTGTTCGCGCTCGTGGCCGACCCGGTCGGCTCGCACATCGTGCCGCGCCTCGCCGCGCCGGGACGCGACGTGACCGGCGTCTTCCACGTCGCGCCCGCCGCCGCGCAGATCCACGCGATCCGCGCGTATCGCACCTTCCGCCGGCTGGGCGTGCTCTACAACCCCGCGGAGGCGAACTCGGTCGCCGTGGTGCGCGCGTTGCGCGAGGAGTTGCGGCGCGATTCGGGCGAGCTCCTCGAAGCGCGCTTCGCGACGGACGCCTCCGGCGAGCCCCTCGCGCAAGGCGTGGAAGAGCGTGTCGAGGGCCTGCGCCGCGACGGCGCGGAGTGGCTGTATCTCGGGCCCGACACGTTCCTCTTTACGCAGCTCGCACGCGTGGCGGCCACCGCGCAGTCGCTCAGGCTGCCCACCTTCGCGGCCACCGAATCGTTGATCGATTCGCCCGCGCCGGTGCTCGCGGGGCTCGTCTCGCGCTACCGCGAGGTCGGCGCGTTCGCGGCGTACAAGGCGCAGCAGATCCTCGAGCGCCGCGCCGCCGCGCACGACCTCGCCGTGGAGACGCTCACCCGCTTTTCGTTCGTGGTGCGCGTCGAGGTCGCACGCGCCCTCGATTTCCTTCCGCCGGTCACGCTCTTCAACTATGCGGAGTTCCGCTGAGCGCGTGCGGCGGGCACGTATAGGTGGCCGCCGGACGGTTATCCGAGGTGAGCGTGTGCAGCAGGAAGCGCGGGTTGTCGGGCGACATCGGGCGGAGCGCGTCGAAGCGCGGGTTGCGCTCGAAGCGAAGGGTTCCGCGCACCGGCGCCATCACGGCCGCGCGCGAAGCGAAGCGCGCATCGCTGGTGATGGTGCCGCAGGGCACCGCGGGGTCCTTGGCCGCGCCTTCCACGCGCGCCTCGAAGGCCGCGTTCCCGGCGTCGGGGATGCGGTCCGGATTGCAATCGAGGTTCTTGGGGTTGCAGCAGAACTCGCGACCCGCGGCCACGGACTCGCTGAACACCTTCGGCGGACGCGCGCCGGCGAGCGCCACCACCTCGGCGTGGACCGCGAGGGAGAGCGCGTTGCGCACGCAGTAGGCGTACGCATCCGGGACACCGAAGGCGGCGAGCGCGAACGCGACGGTGAAAGGAAGAGCGCGCATGTCGATTGGGATGCTAACTCCGGAACCGCTGGCCTAGAATCGGGCAAAGGTCCCGCCTCCGGGTACTGCGACCAAGGTCCTACGACCAGAGGCGGGTAGGCAACCCGGGGCCGCGGATCCACGATGAAACCTCGCATGCGCACATCGAACGGACGGCCCATGAGGGTACTCGTGGTCGACGACCACCCGCTCTTCCGCGAGGGCCTCAAGGTGGTCCTCCAGGACCTCGCGGACGAAACGGACATCGTGACGCAAGCGGGCGCGGAGGAAGCGCTCGCCGCCGCGCGCGCCATGGACGACCTCGACCTCGTCCTGCTCGACCTGTCCATGCCCGGCATGAACGGGTTCACCGCGGTGCAACGCTTCTGCCGGGAAGTTCCCGGGGTGCCCGTGGTCATCATCTCCGCGCACGAGCAGCCCGCCGACGTGCGCCGCGCGCTCTCGCTCGGGGCGCTGGGCTACATCCCCAAGTCGACGCCGCCGCAGGTGCTTCTCGACGCGCTGCGCCTCGTGCTCGGGGGCGGCGTGTACGTGCCGCCGCTCTTCCTCGATACGAGCAGGACCCACGACGCGCCGCCGGCGCCCGGAGCCGACCCGGAGCCCCGCGACGGCGAGCTCACCGAGCGCCAGGGGGATGTGCTGGTATTGCTGTCGCAGGGCAAGAGCAACAAGCTGATCGCGCGCGAGCTGGAACTGTCGGAAAAGACGGTGAAGTCGCACGTGACCGCCCTCTTCCGCGCGCTGGGCGTGGTGAACCGCACGCAGGCCGCGATCGCCGCGCGCCGGCGCGGGCTCATCAAGTAGCGCGTTCCGCGCTCGCCTCGCGCAGCAGCTGGCCCACGAGCGCGCGCATGCGCGAGGCCTTGACCGGCTTGTGCAGCAGCGGAAGGCCGCTCGCGATCGCTTCCTTCAACCGCTCCGGCCCGGTGTCGCCCGTCACGAGCGCGGCCGGGATGTCGGCGTTGAATTCCTCGCGCACGTCGCGAATGACGTCGATCCCGCTTTCGCCGTCGCGCAACCGGTAGTCGCACAGGATGAGGTCCGGGCAGCGCTCCGCGGTGCGCAGCTTGCCGAGGATCATCGCGCCGGAATCGGCCGCCGCCACCTCCATTCCCCATCCCGAGAGCGTGACGCGCATCGCCTCGAGCACGGCGCGGTCGTCGTCCACGACCACCGCGAAGCGCCCGCGCAACGGCTCGTGGACCGAAGGCTCCGCCTGCGCCGGGATCGCCTCTTCGGCGCGGCCCAGCGGCACGCGCACGCGAAACACGGAACCGCGACCGGGCGTCGACCGCACGTCCACGGGATGGCCGAGGAGCTCCGAGAGGCGCTCCACGATGGCGAGTCCGAGGCCGAGCCCCTTCTCGCGATCGCGCTCCGGGTTCTCGAGCTGGATGAACTCGCGGAATACCTCGCGCAGCTTGTCGGCCGGAATGCCGCGGCCGGTATCCCAGACCTCGATGCTGAGCGCGCCGCCGCCGGTACGGCGGCAGCCGAGCACCACGCGCCCGGACGCGGTATAGCGGATCGCGTTCGAGACCAGGTTGCCCACGATCTCCTCGAGCAGCACCGGGTCCGAGCGCACGTACGCCGCGCAGGGCCGCACCGAGAGCGACAGCTCCTTGCGCGCGGCCTGCCCCGCATATTCCTTGCGCATGCGCTCGAGCACGCGCGCCACGGGAAAGGTGCAGGGATGCGGCTCGACCACGCCGGCGTCGAGCCGCGAGATGTCGAGCAGCGCGTTGAAGAGCGCGTCCATCGCATCGAACGATTCGCCGATGCTCTCCACGAGCCTGCGTTCCGGATCGCCGAGCCGTCCCTGGCGCAGCGCCTGCAGGAAGAGGCCCAGCGCGTGCATCGGCTGGCGCAGGTCGTGGCTCGCCGCGGCGAGGAAACGGCTCTTCGCGAGGTTCGCGCGCTCGGCCGCGTCCTTGCGCTCGCGCAGCTCCGCCACCAGCGCGACGTTGTGGAAGCGCACGCGCAGCGTCTCGATGAACGCCCGGTTCAGCGTGAAGGCGAAGCGGGTGACGATCGGCATGTAGAGCAGCAGCAGCACGCCGATCACGAAGCGGGTGTTGTCCGTCTTCGACAGGAAGAGCGCCGCGGTGGGCGCCACCGCCGGATAGAAGAACGCGAAGAACGGAGGGATGTACGTCGCCGAGGCGAACGCGACGCTCGAGCCCACGATCGCCGCCGTCGCCGCGACCATGATCTGGTAGTCGATGGAGTCGGGCGTGTGCAGCAGGAGCGCGCCCGCGCCCCAGAGCGTGCCGGCGAGGAGCGCGCCGAGCGTCGCGAAGCGGCCCCACCGGCGCACGTCCTCGCCGGACGGGCGCAGTCGCTGGAAGGCGCGGTACAACGCGCCGAGTCCCACCGAAACGGCGACCATCGCGCCGAGCCACGTCGCCCAGAGGCGCGCGGGAATGAGGTCGCGCACCACGAAGCAGAGCAGCGTCGCAGCGACGAGGCTCGCCGCGTATGCGATAGGCAGGTTGCGGTAGCTCGCGCGCACCTGCTCGGCGAGGATCTGCACATGCCGCGGATCGGAGGGTGCCGGCTGCGTCGTCGATGCGTTGCGTTCGGGCACATGGGACGGCGACGCCGACACGCGATTGCGCCCCGTCTCGCGCGCGGTGCGCACGCGCAGATCCGCCTCGGCAAGCAGCGCCTCCGCGGTCGCGTCCGCCGAGGCCTCGACGATGCCGACGCTCACCGTGACCTTGAGCCACTGGTGGATGATCGCCCAGTCGTGTCCCTCCACCGCCGCGCGCAGGCGCTCGCAGTGCCGGCGCGCCGCTTCGAGGTCGAGTCCCGCGAGCGCGAGCGCGAACGATTCGTGGCCGATGCGCGCGACGACGTCGGCCTCTCCCGAGTACGCGCGCAGCATCCTCGCGAGCTCGAGGAGCACCGAATCGCCGGCCGCGGGCGAGAACGAGTCGCACACGCGCTGGAACTGGTCGACCTCGAGGACGGCGAGCGCGAGCGGCGCGGCCTGCGAGCGCGACTCGGCGAGGCGCGCCGCGAAGCGCTCGTCGAAATCGCGGCGGTTGGCGAGGCCGGTGAGGGAATCCTCGCGGCTCTGGCGGTCGAGCAGGCGCAGCAGCTCGTTGCGGTCCGCGGCGGCCGCCTTCAGGCGCAGGTTCGCCTCGGCGAGCTCGCGATTGCGCTGACGTTCGGCGGCCGCCTCGCGTTGCGCCTGGTCCACGCGTAGTCTCAGCTCGAGCGACTTCAGCCGCCGCTGCGATTCGTCGGCCACCATGCGCCCGGTGACTTCGTGGAAGCGCTCCAGGTATGCGAGCGCCGCGGCGGCGTCGCCGTTGCGCTTCTCCGCCTCCACCAGCACCTGGAGCGCGTCCGCGACGTCGGGAAGGTACTGGTGGCGCTCCCCGATCGCGAGCCCTTCGCGCAGCAGCGAGCGCGCCTCCTCGAGGCGCCCGAGGCGCACGCACATGCGGCCCATGCCGACCAGCGAGCTCGCGAGCCCGCGCGTGCTGCCGAGCTCCCGGCAAAGGCGAATCGATTCGCGGTATGCCGCTTCCGCCTCGCCATCGCGGTGCAGGAGGTCGAGCGTGTTGCCGACGTTGCCGAGCCCCTCGCCCACGATCCGCGTGCGCCCGAGCTTGCGCAGGATCGCGAGGCACTCCTCGTACGTCGCGAGCGATTCCTCGAAACGGCCGAGGTTCTTGAGGTCGAGCCCGATGTTGTTCAGGGTGCGAGCCGCGGCGTCCTCGTCGCCGGCACGCCGCGCGAGCTCGAGGCTCCTGCGGTACCACTCGAGGCCCTGCTCGTAGTCGCGCGACTTCGACGCCGACACCCCGATCGTGCGCAGCACGTTCGCCATGCCGCGCTCGTCGCCGACCTCCTCGAGCAGGCCGAGCGCGGCGAGATGATGCTCGTGCGCGGCGCGAAAGTCGCCGACCATGTCGTGGGTGAAGGCGATCATGCGATGCGCTTCGGCCTCACGGCGCCGTTCGCCGGCGGCCTGGAACGCCTCGAGCGCGGCGCGGAAGTGCTCGAGCGCCTGCGCATGCTCGCCCACGCCCTGCGAGCACTCGCCCAGCAGGAGCCGCGCTTCCCCCGACGCGAGGCGATCGCCCTCCGTCTCCGCCTGCCGCAGCGCGCGCGCGCAGGCCTCCCGCGCCTCGGCAGGATCGGTCTGGTATCGCTCGCGCGCCTCGGCGATCCGCGCGCCGGCGGAGGAAGGTGCGCCGACATCGGTCATGGCGCGCAGATTGGACCCGTGCACGGCGAGCGTCAATGCGCGCCTCGCAACCGCGACTTTGGTCGCAGCCCGACCGCGACTTTCATCGGATTTGCACCCGTTGTCGGAGGTGGGAAGCTGCACGCGGTTTTCACACATCCAAAAGGAGAACGGCAATGAATGGCGCCTGGACCATCCCTGCGGCCGCGATGCTGGTCGCGGCGCTCGCCGCGCCCTGCGCGCGCGCGGACGTGAATGCGAAGTGCTACAACGAATGGAATGCCGCGTTGATCACGCAGCAGATCGGCCAGAAGTGCAACTACCTCGATGCTTCGGCGGCGGCGCGCCTGAACGCGACGCAGGACGCGCGCATGCAATGCGCGCTCAAGAACGCCACCGCCGCGGAGAAGGCCGAGATCCAGGGCAAGACGGCCGCGCAGGCGAAGGCGGACAGCGTGCAGCGCGTCGCCAAGATGCAGTGCGGCGCCGAGGTGCGCAAGGCCTTCGACAGCAACGTTTCCCGGTTCGCGCACTAGCCCATTTCGTGAGGGAGGGCTCCATGTCGCATTCGAAATCGTTCTGGCGCTCGCTCGCGGCGTTCGCCGCAAGCGCGCTTCTCGCATCCGGCACGTTCGCGCAGTCGATCGGATGGCACCAGATACCGGGCTCGGCGATCGATATCGGCGCCGGCGCCGACGGCACGGTGTGGATCATCGGCACCGATGCGCTAGGCAACGGCAACTATGGCATCTATCGGCTGGTGAACGGCGGCTCGGTGAAGGCGCCCGGCGGAGCCGTGCGCATCGCCGTCGATCCGCAGGGCAAGGCGTGGGTCATCAACGCCCAGCACCAGATCTACCACTGGAACGGCTCCAACTGGGATACGAATCCGGGCCAAGGCATGGACATCGGCGTCGGCGCCAACGGCGACGTGTGGCTGATCGGCACGGACCACGCCATCTGGAAGTGGGACCCGGTCGCGAGCTGGCAGAAGAAGACCGGGGCCGCCGATCGCATCGCGGTGGACCCAAGGGGCGTCCCGTGGGTGGTGAACTCCGGCCACCAGATCTTCTACAGCCCCACGAACGGCGCGAGCTGGGTGAACGTCCCGGGCGGCGCGCTCGACATCGGCGTGGGCTCCGAGGGCTCGGTGTGGATCGTGGGCACCGACGGCAGCGTGTGGAAATACAACGGCGCGGGCGGGTGGTCGAAGGCCGATGGAAACCTGACCAATATCACGGTCGACAACCACGGCAATCCGTGGGGCGTGAACCTGAGCCGGCAGATCTGGGCGTCGGGAAGCGGCGCGCAGTTCGCGATGCTGCCGGCGGCGGGATCGAAGGGCCGGTCGTACATCATCACGGGCGAGAACCTCTCGACCGGGCAGTACGTCGTCTCGGACAACAAGGCCTTCTTCCTCATCCAGCAAGGCGACGGCAACCTGTGCACGTACAAGGGCTCGGGCCCCTCGAGCATGCTCCCCGGAGCGATCTGGTGCCACAACAAGGTGGGCCGCGGGGGACAGTTCTACACCGTCATGCAGGGCGACGGGAACCTGTGCACGTACTACGGCACCGGCAACGGCGACCAGCGTGGCTACGACTGGTGCTCCATGGCGCTCGGCGGCGGCGGGCAGTTCTTCGTCGTGCAGCAGGATGACGGCAACGTGTGCGTGTACAAGGGAACGCGTCCCGGCGACAACCGCGGCTATGTCTGGTGCAGCGGTGCGACCGCACCCGTCCCCGTGATCTACCACGCGCCGCCGAGCCTCTCGCCGTCGGGAGATGCGGCCAAGTACGGCCCGAGCCCCGTGAAATACGATGAGCAGTTCCCTTCGAACCAACCGTGTCCCACCGCGACGTACACCGTGCCGGCGGGGATCAACTACGTGAAGATCACCGCGACCGGCGGATCCGGCCTCGGCAGCGATGCGACCAACGTTTGGGCCACGCTTGTGGCCGTCGGTGGAGTCGCGACCGGCCAAGGCGACAAGAGCCTCGGCTCGCCGAGCTGGGCCGACGTGAGTGGCGGAACGGGGGGCAAGGGCGCGTCGGTATCCGGCATCTTCCAGGTGACGCCGGGCCAGAAGCTCTACGTCGTCGCCGGCGAGCAGGCCGCGCAGGGGCAGACTTCGTCGCGCGGCGTGTACTCTTCCGGCTTCCCCGGCGGCGGCTGGGGATACCAGAACGGCGGCGGGTACTCGATGGTTGCGACGCAATCGCCGACACGGCCCAACGGCGACGGCAACTACTGCTATGTGCAGCAAAGCGCGTTGCTCGTCGTGGCCGGCGGAGGCGGCGGCGCCGGCTCGTCGGGTACCGGCGGGAGCGGCGGCAACGGTGGCGACGCGGGCCTGATCGGCGAGTACGCCAAGGCCGGCCAAAGCGGAGGCGGCGCATGGAGCGGCGGCGGTGGCGGCGGCGGCACGCTGACCGCCGGCGGCTCCGTCGGCAGCCATCCCGGCTGCGGCTCCGAGCTGCGCTCCAACGGCTCGTACCTGCGCGGATCGGACAACCGCGGCGGCGGCGGTGCGGGAGGCGGCGGTCTCTACGGCGGCGGCGGCGGTGGCGGCGGCGACTGCTTCATGGCGACCGGCGATGGCGGCGGCGGGGGCGGATCGAGCTACATCCACCCGGCGGCGATGGCGCAGGAATCGCACCTCGACACCACGTACCTCTCGGGCGTCGTGATCCAGCCGATGAAGTGATCCGGGCGCTACGAAGCCCGCCGCCAGGCGGGCTTTTTTTCAGCGCTCGCGCTTCACGATGAACTCGGCGATCTCGCGCAACCTTCGCGCGCGATCGCCGAAGCCTTCGAGCGCCGCCATCGCATCGGCGTGCAGCTCGGCGGCGAAGCGCTTCGCCTCGGTGATCGACATGAGGCTCGTGTACGTCGGCTTGTCCGCGGCGCGATCCTTGCCCGCGCTCTTGCCGAGCGTCGCCGCGTCGCCCTCCTCGTCGAGGATGTCGTCGACCACCTGGAACGCGAGGCCGACGCACTTCGCGTAGCGATCGAGGCGATCGAGATCCGACTGCGCGAGCTTCCCGCCGCAATGCGCGCCGAGGAGGATGGAGGCGCGGATCAGCGCGCCGGTCTTCAGGATGTGCATGTACTCGAGCTCGGCGAGCGTGAGGTTCTTGCCCACCGCGTCGAGGTCGATCGCCTGCCCGCCCGCCATGCCGCGCGAGCCGCACGCCGCGGCGAAGAGGCGGATCATCTCCAGCTGCACGTCGGCGTCCGGCGCGAGCCGATGCTCGGCGAGGAGCTGGAAGGCGAGGCTCTGCAACGCGTCGCCGGCGAGGAGCGCGGTGGCCTGGTCGAACTCCACGTGGCACGTGGGCTTGCCGCGGCGAAGCACGTCGTCGTCCATGCACGGCAGGTCGTCGTGGATGAGCGAGTACGCGTGGATCATCTCGACCGCAGAAGCCGCCACCTCGAGCCGCTCGCCGGCCGCGCCCGAGAGCTCGCCCGCGGCGAACACCAGCATCGCGCGCACGCGCTTGCCGCCGCCGAGCGTGGCGTAGCGCATCGCATCGTGCAGCCGCCGCGGGGCGATGCGCGCCGGCGGGAGCAGCCGCTCGAGCGCCGACTCGGCTCGCGTCGCGATCGCCCGCGACCACTCCTGGAAATCGGGCGCGCTCACTTCGAGCCGGGATCGAAGTCGCGCAGCACTTCCCCGTCGAGGATCGCGATGCGCGCCTGGGCGTCGGAGAGCTTCGATTCGCAGTAGCGGATGAGCTCGGCGCCCCGTTGGTACGCGGCGAGCGACTCTTCCAGCGGCAGCTTGCCATCCTCCATGCGCGCGACCAATGCTTCGAGCTCGGCGAGGGCCTGCTCGAAGCTCGGGGCGGCGCCCTCGGGTGGGGCGTTCTTGTCGGCCATGGGGAGCTTCCGGGGAGGGGTAGCGGGTGAAACCGGATTTTACACCAAAGGTCTTGAAAACTAAGGGAACTCGCCTCAAAATAGAGGTCGTACCAAGCAAGTCGGGACGGAGGCTGCAGAGTTAAAAGCTAGCTGACTCGATTAGCCCGCGTTGTTTTCATCTTCGCTGCCTGGAGGTGCGGATAATGACGGATCTCGCGAGCCAGAAGGCTTTCACCCGGTCGTCCCCCCAACTGCCGCTCTCGTGGTACTTCGACCCGAGGGTGGCGCAAATCGAATCGCGCCGTCTCTTCGAACGCGGGCCCGGCTACGTGGGCCATGCGCAGATGGCGCCCAACCCCGGCGACTATCGCGTCCTCGACTGGCGCTCGAGCGGCGCCTGGACGCTCGTCAACAACGACGGCCGCCACGACCTCGTCTCCAACGTCTGCCGGCATCGGCAGGCGATCATGCTGGAGGGCCACGGCACGCTGCCGGGCGGCACGATCACGTGTCCCATCCACCGCTGGGCGTACGACTCGTGCGGCACGCATCTCGGCGCACCCTCGTTCTGCGAGCACCCGGGCCTCGACCTGCCCAGGCAATCGCTGCGCAACTGGAACGGCCTGCTCTTCAACGGCAAGCGCGACGTGGCAGCCGACCTGGCGAAGCTCGGCGTCGCGAAGGAGCTCGACTTCGAGGGCTACGTCCTCGACAAGGTCGACGTCGTCGACTACGACTTCAACTGGAAGACGTTCATCGAGGTCTATCTCGAGGACTACCACGTCGCCCCGTTCCATCCCGGCCTCGGACACTTCGTCGCCTGCGACGACTTGCGCTGGGAATACGGCGACTGGTACAGCGTGCAGACGGTCGGCCTGAACCAGGCGCTCGGCAAGCCGGGCAGCGACGTCTACCGCCTGTGGCACGAGCAGGTGCTCAAGTACCGCAACGGCGAGCCGCCGCCGCACGGCGCGATCTGGCTCACGTACTACCCCAACGTGATGGTCGAGTGGTACCCGCACGTGCTCGTGATCTCGTCGCTCTACCCGCGCGGCGCCGACAAGTGCACGAACGTGGTCGAGTTCTACTATCCCGAGGAAATCGCGCTCTTCGAGCCCGAGTTCACCGAGGCGCAGCAGAAGGCGTATCGCGAGACCGCCCGGGAGGACGAGGAGATCTGCACGCGCATGACCGAAGGCCGGCGCGCGCTCCTCGAGGACGGCCGCGAGGAGCACGGGCCCTACCAATCGCCGTACGAGGACGGCATGGTGCATTTCCACGAGTTCATGCAGCGGGAGATCGGTCCCGAAATTTAGCGGGCACGAACTTCCACGGACAGGCGCTCGGTGCGCGCCGGCGGCGCGTCCTTCTCCCATGGGCGCCGATACTCGAGCACGATGTCCTCACGCCCGGGAGCGAGCGCCATGAAGCGCCACGTCTCGCGCCCCCCGGCGCCCATACGCCCCTTGGCCGGCGCATCTTCCTGAAAGACCGGCGACGCGGACATCACGATCGTTGCGCCGGTTGCGGGCGCCAGCGCCCACCGATAGCCCGTCGTCGGATTGGCGGCGAGGCGCACGAGGAGCTCCTGGCCCGGCCGCAGGGCGATCGGCTTGCGCGAGGAGCCGGTGGCAACGACCGGGGCGCCGGTGAACCGCGGCTCGGCGCGCCACAGCACCTGCGGGATGGGCGACGGCAGGTCGCGTCCCTCGTCGTCCACGTAGCGCATCGCATCCCGGGTGACGACGGCAAGGCGCGCTCGCGCATCGGCGCCGCGCTCCTTGAATCGATAGAGCGTCGCGGACGCATCCGCGGCCGAGCCGCGCATGCGGCTCCAGTGCCCCGTGCTCGTGAAGGAGCGATCACCGTCGCGCGTCCCGACGTAGGTCAGGCGCTCGCGGTAGGTCCCAGCCGCGCCGCTCGCGCCCGCAAAGAGCGCGAGCTCGTCCTTGAGGGCGCTGCAGTCCGCGCACGGCAGGATGCCACGGTAGCGGGCGACTTCCCGCGGCGATGCGCCCGGTTCCCCTCGCGCCGGCGCTGAATGCGCCAGCGCGCTGCCTCCCATCGCAACCAGCGCGAGCATCGCGGCCCATGGCCTCATCTCATCCTCCGATTCATTCCTGCCAACGTCGATATTGCCCCGAATGCGTACGGGCGAAGGGGCCGCTCACCGAGACCTTGGTCCTGCTTCCTTCGTCGCGTATCGCGAAGGCCGGGAACGGGTTAGCCTCCGCACGCATTTCCTCACAGGGGGATTCGATGAACATCACGAACGCATGGCGGCGCCTTGCCGTCCTGGCATGTCTCGCAGCCGGACTCGTCCAGGCCGCACCGGTACCTTCGGGACGCTCGACGCTGGGAACCGACCAGTACCTCGCGACCGGCGGCTACCTCGTCTCGCCGAACAAGAGATTCTTCGCCGTCCAGCAGGGTGACGGCAATTTCTGCGTCTACCGGGGCTCGGGGCCCGACGACAACAAGGGCTACCTCTGGTGCCACATGAAGCACGGCAGCAACGGCCAGTACTACGCGGTCCAGCAGGGTGACGGCAACTTCTGCACCTATCGCGGCACCGGCCCCGGCGACAACAAGGGCGGCATGTGGTGCCACATGGGTCGCGGCGTGCCGAAGGCCGGACAATACGTGTTCGCGATGCAGAACGACGGCAACGTCTGCACCTACCCCGGGACGTACGCGGGCGGCAACGCGATCTGGTGCTCGAACGTGGTGGACAGGGCATGGGCGGCGGCCACTCCGGTGACGCCGAGCACCGCGCCGGCCATCGTCGCGAAGTTCGCGCCGCTGCTCAAGTTCGACAGCGGCGCCGGTTCCTATGGCTACCCGATGTCGGCCGATACGTATTACCAGCAGGTGGTGCTGGGCAGGAACGTGACGCAGATGCAGAACACGGATGCGAATTCGATCAGGCCCGGCAACCGGATCCCGATCTACTACACGCTGCGCTCATTCGGCGGCCAGACCCGCATCCGTTACTGGATCTTCTACGGCTACCAGGCGCCGTGCATCAACGTGAACGGCACCGGCTCGCACAACGGAGACTGGGAGGACATCACCGTCATCCTGACCGCCAACAACAACGGCATCGCCGCGGTGCAGTTCGGCCAGCATGGCGGGCGCTACATGCGCATCGCCGGTCCGCGCGACGCACCCTGCACCGCCGTCGGCCATTGCGACGGCAACCATGGCTTCCAGCTCTACGGCACGCATCCGGTCGCCTACATCGGGCGCACCGCGCACGGCACGTTCCACGACTCGTCGTCGGGGCTTGCCGCGGCGCCCGGCGGCTCGTGCACGTACTACGGCGATTCGCGCGACGGTCGCGGGCCTTCGATGGAGACGTGGGGCAATCCGGTCTCGCTCGACGGCAATGCCGAGTCGTGGATCGCCGCCGACAGGAAGCAGAACTTCCCCTGGGGCCCGGATGGCGTGAACACGCACCCGACCATGGCCGCCTTCCCGACGTCCTCGTGTACGGGTGATGCGAACCAGGGCCTCGACAACGCGGGCTGCTACAAATCGGAATGCCTGTCCGGCGACGACCAGGCGGTGGGAAGCTGCATCAAGGAGTGCAAGTCCGGATATACCAACGTAGGCCTCACCTGCAACAAGGGCAAGTGGCCGTGGGAATGGTCCGTCTACGGCCGCCTCGACGGGGGAAACCGGTACGGCTACAGCTTCACCATCCCGACCACCGACGCAGGGCTCGCACGCCGGCGCAGCGACGGCGGCGAATGGAATCTTCCGTGAACGCGCGAAGGAGCGACAACATGCAACGCTTGACGATGACGAAACGGGCCTGGCTGCTCGCCGCCGCCCTCGCAGCTCCCGCCGCGGCGTTCGCCGACGCGGATGCGAAATGCATGGCCCAATGGAACGACGCGGTCGCGGCGCAAGCCGTGGGCGAGGCGTGCAAGGTGGGCGACGCCCAGTCGATGGCCGGGCTCAAGGCCGCGGAAGACACGGCGCTCAATTGCATCGTCGCGAAGATGAGCGCGACGGAAGCGGGGGACTTCCGCGCCAATGCCGTGAAGACGAAGGCAGCCATCGCGAAGCGGATGACCTCGGAGCCGTGCCCTGCGCAAGCGAAGGCGTACTACCAGCAGCGCTCGCAGCAGATCGCGCCGCAACGCAGCAACCGCTGAGCCGCGCGCGTCGCGTTGCACGAAGCGGGGCGGCCGCGGGGCCGCCCGCTTCGTTTCTGCGGGTCCTCCTCGCCTATTCCTCGTCGAATTCGTGCACCACCGCCCAGAGCGTGGCGAACGTGTGCTGCGAGAAATCGGCGTGCAGCGCCTCGTAGTCCTCTGCGCGCTCGGGCTCGCGCTCCTTGCCCTTGCGGATCTCGAACCAGCGCTGCTGGATCTTCTCCCGCACCGCATGCGTCGGCATCGCAGGGCGGCGCAGCGTGGAGCTCGTGCCCGCGAAGAGCCGGCGCTTGAGCGTCACGTCCGCCGAGGAGATGCGGAAGAGCTTCGTGAGCATGTTGGACGTCGCGCCGTGGACGATGAAGTGCTCGAGCTGGCGCGACCTCTTGTTCAGGTAGTCGACCTGCCGCAGCCCGTGCTCGAGCGAGCCCGCGTCGATCTGCACCGCGACGCGCGGCTCGGTCATCTCGGAAAGCTTCACGAGCTCCGCGGTGCTCAGCGCCGCGAGCTCCTCCGCCTGCCGCTCGGTGAACCCGTCCGGCAGCGGCGCCTTGTCCTGCGCGCCGCGTTGAAGCTCGCGGATGAGCTGCGCCAGCACCAATAGCCTCAACTGCTGGTCTCGAATGACGATCATCGGACCCTCGTCTCGCCGCTTTCACAGTGGGGAGCGGGTCGCACGCCCGCTTCCGCGCAAAATGCTCCGGCGCGCGCGCGAAGTCAACCGGAAATCGCCAAAGCCCGGAGGCATTTCGGCGGCCGAACTCGTCAGTCCTCCTCGCGCTCCAGCTTGAACTGCGAGGCGAGCTGCTGCTGCGTCTGCGGCGGCACCGGCGCGTAGTGGCTGAACTCGATGGTGTACGCGCCCTGGCCTCCGGTCACCGAGCGCAGCCGCGACTGGTAGTCCGCGATCTCCGAGAGCGGCACCATGCCCTGGATCGACATGAGGTCGCCGCCGGTCGATTGCGTCCCCGTCACCTGCCCGCGCTTGCCCGAGATGTCCGACGTGAGGTCGCCCACGAAGCGGTCGGGCGCGGTGATCTCGATCGTCACGATGGGCTCGAGCATGATGGGCGAGGCCTTGAGGATCGCGTCGATCACGGCCTTCCTCCCGGCCGTGACGAACGCGATCTCCTTCGAGTCCACGTCGTGGCTCTTGCCGTCGTAGACGATCACGCGCAGATCCTCGACCGGATAGCCCGAGATCACGCCGTGGTCGAGCGCCTGGCGCACGCCCTTCTCGACCGCGGGAATGAAGACCGTCGGGATCACGCCGCCCTTCACCTCGCTCGCGAACTCGAAGCCCGTGCCGCGCGCGAGCGGCTCGATGCGCAGGAACACCTCGCCGAACTGGCCCGCGCCGCCGGTCTGCTTCTTGTGCCGGCAGTGGCCCTCGGCCTTCTTCGTGACGGTCTCGCGGTAGGGAATCTTCGGCGGCTTCACCGTGACGTCGAGCTTGTACTGCTGCTGCATCTTCTCGAGCTTGGTGCGCATGTGCAGGTCGCCCAGCCCGCGGATCACCGTCTCGTGCGTGGTGGGATGGCGCTCGATCCACAGGCACGGGTCCTCCACCTCGAGCTTGTGCAGCACCTCGAAGAGCCGCTGCTCGTCGCCTTTCTTCTTGGTCTCGACGGCGATCGAGTGCATGGGCGTCGGGAACTCGAGCGAGCGCAGGCGGATGTGGTCCTCGTCGTGCGAGTCGTGGAGCACGGCGTTGAACTCGATCTCCTCCACCTTCGCCACCGCGCCGAGGTCGCCGGGAACGAGGGAATCGACTTCAACGTACTCCTTGCCCTGCAGCTGGAAGAGGTGCCCCGCCTTGAAGGGCTTCCTGCCGTCGCCGATGTAGAGCTGCGTGTCCTTGCGCAACGTACCCTGGTGCACGCGGAACACGGCGACCTTTCCCACATATGGATCCATGATGATCTTGAACACGTGCGCGAGGACGTGCTTCGAGGGATCGGGCTGCGAATGGAATTCCTCGCCCTCGGTGGTCGGCGAGCGCACGAATTGCGGCGGGTTGCCTTCGGCGGCGTTGGGCGCGAGGCGCACGAGGATTTCGAGGAACTCCGCGACGCCCGCGCCGGTGCGAGCCGAAGCGAAGCACACGGGGACGAGGTGGCCTTCGCGCAGCGCCTTCTCGAACGGCCCGTGCAACTGCTCGGGCTGCAGTTCCTCGCCCTGCTCGAGGTAGGTCGCCATGAGGTCCTCGTCCACCTCCACGACCTGGTCCACGAGCGCGGAGTGGGCGGCCTTCACGGACGAGAAATCGGAATCGCCGTCGGGATTGAAGAAGCAGTCGACCACGTCCTTGCCGCCGTGCGCGGGCAGGTTGATCGGCAGGCACTCCTTGCCGAACACCTCCTGGATGCGCGCGAGGAGCCCTTCGGGATCGACGTTCTCCGCGTCGATCTTGTTCACGAGGATCATCCGGTCGAGCTTGCGCCGGCCCGCGGCGCGCATCATGCGCGTGGTGTTCAACTCGATGCCGGTCTGCGCGTTGATCACGATCACGGCGAGGTCGACGGCGGCGAGCGCGGCGATCGATTGTCCCGCGAAGTCCGGCATCCCGGGTGTGTCGATCAGGTGGACGTGGATGCCCTTGTAGGGAAAATTTACCAAGGCCGACGAGAGCGAGTGCCCGTACTGCTTCTCGAGCGGATCGAAGTCGCAGACGGTGTTGCCGCGGTCGGTGGCGCCCATGCCGCCGATGGCGCCGGCCTTCCACAGGAGCGCCTCCGCGAGCGTGGTCTTGCCCGCGCCGCCATGCCCGACCAGGGCCACGGTGTGGATGTTCTCGGTGGAATATTTCGCCACGTCGATCGCTCCTCTCTGCTGCGGGCGCCAGCCAAGCCGTTGCGGGGGATTTCGAAGCCGGAACCTAAAGGGTACACAACCTCGGCGCGGAGCGTGCGCGGCCGCGCGAGCCGATGACGGTCAGGGCGCGATCTCGAGCTCGACCAGCGCGGCCTCGCCGGCGATGGCCTCGGCGAGCGCGAGGTGCGCGCGGATCGCGGCGCGCGCGCATTCGAGCGCCTCGACCTCGGTCGATCCGCGGGCCGCGCATCCCGGGAGGTCCGCGACGCACGCGACGTATCCGCCCTTCGCGCGATGCAGGGCGACGCGAAAGCGCCTTGTCATGGAAGCGGCGACCACGGATGGCGGCATTGCGAGGGAAGCGGCGAGCATAGATCGGGGCCGCGCGCGTCGCCCGCGGAAACTGCGTTCCATCCGATGTCGATTCTCGCGCGACGCGCGCGATGCCCGCGGCTACGATCGCTCCCAGATTTCCGGGAGCGGGACGCCGCCGCGAAGGTTGCCCGGGAAGGAGGACGACGTGAAGGAGCTGAGCCTCGAGGAAGTGTTGCGCATCGCCGGCGGCGTGCCGGCGGCCGCGGCCCTCGACGATGTGAGCTACGCGTCGCCGAACGAGACCGGCACGGATGCCGTCGATTACGCGCGACTGCTCGAAGCGCAGATGCGCACGCAGGCGCCGGGCTGAATGCACGCGCTTGGGCGGCGCCGCGAGCGGCCGCCGTCCGACGGCTCCCGAGCCTCCAGGTTGCTTGCCCGGGAGCACCGATTCCAGCAACCGAATCCATCGCAGGAGAGCGACATGAAGGAGTTGGAGAGGAAGGACACGCCCGAGGTGGGCGGTGGAATCGTCGGCAATCCCATCGTTCCGGGAGGCCCGATCATCACGCCCACATTCCCCCCGGACTATCCGCAGTACCCGGGCACTCCGGTGCTGGAGCCCGTCACCGGAACGCAGAAGCTCTGATCGACGAATCTCGAAAGGAAGGCACATCATGGAAGCGAAAGAGAACGCAGGCAAAGGCGCGGGCACCGAGATCGCCGCGGAGAATGCGGCGGACGTAGCGGGAGGCACGGGCGACTGCACCACCGTAACCGTCGGCCCCGTGTCGGTGTCGGGCTCCGGCACGGTGGGCGACGCGCTGATCTCGATCTACGACGGCGCGGTCTCCGCGACGACGCACGTCATCGAGACGGTCGCCAACGCGACCAAGTGACGCATCGGCCGGGGCCCGGGCCCCGGCCGGCAAACCGCCCCGCGATGCGCTACTCCGCGCAAATCCCGCCGCCCCTCGCGGACCCCGCATTGAAGACTTCGCAGGTTGGATCGCTCCTGCTGGCGATCTACATCCTCGCCACTGCGCTGGGCATCCTGTGGGGCAGGGCATCCGATCCGGCGTTGCGCTTTGCCTGGGATACATTGCTGGTCCATGCGGTGGCAGCCGCCTGTCTCGTCGTATTCGTGAGCGCCGTTCCGCAGCTGCGCCGTTCGCTGCCGCTGCTCTACTCGTCGCCGCGGACGCCGCTTTCGGCGGGCGACGCGCTCGCGTTCCTCGGAGTGATGGTCGCGTGGGGACTCGGCGCGCACCGCTTCCTGGTGCTCTATCCCCTGCTCGCCTGGTATCCGCCATCCCATTCCGTGCTGGTCGACGCGGCGAGCGCGTGGACCAGCACCGCCTTCATCCTCGCGTGGTCGCTCATGTCGGGAGTGCTGGCGCCGTTTTCCGAGGAGCTCGTCTTCCGCGGCATCCTGCTCAATCTCTGGCGCCGGCGGTGGGGCGCCGCACGCGCGGTCGCGTTCTCCGCCATCGCCTTCGGCGCGTTCCATTTCCAATACGCGGTCTTCGCGATCGTCGGCGGCGTCTTCTTCTCGCTGGTCTATCTGAAATACCGCAGCCTGTGGCCCGGGACGCTGCTGCATTCGCTCTACAACCTCGTGGCCGGGCCGTTCGCGATCGGCCGGTTCGTCTTGCAGAAGCCCGCCGAGTCGATGCTGTCGCTCAGCCAATGGCTTCCCGAGCTCGCCCTCACGATCGCGTTCTTCCCGCTGCTCGTCCTCTTCTGGCGCCGCTTCCGCCCCGCGAACTGAATTCCCGCAGCACCCGATGAGCTCCGGCCTTTTCCGCGCGCAGGTGCGCGCCCATGCGGAAAGCGCCTGGCTGGGAACCATCCTCCTCATCCAGCCGGCGTCGTTCGCGTTCCTCGCGGCATGCGCCTTCGCGATCGCGGTCGCGATGGGCGCATTCCTCGTGTTCGGCGAGTACACGCGCAAGGCACGCCTCGAAGGCATCGTCGCTCCCGAGATGGGCCTGGTGCGCATCGTCGCGCCACAGGCCGGCATCGTCGAGAGCGTGCGCATGGCCGAGGGCGACGAGGTGGCGCGCGACGCCCTCGTCGCCACGCTCGGCGATGGCCGCGAGAGCGCGAGCCGCGAAGCGATCGGAAGCGCGGTCGCCGAACGCCTGCGCGAGCGCGGCCTCGCCCTCGAGCGCCAGCGCGAATCCACGGCCGCCGCCGCATCGAGCGAGCAGGCTTCGGCGGCCGAGCGCGTACGCGGCATCGAGCGCGAGCGCGAGGAGCTCGATCGCGAGATGCGCACGCAGTCGGCGCGCGTCGAGCTCGCTTCGCGCGGCGTGGAGCGCGCCGAGCGCCTCGAGTCGATCGGCTTCCTCTCCGGCGCCTCGGCCGATCGCGAGCGCGATGCGGGCATGCAGGCGGTGGCACAGATGGAAAGCCTGCGCCGCGCGCGCGTGGCGCTCTCGCGCGAGCTCGCATCCGCGCGCCTCGACCAGCAGGCGGCGCGCGAAAGGGCGAGCGCGCAGCTCGCCGCGCTCGACCTGCAGCGCGCTTCGGTGGACCAGGAGCGGCTCGAGCACGGGCTGCAGTACCGCGCCGCCATCGTGGCGCCGGCGAGCGGCACCGTCGCGGCGATCCTGGTGGAGCGCGGCCAGGCGGTGGTGCCCGGAACCCCGCTCGCCACGATCGTTCCCGCGCGCTCGCCGCTCGAGGTGCATCTGTTCGCGCCGTCGCGCTCGATCGGCTTCGTGCACGCCGGCCAGCAGGTCCTCGTGCGCTTCCTCGCGTATCCGCACGAGAAGTTCGGCGCCTACCGCGCGCGCGTCGTCGCGGTGTCGAAGGCTCCGCTTCCCGCCGCGGAGCCCGGCTTCGTTCCCGTCGACGGCGGCCGCGAGCCGCTCTATCGCATCAAGGCCGCGCTCGAATCGCAGGCGGTGCTCGCCTACGGCAGGCCGCACGCGCTCAAGGCGGGCATGCAGGTGGAGGCGGACGTGCTCCTCGATCGCCGGCGCCTCATCGAGTGGATCTTCGAGCCGCTGTTCGGGCTCGCCGGGAGGACCTGAGAATGGCGACGCTCGCGGACCTGCGGCTGCTCTCGCGCCCGCGGCTTCCGGTGCTGCTGCAGACCGAGGCGGCGGAGTGCGGGCTCGCGAGCCTCGGCATGGTGGCCTGCTATCACGGCCATCGCCTCGACCTCGCGGGGTTGCGCCGCCGCTTCACGGTCTCGCTCAAGGGCGCGACGCTCGCGTTCCTCATGCAGGTCGCGGGCCACCTCGACCTCGCGCCGCGCCCGCTCAAGCTCGAGCTGGAGGAGCTGCCGCGGCTGCGCATGCCGTGCATCCTGCACTGGGACCTCAACCACTTCGTGGTGCTGAAGCAAGCCGACGCGCGCGGCGTGGTGATCCACGATCCGGCGCGCGGAGCACGGCGCCTCGCGATGGGCGAAGTGTCGCGGCACTTCACCGGCATCGCGCTCGAGCTCGCCCCGACCGTGCCGTTCCGCCCGATCGACGAGCGTCGCCGCATCCGGCTCGCCGACCTGATGGGACGCGTCGAGGGCCTCGGGCGCTCGCTCGCGCAGGTGCTCGCGCTCGCGGCCGCCCTGCAGGCGATCGCCATCGTGGCGCCCTTCTACCTGCAATGGGCGATCGACGGCGCCGTGGTATCCGCGGACCGCGACCTCCTCACCGTGCTGGGCCTGGGCTTCCTCCTGCTCGCGGTGATCCAGGTCGCGCTCACCGCGCTGCGCTCGTGGGTCGTGCTCTACCTCGGCACGACCCTGAACCTGCAATGGCTCGCGAACGTCTTCTCGCACCTGCTGCGGCTGCCCGTGAGCTGGTTCGAGAAGCGCCACCTGGGCGACGTGGTCTCGCGCTTCGGCGCGGTGGGCACGATCCAGCGCACGCTCACGGGAAGCTTCGTCGAGGCGATGATCGACGGGGCGATGGCGCTCGCCACCCTCGCGATGATGCTCCTCTACAGCCGCGGACTCGCCGCGCTCGCACTCGCCTCCGTGGGCACCTACGGGCTGCTGCGGCGCGCGTTCTACGAGCCGCTGCGCCGCGCGACCGAGGAGCATATCGTGCATGGGGCGAAGCAGCAGAGCCATTTCCTCGAGACGGTGCGCGGCGTGCAGTCGATCAAGCTCTTCGGGCGCGAGGCGGAGCGGCGCTCGCGCTGGCTGAACCTCGTGGTCGACGCCACCAACCGCGACCTCGCCGCGCAGAAGCTGGGCCTGGGCTTCCGCTGCGCGAACGGACTGGTGTTCGGCGTCGAGCGCGTGGCGATCGTGTGGATCGGCTGCCTCCTCGTGCTCGACAACGAGCTCTCGGTGGGAATGCTGTTCGCTTTCATGTCGTACAAGGACCAGTTCTCCGCGCGGGTCGCGGGACTGGTCGACAAGATGATCGAGCTGCGCATGCTGGGGCTGCAGGGCGAGCGGCTCGCCGACATCGTGCTGGCCGCGCCGGAGGCGGAATCGCCCGCGGGCACCGCCGACGGGATCGAGGCCTCGCTCGAGGTGCGCGCGGTCTCGTTCCGCTATTCCGACATGGAGCCGCTGGTGCTGTTGAACTGCTCCTTCGCCGTCGCCCCGGGCGAATCGGTCGCGATCGTCGGCGCCTCCGGCGGCGGGAAGACCACGCTCCTCAAGCTCATGCTGGGACTCCTCGCGCCCACCGACGGCAAGGTGCTCGCGGGCGGCATCGACATCCGCAAGCTGGGCATCGACCGCTACCGCAAGCTCGTCGGCACCGTGATGCAGGACGACCAGCTCTTCGCGGGATCCATCGCCGACAACATCAGCTTCTTCGATCCCGCCGCGGAGCCGGCCGCGATCGAACGCCATGCGCGGCTCGCCGCGGTGCACGACGACATCGCGGCGATGCCGATGGGCTACAACACGTTGATCGGCGACATGGGCGCCGCGCTTTCGGGCGGGCAGAAGCAGCGCATCCTCCTCGCCCGCGCGCTCTACAAGCAGCCGCGCATCCTGTTCCTCGACGAGGCGACGAGCGCGCTGGACGTCGCCAAGGAGCGCGCGGTGAACGACGCGGTACGCTCGCTTCGCCTCACCCGCATCCTCATCGCGCACCGCCCGGAGACCATCGCGTCGGCCGACCGCGTGATCGTGCTGCAAGGCGGGCGCGTGGCGCAGGACCTGCGGCGAGTGGCGGGAGAAGGGGCCGGCGAGCGGCGTGCGTAAGGCGCGAGCGAGGGCCTATAATCGGCGCTTTTCCCGCCCCCCCCATGACCTCGTCCTGGATGCTCGTCGCCGGATTGCTCTTCGCGACGATGGGCGTGTTCGTGAAGCTCGGCTCCGCCTACTTCGGCACCGCCGAGCTCGCGTTCTACCGCTCGGTCGTGACGTTCGTCACGATGCTCGGCGTCGTAGGGATGCGCGGGGGCACGCTGCGCACGCCGTACCTCGGCATGCACTTCGTGCGCTCCGTGGTGGGCGCGATCTCGCTCATGGCGTACTTCCACGCCATCGGGGAGCTGCCGCTCGCCACCGCGCAGACGCTCAACTATACGTCGCCGATCTTCCTCGCCATCGCGACGCTCGTCGTGCTGCGCGAGCGCTTCTCGGCGAAGCTGGTCGGCGCGGTCCTCCTCGGCTTCGCGGGCGTGGCACTGCTGCTGCGGCC